>Ga0209167_10000836_pt1 | contig 20288 bp, 12 predicted proteins | sample Coa_R1_9_FD_187154 | JGI IMG/M metagenome (GOLD analysis project Ga0209167, IMG submission 187154) | Surface soil microbial communities from Centralia Pennsylvania, which are recovering from an underground coalmine fire - Coalmine... | ecosystem: Environmental > Terrestrial > Soil >... | reverse complement strand
TAGCTTGTCTGGCCTAAACCTGTAATAATCTTGATTCGTTAAAGAGTGGTCGGGCCGGTATAGCTAAGGCAGAGAGCAAAGCTTATGGAAGAGCGCGAGTTTTTTGACGAAAAGCAGGAAAAGAAGCCGGCGACGCTGAACTGTCCGCATTGCCACCAGGCGGGAGAATACGAAATTACCTGGGTGGTTCGCACCAAGAAACGGCAACTGGGCGGCCGGGCCGACGAGCGCGACCGGGCGCGCTTTGCCAAGGCGCGATCCTACATGGTGCGCAAAGACGACATGATGGCCTGCAAGAACATGCGCTGCCGCAAGCGCTTTGAGCTGACCGGACAATCTACGGTGATTACGGAATAGGGCAGTTTCATCCGAGGCGAATCCTATCGCCGCATCTTCTTGGCGTCTCCTGCTGGTTTGCGAGGCCGTGTCCTAATTTGAATTTGGGATGTCTGCCGCCAAGAATGGGGCATGTGGGGCGGGCACTCGTGCCCGCCAGCCGCTAGCACGGGTCGGGCCAATGGGTAGGAGCGCCCATTCCGCGCAGATCTCCGGTCCGTGCCCCGCATATAATCTTGGGCGATGTCTGCCGCCAAGAATCTCGAAAAGACCGTCGCGTCGCTGCGCGAAAAAATTCGCCGCCACGAGTACCTCTACTACGTCCTCGACAATCCCGAGATCACCGACGCCGACTTCGACCGGCTCATGCAACAGCTCAAGGACATCGAGTCGGACCATCCTGAACTCGTCACTCCCGATTCGCCTACCCAGCGCGTCGGCGGCAAGCCCCGTGAAGGCTTCGTCAAAGTTCCACATTCCTCGCCCATGCTGTCGCTCGACAACACTTACAACGAAGACGATCTCCGTGCCTGGGAGCGCCGCGTCCACGAGCTAAGCGGCCGCACCGACGTGGATTATGTCTGCGAACTCAAGCTCGACGGCATGTCGTTGGCCCTGATCTACCAGGACGGCATTCTCGTGCACGGCGTCACCCGCGGCGACGGCAGCGTTGGCGAAGATGTGACCTTAAACGTCCGGACCGTGCATTCCATCCCGCTTTCCATCGACCGCGAGCGGCTCAAGAAAGCGGGCATCCCGATCAGCTTTGAAGTCCGCGGCGAACTCCTCATGCCCACCGCCGCCTTCAAGAAGCTGAACGAGGAGCGCGAACGCAACGGCTTGCCCACGTTCGCGAATCCGCGCAACTTCACCGCCGGAACCGTCCGCCAGCTCGACTCCAACGTAACCGCCCAGCGCCGCCTCGATTTCTTTCCTTACTTCCTGCTCGTCAATGGGAAAACTTATTTCGATCGCCATTGGGAAACGCTCGGCGCGCTCGATCACGCCGGCTTCAAAGTAAATCAGAATCGCCGGCTGGTGCATTCCATGGAGGAAGTCTGGGCTTTCATTCAGGAGTGGGAAGCCAAGCGCGATTCGCTTCCTTACGAGATTGACGGCATCGTCGTCAAAGTGGATCGCACCACGCTTCAGGATGAACTCGGCTTTACCGGCAAAGCTCCGCGCTGGGCCATCGCCTACAAATATGCCGCTCGCGCCGGCGTCACCGTACTTAGAAATGTCGTATGGCAGGTTGGCCGTACCGGCAAACTCACGCCCGTCGCCGAACTTGCTCCGGTTCCGATCGGCGGCACCACCGTTCGCAACGCCACGCTGCACAACATGGATGAGATCGGTCGCCTTGGCGTGAAGATCGGAGATCTGATCGAAGTCGAACGCGCGGGCGACGTGATTCCCAAGGTCAACAAAGTCGTCGAGGACAAAGACCCCAGAATCTCCGCTTCGCTCCGCTCGGAACACTCAGCAATTCTTGCCCAAAAGCCCGACCCGATTACCGCCCCCGCCAAATGCCCGGTCTGTGGAACCAAAGTTGTCCGCGCCGAAGGTGAAGTGGATTACCGCTGCGTCAATGCCAATTGCCCCGCCAAACTGCTTGGCAGCATCCTGCACTTCGCCTCGCGCGGCGTGATGAATATTGACGGCATGGGCGAGGCTCTTGTGACTCAACTCACCGACCGCGGCCTGGTCAAAAACGTTGCCGACATTTACAAGCTGACCAAGAAAGATCTCCTCAGTCTCGAGCGTTTCGCCGACAAATCCGCCCAGAACATCCTCGACGAAATCGAAGGCTCGAAGAAGCTGCCCCTCGAACGCGTCATTTACGGCCTCGGAATCCGCATGGTCGGCGAGCGCACCGCGCAGTTTCTCGCCGAGCATTTCGGCTCCATGGAAGCGCTCGAAACTGCCAGCGTCGAACAGTTGCAGGAGGTCAGCGAAGTCGGTCCCCGCATCGCCGAAAGCATCGTCGAATTTTTCGGCAACCCGCCGAACCGGAAACTGGTTGAGCGTCTCCGCGAAGCCGGGCTCACCATGCGCGGACAGAAGAAGCAGCGTGGCACAAGACTCGCCGGCAAGACCTTCGTCCTCACCGGTACACTCGCGCATTTCACCCGCGACGAAGCCAAAAAGTTGATCGAGGATGCCGGCGGAAAAGTCGCAGGCTCGGTCAGCAAGAAAACCGATTACGTCGTCGCCGGCGCCGACGCTGGCTCCAAGCTCGACAAGGCCAAAGAACTCGGCGTCGCCGTGATTGGCGAAAAAGAAATGGAAAAACTCGCAGGCTAAGTATGCCTTGTCATCCTGAGCGGGCGAAAGGCCCATGCGCTGGCTCTGTAATCCCAAAGTAGCAACGGTTCCAACACTTAGCTCTTGTCATCCTGAGCGGAGCGAAGGACCTACGCAACGTTGATCCAACCGTGCGCCCAACTCGCCCACCCAATCTCGTCAGTCCCGAAGGGGCGGCATGGGAAAGCCCGGCACGGCAGTGCCGGGTAGCATTCGAAAATAAACGACCAAGTCCCGTAGGGACGGCACTACCCCATCGCCTTCCGCATCCGCTCCCACGTCACGTCCAGCGTCTCCGGCAATACCCGCGTTTCCCCCACCACCGACATGAAATTCGAATCCGCCACCCAGCGCGGCAACACGTGCATATGGATGTGCCCCGCCACTCCCGCCCCCGCAGCCTTGCCGATATTCATTCCCAGGTTGACGCCATCTGGCCGGTAAAGTTCGCGCAGCACGCTCTCCATCCGCTGCGAAAGCGCCATCATTTCGTTCGCTGCCTCAGTCGGTAATTTCTGCAGCTCATCCAGATGTGCGTACGGCACCACCATCACATGGCCCGGGGTGTACGGGTAGGTGTTAAGAATCACAAAGCAAAACTTGCCCCGGTAGACGATCTTCGCGGTCGCGTCGTCTTCCTTCTGCGCCTCGCAAAACACGCACCCACCCTTCTTTTCCGATGACGATACATACGCGTAGCGCCAGGGCGTCCAGAGATAATCCATAGCACGGGCAGGTTACCAGAACGGCCGTCGCTCGTGAAACTCGCGCAAAATGTGCAAGATTTAAGTCATTCGGCCACAGATCGTCACGATTAAAACTCCGAGCCCCCCACAACGCCCATCCATTGAAACCTTCCTTTAACACTCGCGAAGATTTGCGTTTGACACTGTTCCAAAGCGGTTGCTATAGTCGAAATGTTCCCATTGGACGCGGGTTCCCTGTAAAAAACGTCCGACAGCTGGGATTGTCCAAGCTCACTCGCCAGGGTGAGCCCACCACAACCAAACGACTCGTCCAGCAGTCCGCAGTGCAGGTCCCGCATCCCATCATCAGAGAGGCACAACCTTGCTCGACGAAACGACCCTCGACCAAACCGTAGACCACGCCGATTCCATCGCCCGCGCAGACTCCAGCACAGCCGTTGCCGAAGTCGAAGCCGCCAAGCCCGAGGCCGCATCTGTTTCTGCGCCCTCCCAGTCGGCCCCAACCGCCGAGGAAGCCCACGCGGCCCAGCCGGCTGAGGACTTCGCGTCCGCCCTTGAAACCTTCACCACTGAAACCGAAGAAGCGGTCAGTGAAGACCGCGTCATCAAGGGGACCGTGCTCAAGCTCACCGGCACGCACGTGGTCGTGGATATCGGCGCCAAGTCGGAGGGCATGTTGCCCCTCTCGGAAATCCTCGATCCTCAGGGCAACCCCACGTTCAAGCCCGGCGACGAAATTGAAGTCATGCGCGACAAAGGCGAGGCCGAAGAGGGCTACATCAACCTCTCGCACCAGAAGGCCAAGCGCATTCACGCCTGGGACGAGATCGAAAAGGCCTATCACGACAAGAAGCCCATCAAGGGCGTGGTCGTGGATCGCATCAAAGGCGGCCTCACCATTGACATTCACGGCGCCCACGCCTTCCTGCCCGGCTCCCAGGTGGACCTGCGCCCCATTCGCAATCTCGACGCCATGAAGTGCCAGACCATCGAAGTCGCCGTCATCAAGCTCAACAAGAAGCGCGGCAACATCGTCGTCTCCCGCAAGGAATTGCTCGAAGGCGAACAGAATGAAAAGCGCTCCAAGACTCTGGAGCACCTCGAGGAAGGCACCATCCTGACCGGAGTGGTCAAGAATCTCACCGAGTACGGCGCGTTCGTGGATCTCGGCGGCCTCGACGGACTTCTCCACATTACCGACATGTCCTGGGGACGTCTCACTCACCCCAAAGACCTCGTCAACGTCGGCGATCAGATTCAGGTTAAGGTTCTCAAATACGATAAAGACAAGCAGCGCGTGTCGCTGGGCTTCAAGCAGCTCACGCCCGATCCCTGGCTCGATGCCGAGCATCGTTATCCGGTCGGCGCGCACGTTTCCGGCCGCGTCATCAGTGTCACCGATTACGGAGCTTTCGTCGAACTCGAGCAGGGCATCGAGGGCCTCGTCCACGTGAGCGAAATGACCTGGTCGAAGCGCATGAAGCATCCCTCGAAGCTGGTCAACGTCGGCGATCACGTCGAGTGCGTTGTGCTCAATGTGAATCCCACCGAGCGCCGCATCTCGCTCGGCATGCGCCAGCTCGCCGCCAACCCGTGGGACTCTCTCCACGAGAAATTCCCCGTCGGCATGACCGTTGAAGGCCGGGTCCGCAATCTCACCGACTTCGGCGCTTTCCTCGAAATCGAAGATGGCATCGACGGCCTCGTCCACGTCTCCAACCTGAGCTGGACCAAGCGTGTTAAGCATCCTTCCGAAGTGCTCAAGAAAGGCGATCGCGTCAAAGCCATCATCCTCGCCATCGAGCCCGATAAGCGCCGTCTCTCGCTCGGCGTCAAGCAGCTTCAGCCCGACGTCTGGGAAAGCTTCTTCGCCGCCCATCACGTCGGTGACGTCGTCAAGGGCAAAGTTCTGCGCATGGCCGCGTTCGGCGCATTCGTTGAAATCTCCGAAGGCGTCGAGGGCCTCTGTCATAAGTCCGAAGCGGTGGACGCCGAAGGCCAGCCCGTTCATCTCGAACCCGGCGTCGAGCACGACTTCAAGATCATCAAGATGAGCCCGGAAGAAAAGAAAGTCGGCTTGAGCATCCGCGCCGTCGGCGAAGAAGCCTCGCGCTCCGAAGTCGAAGCCTACAAGCAGCCCGTCTCCTCCAGCACCAGCTCCACCATCGGCGAGCTGATCAACTGGAAGCGCGCCAGCAACGAAGGCAACTAACCTGTGGCGCGGGCACTCCTGCCCGCGAAAAGTTCCGCCTCCCTCACCTGTCATCCTGAGCGGAACAACATCTTCGCGGCTAGCGAAGATGTCGTGTAGTCGAAGGACCCCGTGCCCGCCGCTACAATTCCCGGCCTCGCCAGGAGTTCTATCCACGATCCATGTAGGGACAGCCGCCCTCGGCTGTCCGGTCGAGCGCAGCTCGACGCCGTTTTGTGGCGCAAGGTTATGTGGCGCGGGCACTCCTGCCCGCGAAAAGTTCCGCCTCCCTTCACCTGTCATCCTGAGCGGAACAACATCTTCGCGCTAGCGAAGATGTCGTGTAGTCGAAGGACCCCGTGCCCGCCGTTACTATCCCCGGCCTCGCCAGGAGTTCTCTGCACGATCCATGTAGGGACAGCCGCCCTCGGCTGTCCGGTCGAGCGCAGCTCGACCGCCGTTTTGTGGCGCAAGGTTATGTAGCGCGGGCACTCCTGCCCGCGAAAAGTTTCCGCTCCTCCCTTCACCTGTCATCCTGAGCGGAACAACATCTTCGCGCTAGCGAAGATGTCGTGTAGTCGAAGGACCCCGTGCCCGCCGTTACTATCCCCGGCCTCGCCAGGAGTTCTCTCCACGATCCATGTAGGGACAGCCGCCCTCGGCTGTCCGGTCGAGCGCCGCTCGACGCCGTTTTGTGGCGCAAGGTTATGTGGCGCGGGCACTCCTGCCCGCGAAAAGTTCCGCCTCCCTTCACCTGTCATCCTGAGCGGAACAACATCTTCGCGCTAGCGAAGATGTTGTGTAGTCGAAGGACCCCGTGCCCGCCGCTACTATCCCCGGCCTCGCCAGGAGTTCTCTCTACGATCCATGTAGCTGTCCGGTCGAGCGCAGCTCGACAGCCTTTCACGCGTACCCAGCCTTGTTCTAGAATCAAACGTTTGCCCATCCTCATCTCTTCTTACTAGAGAAGGAGCATCCCTTTGCCCGACACCATTTACGACGTCGCCATTATCGGCAGCGGCCCCGCCGGATACACCGCCGCATTTCGCGCCGGCCAGTACGGCCTCAAGACCGCGCTCATCGAGAAAGACCAGGTCCTCGGCGGCACTTGCCTGCACGTCGGCTGCATCCCGACCAAAGCTCTCCTGTTCAACGCCGAACTCTGGGATCACCTGAAAGACGCCAAGGAATTTGGCATCGAGGGCGTGGACGCGCGCAAGCTCAACTGGGCCGCGGTTCAGGACCGTAAAGAAAAGATCGTAGCCAAGCACACCAAAGGCCTGGAATTCCTCGTCAAGAAAAACAAAGTAGAAAAAGTCCGAGGCTACGGCAAGCTCACTGGCCCCGCGCAGAACGGTGTCTTCACAATTGAAGTGACCAACGACGGTAAGGCCTCGCAACTCAGAGCGAAGAACATCATCCTCGCCACCGGCTCGGAAGCCCGCATGCTCCCCGGCGTCGAAGCCGACGACCGCGTGCTCACCAACATCGAGATTCTTTCGCTCAAGGAAATTCCCAAATCGCTGGTCATCGTCGGCGCCGGAGCCGTCGGCGTTGAGTTCGCTTCGATCTACCGCTCCTTCGACACGGAAGTCACCATCGTCGAAATGCTTCCGCGTCTCGTCCCCGTCGAAGATGAAGAAGTCTCGAAAGAACTCGCCCGCGTTTACCGCAAACGCGGCATCAACTTCCATACCAGCGCCCGCGTGGACAAAGTCGAAAAAACAAAGTCGGGGATCGCCGTCACCATCAGAGTAGATGGCAAGCAACAGAAGATCGAAGCCGAAAAAATTCTCATCGCGGTCGGCCGCAAGCCCCGCACCCAGAACATCGGTCTCGAAAAAACGAAAATAAAGCCCGACCGCGAATTCATCAAAACCGATTCCTGGATGCAGACCGCCGAACCCGGCATCTACGCCGTCGGTGACATCGTTCTCGGCTCGCCGCAACTCGCCCACGTCGGCGCCATGGAAGCCCTCGTTGCCGTCGCCAAAATCGCCGGCAAGCCCGCCAAGCCGATCAATCCCGAGCACATCCCCGGCGCAACTTACTGTCATCCCGAAATCGGCAGCGTCGGCCTCACCGAAACCAGGGCCCGCGAAGCCGGATACAACGTCAAAATCGGCAAGTTCCCCTTCACCGCCAACTCGCGCGCCTCGATCGTGGGCCAGCACGAAGGTTTCATCAAGATCGTCTCCGACGCCGATTACGGCGAAATTCTCGGTGTCCACATCATCGGCCCGCAGGCGACAGAACTGATTGCCGAAGCCGTCGCCGCGATGGAGCTCGAAGCCACCGTCGAAGATTTAATGTGGACTATCCACGCCCACCCGACGCTCGCCGAAGCCATGCTCGACGCCTCGAACAGTGTCTATGGGCTCGCGATTAACGCATGAACCATGTAGTAATGGATCACACAGGTCATACGGTTACAGATGGATGACAGGGTTACAAACGGATCGCGCTGTTACAGACGCATGCGATTCACATCAAGCTAGCCTTGTCATCCTGAGCGCGCTCTTTGCGCGAAGGACCTATGCATTTGACTTTCACGATTTAAGATTTATCCGTGTGAATCCGCGGCGAAAAGATTTTGATTTCCATCCTCCACTTCGGTGCCGTTGACTACTCGACCGGACTCCGCCTGCAGCAGCAACTCGTCGCCCTGCGCAAAGAGGGCAAAATCGGCGACGTTCTCCTTCTTCTCGAACACTCGCCCGTCATCACCCTCGGCCGCAACGCCAAAGCCGCCAACGTTATCGCCTCGCCCGACCTCCTGAGGCAGCGCGGCGTCGAGCTCTTCGAATGCGATCGCGGCGGCGACGTCACCTTCCACGGCCCCGGCCAGATCGTCGGCTACCCGATCTTCGACCTCCGCGGTTATACCCGTGGGGCGGAGGACGCCAATGACCATGTGGGGACGGGCGCTCTCGCCCGTCCGGTCGAGCGCAGCTCGACAGCCCGCAAGCACCTCGGCGCCGTCGACTTCGTCCGCCGCCTCGAGGAAGTCCTCATCCGCACCTGCGCCGATTTCGCCATCCCGACCAAGCGCATCCCCGGCCTCACCGGCGTCTGGACTGACCCCGATAGTCCGTCAGACCCGAATTCTTTGTCATTCCGAGCGGAAGAGAACGATTCGCTCGCGAATCGTTCTCTGGAGTCGGCTCTCGGCAATGGCCATGTGGGGACGGGCGCTCTCGCCCGTCCGGTCGAGCGCAGCTCGACAGCCACCCCGGAAAGCGCCGCGCCGTCTCGGGAGCGCCATGCCCGGGAAGGGCACGACCCGAGCCGCATCGAGAGCAGCCACGCCCGGGAAGGGCACGACTTCAGTCGTGCCGGTAGCAGCAAAGAAACCGAAGCGGCTTTAGCCGCTGAGGGTCGCTTTCCAATTCAAACCGCCGAAGCCAAACTTGCCGCCATCGGCATCCACATCTCCCGCTTCGTCACCTCCCACGGCTTCGCCCTCAACGTCAACCCCGACCTCACCTACTTCGGCCTGATCGTCCCCTGCGGCATCACGACCAAGCCGGTGACCTCGATGCAGCAACAACTCGGCAGAGAACTCGACCTCAGCTCCGTCGCCGAATCCATCTCCCGCAACTTCGGCGTCGTCTTCCAATCCCAAATCCTCTGGGTTGACACCCTCGACGCCCTCCTCGGCCGCACCGTCGGCGTCCCGATGAAGCCTCCCGCCGACCTCCGCCAGCTTCACGAAGAAGACGACACCACCTGGGCGTGAAAGGTCCTGCCTCGGGTATTGGCACCACATTAATCTACTCCGGCTGTCAGTGTGATAAACCGCCGCTAGCCCTTCCCCCCTTGCTCGCGATACCATCGTAAGTCGCGCCTTCCGCGCTGCCTCATCATGCCGAAGAAGAAATCCAACTCCAAATCCAGCTCCAACGGCCACCGCCCGCGCAACGGCTCGCGCCCCGCCACAGCTCGCGTAGGGGCGGACGCATTCGTCCGCCCGGTCGAGCGCAGCTCGAAGGAAAGCCTCCGCACTTATTCCATCCCCGACTTCCGCCTCGAGCACCCGCACCTCACCGTCCGCCAGGCCACAGAAAAAGACGGCCACGTCCGCTACGAAGTCGAAGGCGACCTGGGCGCTCCCGTCCCTCCCATTCGCGACTCCAAATACCTGAGCAATGATCAGGCCATCGAGATCTACCGCTACATGCTGCTCAACCGCAAGATGGAAGTCGCGCTCGAAAATCTCTACAAACAAGGCAAAGTCGTCGGCGGAGTCTATTTCGGCCTCGGCCAGGAAGCCTGCTCCTGCGCCTCTTCCTATGCGCTCGACCAAGATGACTGGTTCGCACCCATGATCCGCAACCAGGGAGCGCTCCTCGTCCGCGGTTTCCGCGCCTCCGACACCATGATGCAATACATGGCCAAAGCGGACTCGCCCACCAAAGGCCGCGACGGCACCTCGCATTTCGGCGACATCGAAAAACGCAACATGGTTTCGCCCATCTCCATGCTCGGCGATCTCATCCCGGTCATGTCGGGCGTCGCCCTCGGCGCGCGCCTCCAGGGACGCAACCTCGCCGTCCTTACCTGGATCGGTGACGGAGGCCAATCCACCGGCGTCACCTACGAGGGCATCAATTTCGCCGCCGTGCAGAATCTCGGACTTGTGCTCGTCGTCGAAAGCAATGAGTGGGCGTACTCGACCCCGTCAGAAATGCAGTATCGCTGCAAGGATCTCGCCGAGCGCGCCATCGGATACGGCATCCCAGCTGTCATCGTCGACGGCACCGACGCCTGCCAGGTCTACGACGCCGCCCACGAAGCCGCCGAACGCGCCCACCGCGGCGAGGGCCCCACGCTCATCGAAGCCAAAATGATGCGCATGAAAGGCCACGCCATCCACGACGCCGCCGCGTATGTCCCAAAAGAAATGTTCGACTTCTGGAAAAAACGCGATCCAATTGCGCGCTTCGAAAATTATTTAGTGAAAGAAAAGAAATGGCTGAGTGCGAAAGAAAACGCTGAGCTGATCGCCGAAGTAGAAAAGATCATCGAAGCCGAACGGGAGATAGCCGTGAACTCCTCGATGCCGACCCCCGAGTCCGCCGAAGGTGGAGTCTTCTGCGAGCCCGGCTGCCACGACATCAAACCCAAATACGGCATGCCAAAAGTAAAGAAGGGCACCGGCAGCTACAAACAGACCGAAGCCGCCGTGCATCTGAAGTGAGCCGGTCTGTGGATTTCATGGTCGTTCGTCACAGACGCGTCGCGCAGTTTTGTGAAATCCTTCCCACACATTGTCATCCCGAGCGAAGCAAAACGACGAGCGCAGCGAATCGTTTTGCGCAGTCGAGGGACCTTGTGTTCAGCCTTTAGGAAGGCCGTCGCGCTGGCGAACATCGCGGGTCATGGGCTGCAGAGTAGCGCAGGCCGTCTGCAAGAATCCGCCCCAGCCTCCCGCGGCGTTCTCGCATTCTGTACAATCTTAATTTTATCCGCGTAACTCCGCGGCCAATGAAGTTAGCTCACAGCTCAGGACTCGCGACTCAGGACTAGACATGCCTCAACTCACCTACCTCGAAGCCATCCGCCAGGGAATCTGGGAAGAAATGGAACGCGACCCCTCCGTCTTCTGCCTCGGCGAAGACATCGGCATCTACGGCGGCGCCTTCAAAGTCACTGACGGATTCATTGACCGCTTCGGCCCCGAGCGCGTCATAGACACGCCCATCGCCGAATCCGCCATCGTCGGCGCGGCCTTCGGAGCGTCCCTCACCGGTATGCGCCCGGTCGCCGAATTTCAGTTCATGGACTTCATCGCCTGCGCCATGAACCAGATTTCCAACATGGTCGCGAAAACCCACTACCTCTGGGGCGCGCCCGCGCCGCTCGTCCTGCGCGGCCCCAGCGGCGGATACGTCCACGGTGGTCCCTTCCACTCGCAGAATCCCGAGATGTGGTTCGTCCACAATCCCGGCCTCAAAGTCATCTGCCCCGCCACTCCTTACGACGCCAAAGGCCTCATCAAAGCCGCCATCCGCGACAACAATCCCTGCCTCTTCTTCGAGCACAAATATCTTTATCGTCGCATCAAAGAAGAAGTGCCAACCGAAGATTACGTCGTCCCCATCGGTAAGGCGCGCGTTGCCCGTGAAGGCAAGGACCTCAGCGTCATCACCTACGCTGCCATGGTGCACACCGCGCTCGAAGCCGCCGATATTCTAAGCAAAGAAAACATTGACCTCGAGATCCTCGACCTGCGCTCGCTCGTTCCCATCGATCGCGAAGCCATCGCGCAGACCGTGAAGAAGACCAATAAAGTCATCCTCCTGCACGAACATTCCCGCACCGGAGGCATCGCCGGCGAACTCGCCGCCATCATTAACGAAGAAGCCTTCGACTCGCTCGACGGCCCAATCGTCCGCATTGCCGGTCTCGACTCCGCTGTCCCGTTCTCCCCGCCGCAGGAGCATCACTACCTGCCGAAACTGGAAGACGTCGTCCGCGAAGCCCGCCGCCTCAAAGCTTATTGATTCACGATCCATGTAGGGACAGCGGCCCTCGAGAGCTTGCCCTGAGCGACCGCGAGGGGAAGTCGACTGGCTTATGTGGCGCGGGCACTCCTGCCCGCGAGAATCGCATCCCCGGCGAAATGCGGCTATTCGTCGCGGAAGGACCTGGGCGGGCCGCGCGTTGCGGCGCGCCCTTTGCACCTCGAGAGTCGCGCGCTTGGCCCGCATGCCTGTCCGAGCAACCCCGCCTAGCCTCTCGCGCCGCCCATCTGCCACAATACTTCTTCATCTATCCGCGGAGGCCTCATGGGCAAGTTCATCTTCGGCGTCATCGTGACTCTCGTCGTGCTGGTTCTCGGCATTGTTGGTTTTGCGCTCCTCGGGTTATTCCCCACTCCTGCTAATATCGAACCTTCGCGCCTCGAGCGCCATTTCGCCATGAGTGCCGTGGACGCCTCCATGGAACGCCACGCTCCCCGCATCGTCAGCCCGCTCACCCCCACCGACCAGAACCTGGAAGACGGTATGAAGCTCTACACCATGAACTGCGCCCTCTGCCATGGAGGCCTCGACAAAAAACCCTCGCCCCTCGCCAATTCCTTCTACCCGCCAGCGCCGAATCTCATCTCCGCGCCCCCCGACGATCCCGAATGGCACATCTTCTACACCATCCGCACCGGCATCCGTTACTCCGGCATGCCCGCCTGGGACAAGACCCTCGCCGACCAGGACATATGGAAGGTCACCATGTTCCTCTCCCACATGGACAAGCTCTCTCCCGCCGTCCAGCAGTTCTGGAACACAAACTTCAACCTCGCTCCCGAAGCGGCTCCCGAGGAAAAGAACCAAGCCGACAAAAAAGATACGGACAAGAAAAAAGACAACGACCCACACGACCACCACCAGCCTGCCAGCCGGCTCGATCCCGGTCGCTGACTGCTCGCTGCGCAGTTCTTCTCACCCCTGGCCTCTTACCCCAAGCCGCTGCTTCCACCCTTGGGCCGTACGACGCTTTGAAACTCCGGGGCTTTCGCCCCGGTGCGCGCCGTCAGCTCCGACCGCTATAATATTTGGTTTGCCCCCTCCCCCGATTTCGAGACCGTGGGGCCGCGTAGGAAGGAACTCATGCCAACTGATATCGTCATGCCCCAGATGGGCGAATCCATCGTCGAAGGCACCATCACCAAGTGGCTCAAGAAGCCCGGCGACAAAGTCCAGCGCGACGAGCCCCTTTTCGAAATCTCCACCGACAAAGTGGACGCCGAAATCCCCGCTCCCGCCTCCGGCGTTCTCCAAGAGATCAAAGTCACCGAAGGCACCACCGTCGGCGTAAACACGATCGTTGGCACCATTGCCGCCGATGGCGAGGCCGCTGCTCCTGCCAAGACCGCTCCGGCGAAACCCGCTCCCGCCGCCGCTCCGCCGAAAGAAGAGAAGAAAGCCGCGCCCGCTCCACCGCCAGCCGCGGCCCCGCCGCCTGCTCCCGCTGCCGCGCAGGAAGACGAAGAAGCCCGCTCCTCCCCGCTCGTCCGCAAGATTGCCCGCGAACACGGCGTCAGCCTCTCGCAAATCACCGGCACCGGACTCGGCGGCCGCATCACCAAGCAGGACATCATGTCCTTCATCGAGACTCAGCCCTCGCCGCCCGCCCACGCGGGGACGGACGCACTCGTCCGTCCCGCCGAGCGCAGCGCGTCCGCTCCGCCCGCTGCGGCTCCCGCTAGGCCCGCTCCTTACCCCGGCGATCTCGTTCCCATGTCGAACATGCGCAAGATCATCGCCAAGCACATGATCGAGTCGCGCCGCACCAGCGCGCACGTCCACTGCATGTACGAAGTGGATTTCACCCGCATCGTCAGCCTGCGCAACAAACAGAAATCCGGATTCGAGCAGCGCCACGGCGTCCGCCTCACCTTCATGCCATTCTTCGTGCGTGCCGCCATCATCGCGCTGCAGCAGTGGCCCATCATCAACGCCAACATTGAAGGCGACAACGTCCGCTACCACCGCAACATCAATGTCGGTATCGCCGTCGCGCTCGATTGGGGACTCATCGTTCCAGTCCTCAAAAACGCCGGCGACCTCAACTTTCTCGGCCTGCAGCGCGGCATCACCGATCTCGGCGAGCGCGCCCGCACCAAAAAGCTCAAGCCCGAAGACGTCGAAGGTTCGACCTTCACCATCACCAACCCCGGCCAGTTCGGAGCCGTCTTTGGGCTGCCCATCATCAACCAGCCCAACTCCGCCATCATGGGCGTCGGCGGCATCACCAAAATGCCGCTCGTCGTCACTGACAAGGACGGTAACGACTCCATCGCCATTCGCTCCGTCGTTCATCTCACGCTCGGCTACGATCACCGGCTCATAGACGGCGCCGTCGCCGACCAGTTCATGGCTCAGGTCAAAAAGAATCTCGAAACCTGGACCGAAGACGTCGGTTAATTTCTGTCAACCCGACACTGTCATCCAAACTATCTTGTCATCCTGAGCGAAGCGAAGGACCTATGTACTTTGGGTGCCCCACGTCTCGCCTTTGAGACGTGGGGATTTTGCTTTTTGTCTTCAGGGCCGACTTTAATTTTGCCTTTGTCTTCCCGATCGCCGGGTGCCCCACGTCTCGCCCTTGAGACGTGGGAATTTTGCTTTTGTCTCCAGGGGACTTTGATTTTGACGTGTCTTCCCGAGCGCCGGGTGCCCCACGTCTCGCCCTTGAGACGTGGGAATTTTGCTTTTGTCTCCAGGGGACTTTGATTTTGACGTGTCTTCCCGATCGCCGGGTGCCCCACGTCTCGCCCTTGAGACGCGGGGATTTTGCTTTTATCTCCCGAGACGTGGGGATGTGTTCCCCCGTGCTCTCTGTGGTAAACGGCTTTTCGCTCTCCGACCTTACTGACCGCTGACACCCGTCGGCTGCTCGCTCCCCTTGGCCCACGTCGAGGCATTCAGACATTCCACCAGCGCGCCGTCCCGATTCCCGTAGCCCTTGTCATTCACCATCGTCATCGCCGTCGCCGCGCCGTCGAACCGGAATCCGTCATAGTCCAGATGCGCTTCCGAGTTGTAGATCTTGATGTCTCCCGGCCCCGGCGCACTTTCATCCACGTAGAATCCGAGCGGCTGCGTGCCTTGCGGGATCAGCGAATCCGCCTCCATATTCGCGAACACCAGATGATCGCTCGCGCCCTGTACGTACACGCCGTACTGATCGAACCAGTTGATCAGAAAATGCTGGAACACCAGCCAGGACTGCCCATTCACGTTGATCACCGGCGTGTTCGACAGCGCCATCGGCACAATCGGGCCCGGATAGAAACTCGCCGGATTGCCCGCCGCGTACACATACAGGTACCCATTCGCCAGGTAGTAGTCCCACGGCGCGGTCAGATTCGCCGACGTCGAAGACGAAACTTTCTGCCCCCACACCGAACCGAACAGACAGAAGTTCACCGTCGTGAAAGTTGCCGGTACCGCCGCCTTCCACGCATTCCCTGTCACATTCACCCACGCCGAAGCCGGCACCGCGTACCATCCCGTGAGATTCGGCGCCGGCCCCGTCCCATACGCGTCAAACCTGATCGGATTCCCCGAACTCCCCGAACTCGGCGGCGCCAGGCTCTCGTTCCACACGTCGCCGCGCTTGAACAGGACCGCATCCCCCGGCTCAAACGTTTGCGCATTTACATGCGCAATCGTCTGCCACGCCGCGCTCGCGCTCGTTCCGCTGTTCGCGTCATTCCCCGCGCTCGAACTCACGTAATACGTCGTCGCATTCGCCCGCGCCGCCAGCGCCAGCAGCAGAATGAAAGCGTAGAGGCACCCCACCTCAAACCCGCTGCTCACGCACGCGCGTGTCATCCTGAGCCGGGTGCCCCACTTCTCCCCGGTTTTGGGAGAAGTGGGGATTTCGGCCTTTGCCATCCCGAGCGCAGCGTGTCCATTCGCTAACTGCTCTGTCATCCTGAGCGCAGCGTGTCCATCCGCTAACTGCCCTGTCATCCTGAGCGCAGCCAACGGACTCGCTTCGCGAGTCCGTTGGCGGAGTCGAAGGACCCCGTGCTCGCCTGCGCCCCCTCCGGCTTGTAAAGGAATTCTCACTGCGACTCTCTCCCCTTCGCTGTTCTGCCCGACAAAAAAGCCATCAGCTCTCGCCGATGGCCACGCCACACCCCAAGTGGGAATCTTAGCTAGTACTTCAATCCCGCATCCGGAGAAACCGCCTTCCCCTCCGGCGTCATCCGGCTCTCCGTCGCCGCCGGATACGCAATCTGCCCGCCCTCCGCATCCGTCCCGCCCCAATTCCCTACCACCGGATTCCGATCGCTCATGTTGAACGACTGCTCCGTCGCCGGCTGCATCGCTTCAGGATCAATCTTTCCATTCATTGTCACGTCCCCCTTTTCTAGTCTCTATCCTCTGTCCCCTGAACCCTACTTAATGTGCGGGCCAGGAGACCCGCATCCTTACCTTCACCTTCGGCAGCCGGGTGCCCCACTTCTCCCCGGTTTTGGGAGAAGTGGGGATTTCAGTTCTGCATCTGATACGTCACCGTCGCCACGATCCCCGCCGGATTCGTCGTGCACCCGCTCCCGCCCGTCGTCACTTTCACTCGCAGATATTCTCCCGCCGCCACATTCGTACTCCCTGTCACCACGGGGTAGAAGTTCCCTCCGCTGCTCGTCATCGAAATCGAAAATCCGCCCACCTCTACGCCCGCCTTCCCATCCCACACCTGCAGCGTCGGATAGGTTGAGCACCCCGCCGGCGCCGTGTTCACCGCCAAGTCAAACTGCGTGATTGTCACTCCCGCCGGCAGCGTCCAATTGCAGTTCTGCGATACCGACGTCGCCCCCGCCACCGGGCACGTCCACGCCAACACCACTTCATTCTTCACATACGCCGTCGTCGCCAGCTTCGTCGAGTTATCGCCGGCGCTCTGCGTCGGAGCCAGCGGCGCACCCGTAAACGTCGGCGACGCCAGCGTCGCCAGCGCGCTCGCCGCAATTCCTGAATCCTGAATCGTCTTCCCATTCGTCCCGTTGAACGTCGCCACGTCCCCGCTCGTCGAACTCGCCGGCCCGGCCACGTTCCCCGATCCTGTCCCAAATCCCTGCGCGTTCACCCACGCCGTCGTCGCAATCTTCGTCGAACTGTCCGAAGTCGCCGGCGTCGGCGCCGTCGGAGTCCCGCTGAATGTCGGCGACGCCGTCGTCGCAATCGAACTATCCACATACGTCGACGTCACCGTCGTGCACGTCGGAGCCCCCGCGTTCACCCCCGTCACCACCTGGTTCGTGCAGCTGCCTGTCCCGCCGCTCATGCTCGATCCCGGCATGTCCAGGAACATCTGCACCGTCGCGCCCCCGGAACTCGCCTGCAGCACCCGCCCCAGAATCTGCGTCCCCGTCGGCCGCGTCGCTCCCGCGTCATGGCACAAGTAAGAAGACGCCCCCGGCGACGCCACCACATAATCCCCTACCACCGTCGCCGTCCCGTCAAAGCTGCAATACACTGACCCCGTCCGCCCGAGCGTCGCCGTCCCCGACGTTCCCGGATTCGCAATCACTACGCCGATCGCACCATTCGTCAGCGTGCTCGTCGGCTTCGCCGCGCATCCGGAAGGCATCAGCACCGCCAATCCGTTCACCACCGTGCCCGACGAATCGTTGCACAGCTCATAACTTTCGTTCGCGAACTTGCCCAGTTCGAATCCGCTTCCGCTCCCCGAATTTCCCGCAACAAACACCGTCCCCGGCCGCAGCCCCGTCCCCGCCGCCGCATTGAAGTTTCCAATGTTGTAGACCTGATCCGTCCACGGCTTCAGATTGTTCGTCGCATCAATCACCCACTTCAGCCCGGCGTTGATCCAGAATCCCAGCCCCGGCGCGCTCCCCGGCGACGAATTCTCGCTCTTCACCACCGCATAGTTATCCGTCGTATCGAACCCCAGCGTCGTTCGCTGCCACGCGGACGAATTCGTGTACGCCGAATACACATGCAGGCTCTGCGGATTCGTTGTCGTCTCTCCCACCACGTATTGCCCCAGGTCGTTCGCATCTTCCTGAAAGAGGTTCGAGAAGTACGAACTCGTCGCTGTCGTCGCTACCTGCTGCGGGGTCCCGCTGTTTGCCGAGATATAAAAATTCCCGTCATTCGAGATCCCCAGTGCCGACTCGCCCGCCGGCGCCGCTGCCATCGCCGTCCCCGGAACCGGCGACGTCACCATCCACGGCCCCGCCACCTGCAGTTGCCCGTTCACCGTCACGTTGCCGCTGAACGTTCCCGTCGCCGCCGCAATTCCTCCGCTCCCCGAATAGGTCAGCGTCGTCCCGCTGTCGGTCAGAGCAGTGTCCCCGCTCACCGCGCTTCCGCTCGCCGAGTAGAGAGCGACCTGCGCCGCCAGTCCGCTGTTCACCGTCCCCGACCCGCCCCCTCCGCCGCAATTCGCTCCCGTCCCCGAAACCACTCCCGTCGAGCTCACCTGCAGACATTGCGTCGAACTTCCCGTCACCGGCAGCGTCACCGTCCCGCCGCTCACGTTCAGATTTCCGTTCACCGTCACCGGCACATTGAACGTCTTGCCCGCCGCGGTCAGCCGTTCCAGATAATTCGTTCCGCTCGGCTGCGCATTGATGTATGACGAAATCGAATTCGCCGCCCGCGTCGCCATCCCGCCCGACTGATCCAGTCCGATCGCCATGTCCCCGGCGTCGTTCGTCGGACGCTCGCCCACTGTCGCCAGCGTCTTTCCCAGATTCGAATCCTGCAGCGTGATCAGATCGTTCGGCGTTCCCACCGGACCGCCCAGATTCAATCTGCCCTTGCTTCCCAACGCCGGACCGTTGTTCGCCGTGTCCGCTTCCTGCAGCACCGTCGCAATCGATCCCGATCCTCCACCTCCGTCGCTCGCCAGGCACGTGATCCAGATCGGACTCTGTCTCTGATTCACGCCCTCCTGCTTACACTGCTGCGCCACGATCGAAACTCCCAGCATGCCCTGGCTCGCTACCGCCGAAGGCGATACTCCCGCCTGCTCCATCATTACCGTCGTCCCGTTGATCACTAGGTTCACCGGCCAGAACCAGAACACTGGCCAGAACTGCTGCTGCGCCACTGTGTACGCCGTCGGTGCCGCCTGCGTGTCCGTGAACGAACACATCCCGTTCGTTCCGCATGATCCCGAAATGTTCGTCGCGATCGCGTACATCCCCGATCCCCACGGCGCCGCCGCGCTCACTCCCGTCGTCACCAGCACGTCCCAGGTCAGCGTTCCCACGCTGGTCCCGTTATTCGCGCGAAACTCCACCGACGGCCAGACCAGCGGAATGCTCGTCGTACCGCTCGCCGGCTCCGCCCATCCGATGAACAGCACCGGCCCGTAGCCCTGCGTCGAACTCCGCGGCACCACAAAATACGTTCGCTCCGCCGCGCTCCCGCCCCCCGTCGCGAATCCCGGCGAATATCCGCTGATCGGAAATGTCCCCACAATCTCCGCTCCCGGCCCGCCCTGCAGCACCAGCCCCGCCTGCGCCGCGTACCCGTAGAGCGGATTCGCCGACCCTCCCGTGGACTCCTCGTAAACATTCGCGATCGTCGCCGGTTGCAGTCCGCCGAAATACCGCACTCCGTACATCGGAAATCCCTGGCACACCGAATCTGCGAACACGAATCCGTTGCCCCCTCCGGTCGCGCAGTTCAGTCCGCTGATTTCCGAATCGTGTATATAAATGATGCCCGCATTCCCCTGGTCCGTCCTCTGGTAGAAAAACGCTCCGATCGGAAAATTCCCGGTTGAGTTCAGCACCACGCTCGTCCGGTTCGACGCCCGCGCCACAATGAACTGCTGGTCGTTGTCGTTCACGATCCCGTAGCTGAAATATCCCGCGCCGCCCGGCGACACCTGAAAAATGTTGATGTCCTGCACCGCCACGTGGTCCGAGTTGTCTTCCAGAAACGCATTCAGCAACCCGCAGAAGCCAAACGTCCCGCTCCCCGCCGCGAACGATCCTGTCCCGAAGCTCACCGTGAAGCTGGTCGCGCTCGGCACCGTCGTCACCGCCGATACCCAATGCTGGTCCGCCAGCGGCGAGTGATATTCGCAGTCCACCGTGTCGCCCACCACAAACGGATGGTTGGTCGCCGTCGTCACCGTGTAGGTCCCGCTCGTCGCCGTGACGCTCGCCACCCTCGCCCCATCCACATTGATCGCCGATGAGCCCGACAAGTTATAGATCTTGTGGTGATGCACATACGGATAACCCTCTGTCG
>Ga0209167_10000828_pt1 | contig 20396 bp, 22 predicted proteins | sample Coa_R1_9_FD_187154 | JGI IMG/M metagenome (GOLD analysis project Ga0209167, IMG submission 187154) | Surface soil microbial communities from Centralia Pennsylvania, which are recovering from an underground coalmine fire - Coalmine... | ecosystem: Environmental > Terrestrial > Soil >... | reverse complement strand
TGAGCCGGCTGATCGTTGAAGACGCTTCCCCGCCCTGCCGGCGGGACCGGGCCCTCCCCGGGCGTCCAGACGGGCCGCTGGACTTCGACTGGCCGGTGGTGCCGGCCATCGTCGGCCAGGTCAACCAGGGCGACCCCGTGACCTGGGGCAAGCTTGGCGAGATCAGTGCGCCCACGCTGCTGATCGGCGGCGGGCCGCAGAGCCATATCCCGCAGCAGTTGCTCGCGGACGTCGCGAGCCGCATCCCGTCGTGCGAGCTGGTGACCATCCCGGCCGGGCATTACGTCCACAACACCAAGCCGGACGAGTTCGCGGATACCGTCCTGCGATGGCTGCGCGGCTGATGCGGCGTGGTACTCCCCCGGCTGCGGCGTGGTACTCCCCCGGCGGTGCCCGCTCCAGCCCAGCGGGCACCGCCCGGATGCGGTCAGCCAGTTCTGGCGGCGACTTTGGGATGATCGCGCCAGGCCGGCATGGTGGCCATGTAATCCAGCGTCTGGCGTTCGATCTCCTGCCTGGTGGCGTCCGGGTTGCGGCGGGCCTGCCAGGCGGTCATCCGCTCGAACCGCTCATCGAACGACTGCAGGTTTCCGGCCTCGTCGGTGCAGTAACCGCAGTAGCGGCCGGTTTCGATGGGCATGCCACAGCTTTCACATGCCGGTGACGTCGTCATGGTTCCCTCCCTGGGATAGGTCTGGTTCGGTGGCGTAACCGGTGAGCGCCTGCAGGCCGGTGATGAGCGCGTCGGCCTGGCCGGGTGGCATCCGGGCCAGCGCTGTGGCCAGGAGGTCCAGTCCGAGCACTTCGCGTTCCTGGCGCAGCAGGTCGTGACCGCGGGGTGTCAGCCAGATCAGAGTGCGCCGGCCGTCGGCCGGGTCCCGCTCGCGTTCGAGCAGGTTCTGGCGTTCGAGGTGACTGACGATCTCGCTGACCACCGACTGTGCCCGGCTCAGGTGCGCGGCGGTCTCGCCGACGGTCAGCGGCCCGGCCAGGGCCAGGTGTTCGAGCACCGCCCGGGACGCGCCCGGAAGCTGGCTCCTGGGCCCGTCGCGGCGGTGAAACGTCAGGTACACGGCCCGGAACAGTTCGGCGAACCGCTCAGCCCGCTTCCGGTCTTCGGTCACGCGATCAGGGTGCCGCTGACCACATCCATCGTCAATCCCGATGGATCTTCCTCCTGCCAGGGCAGCCAGCTACCGGTGGATGGCTAGGTGACGTTCTGGGCCGTCCTCCGGTGCGGCCTTGGCATCCGGGGACGGTTCGGTAGCCGCTGGTGTGCTGCCCCAGGAAATGGTGTCGTTCATGATCCCGGCTACCTTGCCCGCTGGAATGCACAGGACGATGATCCCGGCGCAGGTCCAGAACAGCCACCAGGATTGCACCACGAGCGATACCCCGCCGGCGGTGAATGCCGCGATGACCACGGCCACCACCACCCACGACGAGGGTCTGCCGTGCGGATGCCCGCCCTCGGGGACATGTCTGTGCTCGATCTGCTGCCACGGCCGGGATCCCTGGCCGGGAGAGATCTCTCCTTCCGGAGGCCCACCATGAGCTTCGCCATGCCGCCGCAGCTTCAGGCGTTTGGTACCCGGCTGGGCATCGGCCAGATACACGATGCCAAGCAGCACCGCCAGTCCCCCGACCGCGGCAACAGCCGTGAGGATCATTCCAAGCGTTGTGCCCAGAAGCTCCGTGCCCGATGTCCTGATCTCTGGTGGAGGGTACAACTATTCACCTCGGGGTCATCTGATTGCAGACTGCCGGAAATGCCGGGACTCGCTGCCCCCGAAGTTCGGTTCTAACCATCCTCCCGGCCTCAATCGGGCCGGTGAGGCCAGACGCCGGGCTGACCGGCGGCGCCGGGGCGTTACTTCCCGATGGCCGGGCCGATGCGGTGGGCCGGCGACTGGGCCGAGCAGTCGCTGAGCTGCCAGGTCATGGTGCCGCGCAGGTTGCTGGAATCGCACACCGGCCGGCCGCCGCGGCCGAGCAGGATCCCACCGGCGACGATCAGGCAGATCCCGGTGATGGCGAGGGCCACCGGGACGAAGGGCTTGATCCGCCGCCAGGTGAACAAGCCGTTTCGGTGCTTCGGGTGGGTGAACGTGGCCAGCATGGTGGCGAGCCCTGGATCGGAGCTGCGCAGCACGTTTTCGATCCGGGCGAGCGCCCTTCGCTCGCTGGGCACGAGGCTCATGCGGGACCTCCGGTGTCGGGTGCGGGACGGGATACCGGCAGACGGCAGTCGGGAGTGGCCGGAGCGGGTCAGCCTGCCACTGGCACCCGGCGCGAACGCCGGGTCCCCCGGGCAGGGTAGGCGACGCCGCGGAGTGCTCCTGCCCCTGGACCGGCAAGACAGCACGACGGAGTAAGGAAACCCCTCCTGCCGCGCGGCGTGGCTGACGTAATGGGAAACTGCTGCCGCAGGGGTGGCTGTGGCTACACAACACCTTTCACCATGTCGATCAGCCTGCTGAGCACGGCACCGTCGCTGACCCGCAGCCCGTCGTGTTCGTACTCGTTGGTCACCCAGGGCCGCAGGCCGCGGGTCACCCGGGCGGTGGCGAGGGAGAACCCGGCGTCGACGTACATGTCGTCGAAGTAGACGGCGGCCGCGGCGGGCACCTCGTTGACGGCAAGCTGGGCCGGGTCGTACAGGAGCGGCCACTCGGTGCGCTCGGCGAGCAGTTCGGCCGCGTCCCGCAGCGGCCGCAGCAGCGGGTCGAGTTCCACCATCCAGGGGTAGATCATTTCCCCGGTGAACAGCAGCGGCGCGTCGCCGTCCAGCGCCGCGCCCGCGTCGAACTCAGCGAACTCGGCCCGCACCCGCTGGGCGGCCCAGCGGGTGGCCCCGCTGCCCTGCGCGTAGCAGGCCTCGTGCAGCAGCGCGTACAGCGGGCCGTGCAAGGCGAAGGCACCCTGCGCGGCCTGCAGGAACGCATCGGACAGGCCGGGCCCGGCGAACGGATCCTCCAGCAGGTAGTGCAGTTCGTGGCTGCCGGATTGCTGTCCGAGCATCTTGCCGAACGACTGGAACGCCTCGACCGTCAGCCGTGCCCCGTTGGGCAGCCGGGTGTCATGGTCGCGCAGGTGCCTGGCCACCCGCTTGGCGGCCTCGGCATCACCCGGGTAGCGGTCGTAGTGGGCGGCGGTCTTGGCGGCCACCCGCGGGTAGGTCGCCCGGTACACATCCTCGGCGGTGGCGTCGAGGCCGGGCAGCCCGCCGGTGATCAGCGCCTCGCGCAGCCCGCCGGGGGCCAGCGACAGGTAGGTGACCGCGCAGAAGCCGCCGTAGCTCTGGCCCAGCGCGGTCCACGGTTCGCCGCCGGTGAGCTGGCGGCGGATGATCTCGGCGTCCCGCACGATCGAGTCCGCCCGGAAGTGGGCCAGGTAGCCGGCCTGCGCCTGCGGGCTGCCCAGGTGGGCGAGGGTCTGCCTGGTCGCCGGGGTGGACCGGCCGGTGCCGCGCTGGTCGAGCAGCAGCACCCGGTAGTCCCGCACCGCCCGGCGCAGCCAGCCGCCGTTGCCGGCCGGCCGGGGTGACGCGGCGCCGGGACCACCCTGCAGGAACACCAGCCAGGGCAGATCCGCGTCCTGCCTGCCGGCCGCGGCGACCTCACGGGCGAACACCTCGATGGCCGGCCCGCCCGGGTCGCCGTGATCCAGCGGGACGGTGAACACGTGGTCGGTGAGCACGATGCCTGGCTGGCGGAATGTGGGCATGACCCGCACCGTATACCGTGCGCTCCCCCGGCCTGCGACTCATTTAACGGCCACCCGCGTAAGCTCATACAAAAGGATCACTCCGGACGCTGGAGGGGGACGACGCTGGGATGACGGCATCTCCCCTGCCAGGCGCCGCAGGGTGCGGGCCCGGTGCGGGCAGCACCGAGATAGAGCGCGTGTTCCGGGCCGAGTACGGCCGCGCGGTCTCCGTCCTGGTCCGCGTGTTCGGTGACATCGACATCGCCGAGGAAGCCGTGCAGGAGGCGTTCACCACGGCCGTGGCCCGGTGGCCCGCCGACGGGCTGCCGCCGAGCCCGGCGGGCTGGATCATCACCACGGCCCGCAACCGGGCCATCGACCGCCTCCGCCGGGAGGCCTCCCGCGCCGATAGGCACGCCCAGGCCGCGCTGTTGCAGGCCGACAGTGAAACCGAAAACACGAGCGTGCCCGACGACCGGCTGCGGCTGATCTTCACCTGCTGCCATCCCGCGCTGGCCACCAGCGCCCAGGTTGCGCTCACGCTGCGGCTGCTCGGCGGGCTCAGCACGGCGCAGATCGCCCGCGCGTTCCTGGTCGCCGAGTCCACCATGGCCCAGCGCCTGGTCCGGGCCAAGAGCAAGATCCGCGACGCCCGGATCCCCTACCGGATCCCGGCCGGGGACGAGTTGCCCGCCCGGCTGCGGGCCGTGACCGTGGTCATCTATCTCATCTTCAACGAGGGCTACGCCGCGAGCTCGGGTGACCGGCTGGTCCGCGAGGACCTGTGCGCCGAGGCGATCCGTCTCGGGCGGCTGCTGGCCGGGCTGATGCCGGGCGAGCCAGAGGTCACCGGGCTGCTGGCGCTCATGCTGCTGACCGAGTCCCGCCGGGCGGCCCGGGTCAGCGCCGACGGCGGCCTGGTGCTCCTGGCCGACCAGGACCGCAGCCGGTGGGATCGCGAGCTCATCGCCGAGGGCCAGGCCCTGGTCCGCCAGTGCCTGGAGCGCGGCCAGCCGGGGCCGTACCAGATCCAGGCGGCGATCAACGCGGTGCACAGCGACGCGGCCAGCGCGGCCAGCACCGGCTGGCGGCAGATCCTGGCGCTGTACGACCAGCTCATGGCGCTCACACCCAGCCCGGTGGTCGCGCTGAACCGCGCTGTCGCGGTGGCCGAGGTGACCGGGCCCGAGGCCGCCCTCGCCGAGGTCGACGGCATCGACAGCCTCAGCGGCTACTACCTGCTGCACGCGATCAGGGCCGGGCTGCTGCGCAGGCTCGGCCGCATCGCGGAGGCGGCGCAGGCCTACGAGACGGCGATGACGTGCACGCAGAACGAGACCGAGCGGGACTTCCTGCGCCGTAGCCGTGAGTCACTGGATGACAGCGGGCAGCCAGCGCATGGCGGGAACCCGGCGGCCAGCAGGCACGAGACGCTGGTGGAAGGTAGCGTGCACGGGTGAGCGTGCCAACGCTGCGTGACGTAGCCGCCCTGGCCGGCGTGCACCCGGCGACCGCATCCCGGGCGCTGAACCCGGCGACCAAGGCGATGACCAGCGCCGACACCGCCGAGCGGGTGCTAAGGGCCGCGGCGGAACTCGGCTACCGGCCGAACGCGGTGGCCAGGAGCCTGCGCACCTCCCGCTCGTCCAGCATCGGCGTCGTCGTGCCCGACCTGACCAACCCGCTGTTCCCGCCCATCGTCCGCGGGATCGAGTCCGCGCTCTCGCCGCACGGCTACGTGCTGCTGATCGTGAACACCGACAACAACCCCGGCCAGGAGGAGCATCTGGTCGCCTCGCTGCGGGCACGCAGCGTGGACGGCCTCATCCTGGCCACGGCCAGGCTCAGCCATCCGCTGCTCGAAACGCTTGCCGACGGCGACCTGCCGGTCGTGCTGGTCAACCGGCACCGGGACGACCTGCCGCTGCCCTGGGCCGTGCCGGACGACACCGCCGGAATCCGGCTGGCCGTCAGCCACCTGGCCGGGCTCGGGCACCGCCGGGTCGCGCACATCGCCGGCCCGCAGGACACCTCGACCGGCGTCACCCGCCTGGACGCCTTCCGGGCCGCCGTGCGGGAGCACGGTCTTGCGCAGGACGAGTCGCTGATCAAGCTGTGCAGCACCTGGTCGGAGGCGGAGGGTGCGCGCGCCCTGGGTGAGCTGCTCAGCGCCGGGGAGCCCATCTCCGCGGTCATCGCCGGCAACGACATGGTGGCCCTCGGCGTCTACGACGCGCTCGCCGAGCACGGGCTGCGCTGCCCGGACGACATCAGCGTGATCGGCTTCAACGACATGCCGTTCGTGGACAAGCTGCGGCCGGCCCTGACCACCGTGCACGTCCCGCAGCACGAACTGGGCGCCGAAGCGGCCCGGCTGCTGCTGGGCAGGCTGCGCCGGGCCCCCCGGGACGAGTCGGTGCTGATGCCGGTCGCGCTGTCCGTGCGCGAGTCCACCGGCCCACCGCAGCCCAGCCGGGCCTGATTGACGCCAGGCTGGTGCCGTAGGGCGTGTCCCGGCAGATTAGGCACAGCCCAGCGCGCGCCGGATGAAGTCGAGCTGGAGCAGCAGCAGGTTCTCGGCGACTTCCTCGTGCTTCGCCGCCATGTGGGTGATGCCGGTCAGTGGCAGCACGGTGTGTGGCCGGCCGGCGGCGAGCAGCGCCGCCGACAGCCGCAGCGTGTGCGCCACCAGCACGTTGTCGTCGGCAAAGCCGTGGATCAGCATGAGCGGGCGGCGCAGCTTGGGCGCGTCCGCGATCAGCGAGTCCTGCTCGTAGGCCTCCGGGTGCTCGTCCGGCAGGCCGAGGTAGCGCTCGGTGTAGTGGGTGTCGTAGAGGCGCTCGTCGCTTACCGGCGCGCCGGCCACCGCGGCGTGGAAGGTCTCCGGCCTGCGCAGCACGGCCAGGGCGGCCAGGTAGCCGCCGTGTGACCAGCCGCGGATCGCCACCCGGCTGGTGTCCAGGCAGGGGTGGGCGGCGGCCACCGCGGCCAGCCCGTCCGCCTGGTCTTCCAGGTTGGGCGCCGACTGGTTGTACTGGACCAGCCGGTCCCAGTCCGGCCCGCGGCCCGGGGTGCCGCGGCCGTCGATGACCACCACGGCGAAGCCCTGGTCGGCGAACCACTGCGGTTCCAGGTACATGTTGCGGACGGACATCACCCGCTGGCCGGCCGGGCCGCCGTAGGGGTCGAGCAGCACCGGCAGCGCGCGATCCGGGCCCGGCTTGTAGCCGGCCGGCAACAGCAGCGCGCAGCGCAGCGCGTGCTCGCCGACGACCAGGTGCGTCACCTCCGGGGTGAGCACCGGCGTCTCGGCGAACGATTCGATCTCCCCGGCGGCCACGCCGTCGCGCAGTACGAACACCCGCGACCCGAACCACTCCAGCGACCCCGACTTCAGCACCGTGACGCCGCCGGACCGCGTCGCCGTGTGCGAGCCGGCCACCGTGGAGACCTGGGTGAGACCGTCCGGTCCCGCGATGTACACGTGGATCTGCGTGGGGTCCTGCGCGGACGCGGTGAACAGCACGTCCGCGCCGGTGTCCAGCACCTCGCGCACCTGCAGCGCGTCCGGTCCGGCCGGCGTGACCAGCTCGTCGCCGGCCATCAGCCGGTAGGCGCCGTCCCGGGCCACCACCCGGACCAGGCGCCCGCCGGCGGTCCAGGCCGGCGTGCCCGGCACCAGCGACACCCAGGCGGGGTCGCTGTCCTCGGCGAGCACGGCTGTGCTGCCATCGGCCGCCACGGTGAGCACCCGCACGGTGCGCTGGTCGCGGGTCTGGATCTGGACCAGCGCCGGCCCGTGCTTGGTCCAGTGCACCGACGTCAGGTAGGGGAAGGCGGCCGTGTCCCAGGGCACCGGGTGCGTGCTGCCGTCCAGCCCGGCGAGGATCAGGGTGACGTCGGCGTTCGCGGTGCCCGCGGCCGGGTAGCGGATCGTGGTGGCCGGCCGCTCCGGGCTGGCCGGGTCGGACACGTGCCAGATGAGCACCGGGCTGACGTCCACCCGGGCGACCAGCAGGCTCTGCCCGTCCGGTGACCACCAGTAGCCGCGGGTGCGGGCCATCTCCTCGGCCGCGACGAACTCGGCCAGCCCGTAGCTGACCTCCGGGCCCCCGGGCTCGGCCAGCGCCCGGTCCCCGCTGCCGTCGGTGGCCACCACGCGCAGCGCTCCCCCGCTGACATAGGCGATGTGCGTCCCGCCCGGATTCGGCCGGGGATCCACGACCGGTCCCTTCACCGAGGTGATCTCCTTGACGGTGCCGCCGTAAGGTGTGGTTCCGGCAGATGAAGCACTGCCGAGGCGGGCCGTGAACAACCGCCCGGACAGGGTGAAGACCGCGAGGCTGACGGCGGTGTCGGTGGCGAAGTCGACCACGCCCTCCCCCGGCTGCCTGACCCGCTCGCGCCTGGCCCGCTCCTCCGGCGGCAGGTATTCGCCGGCCCCGTCGAGGATCACCGCCGGGTCGGCGACGACCCGCTCGGTCCCGCTGGCGACGTCGCGGACCCACAGGCAGTTGACCCGGTCGGTGCCCGACCGTGACCGCAGAAAGGCGATGCGGGAGCCGTCGGGGGCGATGGCGAAGCTGTGCGGGGCGCCGAGCGTGAACCTCAGGGTGCGGGCCTGCTGGCGCGGGAAGGTGATCTCTGCGGTCATACCCGGATTCTGGCAGATACCGCAGCACCTCCCGGAAAGGTATTTCCTTCATTACGGTGGGGCGCGGACGCGTTCACCCAGGCCAGCCCCGCAGCTCGTTCACCCAGGCCAAACCTCGGGGCGGGCCGGCGCTCAGCTTCCGAGGTAGCGCAGCACGGCGAGCACCCGCCGGTTGTCACCTTCCGAGGGTGGCAGGCTCAGCTTGGCGAAGATGCTGGCCACGTGCTTTTCCACCGCGCCGCCCGAGACCACGAGGCTGGCCGCGATGCCGGCGTTGGACCGGCCTTCGGCCATCAGCGACAGCACGTCGATCTCGCGCGGGGTGAGCGAGGCGAGCCCGGCGCTGCGGCGGCTGGCCCCGAGCAACTGGCTGACCACCTCGGGGTCGAGGGCGGTGCCGCCCGAGCCGACCCGCTCCAGCGCGTCGGAGAACTCGGCCACGTCCGCCACCCGGTCCTTGAGCAGGTAGCCCACTCCGGAAGCGTTGCCCTCGAGCAGCCTGGCCGCGTACTTGGTCTCGATGTACTGGGAGAACACCAGCACGCCGGTGCCCGGGTGGTCGGCGCGCAGCCGCAGCGCGGCCCGCAGTCCCTCGTCGGTGTGGGTCGGCGGCATCCTGATATCCACCACGGCCACCGCCGGGCGGTGCCGCGCCACGGCGGCCAGCAGCGCCTCCCCGTCGGCGACCGCGGCACACACCTCGTGCCCGCGGTCGGTCAGCATCTGCACCAGGCCCTCGCGCAGCAGTCCGGCGTCCTCGGCGATGGCTACCCGCATGGGGGCGATGGTCTCATGCCCGCAGGGGCAGCTCGATGGTGACCACCGTCGGCCCGCCTTCCGGGCTGGTCAGGTCCAGCCGGCCATCGACGGTGCGGACCCGCTGGATCAGGCCCGGCAGCCCACTGCCCCGGGCCGGGTCGGCGCCGCCCACCCCGTCGTCGCTGACTCGCAGCCGCAGCACCTTGCCGCGCTGCACCGCATCCATGGTCACCTTGTTGGCGCCGCTGTGCTTGGCCACGTTGGCCAGCAGTTCGGCGGCGCAGAAGTAGGCGATGGTCTCGATGGCCGGCGTCGGGCGCTCGCGGATGCCGGTGGTCAGCTCGACCGGGACCAGGCTGCGGGCGGCGAGCGTGACCAGCGCGTCGGCCAGGCCGGCGTCCAGCACCGGCGGGTGGATGCCCCTGGCCAGGTCGCGCAGCTCGACCAGGGCTTCCTTGGCGTTGCGGTGCGCGGAGTCGACCAGCTCGCGGATCCGGTCCAGCTCGGCGGGGTCGCCGTCCAGGCCGAGCTTCTCCTTGGCCATGCCCAGGCCCATGGCCAGCGCGGCGAGCCTGACCTGGGCGCCGTCGTGCAGATCCCGCTCCACCCGGCGCAGCGCGGCGGCCGCGTCGTCCACCGCGTGCGCCCGGCTCTGCTCCAGTTCGGCGACCCGCTGGGCGAGCTGCGCCGGGCCGAGCAGGTTGCGGATCAGCCAGCGGTCCCCGGCCGTCACGGCCCGCATCACCCAGGGCGCGGCCAGCAGGATCAGGCCGCCCACCAGGTAGGCGGCCAGCGTGCCCGCCCAGTTGCTGATGCCGAACTGGCCGAAGGGCAGTGGCGAGATGACCGACATCGCACTCTGCGAGCCGTGGTGGAACAGCAGCCACCACATCGGGAAGCCCATGTCGAGCACGCCGATGACCCAGAAACTGACCGCGTACGCCTGCAGCAGCGTGACCGGGAGCTTGAGCACCAGGTAGGCCAGCGACCGCCAGCCGGTGCCGTCGCGCAGCCTGGCGTCCACCCGGCGCAGCACCCCCCGGCCCGGGCGGAACGCCGGCGGCGCGGCGAACTCGGTGCGCAGCAGCCGGCCGGCGATCCTGCGGTGCAGCGACCCGAGTGCCCGGGACAGCCGGAGGGTGAGCACCAGCACGAGCAGCCCGATGAACGTGCCGAGCAGGCTGACCGTCAGCACGGTACCGCCGATGAGCAGCGTGACCACCAGCCAGAACCCCACTGCGGCCGGCACCACACCGGCCACCGCGTACAGCACCTCTCGCCAGGCACGCTGGCTGAACGGTGCGCGCACGGCCGCGCGCACCAGTCCATCCGGCGGGGTGCTCACCGCACCATTGTCCTCCCAGCTCACGCCGGCTCCTGTTTCACCGTGAGCGTGGGTGTGCGGATCCGGCCCGGTTTCAGGCGTCCCTGCGGGCGAGCAGCCAGCCGCCGGCGCCCAGCAGCACGGCCGTGTACAGGCACATCATGCCCAGTCCCGTCCACACCGGCAGGGCCGGAGTGGTGGGCACGACCGCGGTGAGCGAGTTCTCCGCGATGATCACGGGCAGGAACTTCCCCACCGGGTAGGCCATGTGGTGCGGCAGGGCGAGCAGCACGATCGAGATCACGAACAGCAGCGCGACCAGGATGCTGATCGCCACCGCCGTGTGCCGCACGAGGGTGCCGATGCCCATGCCGATCAGCCCGATCAGGCACAGGTACACCCCGGCCATGATCACCGCGCGCAGCACTCCCGGCTGGCCGAGAGCCGGGTGCGGGACGCCCGCGGGCAGCGACAGCCGCATGGCGAAGAACGTGATGAAGGCGAGGATCTCGCCGAGCACCAGCGTGCCGGTGCCGAAGATGACCGCCTTGGCGGCCAGCACGAGCCGCCGCCTCGGCACGGCCGCGAACGTGGCCCTGATCAGCCCGGATGAGTACTCCCCCGTCATCATCAGCACGCCGAGCACGCCAACCACGAGCTGGGCGATGGCCAGCCCGGCCAGCCCCGCGTTGGTCGGGTCATAGCCGGACAGGTTGTGCCGGGGCGCGTTGTGGCCGGTGAGCACGCCAATGCCGATCATGAGGGCGGACATGGCCGCCAGCGTCCACAGCGGGTAGCGCTGGCTGCGCAGCTTGATCCATTCCATGCTCGCCACATGGCGGAACCGGTAGCCGCCGCTGGCGCGGCGGGCGTGGGATGCGGTGATCGCGGTCATGCGTGCCTTCTCTCTACGGTGCCCTGCCATGGGGCGTGGAAATCGCCGGCCAGCAGCCCGGCCCGGAACTGGGACGCTCCCGAGGTCAGCTCGAAGAACGCGTCCTCCAGTGAGGCCGACCCGGCGGACAGCCCGGCCACGGTGGTGTCGGCGAGCAGCCGCCCGCGCCCGATCACGATCAGGTGGTCGGCCATCAGCGCCATCTCGCTGATCAAATGGCTGGACACGAAGACCGTCCTGCCCTGGGCGGCAAGCTGCTTGAGCAGGTAGCGGATCCAGCGGATGCCCTCCGGATCCAGGCCGTTGACCGGCTCGTCCAGCAGCAGCACCCCGGGGTCGCCGAGCAGCGCGGTGGCAATACCGAGCCGCTGCGCCATGCCGAGCGAGAACTTTCCCGGCCGCTTGCCCGCGACCTCGGTGAGCCCGGTCTGGGCCAGCACCGCGTCCACCCGGGAGGCCGCGATGCCGTTGGCGGCGGCCAGTGCGGCCAGGTGCGCCCGGGCCGGCCTGCCCGGGTGGAAGGATCTCGCCTCGAGCAGCGCGCCGACCTCACGCAGCGGCCAGCGCAGCTCGCCGTAGCGGCGGCCGCCGATCCGCGCCTGGCCCGCGTCCGGGCGGTCCAAGCCCATGATCATGCGCATCGTGGTGGATTTGCCCGATCCGTTCGGGCCGAGGAAGCCGGTTACCATCCCCGGCCGGACCTCGAAACTCAGGCCGTCGACGGCGACCGTGCTCCCGAAACGCTTGGTCAGCCCGCTAGCCTCGATCATCATTGCCTCCTAGAGCGCACGCATGTACGTGCCACGCCGATCACGCTAGGGATGGCACGCTGACCGCGGTATGCGGCTACCGCCCGTCTTCACCCGGGGGAAAACCCCAGGGCCGCAAGTAGAATCCGCGGCATGACAACGCCGTCCACGCAGCCCCCGATAGCCAGCCGCATTCCCGCCAAGCGTCTCCACCATGGCGACACGGTCATGGACGACTACGCCTGGCTGGCCGAGAAGACCAACCCGGACGTGCTCGCCTACCTGCGAGCGGAGAACGCCTACACCGAGGCCGCGATCGAGGGCCTGGCCGGCCTGCGCGAGACGATCTTCGATGAGATCAAGGGCCGCACCCAGCAGAGCGACCTGTCGGTCCCGGTTCGCAAGGGCGGCTGGTGGTACTACTCCCGGACCGTCGAGGGCCAGCAGTACCGGATCCAGTGCCGCCGGGCGGCCGGCCCGGACGAGATCCGGCCGCCATTGCCCGCCGAGGGCCAGCCGCTGGCCGGGGAGGAAATCCTGCTCGACGGCAACGAGCTGGCGCAGGGTCACGACTTCTTCGCGCTCGGCGCCTTCACGGTGAGCCCGGATGGCACCTTGCTGGCCTACTCCACCGACTTCAGCGGCGGCGAGCGCTTCACGCTGCGGGTCAAGGATCTGCGCACCGGCGAGGTGCTCGCCGACGAGATCACAGGGACGCACTACAGCGTGGCCTGGTCCCAGGACGGCTCGGTCATCTTCTACACCACCGTGGACGACGCCTGGCGGCCGAACCGGGCCTGGCGGCATGTGATCGGCACGCCGGTATCGCAGGACGTGACCGTCTTCGAGGAGGCGGACGAGCGGTTCTGGGTCCGGCTCGGCCTGACCCGCAGCGAGCGCTACGTCGTGATCCGGTCGGCGAGCGTGCTGACCAGCGAGGTCTGGCTGATCGACGCGGCGGGCCCGGCCGGCCAGCCGCGGCTGGTCACCGAACGCCGGGCCGGCCTGGACTACCGGGTCGACCACCAGGGCGAAGGCGAGGGCAGGCTGCTCATCCTGCACAACGACAATGCCGTGAACTTCGAGCTCGCCGAGGCGCCGGTGTCCAACCCGGCGGGCTGGCGGCCGCTGATCGGCCACCGCGACGACACCCGGCTGATCGCCGTGGACTCCTTCGCCGGGCACTTCACCGTCTGGTACCGGCGCGACGGCCTGACCGGGATCGCGGTGTACCGCGGCGACGCGGCGCCCAGCGAGATCACCTTCCCCGAGCCGGTCTACCAGGTGTCGCCCGGCCAGACCGCCGACTACCGGTCCGCGCTGCTCAGGCTGCGCTACGAGTCGCTGATCACGCCCGAGTCGGTCTACGACTGCGACGTCGCGACCGGGGAGCTCACCCTGCTGAAGCGCCGGCCGGTGCTCACCCTGCCCGGCGCGGCGCCCTACGACCCGGACGACTACACCGAGCACCGCGAATGGGCGGTAGCCACCGACGGCACCCGGGTGCCCATCTCCCTGGTCTGCCCCAAGGGGACGCCGCTGGATGGCAGCGCTCCCTGCCTGCTCTACGGCTACGGCAGCTACGAGATGCCCATCGACCCGTACTTCAGCATCCCGCACCTGTCGCTGCTCGGGCGCGGGTTCGTCTTCGCCATCGCGCACATCCGCGGCGGCGGCGAGATGGGCCGCCGCTGGTATGAAGACGGCAAGCTGCTGCACAAGAAGAACACGTTCACCGACTTCGTCGCCTGCGCCGAGCACCTGGTACGGCGGGGCTGGACCTCGCCGGAGCGGCTGATCGCCCGCGGCGGGTCGGCTGGCGGCCTGCTGATGGGCGCGGTGGCCAACATCGCGCCGCAGGCGGTGGCCGGCATGGTCGCGCAGGTGCCGTTCGTGGACGCGCTCAACTCCATGCTCGACCCGTCGCTGCCGCTGACGGTGACCGAGTGGGACGAGTGGGGCGATCCGCTGCACGACCCGGTGGTGTACGCCTACATGAAGAGCTACTCGCCGTATGAGAACGTGACCGGCCAGCGCTACCCGGCGATCCTGGCGACCGCGGGGCTGAACGACACGCGCGTTCTCTACCATGAGCCGGCCAAGTGGATCGCCCGGCTGCGGGCGCAGGGGCAGGGCGGGCCGTTCCTGCTCAAGACCGAGATGGAGGCGGGGCACGGCGGGCGCAGCGGGCGCTACGACGCCTGGCGCGAGGAAGCTCTCGTCCTGGCCTGGATCATCCGGACCGCGGGCGCTGCGTAAATCGCCGCGCGGTTATCCCGGCCCCTGTTCGTTAACCCTGTGGCGGGGGCTTTCCTGCTGCTCTGAATCGCTCCGCGGAACCGCCTTGGCCGCCGCGGCGTCCAAATGCCTGTCTCAGGACGGGCACGCCTGGTCCACCGTCAGCGCCGGATAGCGTCAGGCCGGCTCGAACAGGGCGCTGACCGACTCGCCGTCGTGGATCCGGCGGATCGCCTCGGCCAGGGCCGGGCCGATCGAGAGCACGTGCAGTTTGGGCGGGCGCTGGTCCGGTGGGATCGGCACCGTGTTCGTGCACACGATCTCGGTGACCTCCGGCCTGGCGGCGAGCCGGTCCAGCGCCCCGTGACAGAACAGGCCGTGCGTGCAGGCGACCCGCACCGTGCGTGCTCCATGCTCGGCCAGCTTGCCGAGCAGCTCCATGAGCGTGGTCCCCCGGGCGATCTCGTCGTCCAGGATGATCACGTCCCGGCCGGCCACGTCGCCGATGATCGAGGTGATCGTCACGCTGGTGTCGCTGTGCCGCTGCTTGGCCCCGGCCGCGACCGGCAGGCCGAGCCTGCGGGCGAACGCGGCCGCGCTGCGGGCATTGCCCAGGTCGGGCGACACGACCACCGAGCCGGCGATGTCCTGCCCGCGAAAGTGCGCCGCCAGTTCCCGCAGCGCGTGCAGGTGGTCCACCGGCACCGAGAAGAAGCCGTGCACCTGTGGCGAGTGCAGGGTCATGGTCAGCACCCGGCCCGCCCCGGCGGCGACCAGCAGGTCGGCCACGAGCCTGCCGCCGATGGACACCCGGGGCTCGTCCTTCTTGTCCGACCGGGCGTAGGCGAAGTGCGGCATGACCACGGTGACCCTGGCCGCCGACGCGCCCCGGGCGGCGTCGGTCATCAGCAGCAGCTCGACCAGGTGTTCCTGCACCGGCGGCACGATCGGCTGGATCAGGAACACGTCGCGCTCCCGGCAGTTGGCCTGCAGCTGCACTTCCAGGCAGTCGTTGGCGAACCGGCGCAGCCGCACGGGGTGCAGCGGGGTGCCGAGCTGGCCGCAGATCTCCGCGGCCAGCTCCGGGTGCGCGCGGCCGCCGAAGACCGTGATGTCTCGCACGCTCGTCCCTTTCCCCCGGATGCCGGGCTCAGGCCTGGCTGGGCTGGTAGGGCGGCAGGGCCAGCGCGTTGCGGATGGCCTGCTGGATCAGTTCGGGCTCGGGCCGCGCGTCCACCGTAACGACGTACTCCTTACGCCGGAACACATCCAGCACCGGGTTGGTCTTCTCGTGGTAGTCGCGCAGCCGCACGGCGAGCGCCTGCTCGGTGTCGTCCTCCCTGGCGACCAGGTCGCCACCGCAGGCGTCGCACTTGCCCGGCGCGGCCGGGCTGTTCTCGATCAGGTTGTAGTCCATGCCGCAGTTCGAGCACAGCCGCCGGGCCAGCACCCGGCGGCGCACCTCGCTGTCGGGCAGGTCGAGGTGGATGACGCCGTCGATGTCGTAGCTCTCCAGGAAGAACTCGGCCTGCCGCTCGTTGCGCGGGAACCCGTCGATGATGAACCCGTAGTTCCAGTCGTGCCGGGTCATCCGCTCCCGGACAATGTCCTCCACCAGCTCGTCGGCGACCAGTTCGCCCGCGGCCATGGTCCGCCGCACCTGGGCGCCGAGCTTGGTGTGCTGCTGTACGTTCCACCGGAAGATGTCGCCCACGCTGATGTGTACCAGATCCAGGTCCCGGGCCAGCATCGTGCTCTGGGTGCCCTTGCCGCTCCCCTGCACGCCCATGATCACGTATTTGCGCATGCCGTCACGATGGCATGCCGCCGCCGGGAGCGCGAGCCGGCGGCGGCACCGGGCACCGTCAAAGAGAATTTCTCTTCAAATCAGCCGACGGGAACCGGATCAAGCGGACGGCAGGCCGAGCTTGCGGACGCAGGCGTCGCGCACCTGGGGAGTGAGCAGGCCGCGCAGCTGCGGCCAGTCCCGGCAGAGCAGGCCCGGGTGCACGAAGCGGGCGATGTCGTTGCGCTTGCCCTGGCTGAGCACGATCGTGTACAGGCACAGCCGGTCCGGCCCGGCGGCGACGTCGAACTCGCGCAGGCTGTGCCAGGACAGGTGGACGGGCAGCACGACGGTTCCCACCATGGGCCCGCGCAGCTCGCCGAGCCGGTCGGGTAGCCGCGCCGCCGGGCCACGCCGCCGCAGCGAAAGGACGTTCGCCATAGTCGGTCCCAGATTATCGTTGCCTGGGACCGTTTCGCCGTGGATCAGCCCCCGGTCACCACGGCTGTACGGCGGCGCTAGGCTCGGTACATGCCCGGTCCGGCGCCACGGTGGCGTTTCCTGATCACCCCACGGTGGCTCGGCTGGCATGCCTTCACCGTGCTGGCGGTGGCCGGCATGCTCGCACTCGGCTGGTGGCAGCTCCGGCGGGCCGAAGCGGGTAACTCACTGAGCTGGGCCTACACGTTCGAGTGGCCGGTCTTCGCGGTCTTCGGCGTGGTGTTCTGGGCGAAGACGATCCGCGACGAGTTCTCTCCGCCGGACACCGGCGAGGCGCCGGACAAGGCAGAGTTCGCGGTGCGGCCCAGCGGAGCGGAGCTGCCTGGCGGCAAGGGCTCGGCCACGGTGGGCGAAGACGAGCCCGAGGACGCGGACCTGGCGGCCTACAATGCCTACCTCGCCCGGCTGCAGGACCAGGTGAAGGGTCACGGGCGGTGGCACGGGCTCAGATGAGCCCCGGATGGGAACGGCAGGAGGTTGGCCGGTGAATGCAGCGGTGCTCCGGTACCGGGTGATGGCCTACATAACCGGCGCGGTGCTGCTGGTGCTGTGCTTCGTGGGGATCCCGCTGCAGGTGGCGGCGCACAACGACGTCATCGTGAACGATGTCGGCACGGCGCACGGCATCCTGTACATGATCTACCTGGTCGTGGCGTACCTGCTGACCAGGCGGCTGCGGCTGCCGGCCGGCCCAACCCTGCTGGTCCTGCTGGCCGGCACGGTCCCGGTGCTGACGTTCGTGGTGGAGCGGTGGGTGCACCGCAGGTACATCGCCCCGGCGCAGCGGGGCCAGGCGGCCGCCGTCACCAGCCCGGCCGCCCGCTGAGGCACTGCCATCGGCGCGGACCAGCACTACTACACCGAGCGGCCGGCCGCCGCGCACCGGCCCGGCCTCGTCCACGTACTGCTGCCCGGGCTGCGGCTGGAGCTGGAGACCGACGCCGGGGTGTTCTCGGCCGGCCGGCTGGATCCGGGTACCCGGGTCCTGCTGGACACCGTGCCCGCTCCCCCGGCGTCCGGCGACCTGCTCGACCTGGGCTGCGGCTACGGCCCGCTGGCCCTGGTGCTGGCCGCCCGCTCGCCGGAAGCCAGGGTCTGGGCGGTGGACGTCAACCGGCGGGCGCTGGAGCTGTGCGCCGGCAACGCGGAGCGGTCCGGCCTGGCCAACGTGCGCTGCGTCGCGCCCGGAGATCCGTGGCTGCCGGGCACGGTGGACGTCATCTGGTCCAACCCACCGCTGCGGACCGGCAAGCAGGCGCTGCACGAGATGCTGACCGGATGGCTGGCCCGGCTGGCCCCCGGTGGCGCGGCCTACCTGGTCGTGCAGCGGCACCTCGGTTCGGACTCGCTGCACCGCTGGCTGGAGGGTGCGGGCTGGCCGGTCACCCGGGTCGCGTCGCGGGCCGGATACCGCGTGCTGCGGGTGGTTCCGGCAAAGAGGGCACAGCCTGGCACCGGTTCGTCCCTATCCGGTTAACCGGTGTTTGCGCGCTGGTCCGCCGCCGGCGGCATACTCGCAGATATGGCGGACATGTTCCTCGATCACCCGGGCCCGGTCGCGTTCGCGCACCGGGGTGGGCCGGCTCACAACCTGGAGAACTCATGGCCCGCCTTCGAGCACGCGGTAGAACTCGGCTACAGGTACCTGGAAACCGACGTGCACGCCACCTCGGACGGTGTCCTGGTCGCCTTCCACGACCACACGCTGGACCGGGTCACCGACCGCACCGGCCGGATCGCCCGGATGCCCTACCGTGAGGTCGCCGCGGCGCGCATCGGCGGCCGTGAGCGCATCCCACTGCTCGAGGACCTGCTCGCGGCCTGGCCGGACACCAGGTTCAACCTGGACGTGAAGGAAGAGCCGGTGGTGGCACCGCTGGCCGAATCGCTGCGGCGGACCGGGGCATGGGACCGGGTGTGCATCTGCTCGTTCTCCACCCGCAGGCTCGCCGCCGCCCGCCGGGCGATCGGCCGCCCGGTCTGCACGGCGGTGTCCCCGGCCGGGCTGGCCGCGATCAGGATGGGCGGCGGCTGGGCCGGCACCGGCCCGATGCTCGGCCGCACCCTGCTGAAAGCCGGCGTGCGCTGTGCGCAGATCCCGTCGATGATCGCCACCAGGGGCTTCATCCGGCGGGCACACGCGATGGGCCTTCAGGTACACGTGTGGACGGTCAACGACCGCACCGAGATGACCTGCCTGCTCGACCTGGGTGCTGACGGGATCATGACAGACCAGACCGTCCTGCTTCGTGACGTGCTGACGGAGCGCGGCGAGTGGCATCCCAAGGGCGTCAGGGGGCAATCGCCTGACCCGCGATCCGGTCTGCGATCCCAAACGGCGTGATCCCGTCCGCCCGGATGTGGTTGGAACTGGGCGGAGCGGGAATCTTGTTCGGGTACTCAGCGTTAACGCACTTGGACGGGTAAGCGCCTGGGAGGCAGTGGGTTATGGCGGAACGCGCACTTCGCGGCACGCGGCTGGGAGCGACGAGCTACGAGAACGACCGCAACACCGACCTGGCACCCCGCCGGGAAGTGGCTTTCGACTGCCCGAAGGGCCACCATTTTACCGTGCCGTTCGCCGCTGAGGCGGAGATTCCGGCAGTCTGGGAGTGCCGGGTGTGCGGGGCGACCGCTCACACCTCGGCCGTGGACCTGCCGGCCCAGAAGAAGGCCAAGCCGCCGCGCAGCCACTGGGACATGCTCATGGAGCGCCGGACTATCGCGGACCTTGAAGAGGTCCTGGCCGAGCGCCTGGCCGTGATCAGGGAGCGCCGCGGCGTCACCGATGACCCCGCGCCCGCGCGCAGGAGCGCCTAGCGCTCGCGGAGCGCCGGGCTCGGCTTGCTGAGCTGCGTCATTGCCCGCCTACCGTGGCCGCGTGCGGGACGCGGCGGCCCGGCTGATCGCGCTGGCTAATTCCTTGGCGCTACGCCACGGCCCAGGAGGCGGGCCGGAAGGGCGGCGATCCCCCACTGGGTGACGCGCCAGAGCGCTTCCCTGACGATGGCGTTGCTCATCTTGCTGCTGCCGCGCGCCCGCTCGATGAACGTGATCGGGATCTCGGTCACCGTCAGCCCGGCCCGGAGCGTGCGCAGGGTCAGGTCGATCTGGAAGCAGTACCCTTGCGACACGACCTCGGCGAGGGCGATCTTGCGCAGCGTCCCGGCCCGGTAGGCACGGAACCCGCCGGTCGCGTCCCGCACCTTGATGCCCAGCATCAGCCGCACGTAGATGTTGCCGCCGCGCGAGATGATCTCCCGGCTCTTCGGCCAGTTGACCACCTTGCCGCCCGGCACCCATCGTGATCCCACCACCAGGTCGGCCTTGTCCAGCCCACCGATCAGCCGGGGCAGATCCTCCGGCTGATGCGACCCGTCGGCGTCCATCTCGACAACGGCGTCATACCCTCGCTCCAGCGCCCACGCGAACCCGGCCAGATAGGCGGCCCCAAGCCCGCCCTTTCCCGGCCGGTGCATAACGTGAATATGGCTGTCCGCCGCCGCCAGCTTGTCCGCCAGTTCGCCGGTCCCGTCCGGGCTGTTGTCATCGACCACCAGCAGGTCCGCATCCGGCACAGCCTCCCGGACCCGCCCGGCCACGACCTCCAGGTTCTCCAGCTCGTTGTAGGTAGGCACGACGACGGCCACCTTGACGATCGGTGGATACTTGCCGGTCACAATCCCTGCCCGTCTGCTCTCGAACCCGTCTCAGCCGACCCGCAAGAGTAACCGATCCCTAACCTTCCCCGCGCCAAGATCAGGTCAAGATCCCTCCCCGAA
>Ga0209167_10000827_pt1 | contig 20405 bp, 17 predicted proteins | sample Coa_R1_9_FD_187154 | JGI IMG/M metagenome (GOLD analysis project Ga0209167, IMG submission 187154) | Surface soil microbial communities from Centralia Pennsylvania, which are recovering from an underground coalmine fire - Coalmine... | ecosystem: Environmental > Terrestrial > Soil >... | reverse complement strand
GGCGACGCCGACACCGCGTTGCGGTTGAACGATCCGCTGGTGTGCCAGACGAACACGACCATCGATTCCGCAGTTACGTCCGGGGTGGTTGCCTTCTATGATTTCTTCGATAAGGTAACGAACAATGTGACGGGCTTCTATGAGTACCCCTTCGGGAGCGCGCCGTCTTTCCCGACGACCTGTCCCGCAAGCGCCCCGAGCGGGTGGTTTCGCTCGACCGCTTACGCCTATTTGTACTCGTCGAACGCTGCGTATGGCCCTCCCACCGCGGCCGCACCCGCGAGCGTGAGTCTGCTTAATCTTCCGGCGTCGAAAACCGTGACCGGGAACGACGGCAGCGGATCGACCGACAACTATTCCTACGACCAAACGGCTATAGGCTCGGCTCCCGGCACTCCGGGTCACAATGATAGCGGTTTTCCCACGTCGTTTACTACGCGCGGCAATCTGACAACGCACCAGGTGTATCAGAGCGAAACGTCGTCGTACCCCTCGGAAACGTGGACATGGGACATGACCGGGCGGCAGCTTACCTACAGCGACTTCAACGGTCACCAGACCACGTACGCTTACAGCGACACGCCGCATGTGTATCCGAACACGGTCAAGAACGCGTTAAGCCAGAGCAGCTATTACACGTACGACGCCAATATTCTGCAGCCGCTGACGTCGGCCGACGCGAATCAACATTCGCTTAATACCTGGACACAGTTCCACTACAGCGGCACGCCTTGTTCGCCAGGTGCGAGCCAGGTCGCCGATGCACTGGACCGAGTGAGCTGTGTCGCCCGCGCACAGGGAATTTCGGGGCTGCAATCGAATACCACCTGGAGCTATTCAACCACGCAGGTTACGGTGAAGCAGGATCAGGTTACGACGGGCGACGGAGCGCTGCGAACGGATACCTTCACGGACGGGCTGGGGCGGCAGACGAAGACGGTGGTTTACGAAAATACAAGTTCCACGATCACGACCGTGACGGCTTGGGATACGCTGGGGCGGGTCACATCCGTGTCGAACCCCTACCGCGCGGGCGATACGATTTACTATACGAACTACGCGTATACGTCTTCGCCGGGCAACGAGGTCTGCGCGACGGCAACGTTCGACTCGGCGCAGAACTGCACTACCTATAGCGGAAATACGGCTACTGTGAAAGACCCGGCCGGTAATCAAAGAACCCTGGTTTCGGATGCGGCGGGGAGGCTGATTTCGGCGACCGAGGACCCCGGCAGCAGCCCGCACCTCAATTACCAGACGACGTATCAGTATAATCAGGCGCTGAACGGCATTACCAGCGTGATGCAGGGTTCACAGACACGGACTTTCGTCTACGATTCCCGGGGCAGGCTGACGAGCGCGACCAATCCCGAGAACGGGACAACGACGTACGGGTATGACAGCAACAATAATCTGAGATCGCGAACCGATCAGTCGGGCGTTGTCACCACCTACGTGTACGATGCGCTGAACCGGACAACATCGGTGGGTTATACGGGGTCGGCGCGGACGGCACCCTCGGTGGCCTATTATTACGATTCGGGCGCCACCAATTCCATCGGGCGGCTGGTGTCGGTTTGGAACGGGGCGGGGTCGGCGCAGACGATCGCGGGCTACGACGCGCTGGGGCGAATCACGGGCAGCGGTGTAACCATCGGCGGCACCGGTTACGGGTCTTTCGCTTACACATATAATCTGGCGGATGCGCTGGTTTCGACGACGTACCCGACGGGGCGGGTGGTGACGAGCACGTATGACGGAGCCAACCGAATCACCGGGGTGACGGGCGTTTTGAGCGGAACGAGCAAGACGTATTTGTCGAGCGCGACGTATGCGGCGTTTGGCGGGATCGCCGGTTTCAACTATGCGCTGACTGGCGGCGTGGCGGCCGGAGCGCGGTCGTTCAGCTACAACGGGCGGCTGCAGTTGGGCGAGATGCACGATCAGGGGTCATCGCTGCTGGACCTGAAGTATTTTTACGGGGGCGCGTTGACGACGGGAACGGCGGGGGCGAGCACGGCGTCGAATAACGGGAATCCGACGGGGGTGGTGGAATCGGCGCAGAAGGGGTCGGGGACGACGTACAGCTTCACGCAGACCTACGGCTTCGATAGTTTGAACCGTGTGAGCACGGCGTGGGACACGGGAGGATGGACGCAGAATTTCAACTTCGACCGGTATGGGAACCCGTGGACGACGACTAATACGGGATTGCCGGGGGATCGGCTGCCGACATCGAATGTTTACACGGCGACAACCAACCGGTCGAGCTACACGGGAACGACATATGATTCAGGCGGAGTGGGCGACCAGGTGGTGATGGGATCATCGCAGTTGACATTCGACGCGGAGAACCGGATCGTGCAGAATTACAACACGATCTCGCTGAATTCGACCTGTTACGGGTATGACGGGCTGGGCGAGCGCGTCTACAAGCAGATGTTCGCCGGAAATACCTGCACGGGGACGCCTGCGACGCTGATCGCATACGTTGACGATGCATTCGGCAATATGGCGGTGGAGTATCAGACAGGGACGGTCGTGACGCCGGCGTGTCTGACGTGCTATTTGACGTGGGACCATTTGGGCAGCGTGAGGATGGTGTCGGATACGGTCTCGGGCGGGTTCACCGGGTTCCACGACTATGCGCCGTTCGGGGAAGAAGTGCAGGGCGGTTATGCGGGGCGGACTTCGGACTGGGGAACGCTGTCGAACGGAACGGATTATCTGAACCAGCGGTATACGGGCGCGGAGCGGGATACGGAGACGACGCTGGACTTTCTGCAGGCGCGGTATTTGGCGAATCAGCAGGCGCGGTTTGTGAGCGCGGACCCGGCGGGGAATTTCGTGGCCGATCCGACGAATCCGCAGACGTGGAACATGTACAGCTATACATGGAACAATCCGCTGGCGTTTGTCGATCCGACGGGCCTGTGCACGGTCGTCAATGGCCAATATGCGGAAGATGGAGGGCAGCCGTGTCCGCCGCCGCCATCATCGTCAGTCACGGTGAGCGGGGACCCATTCGCCACGCCCGGAATCTACCAACCGGGGACATGCTACGGAATCATCGTCGATGGCGAATATACGGGATCGACGTGCCCCGGTGGCGGCGGTGGCGGTGCAACTGGGGGAGGCGGCGGTGGTACGGGCCCGCCGCCTCAGCTACCTGCGCCAAGTACAGGTTGTGTCAGGGCACGTTTTGTGTCCGCAGCTAAGGGTCTTGTTAGCTTGGGAGTCGCGCGGACCAAATTTGGGCTCGTTGTGGGTTCCCTTGCGTCGACTCCTGTTACTGGCCCGGTCGGCATCGCAGGTGCAGTCTACGGTATTGTCGGGGCCGCGGGAAACGTTGCCGCCGCCGGAATTCAATTTGTCGGTGCGATTTCGGGCTACACTCGCGTCGCGGACGATTCAGCAAACGTCGCAACCACGGTGACCACGCTCGGTGGACTAGCAACCTTAGTCTTGACGAGAGGCAACCTCGAAAAAGCGAGTTTGGCGGCGAGTTTCGAGTCGATGGGGACCTCGGGCGTAAATGGCGGAATGACCGGTCACCTGATTGATCAGACGGCAACATCCATGCAAAAGCTATTTCTGGCGGCCGATCTTGGCCAGAATGCAGCGGACGCCGTTGGGCTTAATACGAGTGGCGCGTGTCACTGAAACGGACGATCACAGAATAGTCTTGCGTAGCACGAAATGGCCTTCAATGCGAGTCTCACATATCTTTCTTCTGGACGTGTCGGCGATCCTGCTTCTGTCGGTCTTAATAATCGCCGGAGTGTGGCCACTTTACCCCACTGCACCGCTTGCGTATCTGTTGCTCCTCGGAGTGAATGTACCGCTGCTATTAGCGCTCGGCCGCGACAAGACGGGCACTTCTGTAAGAGGGAGTTCGGTGCCGACCTCCTTGTGGCTCTGCGCTGGTCTGTTCACCCCCGCAGGCGGAGCAGCGGTAGTCGCGTTTGCAAGAAGTCCAGACCTACCGCTCGGTGTTCAAGCGTCGGTGGCAGTGTTATTAGTCGGGTACATTTGGTTCTTGATATGTCGGTTATATCGCTCAGGTGGGAGTCACGACTACAAGGGCAGTGAAAAACCCGAGAAGTGATTCGCACGATGTAACTATTTCAGAACGAATGGGTCGGGCGGTTGTGCTCCGCAAAATTCTGTCTTTCGCTATGCGGCCTCCTTCTTGCCCTGAACGAAAACAAAACGGGGTTCAATTACGCAGTGGCGAACGGCGTGGCCAGGGGAACCCGCAGCTTCACTTACAACGGGCGGCTGCAGTTAGGGGAGATGAAAGATCAGGGATCGTCGCTGCTGGACCTGAAGTACTACTACGGAGGAGCGGCGACCACGGGGGCGGCGGGATCGAGCACGGCACTCAACAACGGAAATCCGACCGGGGTGCTGGAGACGGCCCAGGCCGGAACGGGCACGCAGTACAGCTTCGCGCAGACGTATGGTTATGACGCCGTGAACCGGTTGGGCGCGGCGGTGGATGCGGCGGCTTCGGTGACGATTACAAATTGTACGGCGCCAGCCGGCGTCAACTGGACGCAGAATTTCAGTTACGACCGTTACTGCAATCCGTGGACGACGACGAATACGGGGTTGCCGACTGACCGGCTGCCGAGCTCGAACGTCTACACGGCGGCGACGAATCAGTCGACCTACATGGGGACGGGAACGACGTACGATTCCGGTGTCACGATCGCCAACGGCGGCGTGGGGAATCAGACGGTGATGGGGTCTTCGCAGCTGACGTACGACGCGGAGAACCGGATTGTGCAGGATTACAATACGCTTTCGCAAAATTCGACTTGCTACCTGTACGGCGGGCTGGGCGAGCGGGTGTACAAGGAGACCTATGGCGGGAGCACGTGCACGGGAACGGCGACGGTGACTATTGCGTCCGTTTATGATGCATTCGGCAATTTGGCGGTGGAGGCGCAGACGGGATCGCTGCCGGCGACGCCCTGCCTGACGTGCTACCTGACGTGGGACCACTTGGGAAGCGTGCGGATGGTTTCGGATACCCTGGCGGGCGGGTTCACGGGATTCCACGATTATGCGCCCTTCGGCGAGGAAGCGTTGAGCGGGTATGCAGGACGGACCGGAAATTGGGGTACGCTCACGAACGGGGCGGATTATCTAAACCAGCGGTATACGGGAGCGGAGCGGGATACGGAGACGACGCTGGACTTTCTGCAGGCGCGGTATCTGGCGAATCAGCAGGCGCGGTTTGTGTCGGTGGACCCGGTGGGGAATTTTGTGGCGAACCCCGCGAATCCGCAGAGCTGGAACATGTACAGCTATGCTGGGAACAACCCGTTGGCGTATCTTGATCCGAGTGGATTATGCACAGTCGAGAGTGGTCAGTACGTAGAAGATGGAGGGCAGCCGTGTCCGGCGCCGCCATCATTCTCAATCACAGTGAGCGGGGATCCTTTCGCCACACCCGGAATCTACCAGCCAGGAACGTGCTATGGAATAATCGTCGATGGCGATTATTTGGGTAGTTCCTGCTCCTCAAGCCCGGGGTCCGGTAATTTCAACCCGCCGCAGCAAGGCTCGGGGTATCCGGGCCCGCCAGCAACGCTGGTCCCTGCAAGGATTCGCCAGACGTTTACCTGTGCCTCCAAGCTTGCGAACAGTCTCAGCATTGCTGGTGTGATCAATGTTGATGAGAGTAAGCATCCGGTTCTGGCAAGCTTGACAAACGCATTTGCGGGCAACGTCTTCTCGGGTATCACGGATGCCGTTAGTCACGTTGCAACATTTGCGGGATCAGGTGTTGCGCAGGATTTGGTGTACGGTGGTTACTCGCAAGGACTGCCGGTCGGTTCAGGAGTTGCCGCGAAGGGTCTTGCAGGCGTGGCGACCGAAGCCGCTGTGAATGCGGCGACGCGCTCCGCCCCGCTGATCGACTTGAGCGGCGCGGCTGTCCAGATTGGTGCCGAGGGGCTCGCCGGGCCTATTGGGTTGGGGAAATTGGCGACGGATGCACTGACATTTGTCGGGTCCTTCGCGTACTGTGCCGTGAGCAACTAAATGCTGGATGTCGAAACCATCCTAACGCTTTTAGCCGGGGGTCTATTCGTGGCTGTTGCCGGTTCTGTTCTATCTGTCCTATGGATCAGAATCACGCAATCCAAGTCCTTCGATAGGGACCAGGCCGTTTTCTTGATTAAGCTATTCTGCTCCATCGGCCTGCTGCCACTGGTTCTTGGCATCCTGATGAAGCTATTGTAGGGCCTGGGCGGGCTGTGTCGATTCCGAGCTTTCGTATAGTGGCTTTAACGGCGACCAGACGACGCACGCCTACGCCCCACGGGCGTGCCGCACGCGTACCCGAATGGGGATCGTCGCAGCTGACGTTCGATGCGGAGGATCGGATTACGCAGAATTACAACACGACTTCGCTGAATTCGGCGTGTTACGGGCTGGGCGAGCGTGTGTACAAGCAGGTGTTCGCCGGAAATACCTGCACGGGGACGACTGCGACGCTGATCGCATACGTTGACGATGCATTCGGCAATATGGCGGTGGAGTATCAGACAGGGACGGTCGTGACGCCGGCGTGTCTGACGTGCTATTTGACGTGGGACCATTTGGGCAGCGTGAGGATGGTGTCGGATACGGTCTCGGGCGGGTTCACCGGGTTCCACGACTATGCGCCGTTCGGGGAAGAAGTGCAGGGCGGTTATGCGGGGCGGACTTCGGACTGGGGAACGCTGTCGAACGGGACGGATTTTCTGAGCCAGCGGTATACGGCGGCGGAGCGGGACACGGAGACGACGCTGGACTTCCTGCAGGCGCGGTATCTGGCGAACCAGCAGGCGCGGTTTGTGACGGTGGACCCGGCAGGGAATTTTGTGGCCGATCCGACGAGTCCGCAGAGCTGGAACATGTACAGTTATGCGCGGAGCAATCCGCTGGCGTTTCTCGATCCGACGGGGCTGTGCACAGTCGTCGATGGCCAGTACGCAGAGGATGGAGGGCAGCCGTGTCCCCCGCCGCCGTCATCGTCAATCACGGTGGACGACGGTGGTAACTCTGTTGGGTTAAGTGCTCTCTCGCCGGGCTGCTATGAGATATTCATCGATGGCTTTGACAGCGGAAGCACGTGTGCCGGAGGCGGAGGCGGCACGGGCGGTGGTGGCGGGGGAGGCGGGGGAGGCGGTAGCGTTCTCGGCGGCTTCAGCATTCGGGCACCGGGTCAAACGTTCAAAGCATGTATGGCGGCGAACGCTAGTACTTACAGCGTCGGCGGGGCTGTTGAGCTTGGCATCAATGTGGCCACTGGAACGAACACTTCCTATTCGTCCAACCCTGCTGTTGGCGCGATCTTCGGCAACTCTATCAACACCTTCTTTTTCGGTTCTACAGATGGGAAGAAAGGTCAATGAAGTCAAGCGTGGATTCCAGAAGGCCGGGCTGTGGCTACTCGGTGGCGCATGGCTCGGCCTCGTGTTCGCTGGAATGGCGATCGCGTTTACGCCGAGTCCCCACCCGCCTGCCCTCGGGTGGGTGCTTATCGCGATGGCGGCGACCGTCGCGTTTGTGACGATGGACCGCTGGGTGAGAATCTTTCCGGGACTTCTCGCCTATGGAGTCTTGGGCAGCGTTCTCGCGCTTGTCGACGGGCATGTAGTGAACCACCCGGAGGTTCTCGTTTCGCGGCCTGAAGGGGCCGCGATGATAGCGTTTTTTTCCGTTGCTGCTGTTCTGTCGCTTACGTTCGTGAAGAGGAAGTTGCAGGTCTCCGATCGGGTCGCTCTTCTCACGTTCGTCGTTTGCTTCTTCTGGCAGGCCGCAGTCCCACGCCTCAGGTGGGTGGCGCTGGGAGTCGGATTTTGCTTCCTGTTGTTCGCGTGGCTTTATGACCGCGTCCAGCGTCGCCGGGACTTGGGCCCGCGTCTTGAGCCGCGTGTGACTAGGGCATGAGGCGCCAGATCGGTCACAGCCCCGGCGACGGGGTCGTATAACGCAGCGGGCGGCGCGGGTCTGGTCGAGTACCCGCTCGCCGGGGCGAAGCAGAAAACAGACTCAGTGTCAGACCGCAGATGCAGCAACCACGGATAGCTTGTAGATAAAAATGTAGCTGTCGGGCGCCTCAAAATTCCAAACCGTTCCACTCGGCGCAACAGGATGGCCGCAACTGCTTGAAACGCAAGTAGTTGAAAACAGGCAGAATTGGCTGGCGACCGGAAACCGTCTTGGGCGCAGGGGGTCGGGCGTTCAAATCGCCCCGCCCCGACCATTAGAATCAATTAGAGACGGGCGATTTCTGTTTCAATCGAAAATCGCCTGTCGTCAATTTTTCGGACTGTTGTTTTATATCCGCGCTGCGGCTTTTTCGCCTTGTCGATAACGGCCCAAACCGAGGCCGACCTTTCTTCGGTTTCGTGATTTCGATACTCACATTTGGCCCCTTTTGATCTTTTGATTTGGCCCCACCTGTAACCGGAATGAAACCATTCCGTAATGGACAGGAGAGTCAAAGTGGAACTATTCGAGAAGATCCGGCAGGGGTACACAGCCGGGAAAACGATCAGAGAGTTGGCGAAAGAGCATGAGGTGCACCGGCGGATGGTGCGGCAGGCAATCGCCAGTGCGCTGCCGCCCGAACGGAAGAAGGCGGATCGGAAGCAACCGAAGCTGGATCTGGTGAAGGAGCCGATCGAGCGGATGCTGGAGAGCGATCTTACAGCGCCGCGTAAACAGCGGCACATGGCGCATCGCATTTGGATGCGTTCGATACTCAGGCATGGCCCACTTTGATCTTTTGATTTGGCCCACCCTGTGGCCGGAATGAAACGATTCCGGGAATGGACAGGAGAGCCAAAGTGGAACTATTCGAGAAGATCCGGCAGGGGTACGCAGCCGGGGAAACGATCCAGAGCCTTGCGAAGGAGTATGGTGTCCGCCGGCGGATGGTGCGGCAGGCAGTGCGGTACCGCCGGAACAAAAGAAGACAGAACGAGCACAAATGAAGCTGGATCCGGTGAAAGCGCCTACCGAGCAGATGCTGATCGGCGATTTAACAGCGCCACGCAAGCAGCGGCACACAGCGCATCGTATCTGGACCCGGCTGCGCGAGGAACTTCCCGAGATTCAGATCGCCGGGCCAACCGTACGCCGTTATGTGGCGATGCGGAAGCGCGAGGTGGGTTTGAAAGGCGCGGAAGTATTCGTGCCGCAGAGCTACACGTGGGGACAGGAGGCGCAGGTCGACTGGTTCGAAGCGGCGGCGAAACTGGGAGGCGAAACACGCGAGCTGCAGTTCTTCGCGATGCGCAGAATGGCATCGGATGAAGCTTTTCACCGTGCGTACACCAACGCCACCCAACAGGCGTTTCTGGAGGCGCACGAACTGGCGTTCGCATTTCGGAGGCGTATTCCGGACTTTGCGCTATGACAACCTGAGCGCGGCGGTGAAGAAGATTCTGCGCGGGCGGCAAAGAGTGGAAACGGAGCGGATCATCGGTTTCCGCTCGCACTGGGGTTTTCGCGGCGAATACTGCAACCCGGCGCGAGGCAACGAGAAGGGTGGCGTGGAAAGGGGAACTCGGCTGGCGCAACTGGCCGGTGCCGGTTCCGGAGGCCGACGATCTGGAAAGCCTCAATCGGAAGCTGCTGGCGGACTGCGCAGCCGCGCGTCAACGCACGATCGCAGGCCGCGATATCACGGTGCAGCAGACGAAGACTACCGGACGTCTTACAGATTTGGTCGCGATTTGTGGCGAGAGGCGCCGAGCCGAAGCTCGGCGGCAGCGCCGAAGCGCTGGCCCCACAAGCTCCCGGCCGAAATTTAGAGTGCTACCTTGATGCGCTACGGAAGCAGAACCGTGCGGTTCAGCCAGACAATGTTATCCCAACTCAGCACTTTCTGAGAGCCGTCGAACAATTTCGCGTAGCTGCCACCTGAAGCCTGGAACGAAAAGTCTTTGACGCGATCCGCCGGAGCCGTCGTCACGTTCCGGAGAATGTCGAGTACCTGTTCCTGACGGGAGATTTGATAGAAGCCGGGGTTTTTCGCGGAGTAGAATTTTACGTCCGCGGGATTCCCCTTGTTACCTGTACCCCGTTGGAATTTGATGTGCAGCTCGAGACGTTCACCGCCCGCCGCCTGGAACATCCAGTCCTGAGAATCGAGTGTGGGACCCGTCCCGGCGCTTGTGGTCGAGCGCTGCACCGAGTGTGTCGCGGCCGGCAGGTAATTGCCAAACGGTCCCGGAGCGTCGGTGGGGTCCGCCGTGAGGCCTCCGATGATCAACTGAACGTTTGCACCCGATGGATCTTTCACGGGCGCGGCGAGGTAAACCAGCGTGTTGGCGCCTTTGCCGGCTGGCTTTCCATCGGGGCCGTTGATGGTGATCCGATCGATGAACACTACGCGCAGGTTCGCATCCTTCGCGGGCCCCTGCGCCGCAATATTCGGCTTCCAGCCGTCCGGAAGAAATGCGGCAAGGGCCGTATCCGGCACGTGCAGGTCCAGCTGAAACCGCGCCTCAGCGCTATACTCCACGATGGTTTCCGCGCCGGCCGTGGTGCTCACAATTAAAACGGCGATCGCGGAAAAGAGGAACGCAGCAGTTCTGTGAATCATCATTTATTCTCCGTGGCGCTGAACACCACACGCCCGCCAACCATCGTCAGTGTCGGATGAATGTGCTTGATGTCGGCGGCAGGCACAGTCATGTAATCGCGATCGAGCACGACCAGGTCGGCCTGTTTGCCGACTTCGAGGGAGCCGAGCGCATTCTCCTGAAAGAACAAATACGCGTTCGAGCGCGTGTGCGCGATGAGGGCCTCCTCGCGCGTCAGCGTCTCGTCGAGCACGCGGTTGCCGCCGACGTCGAGACCGCTGACTACCCAACCGAGCGTAACGAACGGGCTGTAGTGCGAAACGATCGTCGCATCCGTGCCGAGGCCGAACACGATGCCGCTGTCGGCGATCTTTCTCAGCGGCATGTGTGCGCCGGCCTGCATGGCCGCGCCGTGGACCCCGAGCGTCATGCCCAGCGCTTTCGCGCGCGCGATGTTGCTGGGAGAGATGTCGTAAACGTGGCCCATGGTCCAACGCAGACGATCGATAGGCTGCGTTTTGTTCACCCGCTCCAGGGTGTCGAGCAGATCGGTCACGGCCGAGTTGTTGATCACGTGCTCGTGGACGTGCCAGCCGGCACGCGCCGCGGCGGCCGCCAGCTTGCCATACTCGTTCATGATCTCGGCGGGCCAGGGGTCTTTGCGGGGCGCCAGATCGAAAAACGGTCCATACAGAGTTTCAGCCAGACCGAAAATGCCGTATTGACCGTCGAACTGGTTCGGGCGGCTGCGCTCAATGAGAGCCGCGGCTGTGGCTGCCGATGCAGGATCGTTGGCGCGGACCGGCAAGGTCTCCCAGATGCGAAGCGGCAGCGGCCCTTTGGCGGCGCGCTCGGCGAGGTACTTCGATTGACCCAGACTATAAACGCCGGTCAGTCCGGCCGCATTCAGCTCGTGCATAAAGTCGGTAAGGTTCTGGTCGCGCTGCGCGGGCGAGGTCCGCGGCATGGCATCGTAGAGCGCATAGGGCGGCTGGAACGACACCAGCCCCGTGGCGCTGCGGCGCGCTCCATCCGCCGGATTCAAGCCAACAGCCTTGAGCGCCAGGCTGTTGGCGTAGACGAGGCTGTAACCTTCCTGCACGAACAGCGGATTCTTCGGCGCAACGCCGTCAAGCTCCTCGAGCGTGAAGCCGCCAGGCGCATCGGCAAATTGCCGCGGCGTCCAGCCGCCCTGCACCATGATCCAGTCGCCCGGCTTCAGGCTCGCGGCTTTCGCGGCTAGAATGCGCAGCGCCTCACGGCGTGAGCCGACGCCCTCGAAGCGGGCCTGCTGATGCCAGGTCTCGACGCCGCGAGTGAAATGGAAATGGTTGTCGATGAGGCCCGGGATGACGGTTGCGCCCTTGACGTCGATGACCTTTGTGTTGGGGCCGGCATAGCGCGCCATCTCCGCTTTGGTGCCGCGGGCGACGATACGGCCGCCGTCGATCGCGAGCGCCTCGACTACGCGGAAGTCCGTGTCGACGGTCAGGATCTTGCCGTTCGTGACCACCGTGTCGACTTTCTGCTGCGCAAACGCCGCAGGGCTTGCGAGTGCGGCCAGGATGCCGCAGGCGATTATGCGGAGTTCGGTGTTCTTTATATTCATAATTACCTTTGGTGTGGTTTTCAATGCGGAAGAGGCGACGGCACTACTGTTATCCCCGAATCCGTGACGACCCTGCCCAATGCCTGGTCTTCTTCCGCGTCGAAGCCGACCCGGCTGTTCTCCGGCAGCGCCACGTCTTCCCCAATGATGGCCCGGCGAACCCGGCTGTACCTCCCGATGGTCGCGCGCGGCAGCAGAATCGACTCGTCCACTTCGCAGTAACTGTTGATCCTGACAAACGGGGAAAGCACGCTGTGGTTCACGCGGCCGCCGGAGACGATGCAGCCCGGCGAAACGATGGAGTCGACAGCTACCCCCATGCGCCGGCCTTCCTGCGCAAACACGAATTTCGCCGGCGGCGCCTGAAACGCGCGGGTGCGGATGGGCCATCGCTCGTCATAAAGGTTGAATTCGGGCGAGACGGAAACCAGATCCATGTTGGCCTCATAGTAAGCGTCCAGCGTGCCGACATCGCGCCAATACAGCGAAGCTTTGGCATTCATGTCGAGGAAGTCCCAGGCAACTACGCGCCGCCGCCCGAGGCACTTCGGCAAGACGTCTTTCCCGAAGTCATGCGAGGAATCCGGATCGGCCGCGTCGGCAATCAGCTCATCGACCAAAACCTGCGTGTTGAAAATGTAAATCCCCATCGAAGCACTGATCCGGGACGGATCGAACGGCGACCGCGCCGGCCGGCCATGCCGGGGCTTTTCTTCGAAACCCACGATGCGGTAATCCGGCTCGATCCGGGCAATCCCGAACTGGTGCGCCTCCCGCGGATCCACCCGGATGGTGGCAATGGTGATGTCCGCTTCCCACGACTGGTGCCAGGCCAACATGTCCCGGTAGTTCATTTTGTAGATATGGTCGGCGGCCAGTATTAAAACCTGGCCGGGCGCTTCGGTCAGAATGCTCTGCAGGTTCTGGTAGACGGCGTCTGCCGTGCCCTGGTACCACTCGTCGCTGACCCGCTTCATCGGGGGCAGGATCTCGATGAACTCGCCCATCTCCGTCGAGAAGATGTGCCAGCCGTCGCGGATATGCCTGTTTAGTTCCAGTGACTTATATTGTGTTAGGATGAAGATTCTGCGGATGTCGGAGTTCATGCAGTTCGACAGCGTGAAATCGACGATCCGGTAGACGCCACCGAACGGAACTCCTGGTTTCGCGGTATCGCGCGTTAGAGGATAAAGCCGTTCCCCGGCGCCTCCGGCCAGCAATATCGCGAGAACGTTCTCCATAAACAGGGGTTTACAGGGCTGGTCAGCCTTGCCGGCCGGGTGTATTGCGGCGTCCCAAAGAGTTTATGGGCTTGACTTTTCGAATCAAGTCCATATGATATCAGTACCTTGGCAAATTGCCCGGAGTTTAATCCGGCGGTTGCCGGGTACAATCCGTGATCGGTTTGGAGGTGTCGCAAGTTTTGGCTGAAGTAAGACTCCAGGACGGTGAAACCCTGGAAAACGCCCTCAGGCGCTTCAAACGCAAGGTGCAGCAGGAAGACATCATCAAAGAGGTCAAGCGTCATTCTTTTTATTTGAAGCCGGGCGAAAAATTGCGGGTCAAGCAGGCTCTGGCACGCAAACGGAACCGGAAGAAAAGTCGCCGGGAAATTGAATAAACTTATCGAGCGCGCCGCCATTGGCGCGTTTCGATGGTCGTAACCGGGCGGAGCGAATGGCAAGCGCTCCGCTTCATTCTCAGGATGGTGCCATGCCGGATTTTCAGGATCGGGTTTTAAAATGTATGGACTGCGGTACGGACTTTGTCTTCACCGCGGGCGAACAGCAGTTCTATCACGAGAAGGATTTCAGGAACGAGCCGAAACGCTGCAAAGCGTGCAAAGTGAAACGGCAGAATTCTCCTTCTGAACGGGGTGCGCCTCCTGGACGGGTTGAAACGTCGGCCATCTGCTCCCAATGCGGCCGTGAAACCACGGTCCCCTTCCGCCCCACGCAGGGGCGTCCCGTCTTTTGCCGGGAATGTTTTCAGGCCCGCAAGGCTACCGGAGCCGCGGCGGGATAAAGGGCATTGGCCCATTCACGTTTACCGGTTTGGGAAACAAGGCTGCTCACCGATGGGACCGGGGTCGATCTGACCGAAATGGATCTGAACAAAAATGACCTGACCGGGCTCACCATCGACCGCCTTCGCCTCAAGCTCCGTTACAAGGTTTTGTACCATCTGGGCCGGGGCTGCGCCGATGTGGACGACCTCGTCCAGGAGAGTCTGGTACGGTTCTTTCGGGCCGAACAGCGGAAGCAGATCCGTAATACCGAAGAGTTCGGGGCATTCCTGAACGGGGTGTGCCGCAACGTGATACTGGAATATCGCCGCCGCCGGCGGCGGGAGCCGCCCCTCGATCCGGACGTGCCGCTCCCCGATCCCGGTGTCAGACCCGATGCCGACATCTTTGAAATGCGTAATGCGATCGACAACGGCCTGGCCGAGCTGGCGGAGCGCGATCGTGGCATCCTGCGTGCTCTTTACCTCGAAGGGCGCGAAAAAGAGGAAATTTGCAGGGAATGGGGCATGACCGACGCGCAATTCCGGGTGGTGCTGTTCCGTGCCAAAGAACGTTTTCGACGTGTCTACGATACGGAAATGAAACGAAATAGTGCGCCTGGTCACTAAGTGGACGGACGGAAGAATGGCTTGTAAAAAGGAAACGCTGGAACGGGAACAGGTAATCGCCAGGTATCTGGCGAGATCCCTCGATTCCGAGGCCGTCGAAGAATTCGAAGGCCATTATCTCGGCTGTGATGAATGCTTCGACGAAATGCGCGTCAGCGACCGCCTCGCCGCCGACTTACGGGCAACCAATCTCGCATGGAACCAGACCGGCGGAGTCTCTGTCCTGCGATTTAAGGCCAACGCCGAACTCACCCATTCCGCTCACGAGCTGGAGGAGCTTCGCAAGGAAGTCCTCGAGCAAAGCGATACCAAGGTCATTATCGACCTGGGCCGCGTGACCCGGATCGACAGCGCCGGGTTGGGGCAGTTGATGAGCTGCTACTCGCATCTGATCAAGAACCGCGGCGCGCTCAAGGTCCTGAACCCCGCGCCCGAAATCCGCAAGATGCTGGATATGACCGGGCTCAGCACCATTATCCCGACGTTCCACGACGAGCAGGAAGCCGTCGGCAGCTTTCAATAATGGAGAAAAACACCGGCGACAAGATCGCCAGTGCTACAGCTAGAACGGCTTGTCGGTGTGGAAATACTTTTTGTAGGCGCTGATCCAATCCCGCGATATTTCCCGCTGCGCGGTGGCCAGATCCACCTGACCTGAACACACCAGCTCGTGCAGCCGGTCTTCCAGTTCGTCTTTCACATGCGCATTCCAAACCGCCGAATACGGCTGCGGCCACAGGTTGCGAATGCTGCCGGACCCGCCCAACTCCGGCGTGATCAGATAATCCACTTCGTAGGAATTCGGGCGCGTGTCATGAATGCCGTATTCGCGGAACACCTGCTGCTTCAGCGATACCGGCACCGTTCGCAAGGTGTACTGCTGCGCCCCTCCGCATACATCGTCCAACGTTACGTTTCGCGTTTCACCCGGCGTCAGGCTGTTCTTTGGAATGGAGAGATCTCCCGTTCGCCTGGTCACGCCGCGTTCATAGCCCGCAAATATCGCGAGGCACGCGACCAGCAGCGCTACGGCTACAAACGACGAATGACCGGTCAACAACCATCCCGGGCTTTGCGATGCCACAAAATTCTCCAGTTGAGCCCGCAGTAACGCTCTCGGCCCGGCTACGGGAGGCAGCTGGGCATTCAGATCGTCGTGGTAAGAACGGACGAAATGCGCGATCGTTCCCTGAATTTCAGCCATGCGCGACCGGCAGGACCAGCAGGCATTCAGATGTTCCCGCGCTTCCCTTTCCGTTAAACAGGACATGGCTCCGGGGCGCAGTTCGCCATCCGCCAGCTGAATCATGTCGCGATCGCTTAAATGATCATGACGCGGCATGAGACCTCCTGCATGCGTCGGCCCGGATGAGCCGCGACAAAGATTTTTCGAGCGAGTTCGCCACCGCCCCCAACGAAATTCCCAGCACTTCGGCAATTTCCCGGTACCGCAGACCTTCGGCCCGCAGCGAAAGACAGCACCGGTCCAATTCCGGCAGCGCCTTCACCACCGCCAGCAGACGATCCTGTCTCTGCCGTTCCGCCAACCGTTCTTCGGGACCCGGTGCGCGATCCATCTGATCTTCCGGAGCGGCCGGCGACTGCCGTTGAGCTTTGATGCGATTCTTCAACGCCAGGTTGTGCGCGACCCGGAACAACCATCCGTGAAGATTGGCGCGCGATTTTCCCCGCCGTAAATGCTGGAAGAGCGAAAGAAAGACCTCCTGCACGATCTCCTCCGCGTCCGCCGTCGCGATTCGAAATGACAGCAGATACCGCAGGAGCGGGTTCCGATGCCGTTCGAACATTGCCACGACTTCTTCTTCGAGTTTCGAAGGTCGGGACCCCGTTGCCGCTGAACCGACGGCGGGGAGGCCGATTGCCGCGTCCGGATTGGTTGCCATCGGGATTGAATATCCTTTTTACCATTTCGTCAGAACAACAATTTCAGCGCCCACTGCAGTTCGCGCGGATCCGCCGCGCTGCCGATCACGCCGAAATTCGCCGCCCCGAAAATTCTCCCGGGGAGATTGAAATTCGGATGATTCAGCGAGTTATAGGCATCGAGGCGGATTTGCAGTTTCAGCCGCTCGTAAAGAGTGGCTTCCTTCTGCAGGGAGACATCGAGATCGATCAGCCCTGGCCCGTTCACCACGTTGCGACCCGCCGTTCCGTACGTGCCCTGTGCGGGAAGCGTGAAGGCCGCGGTATTGAACCATTCGGCCGGAGTTTCGGGACCATTGTTGGCGTTACCAGCCAAATTGGGCCGCTCCAGATTGTTACCATTCACCAACCCGGCAGGAGATACATTCTGGCCAGCCGCCGATGAAAGATTGACCGTGAACGGCGCGCCGCTCTGAGCCGTAAATATTTCCGCCACGCGCCAGCCGCGGATCGACGAGGCCAGCCAGCCCGAGCCGCGCGTCCCGAACGGCAGGTCGTACACCGCGTTCGCTGTCAGCCGCTGGGGATGATTGAAACTGGAAAGCGCCTTCTCCAGGTGCATTGCATAAGGGTCCTCCGGCAGGTTGTACTCGGCGTTGGTCGTGCCCGTATCGGAAGCATCGTCGATCGATTTGGACCACGTGTAAGCGGAATCGAACGAAAGCCCGTGCCTGAACCGGCGCGCCGCTTTGAGGGTCATCCCCTCGAACGTCGCCCAACCATCCCAGCGGATCGTGCTGAATGCGGCCAGATCCGGAAACGGACGCGGTCCGCCAAACGCGGTGGGAACGTTGACTGAGGTGGAACTGTCGGCGTGCACTGTCCGCGAACCGATATAGTCGATCTCGAGCGATGTATTACCGATCTGCTTTTGCAGTGCTGCGTTCCACACCTCGTTGTACTCGATGGCGAAATTGTGGTTCACGCCGTTGGCGCCGATCGCGCCGTTCGGATTCGCGTTCAGAATATCCTGCGTTGTGTAGAGAGGCTTCGCCGGATTCGTCACGGTCTTCACAAGGAAGAACGGCGCGTTCCCGGCAAGGTTTTGCAGCACGCTGTACGCAGCCTGGTTGGTATAGATTCCAAATCCGGACCGGAAGACCGTGTGCGACAAATGCGGCACCTGCCACGCGACGCCGATGCGCGGCGAAAGCCGCAGGCTCTTCGGCGTCAACAGGCTGTTATTCCAGCCGACGCTGTTAGCGGAGACAAGCGGAATCGGGGAAAGCGCCACCAGTGCGGCCGCCGCCGGAGGAAGGCTTGCCGGATTTCCAGCCACCACAAACGCGGGCCCTCCCGAGGCGGAGAGATCGATGTCCGAAGTCTGATTCGCCCGCGCGTAAAGGTTTTCGTTGAACTCGTAGCGAAGGCCTGCATCGAGCTTCAGGCTCTGTGTCACCTTCCAGCCATCCTCGACGTAGAGATGAGCCCAACTGGTGTGCGCGTTCTCGGCGCCCTCGCCGATTCCCACTTGCGCCTGCGACGGATAGCCAAGCAGGAAGTCGGCCAGCGCATTTCCGGTGTAGGCGCCGCTGTAGGTGTACACACCGCGCGCGTCGTTCGGGTACGAAGGATTGAAATTCAGATGAAAGAAGTAGCCGCCAAACTTGATGGCATGCGCGCCGCGCTGAATCGAAACGTTATCGTAGATTTCAAAATCCCGATCGAGACGGCTGCTGAAACCGGTGGCCGAACCCATCGTGGTGAAGGTGTTGCTGAGCGAAACCTGCGGATAACCCCTATCGGCCGGGTTCGTGGTCGTACCCTGCAGGCCATACTGCGACGCGAAAGGATTTCCCGCATTCGGATCGCCCTGTCCGCCCGAAACGCGCAGGAAGCCGAACCGGAACTCATTCTGCACATTCGCCGAGAAAACGTGTAACTCACCGAGCGAAGCGTTCGCCGAATGCGTCGTCAGATTTCGCCCGAAGCCCGGTAAAAGCGCCTCGTTGAGCACGCTGGAGCCGAAAGGATCGAACTCGTTTGCAGACAGGCCCGACGCCCTCGCATAGGCTGTGTCCTTCGATGAAAAATCGTGGTCGACGCGCCCATTGTATTGATTGTTGTCGTTGGTCTGCTTGTCGACCGCGAGGAGATTGTTGGCCGTTCCCGGAAGGTTCGGCTGAGGAATTTTCGCCAGCATAGCCACAGCCGCTGGATCCAGCGGAACGTTGATGGTGTTGTTCGGGAAAGGCGCTCCGCCCGCCGGATTGACGATTGCCGTTGAAAAAAGGCCGTCGCGCTCGGCGACGGTGGGGACGCTGAATTGCTGTGCCACCGAATTGCGAATCCTCTGCCCGTCGTAGTTCAGGAAGAAAAACGTCTTGTTCTTCACCACAGGGCCGCCAAGCGATCCGCCAAACTGATTTTCCTGAAATGGCGTTGGCCGATTCGGCGCGGCGAAGAAGTTCCGGGCATCGAATACGCTGTTCCTGAGAAATTCGTATAAACTGCCGTGAAAGGTGTTCGTTCCGGCCTGGGTGATGACGTTTACGACGCCCCCCGACTTGCCGCCGAATTCGGCGTCGTAATTGGTTTTGGCGATGTTGAACTCGCGGATGGCATCCGGCGGCGGATTCAGCACCACATTGTTAAAATACTCATCCGTGACGCTGACTCCATCCACCAGAAACAGATTGTGCCCGGTCCTCTGGCCCAGAATATTGATGAGCTTGCCGGTTTGCTGCAGCGCGTCTCCGCGGGTTCCTCCGGGCGGATTCACCACACCCGATCCCAGCAGCGCAAGCTCCAGAACCTCGCGATCCCTCACCGGCAGGTCCATTACCTGCTGATTCTCGATGACGTCTTTGACCTGCGCCGACTCCGTCTGCAGCGTCCCCGGTAGTGCCTCTACGATCAGGGTCTCAGAGTGCTCCCCGAGGACCATGAAAAACTTCACATCGATCCGATCGCCGGCATGCAACACGATATTCCGCTGCACCGCCTCCTTGAATCCGCTCGTTGTGGCGCCGATGTCGTAAACCCCTGGCGGAAGTTGCGGAAGCAGGAATTGACCGGCGGGACCGGCTCCCACCTTGACCTTCAATCCGGTCATTGTGTTCGTTGCGGTGATCATGGCGCCCGGGATGGCAGATCCCGCGGGATCTATGACTACTCCTCCGACTTCCGCCACGTTCATCTGGGCGAAGCAGACAGGGGTCAGAATCGAAATCGCAACGAAAACAAGCGCTCTCATCCGATCCCGTATCGACACCGTATTTAGAATATTCCCGCGGCAAGCCACCTGTTCACGCTCTTTAGGTTATTAAAAAAGCCATCGTCGCGTAATCAGGGCCGTGGAAAGCCGTCGCTGCCTAAACTCCGTCCGGATAACGCGGGATTGTTCGTCTTTGGAAGCATCTTCATCTTCAAGCCTTAAAACGCAAACTTCACGCCCGCCTGCACCAAACGGGGAGCCATCGCACTAACCACCTGCCCGAACGTTGCACTACTGATATTACCGTCGACGGCTCGTGGTCCGAAGAACTGCGCGTGGTTGAAAACGTTGAAGCCCTCGATGCGGAACTGCAGCGATCTCGATTCCGTAAGGCGCAGGTTCTTCAGGAGCGCCATGTCGAAATTCTCCATCCCGGGGCCATGGAAGTAGCGCCGTGAAGCGTTTC
>Ga0209167_10000826_pt1 | contig 20408 bp, 12 predicted proteins | sample Coa_R1_9_FD_187154 | JGI IMG/M metagenome (GOLD analysis project Ga0209167, IMG submission 187154) | Surface soil microbial communities from Centralia Pennsylvania, which are recovering from an underground coalmine fire - Coalmine... | ecosystem: Environmental > Terrestrial > Soil >... | reverse complement strand
CTTACCGAATCCAGAGCGGCTTTCTCGGGCATCGAACTGTTTTATGGAAAACCGCTGGGTCTGCATCCCTCTATCCTCGAATTGGCGGCGGAACGAATTCACGGATCGAGCCCTCCTCGGCCGGACGACGATCAGAGCGGTCTCCTGGTGGTCGGGCGCGGTACGCTCGAACCGATGGCGATCAATGAGACGGCGCGATTCACAGAACAGTTAGCTCATCGGCTTTCCCGCCCTCGTGTCCGACACTGCTTCGCAGAAGTCTCCCCTCCTTTCCTTCCGGGCGCGCTGGAAACCATCTTGATCCTGGGAGTAAAGGCGGTGACCATTTTCCCGGCCCTACTTTTTACCGGGATCATCATCCAACGCATCCAACACCAAGTTGCGCAACAGCGAAAACGATATCCAGGGGTTTCCCTCTCCCTGGCCCCGTACTTGGGTGTCCACCCGCTCTTGGTCGAGGCGGTCCAAGATCAGATTGCGGCGGCGGGAGCAATCTAACAAAACCACCGCCTCTCCAATCCTCAGTTCCACGACGCCCAGCAGGCATTTCGCCTGATCCGTCTTTCTCATGACCCATGCCTGGAGCCGATCGGCTTTCCAGTTATTTCCCCAGCGGGGAGAGGAACAGGTGATCGACCCGCAGATTCCAGCCTGTTTCGGATCAGGTTCCTTAAGAAGGGATCACCGAAGAGATAAATAAGGAGAAATCTTCAGGGGTACTCGAAAAAACTCGGGGGTCGACCGGCGTTTGCAGAGGAGCCGGGGGAGGGCCGGCTGCCTTCTGAACACCGGAAACGAGCGCCACAGAGACGGCGAAAAACAACAGAGGCAGGAAGGAGGGAGCGGCCGGCGCGAGTCGCCGTGTAGAAGACGATCGACACTCTGCCGCTCCCTCTGGGGCTCTCCACCGGAATTCCCGATCTGTTGGGCTGCCAGGACAGGTGGCAGAGTCCGACGGAGGGGAGGGGACCTGTCTGTAGGAAGGCGTCGCCAGAAGCATCGCCTTTCTTTCAACAAACAACCGACAACAAACAACCCGGATGAACAACCACCCCGGACCAAGAATTCCGCTACCAAGTACCTCCCTACGACACACTGCTTGACTCAGCCGGTACCTGTTCTGGTCCATCGACCCTTTCGGATTCGAGCGCGGGGATCGCTTCCTCAGTCTTTTTCCCATAAGTGAGATAGAGGGCAAAACCGGTAAAGACCACTCCCCCGATGATGTTTCCCACCGTGACCGGGATTTGGTTCCATATCCACCAGTCCCAAAAGGAAACGTTCGCACCCAACAGAATCCCCGCGGGAATCAGAAACATATTGACCACCGAATGCTCATAGCCCTGCGCAAAAAAGATTAGAATAGGAAGCCACATCGCTACGATCTTCCCGATCGTTGAAGCCGAGGTGAAGGACATGACGACTCCCAGGGTGACCATCCAGTTACACAGGATCGCACTAAGAAATGCCGCGACGAGGCCGGGAGATCCCCAATGTGCATACCCCAGCGTTTTTCCCTCCGCAGCGGCCACGATTTTTTTGATGACCGCGGAATCGGGCGTATGGCCCAGTTTCGTAGTCACACCATAGAACAAAACGGCATAAAAAATGCCGCCGGCGAGGTTTCCCAAGAAGGCAAAGACCCAACTATGAACCAATTGGCTTAAGGTCGCCCGCCTCTGCAAGAGGGCCAGGGGCAAAAGAGCGAAGTTGCCGGTGACCAACTCCAGACCCAATAGAACGATCATGACAAAACCGACCGGAAAGACCAGCGCCCCAACGATCCCCAGCTCAGTTTGAGCCGTGGCTGTCACGGCCAAGCTCGTCGCGTATCCGAGAAGTGCCCCGGAGAGGAAGCCTCGGATCAAGACATCCCTTGAGCCGAGTCTCGCCTTATAAGCTCCCGCTTGAATCAGGCCCTCGACCACCTTCTCGGGCTTCACATAGGGCATCACTTTACCTTGAGTTCCCCAATCTCAACTTTCCATTTATCAAAAACCGCAGCCTTTTGTACCACCGCCCTGCGAACCTCAAAGTCACCGCAATGCATCAGGGCGAGGAGACCGGCTCTAGGATGGTCCCCGGAGGTGCAAGTTAAATGCCCGCCTGAACAATCTCCGCGCCGCTGATTTTAAAGGGATCTCGTCTCTCCACCCCCTTGGACCTCCGATTCCTCAGCTCAATTCTGTCGGATCGACACGCATTTCCGACAATTTTGTCATCGACGTCCTTCGGCGACTCGGGTCGCGAACCACCCGGGGAGTTCAACCTTGCGGGCGTAAGCGGGGAGGAATCGCTCGCGATTCATCGGGTTCCAAAAGCATCCTGACCTATCACCACAAGGTCGGGAAGAGATGCAAGGACAGAAGGGGTTCGAGAAAGGCCGCGGATTCTTCGCCGGAGAGCACCGGACCAACTCGCCCGGTGCCAGCTCTCTCAGCCGAGGGCCGGAGCCGGGGTACTTGAATCTTCGACCTTCGGGCGTGTGTTCGGCGCTGAACGGACCCGGGGCCTGATCAGCGGCTATTGCGGAGGATGGGTTCTCAGAGACCGAAGGCGCCTCCAGAGGGTCGACCGGCTGATCCCGAGGATTTCAGCCGCCTTCGCCTGGTTCCAGCGAGTTTCCTCCAAGGTCTTAAGGATCAAAGCCGTTTCTTGATCGGCCAGAGCCCCTTCGGCGCTCGGCGCGCCGGCCAGCTTCGGTCGGGGTGAGCTCGGCTTAGGAAGATGTTCGATCAGGAGCGTTGGGCCAGGGCAGGTCACAAAAGCGTGCTCGATCATGTGTTCCAGCTCTCGGATATTCCCCGGATAATCGTACGAGACGAGGAAATCGAGCGCCGCCGGCGCGATGTTATTGATCTGTCTTGCGGTCTCGCGACTGAACTTGCCTAGAAAATGCTTGATCAGCGGAAAGATGTCCTCCTTCCTCTCACGTAAGGGAGGAACCCGGATCGGGAAGACCCGAATCCGATAATAGAGATCTTCTCGAAAGCGGCCTTGCCGAACCGCCTCGGTCAGATCCTTATTTGTAGCGGCGATGATCCTGACATCAACCCGAATCGTCTTCGTTCCACCCACCCGTTCGAATTCCTGCTCCTGCAATACGCGCAGTACCTTGGCCTGAGCTGCGGGGGTCATATCACCGATCTCATCCAAAAAGAGCGTACCGTGGTCGGCGAGTTCGAATCGTCCTGGCCGATCGTAGATCGCGGTGGTGAAGGCACCTCTCAGGTGGCCGAACAGCTCACTTTCGAGAAGCTCTTCGGGAAGGGAGGCGCAATTGACCGCGATGAAAGCCTTTTCCCGTCGAGGACCCATCTGGTGGATCGCCCGAGCAATCAGTTCTTTTCCCGTACCGCTCTCTCCCTCCAGCAAAACGGTCGCGTGGGAGGCTGCGGCAGAGGAGACCAGATCGAGCACCGCGAGCATTTTTTTACTTCGCCCAACCATAGATCGGAGGGTTCCTGGACGGGTCGGTTTGTCAGATCCGTTCAACGCAGACGGGGAGAGGTCCTGTATCATCTCCATGGCGCCGATCACCTCTTCATTTTCGGCAAGAAGAAGGGTGATGTGTACATGAACCGGAATGGCTACCCCGTTCACGTCCCGGATGACCGTATCATAATTGACAACCCTCTCCTGCTTGATCATGACCCTCTCAAGGAGAGCGACGTGGCTGGGAAGCAGGAGCCTATCGTTTAGGACCTGGAGGACCTCGTCGAGTTCAGATCGATCCGACTCTTTCTGAAACAGGAGGCGCTTTAGCGCCCGGTTTACAAAAACCAGCTTCTTGTCGGTATTCATGACGAAGACTGCTTCGCTCATCGTGTTTAAGATTTCCTCGGCACTCAGCTGCATCGGAAAGCCCCTGGTCCAAGGCAGACTAGGATAACATCGATTCAGCAAACCGGCAAGTTTGATGTCGGCTCCTGTGCGAACTCTGCCTAAGGAAGGAGGTGCACCGCGGGGGATATCGAGAAAGGGAAGGAGACGCTAAAATCGGACAGAGACGCTCATCGATCCAAACTGGTGCATGCCGGACTGCTGTTTTACAAAATCGTGGCTCTGCAGGATCTGCGCGACGGAAATTCGAGCGTTATGGACAATCAACCCGAGACCCAGTTCAACCTCTCCCATCAGCGGCAGGCGGGTAACGTGGGGACTGGAACGAAAGGGCGTTCCATCGAGGGTGATATCATAAGCGACCGCCTGTCCGTCAATACCGGCGAAACCATACCATGCGACCGGTCTGTTCGGCTGATAGGCGTCTAAACCGGTTAACCCTGGCCGAACGCGCGGAACTCCGAAATCGGAGTCGAGACCTTGGCCGATGCGCAACACGGCTCCCGTCAGCCCATAGATGCGCAAGCTGCCGACGCCGGCCTGGACTTCGGGGAGGACATCGGTCTCCAACGCTCCGAAGTGCCTCAACGCAAGGCGCCAGACCCGCTGACCGAAAAACTCAAGCACCGGTTCGTCTTGAATCTGATGAGCCCAACCCTGGGCCTGTCCATTATTGATGAAATCGTGAAAACCGTTCTGGAGGTCCCCCGCGCCCGCGTCGGGACCAATCAGTCCGAACTGGGCGCCCAGAGCGCTGCGCGAGGACTCTCTGTCATGAATCAATGAGAAGGTCGCGGTCAAAACGCCCGCATAGGGGCGATCATGCGGATCGGGGGTTTGAAACAACGTATTCGCAGGCGTATAGATCATCTGAGCGAGTTCAACAGAAATCCGCTGGCGCCCATCTCCCAAGAACATTCGGTCAAACACCGAGAAAAAGTGGGGCAATACATCGGTCGGGCTCGTCCAGGAGAAGCGCAGCCCATTAACATAATACCGATCGTGCAGTTTCTCGGTTGAGAGAGAGGAGTTCTCGTCCTGCAGTGTCCAAATGCTGGAGGCATCCGAGGGCGGCTGCGCGGAGGCCGTGGAAAGGGACTGAATGATAATAGCAGCCCAAATCGTCATCGATAGAATCACCCTGGGCCAAATCGACATATTTTTTGCTTTTCCTTCCTGGATCCGACTCTGACCGAGAAGCGAACTCGCTCCCGGACGCGCCTCCATATTGGCTCAGACAAAGATTCTTTAGATAACCCAAATCCTTTTGGGTGTCAAGCGAATACTACAGCGAAGATTTAATTGGGCCGGTCAGCACGGCCACTCTCCTCTTCCGGTGTGAGACATATGCGATAGGGTTTCTCCTGGTATGATATCTCACCAGTTCCAGAGCATATGCGGGCGTCAGGGTCTTGCGTGGGAACACGGCGGCAACGAGTATCCGCGCTTGCGGAAGCGTCAGGGCAGGTGTTTTTTTTAAAGCGGATCCGAAGCCGCAACAGGAACTGCAGAGCGAGGAACACGTAGATCATGTGCCGGTGCCAGACCGGCCAGGAGCGATGCTCATAATGGTCCATGCCGACTTGGCTTTTTCCATCCTGGAGAAGCACTGCTCGATCGGCCAGCGCAGGGTCGCCGCCTCGCAGAGGTCGCCAAGAGGGGTGTCTTGCGGAGCATTGGAGAGGGCGTATTTGACCTGTCCGTCCTCGGTGCGTCTCAAGAAGAGCCAAACGGCGGACTCCTTCGGCAAACCCTCCCGCGAGGGATAGACGCTCAAGCAGGCAACCCGCGCTCGAATTGGCCCTTTTGCCCCTTCGGCCAGAACGACTTCTCTCCAAGGGCATTTCTTCCATCGGGCGATCGCGGCGACCCGGTGCGCCTTGCCTTTCGTCACGCGCGGTAGGCTTGGCGGACGGCCCTTTCCCGGGTAAGGCGGAAGATCCACCAGCGGTTTCTTGAGAAAGGTCCAAGCTCCTGAACACGTCCGACGAAATCCGTGCTTTTCTGAAGGCAAACGATTTCAAACTAAAAAGCAAGGCTTAATTTCTATCCCGTGTCTTATATTATCTTTTTGATCGACCATCGAACCGACGAATTGCGGCAAAACGGCGTCGAACCAACGATGAAAATAAACCTTCGGGTTGCCGCTTGAATTTCCCGGCTTTATCCTGAACCTTGGGCTCGGTAGATGCTCGAGGCTTACCGCGTGAGGCCGTTTGTGCGTGGTTCCCCGCTCAGAACCCGCTCTGCGGAAGTCGGATAGAGTTAAGCACCTACGCCGGGATCTGGGTGGGGGGGCAGCAATGCGTATCCCTACCGCGAGCTCCCGATTATTCCGTTAACCGGTTGCGGGTTGCGCTGGCCGTGAACATTATCACATTATTAATAGATGGCACACTGCCGGAAGCTTTTCCAGATACGGTCGCGGTCCAATTATGAATTCTCTAGAAATGGGAGCGCTCATGCGCTCCATGGACTGGTCTAGGACACCATCGGCCCAATGGGTCCAGATACTTACTTAGCCTTAGTGTTATTCATGTATGCGGCAGCGGGTGATGCGCTTCCATCGACACGCTAAGGGACGGATATCATTATGTTCGAGTGGAATAACAATAGGTTGAATTCATGCTCTGTCATTTGAAACCTGTAGAATGAACCGCCGAGGCCCCGAACCAGGGGGACCACGGGAAGGGTTCCGAACGGCCATTCCCTCGATTTTCTTAGTTGATATTGACTAAGGCTCCATGATATACAGAGTCCGCTTGCAAGCCAAACGTTCTCTGAAAATCGATTCTGGTAAGCGAAGAATACCCGTGGATCGAGTCACCGGGTTCCGTCATCCGCTCCGAGCGCCGACGCAGTGAGGTCTCTTCCGTCATGCCCAATACCGACTTTCCCCTGGGCGCCACCCTCCGCACAGTTCACGCCCGCTGAGCACTAGAATTAGAACATGAGGCCTCGGGCCGAAAAGACTCGATCCAATTCCTCCCGGGATTGAATTCGCACCCTCTGGAGAATTTCGGATCGAGTCCGAAAGGGCTCAATCCGGAAATCTACCGGCATCACACTGAGAGGGAATTCTCATTGCACAGCGAGAAGAGAATCCTCCCCCAAATTCGCACCTTGCTCTCATGGATTTCGGGTCTCAGCGGCCGGAGACCGCAGGGGAGAATGGCGCCCCGTTTTGGGGAAGTTCGTTGGAGATGGATCCTCAGCTTAATACCGGTGAAGACCGGACGGAGAATTTTATGCAGGAAAGCCAGATGCGGGCGCAGATGGCGCTCGATTCCACTGCGGCTGGAATTTACAGCCTTGATCTTCAAGGAAATTGCACCTTTTGCAACGTCGCCTGTCTTCGCCTGTTGGGTTATCGATCAGTCTCTGACCTGATCGGAAAAAACATGCACGCCTTAGTTCACCATACCCGGACCGACGGGGCCCCTTGCCGGATTGAGGAGTGTAGAAACCCCCAGGCGTTTTCTGCCCGAGAGGCATCGCATGGGAGCGATGTGCAGTTATGTCGTTCGGATGGAACCCGGTTGCCCGTCGAGTTTTGGGCCGTCCCTGTATTGCAAAACGGAGTTCTCATCGGATCGGTGATTACCTTCATTGACATCACCGAACGAAACCAGACTGCCAGATCCATCGAGCGCTTTCGAGGCTGTCTTGAACTGGGGCTGATCGGCGTCGTCGTCACCTCAGAGACCCGCGATATTATCGAAGCCAACGACAAATTTTGCGAGATCTTAGGATATGAGCGCGATGAGCTGCTGCGGATGAAGTGGGCGCAGTTGACCTATCCGGAAGACCTGACGGCCGACCTGATCCGTTTTGGCCGCGCCGTGGCGGGGGAGAACGATCCGGCAGAGAAATGGTTCATCCGTAAAGATCTAAGGGCAGTCCACGGCACCATCTCGGTGAAGTCCGTGCGCCAGGGCGACGGCTCGGTGGAATTCGTCGTGGGCCTGTTGCAGGAAACTCCCGAACGAGCATCGGCGACGAAAGCACTTCGAGAGAGCGAGGAGCGGCTCCGCATGGCCATCAGCGCCGCCCGCATGTACACATGGGACTGGAACGTTAAAATCGATCAAGTCATCCGCAGCGGACACTTTCACGACGTCTGGGGTACCGATTGTTCCCTTTCAGAAAAGGGCTTTGCGACCTTCATCCAGGTGGTTCACCCGGAGGACCGGGAGAAGGTGAAACAGGCGATCGATGACGCCCTCCAGAAGATCCTCCCGTATCGGGTTGATTTCCGGATCATCCGTTCGGACGGAAAGGTCCGGTGGGTAGAAACGCAGGGGCACCCTTATGACGACGGAACGGGAAAGGCAGTGCGGGTCATCGGTATCACCCAGGATATCACGGACCGAAAAGAGTTCGAGGAAGAGCTCAAAAAAGCACTCTCTCTTCATGAGGCCACACTGGAATCAACCGCGGACGGCATCCTCGTCTTCGATCTCACGGGGAAAATAACCAGCTATAACCAACGCTTTCTGCAGATATGGCGTATTCCTGAGTCGTTGATCACCACTCGGAATAACAACAAGGTCAGCGCTTTCATGGTCGATCAATTAAAGGACCCGGCGGCCTTTCTGCAAAAGGCGGGAGAGATCATTTCGGACCCCGAAATCGAAAGCATCGACCTTCTAGAATTCACAGATGGCAGAGTAATCGAGCGATATTCGAGACCGCAAAAGATTGGAGGGGCTCCGGTGGGTCGGGTGCTCAGCTTTCGTGATATCACCGAGCGCAAAAAAGCCGCCCAGGCCCTCGAAGAAGAGGCAATGCACGATATTCTCACCGGGCTTTATAACCGCCGTTATTTTAACCACCGGATCCTACAGGAGATTTCCTGGGCCGATCGAAACCAGTGCTCCTTAGCGATCCTGCTGTGTGACCTCGACTATTTCAAGAAGGTTAACGATAGCAAGGGGCATCAGACTGGAGATGAGGTGTTACAGCGGGTCGCCAGACTGATCCAGGATTCCACGCGTGGAACCGATCTCGTGTTTCGCTGGGGAGGAGATGAAATCGTGGTCGTTCTTCCAAAGGCGACCCGAGATGGCATTCGGGTGACCACCACCCGCATTCGAAGAGGGGTAAAGCAGATCAGCGAACATATTCATCTCCCCCTCGATCTGAGCATCGGCATCGCCCTTTATCCGGAGCACGGCCGGGAAGTCAAAGATTTGATTCACGTCGCCGATCGCGCCCTTTACATCGCCAAAAAAGGGGAAAGCAAAGTTCAATTCGGCAGCAACGACCGAGAGATCGGTTAGCTCGATCGCGAGAGGGATCTCGCCGGGTCGCGCCGGCCGTGGCATATTCAGGGTCACCTCTCTCTCAAACACCCCTGAGAGGACCGTTTTACCGTCAGCGCGCAGGCAGATAGCGGAGCGACCCGATCGCTTAATCCCTCCTATGCTGACCCGACATCGTTCCAATCGATGGCGGCCGATCTCCATCTCTCGGGCCGGCGTTCCCTATTCAGGGGGCTTGCGAGCTTACTCGGAACTTTATCAAAATAAGATATGGTGACGTCCGACACGAACGGGCCGATTGGGTCTCTCGCGCCAGCCTCCGATTGGATCCCAGGAGCCCGCGTGTGATCCATGGCCGGGAACCCTGAAACAGGGAACACAGGTCCGAGCCAGGACGTGACCACCGGCATGACGGGCGAGAGCATCGAACTCTCAAAATCCGTGTCCAATGTTCAGGGGGTGGATATGATGACGAAAAAAATCGGCTTTATCGGCTTGGGACACATGGGCCGGCCAATGGCAAACACTCTCATCGCGCAGGGGTTTGTCCTGAACGTCTATAACCGAACGCCGGAAAAGGCAGCAGCCCTGGTTACAAAGGGGGCCGGTCTGGTCGATCGTCCAAGTCAGGCGGTAGAACCGGGCGGGGTGGCAATTACCATGCTCTCGGATGACGCTGCACTTGAGAGTGTGGTTTCTGGTGACCCGGACTTTGTCGAGCGGCTTAGGCCCGATGGCATCCACCTATCGATGAGCAGTATTTCGCCGGCCCTCGCACGTCGTCTTGCCGATCATCATCGGAAACGTCAGGTGCGATATGTTGCCGCTCCCGTGTTCGGACGCCCTGAAGCCGCGGAGGCTCGAAAGCTATGGATCTGCGTGTCGGGTGAGCGGGAGCCGAAGGAGCGGGTCGCCCCGGTGCTAAACAGCCTGGGTCAAGGGGTATTTGATTTCGGCGAAGATCCAGGGGCCTCCAATGTGGTCAAATTAATCGGAAATTTCCTCTTGGCTTCGGCAATGGAGGCGCTCGCTGAGGGCTTCGCGCTGGGAGAGAAAGAGGGAATCGATCGGGTCGCAGTGGCCGAGCTTTTCACAAAGACCCTGTTTAACTCTCCGGCTTATCGGATTTATTCTGAACTGATCGCATATCGTAAATTTGAGCCTGCCGGATTCAGGGTGTCGCTCGGCCTTAAAGATATCCGCCTGGTTCTGGATACCGCAAAAATGGCTAACATGCCGATGCCGCTTGCCAATCTGTTGCGTGACCGATTGCTGGCCACCCTTGACAAGGGCTGGGGAAACCTTGATTGGTCCGGGATCGCGCTGGATGTGGCTGCGGAGGCGGGATTGGCTACAGCTCCCTTCCAAGCTCGTCCCCACGCTGATCTCTAGAGCCTTCGAGCCATCACGCTCTCATTTTAAGGTGGGTTTCTGAATTTTGATCGCAATTCCTTTGACCGTCGTACAGGTGTAGCTCAGGAAATTGTAGACCGGGATAAAACCGTAGAGACTGCTCGATTCACTCACATTCACCAAAGCATCTCCCCCTTTTTCTGAAAGGGCAATATCCACCGCGGTCTGAAAATTGGAGTTTCCCCAGGGCACCAGCGCCAAAGCCAGAAAGCGGCACGCCCTCCCCTCAACCGATCCGAGTTCTTCATAGGTTGCTCCGGAATGAAGAATCAGTGTGGGATCAGCGGAGCTCTTCATAACGAATCCCAATGAACCGAAGGAGGTGCATCCTGCCAAAACCGTCCCCAGGAAAAATGCAATCACCGATGTGCCTATGGGCTTTCCCGCCACGGTATTCCTCCTTCCCTTCGATAACGCCAAACGCTGTGAGAGCAGCTCACTCGAACCTGATCGCACTCCCCCCCGCTGGAGGAAAAAAAGGTGGGGAGAGTTTGTTTCCGGTCCAGTCGCCCGTTTTCCTTTTCCGCCACTCATTGTAATTATTTTTTAAGCACGGATCAATGGCGGCCGGTTGTCATCACACATCGGATCTGTTTTCGACGTCGCACCGGCATCCCTGTTTCAAGGGTCATCCCGGGGAATGAATCGTCCAGAACTCCAGTCGAGGCGCTTTACGATTCAAATCACCTTATGTTATGATTCAGCTCATCGATTTTCGGCTCAGGTGCCTTTATAGTCGGGCTCAATCGAGCGGTTCTTGTCGAAGCCGAGGTGCGTGATCTGGTCCCGATCCTTGTTTGCGATCTCCCTTTCACCGATCCCGGCTTTCCGCCTCCACGGAAGGGCACGGCATCCTCCGCCTCTGAGGACCCGCTGTCCCCTCGGATCTGCATAGAGGCCCAACTCCGGGCTCCTGAAGGGAATCCTTTGAGTCCCCCCGTATCCGCGCAGCTCCGGCAGAACTCGATCTGTGACGGTTCCCCAGAAAAATAGACCGGCGCAAACTGAGGACCTTTCCGGCATATTCTGGAACATGCTCGCAGAACGACGGAGAGTGCGTCTTCCTCGATGTCGCGGCGCGATCTTCGATATTGATCTCACTTTTCAATGGGTGCCCTCTCGGCCGATCCCGAAAAGCCGATCGGGTCCAGGGTCGAGAAAAGCATTTCCCCGGGTCTCTCCCCGGGAAAACCCGCTGACGCATAGGAGGCAAGGTATCTGTATGATCGCTTTTCTTGAGGCTCGGCAGGCCGGCCTGTTTCGCAAGGAACATATCTCACAAAACCTTCTTGCGGGAGTCGTGGTGGGCGTTGTCGCCCTTCCTTTGGCCATGGCCTTCGCAATTGCGTCAGGGGCAAAACCGGAGCAAGGCATTTACACCTCCATTGTCGCGGGCCTATTGATCTCCCTGTTTGGCGGTAGCCGCGTTCAGATCGGAGGACCCACGGGCGCCTTTATCGTGATCCTCTCCCGAATCACCGCGAAATATGGCATCGATGGATTGCAGATCGCGACCCTGATGGCGGGAGCCATATTGCTCGCAATGGGTCTGGCGAGGCTGGGGACCATCATTAAGTTCATTCCGTACCCGGTGGTCGTCGGTTTTACCGCTGGAATCGCCGTCGTCATCTGGGTCGGACAGTGGAGGGACTTCTTCGGCCTTCATCCCGAGGAGTCCGCAGAACATTTCCATCAGAAGTTCTGGCATATGCTCGAGGCCCTGCCCCACCTGCACCCGCAGACAACCGGCCTCGCGCTGATCGGTCTTTTACTGGTCATCTTTGCTTCCAGAATCATTAAACAAGTACCGAGCCCTCTGATTGCCATGCTTGCAGTGACCGGACTCCAAGTCGCTTTCAAATTCGATGGCGTGGCAACCATCGGCACTGCCTTCGGCAGCATCCCCAAAGGGGTGCCCGGATTCAGTCTCCCGAAGGTCAATTTCAGCCACATGATTGAACTGCTGGGGCCCGCGATGACCATTGCCATGTTAGGGGCAATCGAATCCCTCCTGTCGGCCGTGGTCGCTGACGGCATGACCGGAGCTCGGCATGATTCAAATCAGGAGCTGATTGGCCAGGGCGCGGCCAATATCGTGGCGCCTCTATTCGGCGGATTCGCCGCAACCGGTGCAATCGCCCGGACCGCCACCGGTATCCGTAACGGCGCCAGCAGCCCCTTGGCCGGCGTTACCCATGTGGCGACGTTGTTATTGATTCTGTTTCTCTTCGCCCCTTACGCGATCTACATCCCTCTCTGCGCGCTCGCCGCCATTCTCTTTGTGGTGGCCTATAATATGAGCGAACTCAGGCATTTCATTGATTTGGTTCGCAGCGGGCCGCGTAATGACGTTATCGTACTGCTTATTACGTTCTTCCTGACGGTCTTTGCGGATCTGGTTATTGCGGTCAACGTCGGGGTGATTCTGGCGGCGCTGCTTTTTATGAAACGCATGTCCGAGTCGGTCCACATCGAGGAAATGGATGCCGAGAAAAACGTCGGAATGGATCCCGACCTGGGAAAGGTTCACATCCCTCCTGGAGTTCAAGTCTATTCCATCAATGGGCCCTTCTTCTTCGGCGCCGCCGAAACGTTTGAGCGGACACTTTCCGGTCTGCATGAGGGCGTGAAGGTCCTCATCATCAGACTGGGGAAGGTCCCGTTCATCGATGCGACCGCCATGCATGGATTCGGCGAAATGGTCCGGCAATTTCAGAGACGATCAACCCGAATTCTTATTTGCGAAGCCAATGAACGCGTGACCTATAAATTGGCACACGCAAAACTGATCGAGCAGCTTGGGGAGGAGAATGTTTATCCCGATCTCATTTCCGCTCTCCGTGCCGCCGAACGGCAGATCGGTGCTCTGCAGCCACATCGGTAAGCGGGCAGCGGATTTTTTTTGATTCCTCTCGAAGCGCCCCATCCATTTCTCGATGGCCAGCCAGGTTCAATTGAACCGCTGCGGGCGCCGATTCATCGAACGGGAAACCGGCTTCCCTCTCTCCTCTCATGGAGCAAGCGGGGAAACCCGGTTTTTTCTCGTAGGAGAGCTTCTCGGCACCTTCACCGGAAAGCCCCCCTACGGTCCTTTCAGTCCTTTCAGTTAGAGTTCCACACTTAATCCAAGCCAGGCTCGAATGAGATCGTGCCGGGTCAGCGTCCCCACGAGCACCCGATCTTCAACCACGGGCAGACGGTGGAGGTGGCCATCTTCCATGATTTTACTCGCCTCCTCGAGAGTCGTCTTCTCTTGAACCACAATCGGGGATTTGGTCATGATCTCTTTGACCGTGATCTCCTCGAGGGACCGGGGTCCCCGTAAAGCACGCAGGATGTCCTGCTCGCTCACCACGCCAAGGACATGACGATCCGCATCGACGACGGGCATCCCCGTAAAGCGGCTGTGTAACAAGTCGGTCGCCACATCAAAAACCGAACTGTCTTCATATGCAAAGAGCGGATTCCCCTGTCGGATCTGGCCGACCGTTTCGAATTTGGGTTTCATTCTCGGTTCTCCTGGGTTGTCTTCTGAGTCTCTTCTCCTTTTTCGAAAAGATCTCTACCAAGTTGAGCTCGGTTTCCACAAAAGGGCTCAAATACCCTCGCCATTTCATGCCACGACTTCGCCGCTGCCCTCAAACTTTTCTATATCGGTCCGCCCGCAAACGCCAAACCCCTTGCAAAACCCTACCGACACCGGGATTGAGCGCTGGAGTGTTCCTCCGATCTAACCGGCATTCCTGAGGATCAAAAAACGGGTCCCTCGAGGATCCGTCCGGCGGCCTCTCTGCGATTCATAGGCTCATCCTAAAGAGTGATTCGGACGCCCGGTCTAACGGCCATCCTCAAACAGAGCTCGGCACGGGCCCCGAGGGAGCAAGGGATTGCATCAGGCTCTGAACACCTTCTTCCCGGTCTCGATCGGGGCTTACTTCCGCGAAAGGGTGCCTCCCCAAAGCGCGGCAGTGTTCCTACCGAACAGGTTACTCCGGTCAGAGCGGCTATTGCAACCGGGAAAGATGGACGGGGACACGTTCTGGGTTCGGACCGATTTATGGGCTCGCTCGTCCACTGGAAAGACCGTTTTGTGATCCGGGAAGAACGACGCATCACAAAACCCCTGGAGGGGCGCCCGGGGATCGGGTCGCCCTCTTGCGAAGGAAATCGATCGAGCGCCGCTTGCAGGCGGGGCCATCGGTATGTTATTTGACGGCTTGAAATTTCGGAAAGCGTCTTATAAAATACGGCCGGTTGATCTCTTAGGCGAAGGCACGTCAATCGGAATGAGATTTAGAGTTCGTTTCATTTTATTTCTCTCGTTTCTCCTGGTCGCCTGTTCTCGCGCCCCTTCGAATTTGCCTCTTAAAACTGTCCCACCACCCCGATTTTCTAACTTTGAAACCGACGCGAACGTCAAGAGTCTCGCGTTGGACGGCGATGATCTTTGGCTCGGGATGGCCAACGGAGTCATTCGGTATAACACCAAAACCATCGATCAGCACGAGATTTTTACCGCGGGTTCAACGGGCGGATTTCTATCAAACGGAATCTACAAGATCGCCGTCGACGCCCAGGGAAACAAGTGGATCGGCACCTACGGAGGAGGTCTCTCCCGTTTTGACGGCCACCAATGGACCGTATTCACCCCTTATGGCAGCGGCAAGATCAGTTACGGCCAAGACTGGTCCGTTTATCCGTCCGGCAGTGGATTGGGAGATCTTTGGGTCTATGACATTTTTTTCGATTCCGACGGAACGCTCTGGCTTGCTACATGGAAAGGAGTGAGTCATTTCGATGGTAGGTCATTCAGGACTTACACACAGCAAGACGGTCTGCTCGACAAGTGGGTTTATTCAATCGCCAAAGATCGAAATGGCGTATTCTGGTTTGGAACCGAAGGTGGAGTCAGCCGATTTGATGGTCGACATTGGACCGGTTATACGCATCGGGACGGCCTCGGCGCCGAGGTAAACGAATCGCCCCCTAAAGAGGGGGCAACGGGTTATGCTGAAGGAAGGCATCATCGGTCGGAGGGAAAAGAGAACCGCCTCGCGAATCCAAACTTCGTACTGCACATCGCCATCGACCAGGCGGACAATAAATGGATTGGAACCTGGGGAGCGGGACTCTCTCGCTTTAACGGGAAAACCTGGGTGACTTACACCGCCGGAAAAGGGACCATCTCCGGGAATTTTATCCATGCGCTCGAAATTGACGCAAAAGGAATCCTCTGGGCGGGGACGGAAAACGGCGTATCCAAGTTTGACGGAAGGACCTGGAAGACCTATACGACCGCCGATGGACTGATTGACAACAACGTGTTCTCGATTGCATTCGACGCCGAAGGAAACAAGTGGTTCGGCACGTGGCTGGGCCTCAGCAAGATGACGGAATAACCTCCTGGTCCGCACCTGAATCTACAGAGCCCCGAAAAGAAGGGATTCACGATCGAGAAGGACCACCCCTCCCGCCCGCTTGCGCGCCTGAGCGAGATCAATGCGAGGCATCAACGGCGACTCCGCTTGGCTGACCGAGGGTGGTCACGGGACCGGCGAGGACACGAGACGGGAGGGTGCCCGCATTGATCCGATCTGCATCTTCAAAAACGTAGAGCGCGTTTTGATCGGCGTCGGTGACGTAGAGGATGTTATTCACCGTATCAAGAAAAATGGCCGAGGGATTGTTGAATGTAAAATAGGAGGGGCTTAGATCGGGATTCTGCGGTGCTTGGCCGAAAATCAATGTGGGTTTGTCTTGATTATTAAAGATGACGATATTTCCCAAGGTAGCGGCCTGTCCTGGGGGGCTCTGTTTCCCGACCGCGGCATAGAGAATACCTTTGTCCGGGTCGACTGCAACACCCGTGACCCCGGCGAGGCTCGGATCGGTCAGGGTCGTCGATGCGGAGGTCACGGTGGTTGCGGAAGAACAACCCGCCGGAAAAACCAGGATGTTTCCTCCACCACTGTTTGCCACAAAGAGTTCATTGTCCGCGCTGTCCAGGGCCAGGCCTTTTGGATCGTTAAGCTGCGGGTCGGAGAAAGTACACGACGGCGAGGTGTTCCCCGAAAGCAGGCTCGCCTGATTAAAAACCAAAATCGTATTCGGTAGAGTTCCCGCACCCCCTCCTGCGGCCCCATTGGCAATGTAGAGTCTGTCGTTCACGGGGTCGAGCGCAATCCCTTGAGGATTGTTGAGCCCTGTATTGGGGCAGGGGGAGGACGTCGCTTGGGGACTGCAGAGTATCAGCCTGGGTGTGCTCGCAACCCCCGCTGAGCTTGCTCCGGTGAGCGCGAAGACTTGATCATCGGAAGCGGAATCTCCACCCCGGTTTGCGATATAAAGAATGTCCCTTTTCCCATCAACGGCCTCCGCCAAATTTCCCGCGACCACTCCAAAAGATCCGCTCGATTCTCCGATGACCGCGGACGGAGCGATGTTCCCCTTTAAACCGAAGACCAGGAAGGCGCCGCAAAAGGGAGTGCCGGCCGCGGGACAGTTGGAATCGGAGGCCAGAAAGGGTTCAGCGGTATAGATCGTCTCCCCGGAGGACGAATCGACATAGATTCCGTTAAAATTAGCCGACGTGCCCGTGCTCGGGATATAGTTCAACCCTGTCAACGGACCCTGGATTATCCCCGTGGGAGTCAGGTTGATCGCTCCGGAGGAGGAACTCGAGAGCGTCGTGCTGATGTGGTTAAACGTCACGATGCTCTGATTCCCGGTATTCGTCACGAACAGGCGGTCGGCCGAGGGATCAACGGCGATCGCCTCGGGCAGTGAGATTTGGGTTGCGCTTCCAGATAGGATCAGGTTGGGGGAGATCGGTCCATTGAGGGTGCTCGCCCCTTGAAATCCCAGAATGCTCTGTCTGCTCAAATTGGAGATATAAAGAATATCCCGCGTCGGATCAACGGCCAAACCAAAAGGACGGCTGATCGGAAAGGCGGCATTGCTGCTCGTGATCGGAACACTGTTGACGGCCGTTCCGTCCAGGCTGCTGAATATCTGGATATCGTCGAACGGATCATCAAAAGAGACATAGACCCTCCCCCGTGAGGGGTCCGCCGCAAGGGCAAGAGGACTCGAAAGTCCAGCGACGCTCCAGAGCGTCGGAAGCACCTGGCTCCCGCCGGCAGGCGGCGGGTTCGGGAGAAGTGTGGGAAGGAGATCGAAGGACGTTAAGTTCCCGATTCCGAAGGGTCCCTGGCTCAACACAATCAATTGATTTCGGGTATCATCCACGAATACCCCCTCCGGTCGGATCAGGCTCCCTCCGCCGTCGATCCACCAAGTGGGAGGCGTCTGGGCAAAGGCGGTTTGGCTGACATTTTCCCAGACGAGGATCGCCCCCTCGTTCTGGTTTGTCGGCGCGATGACCTCAATACTCCCGTTGTAATTCGCGACGAAGAGACGGTCATGGGGAGCGTCATAAAAAATCCCCGCCGGCGCGTCAAGCTGGGTCGGATTTAACCCCGTCGTGGGGAGCTTCCCGGATTCATTGATCTGCGAGGGGGAGATATTTCCGGTCAGGCCATACATCGTAATCGTATTGCCGGTCCCCTCGGCAACGTAGACGAGTCCTTTCTCCGCGTCGACGGCCACTCCGGCAGGGTCGGCCAATAGCGTGGCGTCCCCTTGGATGAATTGATCGGGTTGGAGTCCACAACCTCCGAGCGCGGAGGTCTTACACCGGTTATCGAAGTTGTGAAACACGACGACCGACTCCAGAGGCGGGGCGGAGACCTGAGTCTGCTGCGTCACTTGGTAGAGCGTGGTCGAATCGGGAAGCTCAGACCATGTGCCCGCAATCGTGAACTGGGTGGAGGTGTTCGAGACGATCGTCCCGGACTGTCCCGCACCCGTCCCGCCGTTAAGCCTGAGCGTGAGTCCGACAAACTGATTGGGTATATATGAGGCGTTGGCATCGTTGAAGGTGTTGGCCGAGTTCGATCCAGTCGATTGCCCGGAGGCGACCAGGAGGACTCTCGAGGAAACAACGCCTTGGTTGGCCACGTAGAGGGTGCCCTCCGCGTCGAGAGTGACTCCGACCGGGTCGGCGATACGGGTGATGTCTCCGGTCAGGACGCGCTCGGGAGGGGCATTGGCGCTCCGGGTGCTGGCGTGCTCGAAGATCAGGATCGACGGTTGATTCAGCCCGGTATTGGCCACATAGAGCCGATCATTCGCCTGATCGAGAAAAATACCGAATGGGTTGCTCAAGCAACTCAGGCTCTGACTGCACGTCTGATCCTCGGTCCGGGGTGTCGGGGGTTCAATAATCTTAAAAGGCGCGACCTGGTCTCCATTGAGGGTCGAGGCATTCGAGAAAACGACAATCGAGTTATGCTCCATGTTGGAGACATAGAGGAGGTCATGGGCGGTATCCACGGAAAGAGCCCGGGGATAGTCCAGGGTCGAGGCCGATCCGCTAAGGCTGCGGCTGGGAGCCACGTTTCCGGAAAGACCGCTCACATCATCAAAGACCAGGACAAATCCCGGCTTGACGCTCTGAATCTGCAACGCCTGACACGCAGGAACCAATCCGGCGGCATTCGTGGCGAAACAGGTCGTTCCGATATTGGTATTGGAGACATAGAGACGGTCGGCTGCAACATCAACAAAAACGCCAAACGGGCGATTGAGTTGCGTTTGAGACCCTGAAATCGTTCGCACGCAGGGCGCGATGAGCGCGCCGGAGGCGGCGCACGCCGAAGGAGACGTCACCGAAGTCATTCGGCTCGCCCCTTCGAGGATCCGGATGGCGTTCTGCTGAACGTCAGCGGCATAAAGCCTGTCGTGCGTCGAATCGAGGAAAAGCCCGATGGCGCCCACATTCCCGGTCGAAATCAGTTCATCAGGGGGAAGGTTTCCAACCGCCCGGACCGCTTGATTGAAGACTAGGAGGTCTCCCTGTCCGCTATTGGCGATATAAAGGCGCCCCAGCGAGGAGAGGGGAGGAGCAGCCTGGAACGCAGGCAGCTTCTGGGAGTTTAGTTTGGTACAGCCGCAGGTCAGCAGAAGGGTGATCAAGACGGGAGCGAGCTTCACAAGCTGATCGATCCCAAGGGGACGAGGCCGCATCTTCATCCTTCTAAGACAGGCTATTATTTAAAAAACGGCTCACCATGTCAAGGTAAAACTGAACTCCGTCCGTTTCACGTGGACCTTTCCGAGACGCCTCGGCGCGTCGGCCTCCCCGATGCCGATGCCCGACCTCTTGTGGAGGCGGGATTTCTCCCGGCGAAGCCGCAGGAGGTTCGTCGCTCTCCTCGGCTTTCGCCCGAGCTTCGGCGCTATCCATCCAGGGCGCAACGGAAGCCGAGAAACGGGTATCGTTCTTCGGGGGCTACGTTTTGGCGGTAGGTCAGACGGGTGAAGAGCGAGAGATAATAGTGGCCGCTGCTCCCGAAGGCATCTCCCCGGGCGACACGAAACTGTTCTCCGAATTCCTCACTGGAATAATCGCTCCCGGGGTACGGCTCATACCAGTCGGCGGTCCATTCCATCACATTTCCCGCGAGATCGTAAACCCCGTAGACGCTCTTGTCCAGGGGATAGCTTCCCACCGGAACCGAGCCGCCGCGTCCCGCCTGCCCCACATTCCCGCGGGAGGGATCGAAGCCATTTCCCCAAGGGTAGAGGTTCCCTTCGGGTCCGCGGCCGGCCTTTTCCCATTCCGACTCTGTGGGGAGGCGTTTGCCCGCCCATAGACAGTAGTCCCTCGCCTCGTACCAATTGACATTCACCACTGGATATTTCTCTTCGCCTGCGGGGACAGCACCCCCTTTCCAATGGGGAGGGGACGGGCGCCGATCGCCCAGGACAAACCGAGAGTATTCCATGTTGGTGACCTCGTATGGGTCGATGAAATAACGGTGTAGA
>Ga0209167_10000825_pt1 | contig 20420 bp, 17 predicted proteins | sample Coa_R1_9_FD_187154 | JGI IMG/M metagenome (GOLD analysis project Ga0209167, IMG submission 187154) | Surface soil microbial communities from Centralia Pennsylvania, which are recovering from an underground coalmine fire - Coalmine... | ecosystem: Environmental > Terrestrial > Soil >... | reverse complement strand
CGCATACACTATCCCACCAGCACCAGGCCATACCGCCGCTGCCAATGCTCGCGCAGAAACGTCACCGCCTTCCGCAGATCGTCTTCCGCCGGAGGATGCGCCACGAATCCCGCTGCCTCACTGCGCGCGATCTCCAAAATGTCGGCGTCGCGCAAAATGTTTCCGATCGCCAGCACCGGCATGCCGGATTGCTTGGTCCCAAAGAATTCACCCGGGCCGCGCAGCTTCATGTCCATCTCGGCGATGTAGAAGCCGTCGTTCGATTCCACCAGCGTGCGGATGCGCTCCCGAGCCGTCTGGTTCAACTTGCCCGTCACCAGAATGCAGTAGCTCTGCTCCGCGCCGCGCCCCACGCGCCCGCGAAGCTGATGCAGTTGCGCCAGGCCGAAGCGCTCCGCCTGTTCAATCAGCATCACCGTGGCGTTGGGCACGTCCACGCCGACCTCGATCACCGTCGTCGCAACCAGAATCTGCGTTTCCCCGCGCTGGAATTTCTCCATCGCGAGTTCCTTCTCGGCGGGCGCGAGTTTTCCGTGCAGCAGGCCCACGCGCAGATCCGGAAACACGACTTCCGAAAGATGCTGGTGCATCTTCACCGCCGCCTTCATCGCCAGCGTTTCCGATTCTTCGATCACCGGATAGACCACGTAGGCCTGCCGCCCCGCCTCGATCTGCTTCCGCAGAAAACGATACACCTGCTCCACTCGAGTCTCATCCACGTGCTCCGTAACGATGGGCTTGCGGCCGGGAGGCATCTCATCGATCACGCTCACGTCCAGATCGCCGTAAATCGTCAGTGCCAGAGTTCGCGGAATCGGCGTCGCCGTCATCACCAGCACATCCGGATGCGTGCCCTTCTCCATCAGCTTCTGCCGCTGCTCCACTCCGAAGCGATGCTGTTCGTCGACGATCGCGAGGCCCAGCTTGTGGAACTCCACGTCGGGCTCGAGCAGTGCGTGCGTACCCACCACCACCTTCGCCAGCCCGTGCGCCACCAGCTTCCGGAGATGTGTCTTCTCCCGCGCCGTATTCGATCCGGTCATCAGAATCACCACGTACCCCAGCTTCTGGAACAGCTTCTTGAAATAGAAATAGTGTTGAGTCGCGAGGATCTCGGTGGGCGCCAGCACCACCACCTGATACCCGTTCTCGATCGCGACGATCGCCGCCTCCGCGGCCACCAGCGTCTTGCCGCTGCCAACGTCGCCTTGCAGCAAGCGGTACATCGGATGCGGCAAAGCCATGTCGTCCGCGATCTGCTTGAGCACGCGCTTCTGCGCGCCCGTGGGCTTGAACGGCAGCATCTTGAGGATTTGTTCGCGCACGCGATGGGTCAGCTCGAACGCGATTCCGGGATACACTCGGGCTTTCGCGCGCTTCAGCTCCAGCCCGCACTCCAGCCAGAAGAACTCCTCGAAGATCAGCCGGTATTGCGCCGCCGACCGGAATGCGTTCAGCAGCCGCAGATCCGCATCCGCCGGCGGAAAGTGCAAAGCGCGAATCGCGCTCCAGCGATCCGGCATCCCCAAGTGACGGCGGATGTGGTCGGGAAGCATGTCTTGAACGGGAGGCAGAGCCTCCAACACACGATGCAGCAGCCCGCGAAAGACTCGCGCCGTGACGCGCCCCGCGGCTTCGTGGATGGGAACCACTCGGCCGGTGTGAATGGACAAGTCGCCGTCCTCGTCGCCCGATAGAATTTCGAATTCGGGATGCATCATGGAAAGGCCGCCCGAATACGAATCCCATTCCACTTTGCCGAACAACGCCACCTTCATCCCCGGCGTCAGCACGTCGGCGAGATACGCTCCGTGAAACCACTTGCCCATCAAAACCCCACCCGGCCCGTCCTTAAACGTCGCCTCGAACAACCCCAGGTTGCGCCGCCGGAAACCGGAGACTTTCGCGGATGCGACTTCCGCCAGCACCGTCGCCATCTCCCCCGGCGCCAGCTCGCGAACCGGTTTCACGTTGCTGCGATCCTCGTAGCGGAAGGGCGCGTAGGTCAGCAGGTCCTCGACGGTCTTGAGGCCCTTGGCCTCCAGCATCGCGGCGCGCGCCGGCCCGACGCCTTTGACGTACATGAGTGGTGTGGAAAGGTCCAACGAGGTTTCGTTAGTGCGCACGCGGCAGGCGTGCACTCTCTCCAGCTAGAATAACTGTTTCATGCCTCAACTTCTGGAAGGAAAGACGGCGCTGATTCTGGGCGTCGCGAATAAGTGGAGCCTGGCGTTCGCCATCGCGCAAGCGTTCCGCCGCGAAGGCGCTACGCTGCTGCTCACCTATCAAGGCGACCGTCTGAAAGGGCCAGTGGAAGATCTGGGCGCGGAACTCGGCGCGGCGCGCGTTTTCGAATGCGACGTAACCAAAGACGAGCACATTGAGAAACTGCCTGGCGTCATTCGAGAGCATGGCCGGCTCGACGCCATGATCCACAGCGTAGCGTTCGCCAACCGCGAGGATCTCAGCCGGCCTTTTGTCGAGACCCCGCGTGCTGGATACCTGCTGGCGCAGGATGTCAGCGCGTATTCGATGGTTGCGGTGGCGCGCGCCACGGCGCCTCTGATGACGGCGGGAGGCTCCATGACCACGCTCACCTATCTCGGATCGACGCGCGTGGTGCCGAACTACAACGTGATGGGCGTGGCCAAGGCCGCGCTCGAGGCCTCCGTGCGCTACCTCGCCAACGATCTGGGTCCGTCGGGCATTCGGGTAAACGCGATTTCAGCCGGGCCGGTGAAGACTGCCTCGGCTCGCGCCGTGAAGGACCTTTCGTCTCTGCTCGAAAAAGCTCCCTTGCGGGCGCCCCTGCGGCGTAATTGCGAACCCGCCGAGGTCGCCGATACGGCTGTGTTTCTCGCGAGCGACCTGGGCCGCGGCGTCACCGGCAATATCATTTTTGTCGACGCGGGCCTACAGCTTCTGGGCTTGTAGTTCCCGCAGGTAGAAGAAAAAGTCGGTGTTCGGAGGCTTCACGCCTAGCTGCCGAAGCATGCCGACCACCTGGCCGCGATGCAACGTCGCGTGGTTCACCACGTGCATCACTAATTGTGACGCCCGAGTCTCTCCCGGACTTCCGTCCCTCATCGCGTAGGTCACAATTCGATCGATGTCCGCGTCGGTGGCCGAATCGGCCCAGGCTTCCCAGCGCCTTTGCAGCTCCTGCCACTCGCCCGTGAGCGCCTCCCGGGTTGCCATCTCGGCCATCGGCGGCATGTGCAACTCCGGCTCTACGACACGCTTGTACCAGATCCTGTCGGCCATGTAGATGTGCGCGAGCGTACCCAGAATGCTTTCGTGCGATACGCCCATGGGCTTGCTCTGGTCCGCGGGCGGAAGGGCCAGGGCGGCGTCCAGCGCCTTGCGCGAGGCCCACCCGGAATAACGAATATGGGTTCTTGCTTCTGCGGCGGTCATGTATCCTTTTATATCGCATGCCCGAGTTGCCCGACATCACCGTATACCTGGAGGCGTTGGAGCCGCGCATCCTCCACCATACGCTGGAGCGCGTCCAGATCGCGGGCCCATCGCTGCTGCGCACAGCCGAGCCATCGCCCCAAACAGCGGAAGGCCACACCGTGGTCGCGCTACGCCGCATCGGAAAGCGTATCGCTATCGGTTTGGATAACGGCGTGTGGATGGTGTTGCATCTCATGATCGCCGGCCGCCTGCATTGGAGACCAACCCCCACAAAGGCCGTCAACTCGAGGAAGCCCGACGGCCGCCGCACGCTCGCCGCGTTCCAGTTCGACTCGGGATGCCTTACGCTGACCGAGGCCGGCACCCGCAAGCGCGCGTCGCTGCACATGGTTCAGGATGAGGCCGCTCTCGACGCGATGGACCCCGGCGGCATCGACGTCCTGTCCGCGACGCCCGAGCTCTTCGCCGGGGTGCTCACGTCGGAGAACCACACCGTGAAGCGGGCTCTCACCGACCCGCGCCTTTTCTCGGGCATCGGCAACGCCTACTCCGATGAGATTCTCCATCGCGCGCGCCTGTCGCCGGTGAAGCTGACGTCGCGCCTTACGCCGGAGGAGATCGCATCGCTTCGAGACGCCGTCCGCGAAACCATGCTCGAGTGGATCGCGCGGCTCCGCACCGCCGCGGGAGCGAAATTTCCCGAGCACGTCACCGCCTTTCGGGAAGGCATGGCGGTACACGGCCGCTATCGCCAGCCTTGTCCGCGGTGTGGGACGAAGGTCCAGCGCATTCGCTACGCGGATAATGAAACCAATTACTGCACCACCTGTCAGACCGGCGGAAAGTTGCTCGCCGACCGCGGCTTGAGTCGCCTGCTTCGCGAGGATTGGCCGCGAACGCTGGAGGAATTAGAGGGCCTGCGGAAACCGCCTCAGCCCCTGTGACCGCTCGAATGCCCGCCGCCGCCTGAATGTCCGCCGCCACTGTGGGAAACGGACGCATGCGAGGATCCTCCACCATGCGGCGCGCTTGCGTGCGAGGATGCGCTCGGCGCGCGCGGGGCGGAGAAGCTTCTGCCCGCGTTCTGGGGCGCGCGGGCTTGCGGCTGGCGCGCTTGTGGTTGCACCCGATTCGGCGTCTGCATGCGGGCAGGCGCCTGCCCGCCTCGAGCCGCGAAGCTTTGCGACGGCCCCACGCGGTTGTAGCCGCCGCCGTTATAGCTTCCCGACGGGGCACGGTTGCCTCCCGACGGGGCACGGTTGCCTTGCGCGAAGGATTGCCGGGCGGGCGCTTGAGGAGCCGCACGAGCCGCGAACTGATTCCCGGATGGCGATCGAGTGCCGCCGCTCCCGACGCCCCTCCAGCCTGAGCTGGCGCCTCCCGTCCGCGGCGCTTCTGTGCGAGCGAAACTCCGCCCAGCGGTCCCAACCCCCCCGCCCACTCGTCCGCCGAAACGGCTGGCTACCTGCCGGTTGGAGTAAGGCACGCCCATGCGATGGCCCGGATCGTGCGCCCACACTGCCCGGCCGCCCCCGAATCCTCCCCGAAAACCGTAATGGTCGTACCCGTGGAATCCAAAATGTGCGAAGAACAGCGGGTTGAGAAACAGCGAGTGCGCGAACCAACCCAAACCCCATCCCCAGCCGCCGAAGCCGAGCAATCCGGAGAACAGTCCCCCGAGAAAGATGCCCGGAGCAAAGCCGATGCCCACCCCAAATCCTCCGTATCCCCAAGCCGGCGGATACCACAAGGAAGGATAGGCTCCGTACACAGGAGGTCCCCACACCGCGTATGGATCGTACACCGGCGGGTAAACATACTGCGGATCGGCGGGCGCGATCTGAATCGCGCTTTGGCCATCCTGCGTTTCCGTCGTCACCGTCTGTTGCGGAGTGCTCCGCAATTGTCCCGATTGCTGCGCCCGGGCGCGCATAGTTTGAATGGCGCTCATCACATCCGCCTGCTGCGCCAGAAACGCGTTACCCAGATCAGTGGTCCAGCGAATGTCGCGCCCCAGGATGTCCAGCACATCGGGGAAGGCAGCCAGCGCCTGAACGCTGGGGTCCCAGCTCTGTTGTTTGGCGGCGTCCATCCGTTGGGCCGCGGGAAGATTCCTGTTTTGCTGGAGCCACTGCTCCGCGTCGACGATCTCCAGCGGATACGTGCTGGCCGCCAGAATCTGGCTCAAGAGCGGATCGGGGTACAGCGCGATTGGCGCAACCAGATTGTCCAGTTGGTCCGGCGTGAGAGGCGTTGACTGCTCAGCGGAAGCCGGCAGCGGGGTTCCATAGGAGGGCGCTGGCGCCGGCGCAGGGTATGGCGGACCCTGCTGCGCCCACAACGGCGCGGGCGATATCGATAGGACCAGTAGTACTGCAATACACGAAACCGCAACCGATCCGCTAAAAATCTTCCTGGCGGCAAACCTTTTCATGGAACACCTCCCCGAGCGCCTGCCTCTTTAGACGGTGAGATCATTCGCTCCTGATTTTTGGACGCCGCTCCCAGCTTTGAGGTGTCGATTCGTTTGGGACGTAAGCCATTAACTTTCAGTCATATGTCCATACGGAAGTCGCTGAAAGTACTAGTACTTCTGCTGCCTGGCACGGCTTGATGGCATATACAAGTTGTGCTAGGGTTTATAGAGCTTATCTCGTTCACGGATCGGAGGAGGAATTATCGTGGCTCTCGCGTTCCAACCAAGCCTCCTTACAGAGAAGGACGCCTCGAGGAAAGAAACGTCGAGCGTGGAATTCCTTTCAAAGCCCTGCGACATTGCCGCCCTGGCGGAGCGCGCCAAGCCTCTTCTGGCTGACTTTGCGGCTACTGCGGGACCCCGTTTTTTTCTGGCTTCCATCACCCCCAGCTTGTGGATTCCCCGGGTGGTTGTGATCCAACGTGGAGCTCTCATCGAGGGCATCGTTTACACCAAAGAACGGAAGCTCGCGGGACTACGGACCGGGATGCTTTTCGGCCACTCCACTCTGGGGACATTAGTTGTCGCGAGCCCGGGACAGCGCGAGGCGGTCCTGGAACAGGCGCTAACCGCCTTGCTAGCGTCCAAGCGCACCAGCGGGATCCGTCTGCTGGTGCCGCCGCAAGGATTTGAGATGGCGGTCAGTGAGCGCGTGGTCCAGCGGAGTAAAGCGTCGCGCCGTCAAATAGAGTTTTCTCACCGCACGGACTCCGATCACCAGGTGGTGCCGCTGCAAGCCAGCTACGAATCTTTTCTCAATACGCTGAGTTACAAGGCACGGCGGAATATGCGTTATTACCGGCGCCGGTACGAGGCGGCCGGGCACCATTACGTTGGGCGCATGGATCTGGCGGAATTCCGCCGTATCGCTTACCGGCTCCTGGATAGATCTGTGGTCGGCGGAAAACCGGAAGGAGTAACGCGCGCCTTGGGCATGTTTTCCGAAGCGGACCGTCCCATTCTCGCCGGCCTGCGCCGCGCCGATGGCCAATGGGTCGCGATCCTGGGTGGATGGTATGAAGGCGATAATCCCGTCGTGTTATTTCAAATGAACAACGATCGCGATTACAGCGCGGAATCTTTGTCGGCGGTGTTGCGCGCGTATTTCATCGAAGATTTGATCGCCCACGGTTGCCGGCAAGTTTTTTTCTGGGCGGGAGTATCCGGTCCCGTGGCGCGAGGGGCGCAACCTTATCCGTCCTCAACCGTTTCTCTGGATGCCGGTACTCGGCGTTGGCGCGCCTTGCGGCGCTTGTGTATGCTCCTGGCTCCCCACTTGCCTCGACGCATCCAGTGGGCCGTTGACTGGATCGCCTCCTCGTCCGGGGAGCCCTGCATCCCCAAGCTTCCGGAACCGGCCTAGCTTCGCGCCCGGCGGCGAAGCGCGGCAATTCCGATCAGACCGCCGAAGAGCAGCGCCATCGTACCCGGTTCAGGCGTGCTCAGAAGTTGGAAGGACTCCGATCCAGTGCAGAGACCTTGGCATACTTCGCCGTTAGGCAGCTGGTACACTTGGCCCAAGCCGTTCATCCGGTATGCTGTCGATGGCCCATCGCTTTGATCCCAGTCGACCGGCTGGCCTAGAGTGTCGGTAGCACCGCTGAGCTCCAGCCAGTAAGTTGTCCCGCCGGTTAGCGCTCCCGTGGAGATGGTGAAAGACAGCTCATAGATGCTGCCATACGCGACCGTCTTAATGAACGTCGCGGCCGGAAGCGTCACGACACCGCCATACAGAACATTTGCAGTGAACGGGTCGGTCGGATCGCTGTTGTCGAGTATGGACCAATCGAGCGCGGTTACGGTGTCACCGGCGGGGATCGCAACATATATGTTGACGCCCCCGAGGCTTGAAGTGGCAGCCAGCGAAAACGAGTTAACGATGCTGTATTGTTCAATCGCATCGAAGCCCCAGGCGTCCTCGGAGGCATGGTCCCCGCTGATCAGCCCGCCAAAATCATTGTCATAGAGCACCGAGGCTCTTGCGGACGGCGCCACCAGAGCGGCCAGCGCCAGGATGCTGCTTAGAAATACTGTCGTTTGTTTCACTCGTGGGCTCCTCCTATTTTTTGAACAACAGCCCTTGATAGAGCCTAGCATTCAAGACAGCAATTGTCGAGATGTTACGTTCGGCATAAAGGTCCCGGTACTGTCGCGCTGAAGGTTTACAGCTCATATGCCGAAGGACCTAGGCCTCTATAACGTATTGACAAGATAGTCATAATCGCCTTATATTTGGGCCATTGAACTACCCAGTCCGCCCGGGACTGGTGCCACGTCGCTTTCGTTTTAGATTGGCTACCGCCAGGAGGAGAACGGAACATGCGCAAAGGCATTCAGGGGGTATTGGTTCTTTCCCTACTCATCAGCAGTCTCACCCTTCGAGCCGATGAACTCGTCGCCCATATTCGGGGCGTCGTAACAGAATCCCACAGCAGCTCGGGTTCCGGGGGCGGAAGTCGTCGCTACCAACACCGCTACTAAGATATCGACAACCGTGACGACCAGCAACGACGGGACGTTCGAGTTCCTGAGCCTACCCGTCGGACCCTATGACGTGAAGGTCTCCAAGATGGGCTTCAAGACCTTTACGTCGCGGCACATTACGCTTCAGCTCAACCAGGTCTATGATCTGCCGGTGCCGTTGCAGGTGGGAGAGGTCGCCCAAACGGTTGAGGTGGAAGCTGCCCCAGTGCAGGTAGAAACCTCGGTCACGCAGATGGGCACAGTCATGGAGAACCAGCAGATCAACGATCTGCCGATCTTGAACCGGAACTGGCTTACGCTAGAGCAACTGGTTCCTGGCGCAGTCGGCGCGAGCGACCGGTTTGGCTCAAATGGCGGACTAACGTATTCGACAAACGGCCAGGAGTCGCAGCAAAACTCGTTCCTGATCAACGGAGCGGATTCGATGGACCTGCGGTTGAATCAGGCATTGATGGTTCCGAGCTCAGATGCAATCGGCGAGTTCAACTTGATCGACAGCACCATCAATCCAGAGTACGGCCGCAATTCGGGCGCGATTCTGAACGCAATCTTGAAGTCGGGAACCAATGAGTTTCACGGCACCGCTTTTGAGTTTTATCGCGACACGTTCATGAACGCCCGGAACTTCTTCCAGGCTACTGCTCCTCCGTTTCACCAGAACCAGTTCGGCGGTGTGCTGGACGGACCCATTGTGAAGAACCACTTGTTCTTCATGGCGTCGTACCAGGGGACCTATAATCGGCGTCCCGATAGCAATCAATTAAACACCGCCGTGCCCGTCTTCACCACGGACCAGCGCAACGGCATTTTCCCGGACATTGCGACTTCTACGGCCACGTCACCGATTCCCCTGGTCGCGGAGAGCGGCGCAACCCTGCCGGCAGGGACCGCTTACAACGTCCTGTTCCCGACCGGGCATATTCCGATGGCGGATTTCAATCCGCTATCTCTGAAGTTGATGAATCAATATGTGCCGCTGCCGACTCTCGCGGGCGGCCTCTTTGCATATAACCCCGTCCAGACGACCAAGGAAAACCAGGGGATCGCGCGGCTGGATGAGACAATTAGTAGCAAAGACGCACTGTGGGGCTCTCTTTTCCTCGAAAACACGCCGGTAATTCACTCTCTTCCTTTCGATGGATCGACCTTGCCAGGGTTCGGTGAGCAGGACAGCTCCTTTACTACCCAGTTCGTCGGGGCTTGGAATCACACATTCAACTCCACCACGCTGAACGAGCTCCGTCTCTCCTTCACCCGGTTCAACTATCAGGATGTCTCGCCGGTCAATTCAGCTTTGCCGTCCTCGTTTGGGTTTCAAGGAATCACCCCTCAGTTTCCCAATAATGCGAGCATGCCGCTCGTCTCCCTTGCGGGCTACTTCAACATAGGGTTCAGCCCGTTCGGACCGCAACCAGTCGTCGAAAACACCTATCAGCTTGACGACAATTTTTCAAAGGTGCATGGCAGCCACACCTTCAAGTTCGGCTTCGACGGCCGCCGCTACGAGGTGGACAACCCCTACGAGTCCTTCAACAACGGACAATTCGAGTTCCAGGGGGGCGGCACATATAGCACCGGCGACCCGGGCGCGGACTTTCTGTTAGGGTTCCCCGATTCCTTCACGCAACAAAGCGGCAGCGTTCAAGACTTTCGGACGTATGAGATCTACGCGTATGCGCAGGACAGTTGGAAGGTAAAGAGGAATCTGACAGTCAATTACGGGCTGGGCTACCAGATCGACACGCCACTCGAGAACCACTACTTTAACAACATGGCGAACAACTGCTTCATTCCCGGTGAACAATCGGTGATTTTCCCGACCGCTCCGGTCGGCTTGGCGTTCCCGGGCGACAAGGGTTGCACGCTTTCGGGCTACTATCCGCATTACGATCACTTCGCTCCGCGTTTCGGATTCGCCTGGTCTCCGGATTGGAAAGGACCGATCAACGGAGGGGGCGGAAAGCTCGTCGTGCGCGGAGGTTTCGGCGTTTACTACAACCGCTATGAGGAAGAGTTGGGCCTGCAACAGCTCAGCGCTGCGCCATTCTTGATCAACAGTGTCGGCGCCAGCGCTTTAGGCGGGAACGCCAGCCCCAGCTTTATCGACCCGTACAAGGATATTGTCAGCGGACAGATTGAGCCCAGTCCCTTCCCGTTCACCACACCAAAGAGAGGGCAGAACATCGATTTCTCCGCGTTCGAGCCCTTCGATTTCAACGTTTCCAATCCGAACTTTACCTCGCCGTACTCGATGAATTTCAATCTGAACGTCCAGCGGGAGTTGCCTGGGTCGATGGTTTTCCAGGCCGCATACGTGGGAGCGCTGGGCCGGCACCTAGAGATGGTCTACGAAGGCAATCCGATTTCGCCGTCCGGACAAGCCGCTTGCGCGACAGATCCCAAATGTGTCGGTGATGCTTTCCAGGCCCTGGACTTCCCGAGTCACAGCGCCTACGCTCCCGGGAATGTTTTCCTCTCCGTGGGGACAGAAGCAACACGAGGTACGTCGGAGTACCATTCTCTTCAGCTAAGCCTGAACAAACGCATGTCCCATGGCTTGCAGTTCTTGGCCGCTTATACGTACAGTCATTCGATCGATGACACTTCCGGCTACGAAAGCAGCGGCGCGGCAAACGGCGTTTATCGTGCGCCAAATCCCTACGCGCTGGAGTCCTCCTTTAGAGGCGACTCGACTTTCGATGCCCGGCAGCGCTTTGTAGTGAGCGCGGTGGGGGAGATTCCATCGGCGAGCAAGCGCTGGAATAACGTCTTTTCGCGCTACGTTCTGGATGGCTGGAAGCTCAGCGGCATCGAAACGCTTCAAACCGGCTTCCCGATCGTGATCTTCGACACCAGCCTTCGCTCGGGAAGCTGCCCTGCCGCCGACGGGCCCGTTTATTACGCGTGCTGGGACGTGCCAGACGTGAACGGTCCGGTGGCAACCTACAACGTTCGCAATTCAAACATCGTGAACACCTCTCGGAATCCCAACAACAAGACTGCGGAGCCTTACTACTACTTCAACCCCAACGCGTTCAGCCCGGAGCCGATCGGGCACCTCGGGAACGAAGGCAGGAACAACGTCCGCGGACCGGGGATCAACAACACCAACCTGTCGCTAATCAAGGACATCAAGTTCACCGAGGTCCGGCGGCTGGAGTTGCGCCTGGATAGCTTCAACACCTTTAACCACACGCAGTTCCTCATGGAAACTGGCAGCTTGGGTTATTCCAACTTCAGCTCGTCCAACTTCGGAAGAGCGCTCAGTGCCGCATCCGGGCGTGTGGCGCAACTGGCGCTGAAGTTCTACTTCTAGAAATCGCCCACGCCGCTCTGCGGAAGAGACGCTATCATAATGAAGCGTCTTTTCCGCGATGCATCCCGACCACCGAACCGCCCTGCTGGCGGACCCGATCTATCGGCAGCACGAAACGGGCCCGGACCATCCCGAACAGCCGCAGCGCTTTGATGCGATCGTCGAAGCGCTGGACCGTGCAGCGCTGACTCCGCAGCTACTGCGCATCGATCCGCGGCCGGCCACCGAAGATGAGATCGCCCTCTGTCACGGCCGCCGCTACATCGAAACGGTTCGTCTGGAGATCCTCGGGGGCGCGCACGAGCTTTCGACAGGCGATACGGTTGTTTCGCCGCGCTCCTGGGAGGTCGCGCTGAATGCGGCGGGCGGGATCCTGAACGCCGTTGACGCCGTCATGGAGGGCGCCGCGCAAAACGCCTTTTGCGTAGTGCGGCCGCCGGGGCACCACGCCCGGCCCGATCAGGGCATGGGTTTCTGCATCTTTAATAATGTCGCCGTCGCGGCGCGGTACGCACAGCGCAAGTACGGACTCGGCAAGGTACTGATCGCGGATTGGGATGTGCACCACGGCAACGGCACCCAGGATATTTTCTACGCCGACGGCTCGGTGTTTTTCTTTAGTACACATCAATCGCCGTGGTACCCGTTCACCGGCGCGGCGAGCGAAACCGGCGAGGGCCCCGGCAAGGACTGCACGCGGAACTGTCCCTTCCCGGCGGGTTCCGGCCGTCCGGAGATCGCGGGGGCATTTCGAGAACAACTGCGGCGCGCGTCGGATCGCTTTCGGCCCGATCTGGTGCTGGTTTCGGCGGGGTTCGACAGCCGCATGGCCGATCCCCTGGGACGCTTTACGCTCACCGACGCGGATTTCGCGGAGTTGACCGCGGTGCTGCTGGAGATCGCCGGGGAGCACGCGGGCGGACGGCTGGTGTCGGTGCTCGAAGGCGGCTACAACCTGGGTGGCCTGGGTTCGGCGTCGGTGGCTCACGTGAAGGCCCTGATGAATGAAAAGGCCTGATGCTGTAAGCTTCTAAGTAACAGCCCGCAAAACGGAGTGCGGCGGCATTGTTACTTGACTTAAAATGAGGGTGCCGCCGCGCCCTTTGCGGGCTAGTATGGTTGTTGATTTCGCACGAACCAGGAGGTTCGATTCGATGAGCGTTAAAGTGAGCACGCGGCAGGTGGGCGATGTGACGGTGGCGGATGTGATGGGCAGGCTTACCTTGGGCGATGCCTCCAGCACTTTCCGCGACGCCCTGCGCAACCTGGCCAGCCAAGGGCATAAGAAGATCCTGCTGAATCTGGGCGCCGTTTCCTACATCGACAGCTCAGGAATCGGCGAGCTGGTAGCCGGTTATACAACCGTCACCAACGCCGGCGGCAAGCTGAAGCTGCTGAATCTGACCGAGCGTGTCCAGAGTCCCCTGCAAAGCACTAAGCTATACACCGTATTCGAAGTCTTCACAGACGAGACCGCCGGTGTCAAAAGCTTCGCATAGTCCGCAAAAACACGTGGTGCACTAACTTTCCGTTTACGCCCTAGGGAGAATGTGGTAGCATGTTAGTGCCTCGAAGGACCTTCGAAGCAAAACCCCTCTTATGGAGTCGAAGACAACCATCGAATGAGTTTTACTGTTTTCCTGGGCAATTTGCCCGTCTGGGTGACCGCGGACGATATCAAAGGCTGGCTCACCGCCGAAAATCTAGTTGCGGACTCGATCAAAGTGATCCGCAATCCCGAAACGCAGGAGTCCAAGGGCTTCGCTTTCATCGACGCCCCCAACACGGAGGAGATGAACGCGATTATCCGCCGCTTCGATCGCGCGCCCTTGGAAGACCGCCTGCTTCGCGCCAACCCGGCGCAACCTCCCCGGCCGAAGAGTCAAGCCGAAGGGCGCGGACGGCCGATGGGTCCTCCCGGCTCAGGTTATGGCAGCGGCAGCCATACTCAATCCGGTCATTTTTCAGGCCAGGCGTCGTCAGGGCATGGTTCGCCGTCGGGACAAAACCCGCCGATCCGGCATGGTTCCGTTTCCGGTCCTGCTTCACAGCATGGTTCCCCGACGGGTTCGGCGGCGGCCTCAGGGCAGCCTTCGACGTCGACACACGGTTTGGCGCCGGAAGGTTCGGGCGCCGGATCGTCGGCCGCCCCTTCCGCATCGCTGTCCTCGACATCCTCCGCGTCGTCCACTTCGGGGACCGGAGGCGGGGATCTTCGTCCTCCTCCTCGGCGCAGGGGGAAAAATTCCGTAAAACGGTCAACGGCCGGCGGCTCGCAAAGCCCCTTTGCCGAGGAATTAGCCAAGGCCCTGTAGCTTTATTCGCCCCGTTAGGTCTTGAGTACCGCTCCCTTACGGTCATGGCTCGGTATGCGGAGCTGTGCCCGCACTGAGCTACTCAAAAGCTGCTATACTCAGTCGCTACAATCCTTAGCTTTTATTGGATCGGGGTTTTCCGGGAGCGGACATTTCCGCCGCCGTTCCCCGCCGGGAGGACGAAGTCATGGCGGATTTATTTATCATCCGCGTACTGTTTATCGCAGTGTTGGGGTGCACGGCATTTTTTCTGCGCCCATTGGATCTTGCCGGACCCATTGCCGCTGTGGTGGGAGTGCTGGTCGGCGCGGCCGTGGTGGTGTTCGAATTCCGGATCAAGGAAGTCAGTCTCAAGCGCTTGATCGGCGCGGCGTTCGGCAGCGTGCTCGGGATTTTTGGCGCCTACCTGATCTCACTGGTTCTCAAGAGCGCGATGCCGGATTCTCCCACGGTCCGGTTTCTTCAGCTGGCGCTGCTGGCGTGGATGACGTACTGCGGCCTGATCGTCGGCGCGGCCAAGGGCGACATGCTCAACCTGGCGGCGCTGGGCGGATTGTTCGGCGGTGAAAAAGTCTCGAAGAACACGTTCAAGATTCTCGACACCAGTGTGATCATCGACGGCCGCATCGTGGACATCGCCGAGACCGGCTTTATCGACGGCTCCATCGTGATCCCGCAATTCGTGCTTCGCGAGCTGCAACTGGTGGCGGATTCCTCCGACTCGATGAAGCGCAACCGCGGCCGCCGCGGCCTGGATATCCTTCAGCGCCTGCAAAAGATGCCCGATCTCAACGTCCAGATCCTGGACGACGACTTTCCAGCAGTGCGCGAAGTGGACATGAAACTGGTCGAGCTGGCCAAGGTTTACACTTGCAAGATCGTCACCAACGACTTCAACCTGAATAAGGTCGCGCAACTGCATGGCGTCGAGGTTTTGAACATCAATGAGCTGGCCAACGCACTGAAGCCCGTGGTGCTTCCGGGCGAGACCATGCGCGTGTTTATTTTGAAGGAAGGCAAGGAGTACAACCAGGGGGTCGCGTATCTGGACGACGGCACCATGGTGGTGGTGGACAACGCCCGCAAGATGATCTCGAAGACCATCGACGTGGCCGTGACCAGCGTGCTGCAGACGACGGCCGGTAAGATGATCTTCGGCCGCTTCGATGAGCGCGCGCACACAGTGTACGACCGCAGCCAGGAACACCGGGCGATCGACAAGGAGCGAGACAAGGAACGGGCGGCGCGGGAAGTCTCCCGGGAAGCGTCGCGTGAATCAACCCCGGCTCCTGCCCCTGCCGCGGGCGGCAGCGGTAGCGCGTAACGTACAATCGTAGTTCGGCACATGAGAGTCACCGTCATCCTTCCGGCCGCGGGCCTCGGCACCCGCATGGGCCGGGAGAAGTCCGGCACCAGCCGCAAGCAGTTCATGCTTCTTGAAGGCGCGCCGATCCTGATCCATACCATCCGCAAGTTTCTGCGCTGCCCCTCCGTCACCGACATCGTGGTGGCCCTGCGCGCCGAAGATATGGATTGGGCGCGCGGCCTGATTCATCAGGAGCGTCCGCAAAAGCCTGTGCACGTCGTGGAGGGCGGTGAAACCCGCCAGCAGTCGGTGGAGAATGCGCTGGCCAGCCTGACGCCCGCTCCCGACCTGGTGGCGGTGCATGACGCCGTCCGTCCCTTCATCGACACCGAGTTGGTGGAGCGGGTGGTCGCCGAAGCGGCGTCTACGGGCGCAGCCATCGTCGGCATCGTTCCGGTGGACACGGTGAAGCGCGTGCAGCGGAATAAAATCCGTTCGACCCTGCCTCGCGAGCACCTGGTGCTGGCGCAAACTCCTCAGGTGTTCGAGTTCACCCTGCTCCAGAAGGCTTTCGAGCAGGCGGTCCGCGACAACTTCACGGGCACCGACGAAGCCAGCCTGGTGGAACGCCTGGAGCAGGTGGAAGTGAGCGTGGTCCAGGGCAGCGATCGCAACATCAAAATCACCAAGCCTTCCGACATGGAGCTGGCGCGTCTGTTCCTGGGAGAAGAGCTGGCCGGCGAAACCGCGTCGTGAGCGAAGGGGCTAGCGAGGTTCGAGCCGGCTTGGGCTGGGACTCGCATCGTATTGCCCCGGGGCGGGCGCTGATTCTGGGAGGCGTCGTCATCCCCAGTGAATTTGGCCTGGAAGGCCACTCCGACGCCGATATTCTTTCGCACGCCATCACCGACGCCCTGCTGGGGGCGGCGGCGCTGGGCGATATCGGCATGCACTTTCCGGACAGCGATCCGCGGTGGAGGGGTGCCTCGAGCGAGCAATTTCTGGATCACGCGGCCGCGTTGGTTCGCAAGAATGGGTACAGCATCTCCAACGTCGATGCGACGGTGATCCTGGAGCGGCCCAAGCTGAAGGATCATCGATTGGCGATCCGCGAATCGCTGGCAGAGACGCTGGGGCTCGGCGTGGATCAAGTATCCGTGAAATTCAAAACCGCCGAGGGCGTCGGTCCCGTCGGCGAGGGAAAATCGGCCGAGGCGCAGGCGATTGTTCTGCTCCAGCGTTTGAAGCCCTGACGAGTACGCAAGCGGCCCCGTCGGCCATTCGCCTCTTCTTTGCCGTACCAGGACCGTAATGGTTCCAGAGTACGCGTCCACGTTCATGGACGTGTGATATATTCCCGGTTCGACGAAGCTCGCGCTTCGAGAACGAACGTGTGCCTAGACTTATGATCGAGATCGTTTCCATCGGCGGCGCGATTCTGCTGCTCTGCGCAGGGCTGTGGGTGACCCGGCGCTTTCGACAATGGAACCGGGACCGGGACCAACTGATGCAGGACGTCTCCGAACTTACTACCGACGCCCTGGTACTTCAGGAAAGCAGTTCTCAGGCGATCATAAAATTCGAAACAACGGGAATCATCCGGACTGTCAATCCCACGGCGGAAGAACTATTCGGCTACCCCGCCGACGAACTGCTGGGGCAGAACATCGTGAAGCTGGTGCCGGAGGCGCTGACGGCATCGAGGCTCACCGAGACTCTGGAAATCCGCTGCAAGGACGGCCTGCGGCTGCGATTGCCGTTTCAGGCCGTGAAGTCGGAGGGGAGGCTCTCCTATATCTATCTGTTCTTCGCGGACCAGTCGAAAGAAGCTGCGCAGCGGGATTCCACCTCGGTTGTGGGCCGCGGTGGATCTTGGGATGAGGCGTATGGTGAAGCTTCCGGGAGCCAGCCACCTTTGTGGCACGCCGCAAGAATCGTCGGACGAATCGCCAGCCAGTTCGAGACCCTGCTGACTACCATCAGCGGCAATGGAGAATTCGCACTCATGGAAACTCCGGAAGGCAGTCCCTTGCGCCACGAGCTGGAGGAGATCGTAACCGCCAGCGATCGCGCTTCCAGCTTGACGCGGCACCTGGTCGCTTTCAGCGGCGGCCAGCTCATTCCGGTGGAACCGGTGGACCTCAGCGGTCTGGTCAAGGGGATGCAGACGCAGCTTCGCCAAGCGATCGCATGCCCCATCGACTTCGACCTTCAGCCGATGGAAAAGAAATCGCTCGCCAACGTGGACTATCTGCGCGAAGTGATCCTGCTGCTGTGCGGAAGCGCGCGCGGGCGGATGCGGGATACGGATCGCTTGCGGATTCGGACCCGGCTGTGCGATTTTGCGGGGCGGCACCTGGTCGAGAGTGGCGAGCTGAGGCCTGGATCGTATGGCGTCCTCACGATCTCAGATTCGGGCAGGCCGCTCGAGGCCGGGATCAAGGAGCATTTATTCGAGCCGCTGTACCTGATCCACAAGGACATGGGCGTCGAGCTCTCTCCTCTGTACGGCATCGTGCAGAGTCTGGGCGGCGGGATCGATCTTGTGACCGGGGACGATATCGGGACAACGTTCGAAATCCTGTTGCCATGCGGGAGTTCGACCCAGGCGGCGAATGCCTAGCGCTCGACTTCCTGGGCGAGTATACTTGGCCGTGTTCGATAGATCGAGAAAGGAGCCTCAATGAGTGAAAGCGAAAACATCCATCTTGCTCACCAACAGATCGCCGCTTTGAACGCACGCGATCTGGAAAGGTACTTGCAACGAATCGACGATTCTTATGTGGGAGAGTCTGAAACCTTGCCGGGCCCTGTTCATGGACCTGAGGGAGTTCGGCAAATGTTAAACATGATTTTCACCGCGTTTCCCGATCTGAAGTTCGAAGTTGAACAGATCCTTGCGAGCGGGGATCACGTGATCGCGCGGCTGCGAATAACCGGCACACAGAAGGGGAACTTTGCGGGAATTGCTCCTACCAACAAGCACGTGAGCTGGCAAGCCTGCAATATTGTCGAGCTGCGTAATGGCAAGGCGATTCGAGGCAAAATTTACTCCGACAATCTTTCGTTGTTCCGGCAGCTCGGCGTCATCGCGCCGCCTAAGGCGACCAGCGCGTAAAAACCGCCGGCCTCGGTCCCGGGGATTGCTGTATACTGATCCAAGCCGGGAAGTTAAGAATGGAAATCCCGCGTAAAGACTGTCTCACATATCCCCAATTTACAACGAGGCCCCCTATGACTAAAAGTGTACTGACCCTACCTGCGGTTCTTTTCGCAATCAGCGTTGCCGCGCCCAGCATCGGGCTCGCGCAGACGTTCAAGGTTGAAAAATTTGACATCAAGGGTGACGGAGGCACGGACTATGTCGCCGTCGAAGCCGCCACGGGACACGTGTTCGTTTCGCGCGGCACCCACATGATGGTGGTGGAAGGCGCCACCGGCAAAGTGCTGGGTGACATTCCGAACACGCCGGGCGTGCATGGCGCCGGCATCGCCACCAAGGCCGGTCATGGTTTTACGACCAACGGCACGGACTCCACCGTAACGATGTTCGATCTGAAGACGTTTGCCGCCATCAAGCAAATCAAGGTCGAGACCGGTGGCCTGGACGGCATCATGTACGATGAGCCCGACGATCTGGTCATCCTCACGAATCACAGCCGCCCGATCGGCACTCTGGTCGCGCTGGATTCAAAGAGCGGGGACATCGTCGGCAAGGTGGAGCTCGAAGACACGGCTCCGGAAGGCGCCGCGGCCGATGGCAAAGGGCACATCTTCGTCAACAACGAAGGCAAGAACACCATCCAGGTGATCGACGTGAAGACCTGGAAGGCGACGGCGTCGTGGCCGCTCGATCCGTGTAAAGGGCCGACGGGCATCGCGTATGACAAAGCGTCGAATCGCATTTTCTCAGGTTGCAACGGTACTTCCGTCGTCGTCGATGCGGACAACGGAAAAATCGTGGCGACGATCAAGAACGGTACGCGCGTTGACGCGCTGGGATGGGATCCCTCGAAAAAGCTGATCTTCATTCCGAACGGCGGCGAGGGCAACGTCACGGTGGTCCACCAGGATTCGCCGGACAAGTACACGACGGTTGCCACCGTGGATACGTTCGCCGGCGCAAAGACAATCTGCGTCGATCCCAGCTCGCACAATGCGTACCTGTTCCAGCCCGAGCGTGGCCCGGCTCCAGCTCCGGCCGCCGGCGCGCCGGCACCTGCACCGGGACGTGGTGGCCGCGGCCCGCAAGGTCCGATCGTGGCCTCGTGGTTTATCGCGATCAAGCAGTAGCGACGAAGGCTCTTGCCTACATACGCCTGTAACCAGCTGGAGATTATCTAGCTGGTTGGCGACGCGCGAAAAAGCGCTTCCGGCACGCTTCGCAACGAAACGGACGGATGAAACGGGGGAGTGTCTTTTCCACTGATCGAGGCCACGCTGGACGAATTCTCTTGGAGGCGCAGCGTGGGCACTGGGAACGGTAGCCACGGACGAGACCGACTGTTACAAAACCGCACCAAACGCACAGCACGATCATTGTGAGGACACTTAAGGCGATGTAGCGGATTCGCATCGGCTTGGGTGGGATCTCTCTAGGATACACTCCCACCCGGAGCGGACTTCAACTACGTGGCTGCGGCCCAGGCAGGAGGGCTTCGAGACCGCCGAGAGGCACAGAAGAGGCAGCAAAAAAAGCCGCCGCGGATAGGATCACCAAGGGGGCATTTTGGTGTATACTAATTCGCACTCGCCTGCCAAAGTGGAGATCTTTGCCGAGTTCGGGCCGCCGGCGCGTATGACTCGTCCGTGAGGAGGATGTTAGCGATGAAAAAGGTTCAGGGCATGCGATCCGCCTTGTCTTTGACACTATGTCTGGCTCTTTGCAGCCCGGGACTTGCTCTGGCGCAACAGCCCGCAGCCGCGCCCGCAGTCGCTCAAAAGTACAAGTTGACTATTGTGGAGGGGGCGAGCACTTCCAAGCGGGTCAAGAAGGGCCGCGTCAGCTCGGAAGCCGTGATCAAGATCACGGATGAGAATGATGTACCGGTCCCGGGCATAGCTGTCACCTTCACGCTTCCCGTGGTGGCGTCGTTCGCAAAT
>Ga0209167_10000824_pt1 | contig 20438 bp, 15 predicted proteins | sample Coa_R1_9_FD_187154 | JGI IMG/M metagenome (GOLD analysis project Ga0209167, IMG submission 187154) | Surface soil microbial communities from Centralia Pennsylvania, which are recovering from an underground coalmine fire - Coalmine... | ecosystem: Environmental > Terrestrial > Soil >... | reverse complement strand
GCACTCCGGGCATCGAGAAATAGAATTTGACCCCCGCAACATAGCTATCGAATTTGGAGAACGCGCACGAGCTGAGAGCTCGCAACTGCCAAAGCTGCTTGACGTACCTGTTGAGCCAGGTACAGGAGAGAGGCGATCACCGCCACCGCGGCGATCGACTGGCTGAAGTAAAAGATGTGCTCAAGGGACATGGTTGCGCCGTAGAAAAAGAGGACGCGCGACGTGCAGTATCTGTGCGTCGGCTCCGCCGGTCGCCCAGAGCGTACCGCTGCCTCCAGCGGCAACGTCCCACTCCCAATCGTAGCCTTTCGGCGCCACGTACGTGGTAAAGCGTTTTGACTTGAGGTCGAAACGCACGAGGGCGCCGACGACGGTGTGGCGATTATACCAGTCCGATGCTAACCACAAGGCACCGTCCGGAGCCAGGATCATGTCTGCCGGAGCAGCGTGCGTCCCAAAGTGCGACGGCACGGCGTAGGTCGAAACCTGTTGCGTCTTAGGGTTATAAGCGACGAGCGTTACCGTCGTCGACTCCGTCGTATACCACAGCGTGTGATCCGAGGTGGGCACGATCGCTCCGCCGGTGTTTCTGGGAGCGTTGTAGAATTGGACGTGGCCGTTCTTGGGCTCAAGGCTGGCTAATCCGCTCGTCGTTTGGAACCAAACTAAGCCGTCGGGCGCCCAGGTTACGCCCGTCGAACCTTCGAGGATCACGCCCTGCGGCATCGGGAATTCCGTAACTTTGCCGGTGGGAGTGACTCTGCCGACGTGCGCGTTTTCTGCGACCCAGACGTTGCCGTCGCCGCCAAAAGTGATGCCGCCGACGGCGTAGTCGGCGAGCGCGTACGAAGTAACTTGCAGTTGCGGCGTGACGCGGATCACCTGGTTCTCGTGAACGGCGACGGTGAGCCAAAAGTTTCCGCTCGAATCCAACGTGATTTCGTACGGGATGTAGCCGATCGAGTACTTCGTAGCTTTGCCGCGGGGTGTAATCCGCGTCAACGTCGGGTAGTAACCGCTGGCTACCCAGAAATCGCCGTGTTTGTCGCGCACAATTCCCTCGGGATACCCCGGAACCCCGACCATCTTCCACGGGCCGCTGCCGCGTACGAGCGGGAGCGTACTTGGGGAGAACGAGACCGGGGAGGTCACCGCGGGTTGTGCTGCGCCGCCGCAACCTGCGAGCAACGCAGTTGCCGCGCAAATGCTCAGCGCGCGGCCGGCGAAATCTGAAGTCCTCACTTCCCTTTCTACACGCTCCTCGAACGCTTCGGTGCCCCAGCTAGGTTCGGCGCGCAGCCTTAGTTCCCGGCTCCGACCAAGGTTCGCTGCGCGGCCGGAGCTTTCGTGCTAAGCGACCGGCTTAGCCTCAGCGAACTGCGCTGGGATAGCGCCGAGGCGCGGCGAACGTACTCAGGCCGCCGATCCGTTCAGCCTTCGAGGAGCTCAATGAGATGAGGGTTTTAACTATCAGTCCTTGCGCGCTAAGTATAAGCGTCGCCGCTGCGTTGCTTGCGGCCTGCGGCGGATCACAGCCGCCGGTCGGCACCGCGGGCGCGATGCCGCAGCAAGAATCGCCGATCGTTATGACTCACACTCACATGCGAAGGAACCTGCGCGAGTTGCCGTTCAAGGTATTGGGCAGTTTACGCCCTACTGACGGAGAGCACCCGGATGCAGGCTTGGTCAATGTGCACGGTACCTTTTATGGCACGACTTCTGACGGTGACGGCAAAGGATGCTACGGTAGTAACGGCTGCGGAACGGTCTTCAGCGTGAGTACCGTTGGTTCGGTGAAGGTACTGCATCAGTTCCGGAGCGGCTCCGACGGAAACCACCCTTATGCGCCTCTGATCGACGTGAACGGCACGCTGTACGGCACGACTACGCAGGGCGGTTCGAGCGGCGGGTGTTGCGGAACCGTTTACCGCATAAGCACGACCGGATCGGAGAGGGTGATATACAGTTTCAAAGCCGGTTCTGATGGATCGTATCCCACCGCCGGGTTGATCAATGTGAAGGGTACATTGTATGGTACGACCGCCTACGGCGGCTCGGGATGCGGTGGTTACGGCTGCGGAACAGTCTACAGCATAAGCACGAAAGGCGCCGAAAGAGTGCTGCACAGCTTCACAGGCGGCTCCGACGGGTCGACCCCGCAAGCGGGGCTGCTCAACGTGGACGGCACGCTGTACGGTGCAACGTATCTGGGCGGGAGCAAGCGGTGCTACGGCGGCAATGGGTGCGGAGCCATTTTCAGCATAGACACAAAAGGCGCGGAAAAAGTGCTCTATAGCTTCAAAGGTACTCCCGACGGAGCGTATCCCATCGCCGACTTGATCAGCGTCAACGGCATTCTGTACGGCACGACATCCCAGGGCGGCTTCCACAATTACGGCACCGCATATAGCATAAGCGTGGCTGGTGCGGAGAAAGTTCTGCACCGCTTTGGCCACGGCTCCGACGGGTGGAGTCCACAGGCGAGTTTGATTAATGTGAACGGCACGCTCTACGGCACGACGTGGCAAGGCGGCACGTCCAACAACGGAACCATTTACAGAATGAGCACGACCGGCGTGGAGAGCGTTTCCCACAGCTTCACCGGCGGCCCGGGTGGTGGCGAGCCGGATGGCGCCTGGATCAATGTGAACGGCACGCTATATAGCACCAGCACCTACGGCGGCGTTGGCCCGAAGACGTGTTGCGGCACCGTCTTTGCGTTCTCCCCATAAATCAGAAGAGTTTCTTCCCGCAAAGGCTATCGCTCGCGGCCCGCTTGCCGCCTGCTCTCCTGCTAAGGCGCATCCGGTGAGGGTAATTCCCAAGCCGCCGCTCAGCAACCTCACGTATCGTTGGGTTAACAGGGGAGGATAGTGCGTTGCAGTCAATCTCGAAGAAATTTGCCAGTGCGTCGCTTTGGTGCGCGGCATCGCTGTTTGCAGGTTGCGGTGCATCGACTGCCGGGCTGCCAGCTAGCTCCGCGTGGGCACCATCGACGTCACAACACGTACTGCCGTTGAACGGCGGCGACTTGCTTTATCTAACGAGCTATGCCGAGAGCACAGTTAAAACCTATGATTGGCCGGGACTCGGACACCGTCAAACACTCAAAGGCTTCACCCAAGAAGAGGGCCTATGCACGGACAAAAAGGGGAATGTCTTCGTCGCCAACCTCGGTGGCAATAATATCGTCGAGTACGCGCACGGCGGAGAGAAGCCGATTGCGACGCTCAACGACTTGGCCGGGTACCAGCCCGATAGCTGCGCGGTCGATCCGGTTTCAGGTGACCTCGCCGTAACCAACCTGGCTTATTACGTTAGTGGAACTGGGATGGCTAACGTCGTTATCTTTAGGCACGCGACCGGTCACCCTCGGCCCTACACGATCCCCACGATCTATTCGTATTACATGTGCGGGTACGATGACCGTGGGAACCTCATCGTCGACGGCTTTGGGGCTGGGTCTCACGCCAAGGCAGGGTTTGCAATACTGCCACACGGCGCCCAACATCTCCGAAAGTTGACCCTCGATCCGGAACCTGCAGGCCCCGGCGGAATTCAATGGGATGGCAAGTACTGGGCGATCGGGGACACCGGCTCGACAATCTATCGCTTCGACGTTACGGGATCAAAAGGCACAAAGGTCGGCACTACCACACTTCAGGAGAGCAGCACCATTTTCGAGTTTTTCATTTACGGCGATCGAGTGATAGCTCCGGAACACGAAACCAGCGGGCTTCGGGCGGGCCGGCAAGCGCAAGTCTTTAACTACCCCGCTGGTGGCGCAGCCATTGGCTCGATTCACGGACTAAACTTACCCTTTGGCGCTGTGGTGAGCCACGGAATTTAGCCGCCCCGGCACGCGTCTTCGCGCTCGCGAGGCGGATCGCGCTGAGACGCGCAGCGCTTAGAGCCTCGCCGACGACCGAACTGTAGCGCGACTTTCGTTCCGCTGGGATACCTCCAGGCCATGGCGAACGTAGTCAGTTGCGGATTCTTTAGATTTGGGAGCAAGACGAAGCGCATGGGAAGTGTGATCGCCAAACGTTACGCGGTCGGCATCGGCGCCGCCGCAGCATTGCTCGCGGGTTGCGGCGGATTGCAACCGCCGAGCAGAGCGTACGTCGCTCAAGGGTCGTCGTTTTCGCAGCATCACCACTTCGTCTTTACCGGTAAGAGGCAGTCGTTTAGGGTTCCGCCTAACGTTGGCACGATTCGTGTGATCGCTCGCGGGGCGCTCGGTGGCGGCTCCGACGGTGGAAACGCCGAGCGTGTAGCTGCCGACATTCCGGTTACACCCGGCGAAGTGTTGGCAGTTTACGTGGGCGGGGTGGGCTCGTCGTTGGGGAGCGGCGGTTTCAATGGCGGCGGGAACGGAGGGTCAGGGCCGCACTGCGTGATCACCACATATTCCGCTTACTGCTACGGCGGTGGAGGAGCTACCGATATCCGGCGGGGCGGTGATAAGCTCAGCGACCGTATCATCGTGGCTGCCGGCGGAGGTGGCCAAGGAGCGGGGTTATACAGCTGCCAGGGCGGTTCGGGCGGTGTAGGCGGGGGCAAACACGGCGGCACCGGCGCAACCGGAGGAGGAGGCTACGGGGGCAGCGGCGGCTCGGGTGGCACGCAGCGTCGCGGAGGCTCGGGCGGAAGCGGCGGCAGCGGTCCATATAGCAGCGGAAAGCCCGGCTCAAAGGGTGCGCTTGGCGCGGGTGGTGCGGGCGGAGAAGGCAGCACCACAACCCGGCATAGCGGAGCCGGCGGAGATGGCGGAGGTGGCGGCGGCGGCTACTACGGCGGTGGTGGCGGTGGTGCCGGCGGCGGCGGATGGGGAAGCAACGAAGCTCGCCCCGACTGCGGGTCTGGCTATGGCAACGCCGGCGCTGGTGGCGGCGGTGGCTCGTCATACGTGGAGGACGACGCCCACAACGCCCGCTTCTCGCCCGCACCGGAAAGGAAGACCGGTGACGGCGCACTTATCCTTCGTTGGTAATACAAGAGTTCGAGCCGATCGGGGTAAAAACGTTCGCCGCGCCCCACGCGCCCGCTTAGGGAGGTGGGCATCGAACCGAAAACTGGAGAGGTCGTAATGCGAGACACATCCCGTAGTTTGTTTAAGCTTTTTCTTTGCGGCGCGATTGCGGCTTCACTGGCCGCCGCGCGACCTGTAGTCAGCCTCGGTGCACCGTATCCGGCACGCACCGGAATCCTCCGGCTTCGACTCGAATCCGACAAAGACGCTTACCGCGTAGGCGAGACGATACGACTACGAGTGACGTTCATAAATAGCACAGATCACTATCTCAACTACAAGTGGATGCCCGTGTGGGGACTGTGCGGCCTTGTCGTTCACGATGGGCTCGGGAATTTAGTCGTCTCTAAAGGGAATCGCGGCGGCTTCGTTTCGACTGCCGCGACGGCGCAGTTTACGCCTGGCGAGGTCAGCGTTGCGGATTTCCGCGATCCGGAAAGTGGGAGGAACTCCCAATGGGCTCGCCTAGACTATTGGGGTTACAGTTTCAACAAGCCTGGCGTGTATACAATTGTGGCGTTTCCGACTATAGCAGCTTGGGAGAGCGACAGTCAATACAGCCAGAAAGGCGGACCTGAGTTCCTCACCTCGCCGGCGGATAAATCCAACTCCGTACGCATAAAGATCGTACCATAGCGCGCTCGATGGTCTTCTTGCGGCGCGCGAGTCGGGCGGCAGGCGCGGGGCCCGAGATTGGGTGCGCTTCCACCCGTCAGTGTTTTGGGTCGATGGCGAGAGTTACTGGATTATGGATTCCGATTTTAATTTGCAGCGACGGTTCGTCACTGTTCGGTGCGTAGACTGAAACCGAACCCCGATTGCACTTTCTACTTAAATTGCAGACCTTTCCGTTGGCTACGTATAGGTCTCCCGACGGGTCCAATACCATGGTTGTTGGATCCAGAATCCCGTCCGTAATTGTCCGCATTGGTTGTGACGTACCAGGAGCATATACCGTCACCGAACCGGTCTCCTCACCGTGTAGGTTTAAGGCATACAGTCGATTGTGCTTCGTTATCGGATCGCCAGATGGGGGCACGGGGCCGCTGACACGCTATAAGCTGCACAACGGAAATGGTGCGGCCGTAGGGAAGGTTCAGCTGTGCGCGGTGAGCTGCAGTCCGCCGACCTTCTCGATCGCCGGCTCGGAACTAGCGCTTTCCTGCGGTTTCGATGAAGGGAATTCACTGAACTATTACACCTATCCGAAGGGAGGGAAGCCAATCAAGGACCTTGTCCCAGGGCAAAGCGGTAGCGTAGCAATTTCGGCCTCCTGATCAGCTTCGATCGATGCAGCGCGGCCGGTCAGGAGGCAATGCAGTGACGATTTAAGGAACGGATTCGCAGCTTGGCTTGGCACGGCGTCGTAATGATTGGAAAGATTGGGGCCGCCCGGCTCGATTACTTTGACCATTAGTCCAGATTTTGTGGTATAAGCTAGGAAGCCAACGCTCCGTCGGCGCCCCTATTACAACTCTGGCGCGCCCGCCGTTCTTTTTTCTGTTTGCGAGTAGTAATCTTCTTGGAGGCCAGTTATGAAACGTCTTTCCATCGCAATGCTTTTTAGCGCGGCGTTTTTAGCCGCGTGCGGTGGAGGGAACAACGGCCCCCCTGCATCACCGCCCATCTCAATCACGCCCCAGATCGCTGCGCCGCAATCCGCTTCCACAGGATCGGCGCCGCAACGTTTGGAGCCTTCGTTCGCGGGCCACCCGCGAACGAGCGTCAATTTCAAGACGCTTTATAGCTTCAAAGGTGGTAAGGATGGCCGCACCGTGGCAGCGGGCCTCATCGCCGTGAACGGAGTGCTCTACGGCACCACCGAAGAGGGTGGCAGCGCGACCGGTTGTTATTCCGAGGGTGGCTTCGGATGCGGCACCGCTTTTTCGGTTAGCACGACCGGCAAGGAGAAGGTCATATACCGCAGCGACACAGTTACCGCATTTCCGGCAGCGCCCCTAGTTAACGTGAATGGCGTGCTCTACGGCACCGCGCAAGGAGGCAGTAACAGCGATGGCGTCATCTTCAAACTGACGCCATCGGGGTCGCGCTATACGGCAAGCGTGCTCTACAACTTCAAGGGCGGAACGGACGGCGCAGAACCGGGGGCGGGTCTGATCGACGTAAACGGCGTGCTGTATGGTACCACCACCGTCGGCGGACGTGGTAGCTGCGTCACCGGTCGCGCTGGTTGCGGAACCGTATTCTCGGTGACTACCTCTGGCCAGGAAAGCGTCCTCTACCGCTTCAAAGGGGGTAAAGACGGGGGATTCCCGATCGCGGGCCTGACAGACGTAAATGGGGTACTGTACGGCACCACTTTTGTTGGTGGAAGTAGCGGTCATAAATGCATCTACACTAGCACCGGTTGCGGAACTGTCTTTTCGGTGACTGCGTCTGGCCAGGAGACGGTCCTCCACCGCTTCAAAGGCGGCGACGGAAGCAAAGCCGACGGCGCGTTGCCGGAAGCCAGCCTTACGGACGTGGGCGGCACGCTCTATGGCACGACCACCAATGGGGGCGGCTATTACAATAGCGGGATCATCTTCAAGCTGGCGCCCTCCGGAACGGGATATGACATAGCCTACCGATTCAACGCCCAACCGCTCGCAGATCCAAAAGCGGCTCTCATCGACGTGAACGGTGTGCTCTACGGAACGGCCGGCGGGCCCATCTTTTCGTACGACGTCGCGTCAGGGGGGGTCGAGTTAGTATACGAAAGTGCTGACAGCTCAAACAGCCTGCTTTATATGGACGGCACCTTCTACGGAACGACCGAAAACGGCGGCGACGGGCCGTGCTCCGGTGGGTGTGGCAGCGTCTTCGAATTCACTTTGTAGCGGTGAGAGATATCGTGGCGGCGCGGTCGGGAATCGTCAAGAGGCGCGGCATGGGAACAACTCCGCTGGCGCACGATGTTGGTACAGCACTCCCCGCGCCCTGCCCCTCTGCACGGCTTCGCGAGCTTCGCACGGCACCTCGTCCGCAGCCGCTGGATCGTCGGACCTGGCGACGGCGTCGTTCACATCGTGTTCACTACTGCGGGCGGTTAACTGAATCCCGCACGCGGCGCTCAGCACGTGTTTAACTGAACTCCGCGACGATACGCGTCCTCTCGTCTCCGAGGTCACGGCGAGCCGATGAGCAGGCCGGCGGAGTAACTGACGCCGTCGGTGATTTTTCGCAACAACTGCGCCGCGCCCGGGCTGTAAACGAGCACCGTGCTGCGCCTGTACGAATTTAGAACATACAGATTATCAGAGGGATCAATGGCGAGTGCAACCGGGTTCTCGACACGCACCCGCCGCCCCGGCTGCGTGCCGCCAGGCGCGTATACCGAGATCCAGCCCGATCGCCCGGCGGTATATGGAAGGTTATCGACGTAGAGCCGCCCCTTTGAATCCACCGCCAGCAGCGCGGGTGTTTCGACGCCGTTCGTGATTTTTTTCACCGGCATCGAGCCACCGCGCCGGTAGACGGCGACGTAGCCGCCTTTCCTGCCGACCTCGTCTGCGACGAAGAGTTCGTCCGATGGTCCGATCGCCAGCGCGCTTACACCGTTTTGGAGACCATCGTGTATCCTGCGAACGAAGCGCATGTGCCCCCGGCGTCGCTCCGGCTCGTAAACGCCCACTGCGTCACCGAGGCCCGCATATAGATTGCCCGAGCGATCGAAGACGAGTGCGTCGCCACCGTGGCGCAGGTTGTTCACTCGCTTCGTGCAGCCTGGAGCATACACCAGGATGCCGAAGACCGAGGAGGCGTAAAGATAGCCGAAGCGATCGGCCACCAGAGCAGAGAAGTAGCCGCTCTTATTCGTCTCGCCCACCAGCTCAAGGGTTCGCGCGTCGTACGCGTATATCGCTTGATAACTTAGGTTTCCGGTCGACACGCAGAGGTGACCGTGCAAATCGAGCGCGAGCCCATTGCCATAGGAATAGAGGTTCGCCTTGGTCACGTGGAGTGGCTTCGAGCTGCCCAACGCAAACATCGCGACCTTGTTGCCCCCGACGTAGAGGAAGGGGCCCGATCCGTCGCGATCGGCATGCGCGGCGATCGCGCGGGTTTGCGGCATCGCGCCCGGCGCGCCAGTCGGCGGCTGCGATCCGCCGCACGCTGCGAGCAATGCTGCCGCGCCGATGCCGAGTGCGTACGGACAGGTCACTGATACCACTCAATCGTTAGGTAGCCATTACCCGTGTTGTCTTTCCAGCCGCGGTACATTCGAACACCTTTAGCACTCGGTTCGACGAACGAGGATCCTCCGCCGCCGCCACCGCCGCTACCGCCATAATATCCCCCGCCGCCGCCGCCGCCACCACCATAATATCCGCCGCCGCCGCCGCCGCCGGCCGGACATCTTCCATCGCAAACCGACCTGCCTCCGGCGCCACCAACTCCTAATTTGCCAACCTTTCCGTGTTGTCCGTGTGCGGAAGAACCGCTACCGCCCTTCCCACCCGAACCACCATGGGTTTGCGTCCCGCCGTCTCCGCCATCGCCGGCGCCACCACCGGAAGCATCCTGGCCGCGACCACCCCTACGCGCTCCGCCTGGACCACCTTGGCCTTGGGTGTGGCTACACAGATCACCACCTGCGCCGCCTCCCCCGCCCGCAACAACAATGCGATTTGCTAAACTTTGCCCACCCTCGCGCACATCGCTCGCACCTCCGCCTCCGAACGGACCACCACAGTAACCCCACTGTTCGCCGTTCCCGCCACCGTTAAATCCGCCGTTGCTGCCATTCGTAACGCCGCCAACGTAAACGTACAGCGTTTCATTTGATTGTGCTGGCACGATAGCATGAACGTGCCCGCCGCGTCCGCCAGGCGTATTACCCGTGCCGCTTCCACCCCCTGCGCCGTCAGCAATGATCGTGACTTGCGTTACGCTACTTGGGACGGTAAAACGTTGCGGCTTTCCTGTGTAGTGAAATGATTTAAACTTTGCGACTGCGTAAGAACGAACTAGTGGCATCGTTACGCCGGCGCTCCCACTTGGCGGAAGTCCCGCACATCCTGAAATCAGACTTGCGCATCCGAGAACCGTTATGGGGCGTGTCAGTCGTGAATAAATCATTTCAACCACTCACTTATTCAAACTTAACCGAACGATGAAACCGCTGAGCTTGATACCGTATCCGCGACCCTTCAGCGCGCTGCAGCAGAGACCTGTCCGCGCCGCTTGGCTTGGTTTCGAACCGGGACTGGGCCCCCACAGCGCGAATCGTCTTCAAACCGTTTAGCTCCGAGGAGACCCGCAATGAGTATCTTCGCAACCAATCGCTACGCGTTGAGTCTGAGCGCGGCTGCCGCATTGCTTGCGGGCTGCGGCGCCCTTCCCCTGAGCCTGTCGAAGGGTCAGGATGACACAAGGCCTCCGCTTAGTTCGCCGGCGGCGGGATTGGCGCCGCAGCAATCGCTCACGAGTCGGGCGTACAACAGACTCCACGAATTCGGCAACTCGGCGGGAGACGGCACGAACCCCTACGCGGGACTTATCGTCGTCAAGGGCACGCTGTACGGCACGACTTTTAGTGGGGGTTCCAACAACTCCGGAACGGTGTTCGCGGTCACCAAGACCGGCGAGGAGACCGTGCTTCACAGTTTCGGCGCCTCGGGCGACGGCTCGGGACCGGCGGCGCGACTTCTCGACGTCAATGGCACGCTCTACGGGACGACGACCGTCGGGGGCGCAAATAACTCCGGTACGGTCTTCAGCATCACGCCGGGCGGTAAGGAAAAGGTGCTGTATAGTTTCCCCTACAGCGGAAACGGCGGCGCTTTGCCCTTCGCAGGCCTGATCGACGTAAACGGCACGCTATACGGCACGACGTATCAAGGCGGTACCTGCCGGACCGGTGGCTGCGGCACGGTGTTCAGCATCACGACGAGCGGCACGGAACACCTCCTGTATAGCTTCGGCAAGCGACCCAACGATGGCGAGTATCCTCAAGCAGCCCTGCTCGATGTCGGTGGTACGCTCTACGGCACGACTTTGCAAGGCGGTAAGTATCGGCGCGGAACGGTCTTCACGATCAGCACGGCGGGAAAGGAGCACGTGCTATATAGCTTTGGGGCAAGCGCCAACGATGGCACGGAGCCTTCGTGCACTTTGATTTACGTTAAGGGTGCGCTCTACGGCACGACACAACACGGTCCCGGTCCCCGTTCCTCCGGTACGGTTTTCAGCATCACGAAGTTCGGCAGGGCGAATTTAGTCTATGGCTTCAACGGAAGCGACGGCAGTCAGCCCATCGCAGGTCTGGTCGACGTAAAGGGTGTGCTCTACGGAACGACGCTTGTGGGCGGCGTGAAAAACGTCGGTGCGGTTTTCAGCGTCGCAACGAGCGGCGAGGAGGAGGTGCTGCACAGCTTCCGCGCCCAAGGCGGTAAACATCCCTACGCGGGCCTAGTCGAAGCAGGCGGCACGCTGTACGGCACAACGTATGGTGCCGTCAATGGGCACCACGGAACTGTCTTTTCGTTAACCCCGTGAAAAGTGCGGCACGGCGACGATGACTCGTATTCTTCGTTTGCTTCCAAGAGCCCAGTTAGCTTAGCCTGCCCCGCTGCAATCGGCGACCGGAGTTAAGTCGGCCGCTCGCGCTTCCGGAGTAAGTCGCTCGGAGATTCAGACGATCGTCAACAAAGGAATGGTGTTAAAGCCATGACCCCGGATACTGCGCCTGGTCATGCCGGTAAGTGATGCTCTTGTAGGACCTTCTCAAGGGCGAGAATACGCAGCGCGCCAGCGACTTCATGGGCGAGCTGCATGATCGCACTGGACTCGTCGGGAGCGTAGGACTCTCCCGAGCGTTTGGGACCGAGCACCAGTGCGCCGACCAATCGCCCGCGCGCGATCATCGGATAGGCGAACTCGCCGCGCAGTTGCGTCGAGAACGTTTTGAGATCGATTGCCTTGTGCCGGTCGCGTAGCGCAACGATCGCTGGGTCGCTCTCGCTCACGTCGCCGTAGTGCCCATGTCCATCGCCCATTGCGAGCGTCACGAACGCGGCGTCGGCATAGGTTTCGAGCGTTTCCTTCACCCGGAGCGCGAGCGTGTCGGCGTCGGTGGCGTCCGAAGCCGCCTCGGCGAAGTTGCGAATCGCCGTTTCGTCGTCGTGCCGTTTGCGGAAGAACGCATGGTCGAGCACCCCTTCGACCTGCCCGTGGATCGCGCGCACCGAGAATCCAAGCACGAGGGCCAGCGCTGCACTAATCTCTAAGCTGGTCGCATGGGCGGCCTTGCTAAACCATGTACCGAGTACCCATTCACCCAGCATGAAGAGGCCGACGACGATGATGGAAACACCCGAAAAGACCGCCGCCTGATTGAGCACGAAGCCGATGTCGAGCAGCCGCCGGTGCAGCAGCGCGTACCCAATCGCAAACGGAGTCAGAAACTGCGCTCCGTTTCCGAGGTAGCCCGGGAGGTATACGAACGCTTGATTCTCTACGCCCGCAGCGACGTTATCCGCGACGGTGTTCCCGATGCTCGAAAGATACACCAGAAACGGCATCGCCGTCGTCCATACCAGCAGCGAGCGCTCGCGACCGCGTGCGGCGACAATAGCTGCCGCAATAGCAACCAGTGGCAAGATTTCTAACGCTAGCTGTTCCCAAAGGTTCGCGCTCGTTCCGAATGGGCCGCCCATAAGGTCGAATGCACCGCTCCACTCCCCCACCTCCGCTACGATAGAGTAGATGCAGTCGAAGCCAATAAGAACGAATGCCAGAGATGCGATCGCCTTTCGCGTCGCTGATATCGGCCGCCCGAACAGAAGGGTATAGACGATCAGCAAAGCGATTGCGAGGTCTGCGGCTATCGAACCCACCATCGCCGCCCCGAAGTCGAGGGCGGGCCACGGCGTAATAAAGGTGCTGGGGTCCAGGCAGAAATCGACAACACTCCCAACCAGTACCATGCAGAGAATGCGCGCCTCGACGAGCCAGGGTCGCCGCAATGCGATGATCGTTGCGAAGATCAGCGCGCCGAGCGATCCGATGTACCAGGCTCCGAACGAGTACCACTCTCCGACGTACCAGACTCCAAAGTATGAGTCCCACAAGCCAGGCCTAAAAACAATAGTCCGGCGCGCACGGAACGTCACGAGTCGGCCGGCCGCCCCTCGCAAAACTAGGTAGGTAGACGTCTCGCCGTTATTCCAGTGCCCCGTTCTGAAGCGCCAGCGATCCGGCGCGGATGCCGATCGAAGATCGACGATGTCGCCGGCTTTGATACCAGCTGTCGCTGCGGCGCCGCCGGGCGTCACATCGCTTACGATGTCGTGAAACGGAACTACACTCGTTGCCGAAAAAATGCCCGCTTTCCCACGCCAGGCGTCGACGATCAGCAAACCGCTGGCGAATGCCCACAGCGCAAACCCAACGGCGCAAATGGTTACGAGTCCACGCCGCCAGCGAAGTGTCGAGGAGTCGAGCGGCTCCATTTCGCGGGATTCGCTACCCAGCGGGCGAGGCCATTGCTGGCGGCGGCCGACGAGAGTAGGCACGGCATCCCAGGCACGGGGAGGCGTTGTGCGCGCTCATCGAGGCGTAAATCGCTCAACTCGCCGGGGTAGGGCCGCGGCGCGACGAACGTACTCAGCCGCCGACCTGTTCACAGAAGCGAGGAGCGAGACGGATGAAGAGCTTGGATTTCGGTCGCTATGCATTAAGCACTTGCGCTGCTGGCGCTATGCTGGCAGGCTGTAGCCAATCGCAACCGCCGATCGGCGTGCCGGGTGCGACGCCGCAACGCGCGGGGCGCGTTAACAGTGCGGACACCCAAGCGCGTGCGGCACAAAGCGTGGCCGGGCCTAACGCCGTCGTTGAGTTTGCCTATGTGACCTACGCTAATTCCCACCATGTCTCCGCCTATAGGATCGACGCGACCAGCGGGGCGCTGACGGAGGTGAAGGGGTCGCCGTTTGGGGCCGGCACATCTCCCGGTGATGTGACAATCGATCCTACGGGCAAGTTCGCCTATGTGACCAATTCAGACTCCAACAATGTCTCCGCCTATAGGATCAACGCGACCAGCGGCGCGCTGGCGCAGGTAAAGGGGTCGCCGTTTGGGGCGGGCATAGGGCCTTTGGGCGTGGCAGTCGATCCTACGGGCAAGTTCATCTATGTAACCAACTTAGGCTATGGGTCGTCATTCCTAGGGAATGTTTTCGCATACAGGATCGACGCAACCAGCGGCGCGCTCAAGCAAGTGAAGGAGTCGCCATTTGGGGCGGGCGCCAGCCCATATAACGTGGTAGTCGATCCTACAGACAAGTTCGCCTACGTGATCAATGTCTCATCCAATAATGTTTCCGCCTTCGCTATCAATGCGAGGAGCGGCGCCTTAACGCAGGTGACCGGGTCGCCGTTTGGCGCGGGCAACTACACCGATGGCATGGCAGTCGCTCCCAACGGCAAGTTCGTCTACGTGTCCAATATGGATTCCAACAATGTCTCCGCCTATACGATCGACGCGAGCAGCGGCGCGTTGACGCAGGTGAAGGGGTCACCGTTTGGGGCGGGCACCTATCCCTGGGACGTGGCAGTCGATCCCACGGGCAAGTTCGCCTATGTGGCCAACGACGGCTCCGACAATGTTTCCGCCTATGCGATCAACGCGACCAGCGGAGCCCTAACGCAGGTGAACGGGTCGCCGTTTGAGGCGAGCAGCGATCCTTTGGGCGTGGCAGTCGACCCTACGGGCAAGTTCGCCTATGTGACCAACAATAGCTCCAACAATGTTTCTGCCTATACGATCGACGCGACCAGCGGGGCGCTGACGCAGGTGAAGGGGTCGCCGTTTGAGGTGGGCACCTGGCCCTACGGCATTGCCACATGCCGTGTCAAGGCTGGCAAGTGTATCCCGCCGCCGTTGTAGCTGATAAGCCCAGTCCTTTCCGTTAGGGCTTCGAGGCTGGGATCGTGGTCCAGAAACTCAAGCACGCGGTCGGCGAACCATAGTTGGTCACCGGTGTCCTCGAAGAATTCAGCCGGTCAGTTTCGCGACTGGCCTTGATCCGGATCAATATTTCCGCGGCGAATATGCGTAAGACTAATCGGCTCACGGCGTAATTCTGAAGACGGTGCCGCAGCCGAAGTTGTCGGTTTCGCTGCACGTGCTAAGGCCGCCGTTATAAGTCGTGCGATAGAGGTTACGACCCAACGAAACCAAATCGGATCGCGGGCGAGCCCCGTCATTGGGGCTGCCGCTGAATACGTGCAGGGTTCTTTCGGAGCCTGTCGTCGTTATTGCGAACGCCGTACCGCAGCCGAAGTGACAGCCATTATACGTGCCGTCACCGCCGCTTGTCGTACCATAGAGCACACCTTTTACTGCAACGAGGCCAGCCATCGGTGCGGACCCGTCCGCGCCGTTGAAGCTATGCAGAATACTCTCGTTGCCGGAGGTCGCGATCTTAAAAGCCGTGCCGCATCCTCCGACGCAGTTGAGTGAACCCCCATCGAGGTGCGTTGGCTTGGCAGCCTTCGACGCACGGCCTCGCGGGCGCGGCGGCGGGGGGAAGAGTTATGGCTTCAGCGTGAAGAGCGTACCGTAGCCGTAGCCGTAGCGCCCATCGCCACCCGAGGTCGTCCCGTAAAGGCTATTCTTCACATCGAGCAGGCCGCCGCTGCTAGGCCCGTTAGCACGCCGAGCGAAACTGTGCATCACCGCCTCAGTACCTGCGGTCGTTACGCTGTATACCGTTCCGTAGCCGTGCGTTCCGCCGTAGTGCGTCGTGCCGTAGAGTGTACCGCTCACGTTGAGCAAGCCGGCGTCGGCGCAAGCAGCGTCGGGAGTGCCACCAAAGCGATAGAGCACCGTCTCCTTACCAGCAGTCGTCATGTTGAACACCACACCGCAACCTTCAGGGTTCGTCATGCCGCAAGGAGCATCCCCACCCGAGAACGTCGTGCCGTATAAAATACCGCGCACGTTGAGCAACCGCCCGTTGGGACCTTCGCCGTCGGGAGGGCCGGCGAAACTATGCAAGACCGCTTCCTTGCCGGACGTTGTTACACTAAACACCGTGCCGCACTGGCTGTTGTAACAGTTTGAACCCGCGGAGCCACCAAAAAAGGTCGTGCCATAAAGCGTACCCTTCACGTCGATCAAGGGCGCTTGAGGGTTCGCTCCGTCGGGCGGTCCGGTGAAGCGGTACAGCACCTTCTCCACGCCGGTCGTGGTAACGCTGAACACCACACCGCACGCATAATAACCGGTGTTGCTGCAAGTCTTATTGCCCCCGGCAGCCGTCGCACCATACAGCTTGCCTTTTACGTTGAGCAGGCCCCCACTCGGAGTTGCGCCGTCGGGACTGCCGGCAAAGCTGTAGAGTACCTTCTCCTTACCAGCCGTCGTTATACTGAAAACGGTTCCATGGCCGGAACTGCCACCGCCGTACGTGGTGCCGTAGAGCGTGCCCTTCACGTCGATCAAGCCTGCGTTCGGGAAATAGCCGTCGGGATTGCCACCAAAGTTGTGGAGTACTTTTTGCTTGCCGGTCGGGCTGATGCTGAAAACGGCCCCGCATCCCGCACCGCCACATGCGTTGGCGCCGCCGTCCCACGTCGTACCGTAGAGTGTGCCGTTCACGTCGAGCAAGCCACCGAGAGGATCCGATCCGTCGGTTTGGTCAAAGCTAAACAGAACCGCAAAATTTCGCGCCGCCTCGCCCGCTGGCGAGGCGCCGCTGCCGCCGCGCAGTCCCAGCATCACACCCGGCGCAGCGATTGGCGCCTGCGATCCACCGCAGCCGGCGAGCATTGCCGCAACGGCGCAAGCGCCCAGCGCGTAGGACCCCGAAGCCAAGCTCTTCATCGATTTTGCCTCCTGGATTCGTTGTGTGTGCCTACGCCGCGGCGACCGGCTTCCTCGGCCGGGTCTGGCTCACTCTTGCGCGCCAACTGCGCGCGCCCTCGACCACCGTGCGCGCAGCCTCCTCCGCTTTCGCCACGATCACCTGCCGAAGCAGACCAAATCCACTGTCAAGCACCACCCGGTTCAAACCCGCCTTGGCGCGCACGTTGCGCCCCGGGCATTGAACGCTCCCTTTGGCGCTGCGGGTCATTGCGCGCAGAGACAGTTTCTCGAGCGCAATCACATCGGCTCCGTCGACCAGCCGACGGGCGACCTTACGAGCATAGTCGCGCCGCGCATTGGCTTCCCGCTCCCTCGCACGCGCTAGGCGTTCGCGAGCGAGCCAGAACCCAGAGCCCCGGATCCCACCATCGCCCGAAATCCGCGTTCTACAAGCGTTAGTGCGGCATTGCGACCACCTCAAGAAGACCCGAGCGCAGCAATCGGTCTACGCACAATCGTCCGACGCGAGGCGAAAACTCGGAGAATCGGATTGCACCGCAAGAGCGACCATGGCCGGCATATAGAGGGCTTTGCGAATGCGGGCGTTGCCGGTAGCCGCTAACGCGCGACGGCCTCGCGAGCGCGAAGCCGTGCGGAGGGGCAGTCGTACCATGCGAGCCGTTATTCGGGAAACGACCTAGCTGGCGAGGATTCGGTAGGTCGCTGGGGAAGGTGCCTCCGACGTTGGATGGCTTTCCTTCCCCTGAAGGCGCTCGCTATGAGATTTTCGGTTTGCTGCTTTTTTGCTGCGGTGATGGGGTTTGTCACCGGACGCAATCGCAATGATTTAGCCCAAGCTCCCACGGGGGGCGCGGCAATAAGAGGAGTGCCATCATGACATTACGGTCTTCGATCAGCATCATTTCCGGCGCTATATCGGCCTGCATGCTAGTGGCTTGCGTGTTTCACGGAAGCGGGACGTTGCCGCAGCAGAGCGGCGCGGCGCTTTCCGCGAACCATCAACGCGGCGCCAAAGATTCGCCGAGTCGCGGTACGACAAGTTCACAGTACCGAATTTTACATACTTTCAGCGGCGGCTCTGACGATGGCGGTAATCCCTATGCGAGCTTAATCGACGTGAACGGCACACTCTACGGTACAACGTGGGCCGGGGGCTCGGGGCAATGCAGGGATTCAGGCACGGTCATCGGCTGCGGCACGGTCTTCAGCATCAGCACGACCGGCACCGAGAAAGTGTTGTACAATTTCAGCGGCGGCTCTGATGGCGCTGCTCCCTACGCGGGCTTGATCGACGTGGGCGGCAGGCTCTACGGCACGACGTCCGCCGGTGGTTCGAGTGGTGCTGGAACCGTGTTCCGCATCAGCACCGCCGGCAAAGAGAAAGTGCTGCACAGTTTCGCGGGAAGTGACGGCAATGCACCCTTCGCAGGTCTGATCGACGTAAGTGGCAAGCTCTACGGCACGACGTATTACGGCGGCGCGGATGGCGTAGGTACGGTATTCAGCATCACGACAGGCGGCAAGGAGAAGGTTCTCTACAGTTTCAAAGGCTATCCCAGCGACGGCGGTAATCCCTACGCAGGCTTGCTCGACGTGAACGGCTCGCTCTATGGCACGACGTGGACCAGCGGTTCGGGACAATGCAAGTCCTCAAGCGTGGTCGTCGGTTGCGGTACGGTCTTCACCATCAGCACGACCGGCAACGAGAAAGTGCTGCACAGTTTCAACGGCTCCGATGGCGATAAGCCCTATGCGGGCCTGATCGATGTGGGCAGCAAGCTCTTCGGGACTACGGCGTACGGTGGAAGCGACTATTCTGGAACTGTGTTCCGCATCAGCGCGTCCGGCAAGGAGAAAGTGCTATACAGCTTCGGCGATAACGATAGCGCCGAGGGTGGCTATCCCTTTGCGACCTTGATCGACGTGAACGGTATACTCTACTGTACGACAGAAGGCGGCGGCACGACAGGAGGCGGCGGTTCGTCGGAATACGGAACGGTGTTCAGCATCAGCACGACCGGCAATGAGAAGGTGCTGCACAGTTTCGGGGGCGATCCCGATGGCACGCATCCCTATGCGGGCTTGATCGACGTGAACGGCACGCTGTACGGCACGACGGTGTACGGCGGTCATGGCTACGGAATCGTTTTCGCGATAACGCCGTAAAAAGAGGCCGGTAGACGTGGTACTAAAGCCTGAAGCATCACACGCGGTCTTTTGCAGCGCCCGTCTCCCCTTTTGCACAGCACGGCTTCGCGAACTCCGCCCGCCCGTCTCGCGATCGCGGCTTTGGCGAGGCTGCGCCATATAGTGTTTTCGACACGTCGCGACTTTTGCAAACGTGAATGCTCGTAGCGGGGCGGCGCCGTAAACCGTGCGCGAGGCAATCAGCGACGTACACGGCCGCAATCGCCGCTGGGCGCGCGAGCATCCGGAGCAGCGCGACGAGGCCTGGTTTAAGCGCGAGATCGCGCCGAAGCTCGGCGCGTTTACGCTTGCAGACATCGCCGCCGCGACGGGCTTATCGCTAGCAGCCTGCTCGCGCATCCGGGCGGGTACAAGAGTGCCGCACGCGAGGCATTGGAAAGCCTTGTCCGGGCTCGCGAACTCGTAAAGCGCGCTCGCTTCGCTGGGATAGCGACGCGGCGGCGGGAAGATATCCAGCCGCCAGTCGGTCCTGGCGCCAGGAGCACAGCCGATGAAGACCGTCGTTTTCAACCGTTACGCGCTTAAGCCTCAGCGTCGCCGCCGCGTTGCTCGCAGCATGCGGCGGATCGCAGCCGCCGATCGGCACGCCGGGCGCCGGAAAGGCAATGCGAGTCACGAGTAGCCGGGCAAAGCTTCACTGAGGCAAGTTCTCAGCCACGGCGTTCGCGCTCGTTACATTGCGTCCAGCAACGCGCACCGTTGTCTAAGAGATCACGCGCGGGCGATTGAAGTCGGCGAAAATGCACGTTAGAGCAGATTCGTTTGCCGAGGAAGCCTGATGCTATTTATCCGCGATGCGCTGGATAGGGCCTCAGTGCGAACGCCGTGCCACCGATGACGCAATTGTACGAGCCGTACGTTCCCCCGCACTGGGTCGTGCCATAGAGTGTTCCGTTGAGGTCGATGAGTTCGTTGATAGGGCCGAACCCATCGCCCGTATAGCCGAAGCTGTGTAGCACCGTCTCTTCGCCGCTGGTCGTAAGGCTGAACACCGTCCCAACACGAAGCGCGCCGCCTGCGAACGTTGTGCCATACAGCGTACCGTTGACGTTAATGAGTCCTCCCGAGGGGTTTTGGCCATCGCAGCACTGGGAGCCGGTCTTTCCAAAGCTGTAGAGTACCGCGTACTTGCCGCTCGTCGTGATGCTGAATACGGTTCCATATCCGTTCACGCCGCCGTACGTAGTCGTGCCGTAGAGCGTGCCGTTTACATTGATCAAAGACCCGTTGGGAGAGAATCCGTCGTAACCTTTTCCGAAGCTATGAAGCGTTTTCACCGTACCCGCGATCGTCATGCGATAAAGCGTTCCGTTGTCGCGGTAAGCGCCGCCTCCGTAAGTCGTGCCGTAGAGCATACCGCCG
>Ga0209167_10000821_pt1 | contig 20506 bp, 17 predicted proteins | sample Coa_R1_9_FD_187154 | JGI IMG/M metagenome (GOLD analysis project Ga0209167, IMG submission 187154) | Surface soil microbial communities from Centralia Pennsylvania, which are recovering from an underground coalmine fire - Coalmine... | ecosystem: Environmental > Terrestrial > Soil >... | reverse complement strand
GCCGGCCGCGATCGCGTCGAGCAGCCGTTCACCCGGGCTGGCTGGGCTGGCCGGGTCCACGGTCACCTGGGCAGGTGTGGGAGGGGCCGCGAGGTCCAGCCGCAGGCGTGGCGTGTCCAGGTGGCCGTAGAACTCGATCCAGCGGACGTCATCCGGGACTGGTGGGTGGATGGAGAGCCAGCCACTGGCCGCGGTCTCGCTGGAGTAGCCGGAGAAGTGCATGCCATACTGCCCGCCGCGGTCGTCGAGGGCGCGAAGCCGCGGGACGCGAAGGCCGTAGGGGATATGCCGCGCGCGTCCCTGCAGCATCGCACCGACGGCACACCATGTGCTGTCCGGCGTGCCGACCACACTGAGCACCCACAGGTTGGCGGGTGTGTCCTCGTCATGCAGGCGGAACATCTGCCCGGCCGGTGCCGCCCACAGCCGCCCGGCCGGGGTGGGCGGGACCGGCCCGCCGGAGGCCGGCCGCGCGGGCGGCGGGAACGGGACTTTTGGCGGCATCGGCATCGAGCGGAGCCGGGGCGCGGCCACACCCGCGGGCCCGCCGGGATGGCGCAGGGCGAGCGCCGCGTCCATGTCACTGACGATGGCGTCGGCCACCCGGTCATCGAGGGCGCCCACGGTCGCCAGCGCCGCGGCGGTGTGGAGCAGGCTGCCCGGGTACCCTCCGCGCAGGTGCGCCCCCCACCGCACCGCCTGGCGCAACTCGGCCTCTGCCAGCAGGCGCAGGAATGTCTCGGCGGCCTCGGTGTCCACCGTCACGGTGCGGCCGCTTCCTCGCCGGTGCCGGTGGCCGCCGGGGGTGTGTCCGGCTGGGCAGGTGCCGTCGGGTGTGTTTCCGGCTGAGAAAGTATTGCCCAGCGCGGGCCGTCGTGGGCTTCCCCGTCCGGCAGGCTGCCCCGGAGCCGCAGCACGACGGGTTCGGTGCCCGGTTCCGGCAGCGCCAGCACCTCGGCGTCCGGCCAGCGCGCGGCCCGGACAGCGACGACCAGGTGCCCCCCGGCCACGGCCAGGCCGCAGGCCCAGACCCGGGCCAGCCAGGACAGCGGCAGGCTCGCCCGCAGGCCGCGGCCCTCACCCGTGCCGGTGAGTTCCAGGCTGCCCCACCCGGGTCCCTCGTGCACCGCCGCCGTCACCCGGTCCGGGTCGATCCCCAGCCACTCCCCGGCGGCAGGCGCCAGCCGTCCGGTCAGCGCGGCGGCCAACCGGGGACGGTTCGCCGCCCGGGTCTGGCCGTCCAGGCTTGCCGCGACCGCTCCGGTCAGCCGCATCTGGAACGGCGGCCCCAGGGCGAACAGCGAGAGCAGTTCGATCCTGCTGACCCGGCTGCGGCGGGTGTCCGGGTCCGGCGAGGCCTGAAAGACGAACGCTGGACCAGCGATCTGCCCGGGTGAGCCGGCGGCAGCCGTGCCGAAGGGGCTGACCGAGGCGCGTACGCCTGCGGTTCCGATGAGCGTGGTGATGAGGCGCGACTGGTACGCCTGCTGGGCGCCGCTCCCGGCCGCGCCGGGCGGCGGGCCGGCCGGCCCGCCCGGGGCGGGCAGTACGTGAGCCCTCGCCCAGCCGAGCTCGTCGCGGGTGATCGTCACCCGGTCCACCGCCGAACGCGGGCCGAGTGCCAGCACGTCCAGGTCGTCGCTGTGCCGTCCCCACATCCCGGCGGCCTCGACGCATGCGGCGCTCTGCCCGCCCAGCGCGCCGAGCACAAGCTCGGCCTCGGCGTCCGGATGAGCCGGCAGGGTGAGCGCGCCGTCGGCCCACCGGAGCACGTGCTCTCGTTCCCCGCACTGAATCGTGGCCTCGGCAGGCGGCAGCGCCTGCCACCACCGTGACTCCGGCGGATTGGTCTCACCCCGGCCGGTTTCCATGGATTCAGCGTCTCACCGACACCGCCCCGGCGCATGTTGATCAATCCCGGACGGCATCCCTACAACAGGCGGGACCAGGTCTGCTCGACCAGGTCGTGGCCGAAGCTGTGGTGCTTGCCCTCGGCGACGAGCTGGAATCCGGCCCGCTGGTAGATCCGGCGGGCATCGGTCAGGCAGTCCTGTGTCCACAGCGTCATCCGGGTGTACCCGGCCGCCTTGGCGAAGCTCAGGCACTCCGCGACCAGGCGGCCGCCGATGCCCATGCCGCGCACGGACGGCTCCACCAGCAGCAGCCGCAACTTGGCGGTGGCATCATCCTGCCGCACGCAGAACACGCATCCCACCGGCTCGCCGTCCACCTCGGCGATCCAGGCCGCCTCGCGCCGCGGATCCCGGGTCCGCGCATAGTCCGCCACGATCCGGGCGACGAGGAACTCGAAGGTCTCATCCCAGCCGTACTCCTGCGCGTAGAGCGCGCCGTGCCGCTGGATGACCCAGCCCAGGTCGCCGGGCCGCGGCGGGCGCAGCAGGTAGGCGCGCGGCCTGGCAGCCCTGCCGTCTTCGCCGCCGCCGGAGTCCGGCCCGTCCAGCACCCGCTGGATGACCCGCATGGCCGCCAGCAGTTGCCGCCTGTCCGGCTCGGCCAGGTGCGCCAGCATCCCCGCGGTCTGCTCGGTCTGCTTGGCATCGAGTTCGGCCAAGGCGGCCTGCCCGGCCGCGGTCAGCCGGATCACCTGGGCGCGCCCGTCCGTCGCCGAGCGCTGCTTGGTGATCAGCTTCTCGCTGCCGAACCGGGCCAGGATGCGGCTCAGGTAGCCCGCGTCGATGTCCAGCGACCGGCGCAGCGCGGCCACCTCGGTCGCCTCCCGCCTGGCCAGCTCGAACAGCACCCTGACCTCGGTGAGCGAGTACGGGCTGTCCAGGTGGCCGCCGCGCAGCAGCCCGATCACATTCGTGTAGAACCGGTTGAACGCCCGCACCTGCGCCACCGCGCCGGTGCCATCCATCGTCTGGGTAGCCGGTGTCGTCATGGTGCGAGACTATCACTGACTCCGTCAAATATATAATTGACGAAGTCAACGAATCTCTCGGGCTGCCGCGGTGGCCGGGCTGGCCGGGCCGTCGTGGCCGCCCGGTAAGGTGTCGGCAATCGTGGCGTTTCGGGCGAAACCAGAAGGAGCGAGCGTGCCTGCCAGGGAACCCCACGTCCCGGACGGGATAGACGTGACTGTCCCCAGCGTCGTGGCCGGGTTCCGTGACCGTCTCACCCCGGGCAGCTATCTGGTGATATCGGCGATCGGCTCCGAGGGGGTGGACGAGGCCGCCGCCGAGGCGGCCACTGAGGTGGGCCGGGCCGCCCGCACGTCCGCAGTGGCCAGATCCAGGGAGCAGCTGATGGAGTTCTTCGCCGGCTGCGAGCTGGAGGCGCCAGGGCTTGTCGATGTCGTCCAGTGGCGGCCGGACCCGGATACCGGCCCCACGCCGGCCAAGGTGCATATGCTTGGCGGTGTAGGCAGGAAGCGATAACCCCAGACACGGCGCCTCCCGGGTATTGGACCCAGCGACGTCATGGGGCACAATAGAACAGGAATCCGGGTAGTACCCGGACAACGCGACGCCTGTCGGGCCGCATCTGCGGTGAGCGTGCGTGAGGTCGCTGGGGAAGGCGCACCTCGTCCGCTCGCAGGAGGTTCGGTGTACGTACGTGGCGTTCTGAGCGTTCATTCCGCGCCCTCGGCGCTGTGCCCGCATATCGAGTGGGCAGTGGCCGGGGTTATTGGTGTGCCCGTCGACTTGCCCTGGGAAAGCCAGCCGGCCGCGCCCGGAACGCTGCGGGCCGAGCTGAGCTGGACCGCCCGGGCAGGCACGGCGGGCGCCATCACGTCGGCGCTGGCCGGCTGGAACAGGCTGCGCTTCGAGGTCACCGAGGAGGCGAGCCCCGGCTGCGACGCGGTCCGCTACAGCTACACCCCGGCGCTCGGCACCTTCTCCTGTGTGACCTCGGCGAACGGGGACGTGCTGATCCCGGAGGGACGGCTGCGCGCGGCCATGACGCTGGCCGCGTTCCCGGCCCCCGGCCGTCCCGCCGCGACGCTTGAGGCAGAGCTCCGCCGCCTGCTGGGCCAGGACTGGGACGACGAGCTCGAGCCGTTCCGCTGCGCCGCCGAGGGCGCACCGGTCCGCTGGCTGCACGCCACCGGCTGACGGCCGCAGACAGCGGGGCCGCACCGGTGAAACCACCGGTGCGGCCCCAGGGTCAGGCCTTGCGGCTAACCTGCCGCGGCTCGCCGTGGCGAACCGGACAGATGCTCAGAAGGCACCGTCTCCGTTCGGTGTGCCGAAGCCGGTCGGGCCGTCATAGCCGACCTCACCGTGGCACAGGAACGGGTGGGTGGGGCAGGACCCGTTGGATCCGACGGTGATGTCGTTCAGGTTGCCGGTGTGGGCGTAGGGGTAGGAGTTGGGGAAGGTGCCGGCCGTGATGTTGTTGGCCAGTGCGAAGACCGAGGCGATGATCGGCGAGGACACGCTGGTGCCGCCGACCTCGAGCCAGCCGCCCTGGTCATAGGTGTCGTAGATGGCCACGCCGGTGTTCGGGTCGGCGACGGCCGCGACGTCGTTGGCGATCCGGTGCTTGCAGCCCTTGTGGTGCTGGAAGCTCGGCTTGGGCTCGAACTTCGAGCAGCCCGATCCGGTGCCGCTCCATACGGTCTCGGTCCGGGGACTGGTGGTGGGCATCGTGGTGCCGCCGACCGAGGTGACCCACTGGGAGGCGGACGGGTAGGAGACGCCGAAGCCGCTGTCACCGGCGGATGCGGTGACGGCCACGCCGGCGTGCTTGAACCACTTGGTGTCCCAGGTGGTTTCCGAGCTGCTCTCCGAGCCACCGTAGGAGTTGGACACCGCGACAGCGTGCAGCACGCTGACCGCGGAGTTCACCCCGGTGCCCAGGTCGGCGATGGAGGGCTGGTTGGCCTCCACCAGGTAGATGTGGCAGCTCGGGCAGATGGCCGAGACCATGTCCACGTCCAGCGATTCCTCGGTCGCCCAGCCGGTCGTGCCCGAATTCGCGGGCAGCGGGCTGGTGGCGCCGTTCTGGTTGGTCACGGTCAGGCAGCCCGCCCCGGTGGTGGTGTTGCAGGCGGGCAGGCCCCACGAGGAGCGGTAGGTGGCCACGTCGGAGACGGCGTTCGGGTCGTTGAACGCGTCCACCACGGCGACGTTCAGGACCGTGGACGAGGGCGGCAGGTTGTAGGCGGTGGTCAGGTCGGAGGGCCCGTAGCCGAAGCCGACCGGGACCTTGCCACCGAAGGCGGCTTCCAGCTTCTGCGTGATGTCGGTGCGGATCAGCGCCATGCAGGAGGCAACCCCCGGGGTGTGCGTGACGGCACATGCCCGGCGGACATTATGCGACGCGGCCTGCGCCGAGGCGGCCGAAGCGGCCGTGCCGACGGTCAGCGCCAGTGCGGCCGAGGCCACAAGCGCCGAGCGCGCCATGCGCGAGCGGTTGAACCGTTCGGACAATGAACTGCTCCTCTCGTGAAGGGACGTGCTGTGTTCCAGGTGGCCGTTATCCACCAGGCTCGGGATTCCGCCTAGCGGCGAACGTGGATACTAGCTGCGGGCAATTTATTGGGTCAACAGCTGATTACTCACCGTAAATACTGACAGTGAGTGAATACCGGATGGCAGAAAGGAACGCTGGTCAGGCCTGTGCGCACAACGCAGGTCAATGTTGATCGATGTGGGTCCACTGCGCACGGACCGTCGCGGCGGATACGTAACCGGCGGGGCCGCGCCGGGATGACCGGCGCGGCCCCGCCATCTGTCAGCTCGGGTCAGCCGGTGAAGGCGCCGAGACCGTTGGGAGTGCCGTTGCCGGTCGGGCCGTCGTAGCCCACCTCCGCATGGCACAGGAAGGCGGGGGAGCAGGACCCGTTGGAGCCCTTCGTCACGTCGAACAGATTGCCGGTGTGCGAGTAGGAGTAGGACGAGGGGAACGTCCCGGTCTTGATCGAGTCGGACAGTGCGAAGACCGAGGCGATGATCGGCGAGGACACGCTGGTGCCGCCGACCTCGAGCCAGCCGCCCTGGTCGTAGGTGTCGTAGATGGCCACGCCGGTGTTCGGGTCGGCGTCCGCGGCCACGTCGTTGGCGATCCGGTGCTTGCAGCCGGAGTGCGTCTGCCAGCTCGGCTTGTGCTCGAACTTCGAGCAGCCGGAGCCGGTGCCGCTCCACACGGTCTCGCTCCAGCCGCGCGAGCCGCCGCTCTTGGTCAGCGAGGTGCCGCCGACCGAGGTGACGAACTGGGACGCGGACGGGTAGGACACGCCGAAGCCGCTGTCACCGGCGGATGCGGTGACAGCGTCACCGGCGTGCTTGAACCACTTGGTGTCCCAGGTGGACTCGGAACTGCTTTCCGACCCGCCATAGGAGTTGGACACCGCGATAGCGTGCAGCACGCTGACCGCGGAGTTCACCCCGGTGCCCAGGTCGGCGATGGAGGGCTGGCTGGCCTCCACCAGGTAGATGTGGCAGCTCGGGCAGATGGCCGAGACCATGTCGACGTCCAGCGATTCCTCGGTCGCCCAGCCGGTGGTGCCCGAGTTCTTGGGCAGCGGGCTGGTGGCGCCGTTCTGGTTGGTCACGGTCAGGCAGCCGGCCCCGGTCGACTTGCTGCAGGCCGGCAGGCCCCAGGACTTGCGGTAGAAGGCCACGTCGGAGACGGCCTTCGGGTCATTGAACGCGTCTACGACGGCAACATTCAGCACCTTGGACGATGACGGCAGCTTGTAGGCTGAGACAAGCTGCGGGCGCCCGTAACCAAAGCCGGTCGGTGCGTTGCTGCCAAAGAAGACCCCGGGCCGCTGCTTGACGTCCGTGCGGACCAGCGCCATGCAGAACATAACCCCTTGCGTGCGCGTGGCCGCACATGCCCGGCGGACGTCGGCCCGTGCAGCGTGGCCGGACGAGGCCGGCGCCGCGGTAGCCGCGGTGGCCGAGACACCCGCAACCGCCAGGGCCGCAGCGGCCAGCAGGGCCGTGCGCGACACCAGTGAGCGAGCTGCGATTCGGGACAATAAACTGCTCCCTTCAAGGAGAAACGGGCCTGTCACCATCACGCAGCGGGTCGCGCCCATGCTTCTACCAGGCCCAGAACACGGTCGTGCTCCCTCGCGGATACTAGCTTTTGAGAAATTCGAGAGTCAATGTCTGGTTACGTCCGGTTAAACGCCGTGTATGCCCGTAAGGGCAGGTCGGAGTCGGCGGGACCGGAGCGAAACGAGGGCGGTAGAGGTGCCGAAACGCATCATTCTCGACTGTGATCCCGGGCACGACGATGCAATCGCGATTCTCCTGGCGGCCGGCTGCCCGGAGATCGAGCTGACGGCCATCACGACTGTCGCGGGCAACCAGACGCTGGACAAGACCACGCTGAACGCGCGCCGGGTGTGCACCGTGGCCGGCCTGCACGACGTGCCCATCTTCTCCGGCTGCGACCGGCCGCTGCTCCGCCCGCCGATCACCGCCGCTGAGATTCATGGGACGTCGGGCCTGGACGGCCCGGCGTTCGGCAAGCCCACGGTCCCGGTCCGCCGCGAACACGCCGTCGACTATCTGGTCGCGACCCTCATGGCCGAGGGCGAGGACATCACGCTGGTGCCCACCGGCCCGCTGACCAACGTGGCCGCCGCACTCATCCGCGAGCCGAGGATCGCCGGGCGCACCCGCGAGGTCGTGCTCATGGGTGGCGCCTACACCCGCGGCAACCGCAACCCGGCAGCGGAGTTCAACATGGCCGCCGACCCCGAGGCGGCCGCGCTGGTGTTCAGCGCGGGCTGGCCGGTCACCATGGTCGGCCTGGACCTGACCCACCAGGCCATCGCCACCCCCGCCGTCACCGAGCGGATCCGCAGCCTGGACTCCAGCGTCAGCCGGATGGTCACCGCGCTGCTGAAATTTTACGGCGCCAGTTACCGCCGCTCCGGCGTGCCAGGCGCGGCCGGCGGCCCGCCGGTGCACGACCCCTGTGCGGTGGCTCGCGTGGCCAGCCCCGCCCTGATCACTGTGACCGATGCATTCGTCGTGGTCGAAACCAGCGGCCAATGGACATCGGGCATGACGGTCACCGACTTCCGCGGCGCCCTGGGCCATCCACCCAACACCAGGGTGGCCACCACCCTCGACGCCGGCGGATTCTGGGACCTGGTGCTCGCCGCCCTGGCGACGTTCGGCACTCCCGCCGCCCCGGCTGACACCAATCGGACGCCAATCTGACAGCGAATTGCACAGGGAATTGCATTCGATATTGCAGGCGAAATTGCAATAGCGGGGGATAAATCTGGCAAACCCGGCGCTATATCCCGGCCGGGGTGGCTTCGGGCAAGTCGGATCTGCCTGCTTGGGGCAGTGTGGAGGCCGGTCAGCGCCTATAAGTTCGGTGGGAACCTGGAGACGCGGACGCCTGGAGAAAGGTACCCACAACGAGATATATCGCGATAGCGTACTTTTCTGCCCGTGTGCATTGTTCAATCCGCATCGCGAGTGCGGGCCCGGAGGGCCCGCCCGGGCGACCGGGTCAGGCCAAACCCACAGTTGGCTGGCCGCCAAATTGAATAATGCCAACTTCCGGGTAAGACACCGTGGCCGATTTGAGCGAGACTGAGGCCAGCGCGGCAGCGCAACCCACAGCGGTCCCGCTGCGGCGGAACAAGGGCTTCCGGATGCTCTGGATCGGCCAGATCCTTTCCGACACCGGTTCGAGCGCGGCCGATCTTGCCTATCCGCTGCTCATTCTGGCGCTGACCCGCTCTCCGGTGATCGCCGGCGGGACCGGGACGGCGGTGCAGCTCACCAGGTTCTGCCTGCGGCTGCCTGCCGGGGCGCTGTCGGACCGTCTCGACCGGCGGCTGACGATGATCGTCTGCGACGCGGGACGTGCCGTCCTGCTGGGGCTGCTTGCCATCCTGGTGACGCTGCACCTGGTGACCTGGCCGATCGTCCTGATCGTCGCGCTGGCCGACCAGGGAGCCAGCGTCATTTTCGATCCGGCGGCCATGGCCGCACTGCCGGCGATCGTGGCCGATGAACAGCTCGAGGATGCCTGGGCCGCCACCGAGGCCCGGTCCTATGCGGCCAGCCTGGCCGGCCCCGCACTCGGCGGCGCGCTGTTCGGGCTGGCCCGGGCGGTGCCGTTCCTCGGCGACGCGGTCTCCTACGTCGTCTCGGCGAGCACGGCCAGCCGGATCCACGGGCGGTTCCGCCCGGACCGGACTGCCCCGCGCAAGCCGCTGTGGCGTGAGGCCATCGATGGCGTGCAGCTCGTCGGCCGGATCCCCATCCTGCGCGCGGTGGCGATCCAGGCGCCGCTCATCAACTTCGCCTTCATCGGCGTGGTGTTCGGCATCACCCTGGCGCTGCGCAGGGACGGCACCTCGGCCGGGGTGATCGGCCTGGTGCAGGCCGGGATTGCCACCGGCGGCCTGCTCGGCGCAGTGGCCGCGCCCAGGTTGCAGCGGCGCATGCGGCTGTCGGCGCTTGTGATCGCGGTGACCCTGGGCGGCGCTGTGATGTACGTCGTCACCGCGTTCCTCATCCCATCGCCGCTGGTCGCGGCGCCGGTCGCGCTGTCGTTCCTGCTCGCGCCGACGGCGAACGCGGCGCTGTTCTCGCTCATGCTGCGAACCACGCCCGAGGAAATGCGCGGCCGGGTCAACAACACTGTGATCATGGCGGCCTCCGGGCTGGCCTCGCTCGCCCCTCTCACCGCCGGCCTGCTGGTCGAGCATCTCGACGACGCCTGGGCGACCGGTGTCTTCGCCGCCACCATGGCCGCCGCGGCCGTCATGGCCGTGGTGCTTCCCGGAGTGCGCGAAGCGGACGAGGCACTGGCCGGTGCCCAGGCCGTCCCGGCCGACTGACTAGGCTGCCTACGTCAGCCGTATGGTGGGTTTCCGGCAAGGGAAGCGCTGCGGAGGTGGCCATGTCGTTGTCGCGGGTCGAGCAGGTCCAGACGCCGGATGGTGCGTTCGATCTGACCGTGTGGCTGCCGGAGGCCGGCGCCGGTCCCGGCCTGCTGCTGATCCAGGAGATCTTCGGCGTCAGCGACTACATCAGGGCCGTCGCCGGGGATCTGGCCGCGCTGGGCTATGTCGTTGCCGCGCCGGATCTGTTCTGGCGGATCGAGCCCGGGTACCAGGCGCGCCACGACGAGGCCGGAGTAGCCCGGTCGCTGCAGATGGGTGGCCGCTTCGACGTGGAGAAGGGGGCCGGGGACTGCGCCGCCGCGCTCGCCAAGCTGCGGTCGCTGCCCGAGGTGCACGGCGGCACCGGGGTCATCGGGTTCTGCCTCGGCGGTTCTGTCGCCTACTTCCTGGCCGCGCGGGGCGGGCTGGATGCCGTCGTGTCGTTCTACGGCTCGGCGGTCCCCGGCAACCTTGAGGTCCTCGGGCAGATCACAGCCCCGCTGCAGTTCCATTTCGGCGGTAGCGACCCGTACATCCCACGCGATCAGGTCGCCTTGGTGGAGCAGGCGGCGGCCGGGCGCGGCAACGTGGAGATCCACGTGGAGGAAGACGCGGGGCACGCGTTCCACAACCGGATGGCGCCGATGTTCCACGTCGCGGAGCCCGCCGCCCGGGCGTGGCGGAGAACCGAGGAGTTCCTGCGCCGTCACCTCCCGGTGCCGGACAAGACCGCGCCGGTCTCCTGACCGGCGCCGCATGGCCCGCCCGGCTCGGGCATCTCGCCGATCATCAGGCTGACGCCCAGGTCTCGTTCCAGCCGGCGCAGGATCTGCCCGGCCGTCGCGACCAGGGCCCGGTTGCCCGCCGCGCGGAGGATGAACCTGGCGACCGTCTGGCCACGGCGCACCGGCTGACCCGGGCCGGTGTGGAAGTCAGCGAACCCGAACACCTTGACCACGCTCGGATGATCCTCGAGGAAGCCGAGGGTCGCGCGGTCACTGAGCCGCCCGGCCCGGCTGACGGCGACCTTGTGCCCGCCGGTGCAGCCGCCGGGCATGGCCGGCAGCCGCACGCCGGGCGCTCCGGTGAGGATCTGCACGAGCGCGGTGTAGATGCTGGACCCGGTGGCCACCCGGTAGACGGCCGGCATCGCCCCGCCCATGACCCGGGGATTGGCCTCGACCAGGACCGGCCCCCTGCCGGTCAGCATGATTTCGAGGTGGAAGATGCCGAGATCGAGCCCGATCGCTCGGCATACCTCGGCGGCATAGACGAAACAGCGCCGCGCCTCCAGCTCGGGCAGGCCAGGCATATAGGCGCCGAGTTCGACCACCTCGTCCTCGTGCCAGCGGATCCTGCCGCTGACACAGAACGGGAAGAACACCCCGTCCCTGACGCCGATCTCGGCCGACAGCAGCCGCCCGGTGAGCAGTTCCTCGACCAGGATGCCCTCGCTGAACTGGACCCGCCAGCCGGCCGGCACCCGGTCCAGCCCGGCCAGCAGTTCGTGACACGCGGCCCGCGCCTGATCGGCATCGTGCGCCACGAAGGCCAGCAGGCTGTCGGTCCCGGCCGGCGGTTTCAGCACCACGGGGTAGCCGATCCGGGCGGCGGCGGCCAGCGCGCCGGCCTCGTCACCAGCCAGGGCGAACCGTGCGTGGGCGAGGCCTGCTTCGCGCAGCGCCGCCCGGCACAGATCCTTGCGGCGTGCGGTCAGCAACCCCTCCGGTGCGGTCCCGCGCAGTCCCAGCCTGCGGCTGGCGATGGCGACCGCCCGCACGGCCATCTCGTCCTGCGTGCTGACCACGTCGATCGCGTGCCGGGCGTGGCGCCTCCCGAGCGCCTCGGTCACGGCGTCCGGATCCGTGGTCGGCACCCCGGTCATCAGGTGGTCGGCCAGCGCGATCGTCGCGCGGTTCGCCGGAGTCCGGGCATACACCGGGTCGCCGGACTCGATGAACGTGACCAGGTGACCGGCCTGTTTGGCGGCGCGTATCGCGTCCAGCGAGCCCGAGGTGGCGGCCACAAAGGCAATGTGCATAAATCCTCCAGCGCTACGGGTGGGGCTGGTGTGCCTGGCCTGGCCAGCGACAGCTTCCTGGCAGCCAGCGGCAGCCCACCCACCGTGGTGATCAGGCCCGCGGTCAGGAACACCCAGACCGGGCCGGCCAGCCCGGCCACCAGGCCGGCCAGCAGCGAGCCGAGCGGCAGCACGCCATAGGTCACCCACCGGTAGGCCGCGACCACCCGGCCGAAGATCTCATGGGGGATCGTCGTCTGGCGGTAGGAGACCACGGTCAGGTTCCAGAGCATCGCGACGGCCCCGCCGTAGATCAGCGCGATACACACGACGGGGGCGCTGGGCACCGCGACCGCCAGGAACCAGATTCCCTGCAGTGGCCCGCCCCACCGCAGCAGCGGCTCATCGCCCAGCCGGGCGAGCAGCCGGCGGGCGACGGCACCGCCGGCCAGGCCACCGATGGCGAGCGAACCGAGCAGCAGGCCGTAGTCGCCACGGCTGAGGCCAAGGGCGCCGGGCGCGACCGCCCAGACCGGCAGGATCGTGACACACATCGAGAACGCCAGGTTGCTCAGCCCGGCGACCACGGCGAGCCGGGACAGGTCGGGGCGATGCCTGAAGTAGGCAGCGCCCTCGCGCAGGTCGGTGACCAGCGCCCGCACCGGGCCGTCCCGGCCGGGGGCCGGGGCTTCAGGCTCAGGCTCAGCCCCTGGCCCTTGGGCGCTGGGTGCCCGGGGGGCCGTCATCAGGCTGAGAGCGCAGACGGTGGCCAGGTAGAGCGCGGCGGCCGCGCCGGGGCCCCAGGCCGAACCCAGCGCGGCGGCGTAGCCGCCGATCGCCGGGCCAACGAGCTGGGAGGCCAGCCGCTGGGTGGTCTGCAGGCGCTGGTTGGCCGCCCGGAGCTGCTCACCCGTCACCATCCGGGGCAGCATCGACTGAGCCGAGACATCCACCGCGATACCCGCGCTGGCGACCGCGAACGCGACGAGCACCAGCTCCCAGACCGACAGCAGGTGGGCGAGGGCGAGCACGACGGCGACGGCGGTCAGCGGCAGCCGGGCGGCGGCAGCCCAGCGCATGACCCGCGGCGGCGGATGCCGGTCGGCCACCACCCCGGCCGGGAGGGTGACGATCAGCCAGGGCAGCCGCACCGCGAGCCCCACCGCGCTCACCGCGATCGCCGACCTGGTCAGCGTGAGCGTAACCAGCGGCATCACGATCCGGAACGCGCCATCAGCCAGATCCGAGCAGACCACCGCGCTCCAGAAGTACCCGAAATCCCGCCCCAGCGCGCTGGGTGTGGCGGTGCGCCCCGCGGCCGGCCGCCGGGCCGGCGGGGCGCTGGGGGTTCCGGTTCGCCGCAGGTTCAGCTCCGCGAATCGACCAGCAGCACGGTGTTCATGATGGCGCCGTGATGGGCATTCAGCACGAGCCCACCATCAGGCGCACCGTGCCGGACGAGCACCCCGGATGGGTGGCCGGCGAAAATGAACTGGCCCAGGACGAAGGGCACGTCCACCGTGCACCGCTCCCCGGTGGCCCGGTGCACGAAGTCCAGGGATATCCGGTCAGGCTCGGTGTAGGCCTGCAGGACGTGGCCGCCGTCGGCCGCGGCGGCGGCGAGCGCCGCCGCCCAGTCCGGCTGGGTCAGCGTGTGGCCGATCAGCACGCCCGTGCCGCCGTACCCGTTCGCTGGTTTTAGCACCAGGCCGGAGCGGTTCGCCACCGCCTGCCTGAACACAGCGTCATCGTCCGTGGTGCCGGCCGCCAGGTGCACGGTCCACGGGACGTGCCTGGTGATCAGCTCCTGGTCGGCCTCGCCGAGCAGGCCGAGGTCGGCCCAGAGCCAGGCCAGCACCCGTTTGTTCATCAGCAGGCAGGTCGCCTCCGGTGTGTGCATCCTGACCCTGCCGGATGTGACGGCCCTGGCCAGCGCTTGTTTGCCGGTGCTGTCCGGCTGGTCGGCGTACGGGAACAACCTGATCACGGCGTCCACCGGCCCGGCTCCGGCGCACAGCCTGCCGTCCGCGGCGCTGCTGAGCTGGTCGAGCGGGTAGGCAACGGTGTCCAGGCCGTGCCTGCGGCCGCTGTCGCACCACGGGCCGAGCCAGGCGATGAACCGGTCCGGGTTGCCGACCAGCCCGGGCACCGCGCCGATGCTGAAGACGGGAATGACGACACGTATCCCGCCGGAAAGACGGCCCCCGGGACCGCTTGCGCCGGGTGTCCCGGCTAGCCACGTGCGCAGCGCCGCGAACCTGGTGTCCACCGACGACTGCGCCGCCCGGATCCCACCGCCACCGCCGCCCATGGCCCTGGCGTACTCACCGAGGAACCGCCGGGCGAAGATGTCCACCTGGAGCGTCCCCCCGACGCCGCCGTCGATGTTCAGCTCGAGGAACTTCGGTACCCCGTCGTGGTAGACGACATCCGGCCGCACCGAGATCAGCAGGTCCTCGGACAGCGGAGCCGAGTGATCGAGCAGCGGCACATCGGACCGGCGCATCCCGAGCGCGCCGAGAAGCTGGCCTGCCGTGGCCGCGCGGCGCTGGCAGCACTGCAGGGCGAGCCGGACCAGCCGGTTGGTGACCCTGGTGAGGTCGTTGTAGTGCGCCAGGTCCATGAACAGCGGCCGGGTGGGCATCCAGGGCGGCATCGACCCCGGCACGCCATCGAAGACCCGCTGGGTCCCGTCGGCGTCAAGGGAACCCGCGGCCGAGCGGAACGCATCGTCCAGCACGGGCCATAGGTCGGCGACCGGTTTGGAACCCATGGTCATCCCTCGTCAGTGGGCACCGGCGAGGCGGGAAGCGCTTCCTCCAAGATCGAGATGCCCTGGCCGGCGTGCGGCGCGAACCGCTCCCAGTGTTCCTCCAGCCGGATCCGCCCGTCGGCGAGCACGGTCGGGATGCTGGTGCACAGCCCGGCCATCACGCTGGAGTCGGTGAGCACCTGGCAGTAGGCGAAGTGGATCACTCCATCGGCGCGGCAGGTCCCGGCCAGGCTGCCGCGGGCGACCAGCCCGCCGGAGAACTCGCCCCAGAGCACGTCGCCGTCCTGGTGATAGTGACCGACCACACCGGTGCCGTCGCCGGCGGTGGTCTCGGCTGCCGTCGAGTGGAACCGGCGGCCGTCGTAGTTCAGCATGGCCATCAGCCCCACAGTGTGCTCAGGCACTCATCGGTGACGTCGTAGACCGGGCGGTCGAACAGCGAGTTGATGATGACCGCGCTGCGCACGGACAGCAGGCTGAGGTTGGAGTCCTGCAGCCCGTGCCCGTAGCGGGACCGGTTCTGCACGAAGATCTTGTTGCTGTCGCTGTTTTTCCAGCGCAGCGAGTAGTCGGTCTCCACCATCGGATCGCCGAGGTCGTCGGTGTCGATCATCTCGCAGAGCTTGGCGCCGAACGGCAGCGGCGCGGGCCGGCGGCCGGCCGCGACGACGGCGAACCGCACCGCCAGCCGCTCCTCACCATGCGTCCCCTCGCAGCGCAGCAGCACCCCGGGCCCGTGTGGTGCGCCCGCGGTGACCCGGCGGCCGGGCAGCATGGTCACCGCCGGGCGGCCGGTGTGCAGCAGTTCCTCGTAGTTGTCCTGGAAGATGGCGCGCAGCGCCGCGCTGGAGATGCCATCGCTGGACAGCACGTGCTCTTTGGCCAGTTCGCGCCTGCGTTCCATCGGCAGCCGGTCGAGAAACTCGGTGTAGGCGGGACGGTACATCTCGTTCGCCGAGGGCGAATCGTCGAACGGGGCGAACCATGATCTGCTGCCCAGCCATCTGACATCGGTGAAGCCGCGCCTGCGCAACTCGATCACGCACTCGGCGCCGGTCTGCCCGCAGCCGATCACGGCGACCGGTTCGGTGCGCGACAGGTCCAGCTCCGCCAGCCGGGGCGCCAGATCGTCGGCGAGCACGGCCCGCCCGCCGTCGAGGCTGGCCAGGCCGGGTGGCAGTTGGGGCCGGGTGCCGACACCGATCACCAGGTGCTGGCTGCGGGCTATCACCGCACCGCCGCTGTGCAGGGCGAACGAGGAGTCGAAGGTGACCTCATCGACCGGCGTCGCGTAGTGGATGTCCGGTAGCTGGCCGGCCGCCCACTCCAGGTACTGGGCGAACTCCAGCCTCGGGATCTCCTCGTACTGCGCGCTCAGGAACGGGAAGACGCGTTTGGTGCTGACCAGGTAGTTCAGGAACGACAGCCGGTGCTCGGGATCGACCAGCGAGACCAGATCCTTGACCCAGGCCGTCTGCATGCGCACGCCGGGAAACAGCAGGCTGCCATGCCATGAGTGCTCCGGCTTCGCCTCGAACAGGGCGATCCGGTCGGGTCTGGCCACCTCGAACAGAGCGGCGAGGCTCAGGTTGGCCGGACCGGCCCCTACTCCGGCCGTATGGAAGTACGGAGCTTCCTGACTGCTCATCTGGCTGACTCTCCTGTGGGGTCGCGCAGGCCGTCCGTCCCCACCGAAAGCCGCTGGTGCTTCCGTGATACACCCATTCGGCCCGATTCGCGGGGCACGGATCAGCCCCTACCCCACGATGGCCGTGTAGTAACTCCTGAACCAGATTCTGGCGCTGCGCCGTTGGTAAATGACTCGCCAAGTTCCGAGGTCAGGCGTATCCGAACAAGGGGAGCACGGCACCGAAAGCCGCTTCGGCCAGGCGCAGGTGCTCCGGGCCGAAATCCTCGCGCCAGCCGCCGATCTGGCCCCGGTAGAAGGAAAACGACTCGCGGTTGAACAGCTTCTCCGCCACATCCTCCGGGGTGATCCCGGTGATGCCGAGGAAGCTGAGGATCCGCTCCAGGGCGTCCGCCCGCGCCTGGGCCGAGCCGCCACCCGGCGGGCCGACCAGTTCCTCGAACGAGGTCTTGCACACGTTCGGGTGGTTCAGCAGCCAGACCACCCGCTCCATGTCCCCATGGCAGGGAAACGACTGGTCGGTCAGCGCGTAGGTGAGCTGCTCCGGCAGGCCCGGCTTGGCCCTGAGGATGGCGCTGAAGACGTCGAAGTCGCCGAAATTGCTGAACCCGCGGCCGGTCCGGCCGGCCAGGAAATTGACCATCGACAGGATCATGTCCCGCGGGTCCCGGTAGTTGAGGATGATCCGCGGTTCCCCGGTCCGCGCCCACTCGCGCAGGAAGTGCCCGTCGAGCTTCTTGATGTCGAACTCGTTGAACACCCAGCAGACCCCGGGCGGGGTCTGCGCGAAGTCCGAGCCCGCGGTGCGCCGCACCGCCTGGGCCACCAGTTCGGTGTTGATCAGCTCCACGCTGTACCAGGTCTTCAGCGGCATGCCGAACCTGATCTGCCAGGACCAGGCGAGCGCCTCCCAGGCCTCGTCGGTGGCCTGGATGAAGGTGGCCTCGTCCGCCTGCTCCAGGCTGGCCACCATCGCGTCTTCATAGACCATCCGGGCGATGCGCCAGCGTTCGCTTTCGGCCAGCACCGGCTTGATCTCCGGGGCGATCCTGGCCTGCCCGTACATGCCGTAGCCGAGCGCGACCATGAGCTCCTGGAGCAGGTGCGTGCCCGACTTCATCAGCGACACCAGGATGACCCGTTCGGCCGCGCCTGGTGCGCTGGCAGGGTGTCCTTCCGGCTCATAAGGCATGGTGTTCATGACGGCGGGCACCGGTCAGAGCGGGATGTTGCCGTGCGCGCCGCGGGACGGGAACGCCTCGGCGATGGCCGTGGCGATCGCCGAACGGGTCCGGTGCGGCTCGATGACCTCATCGACCACGCCAAGGTCGACCGCACGGGCCAGCCCGCCAGACTCCTTCTCGTGCTCGGCGGCCAGTTCGAGCTCCACCTCGTGCCGCCGTTCGGTGGGCACGCCGGCCAGCTTGCGCCGGTACAGGATCCGGACCGCCGCGACCGCGCCCATCACCCCGATCTCGGCCTCCGGCCAGGCGAACACGCGGGTCGCCCCCAGGGCGCGCGAGTTCATCGCGATGTATGCGCCGCCGTAGGACTTCCTGGTGACCAGGGTGACCCGTGGCACGCTGGCCTCGGCGAAGGCGTGCAGCAGCTTGGCGCCCCGGCGGACCACGCCGTCCCACTCCTGGCCGACCCCGGGCAGGTAGCCCGGCACATCCACGATGACCACCAGCGGCACGCCGAAGGCGTCGCACATGCGCACGAAGCGGGCCGCCTTCTCCGCCGAGGTCGCGTCCAGGCAGCCACCGAGCCGCAGCGGGTTGTTGGCGATGACGCCGACCGTTCGGCCGCCGAACCTGCCCAGTTCGGTCACCACGTTCGGCGCCCATCTCGGGTGCAGTTCCACGCCCGGCTCATCGAGCAGCGCGGTCACCAGCGGGCGCACGTCGTAGGCCCGGCGGGGCGAATCGGGCAGCAGTGCGCCCAGGTCGGCGCCTTCGGCGTCGGCGGCGCAGGCCACCGCCGTATCCATGGCCCCCTGCCTGCCGAGCAGCAGCGCCACCCGCCTGCCTTCGGCGATCGCGTCCCCGTGGGTGGCGGTGACGATGTGCACCACACCGGAGCGGCGGCTGTGCGGCTCGGGACCGCCCAGCCGCGCGGAGTCCACGTCCTCACCGGTGACGCTGCGCACCACGTCGGGCCCGGTGACGAAGATGCGGCCAGCCTCGGACAGGATCACCACGTCGGTGAGCGCGGGCCCGTAGGCCGCGCCGCCCGCGGCCGGGCCGAGCACTACCGAGATCTGCGGCACCACACCGGACGCCCTGGTCATCGCCGCGAACACGGAGCCGACCGCGTGCAGGCTCTCCACCCCCTCGCGCAGCCTGGCGCCGCCGGAGTGCCACAGCCCGAGGATGGGCGCGCCCAGCGCGATGGCCTCGTCGTAGGCGGCCACGATGGCCGCGCAGCCGGCACTGCCCATCGCACCACCCTGCATGCCGGGGTCGCTGGCGAACGCCACCGCCTGCATGCCGTCGATCAGGCCGGTGCCCGCCTGCGCCCCGCTGTCGTCGGCCGGGCTGAGCTCGCGCAGCGTCCCGGCGTCGAACAGCGCGGCCAGCCGGTCCCGTGGCTGCCGCGGCTCGGGACCGGGCTGCTGTGGGATCGCGCTCGCCGGGCTTGCCGTCACGTTCGGGTTTTCGAGCAATGTCACCGTCCTGCCCTTCCTGCGGGTGGTGGAAGAGACCCTTTCAAAATCATCACAGCAATCGTGAAAGCCGGCTCTTACCTGCAACTTTCATCCGATGGGCCTAAGCTTTCGAAGGGTCGCTCAGACAGCAGTGAAGGCGAGCGCCACGTTGGACCCGCCGAAGCCGAAGGAGTTGTTCAGCGCCACCATGGGGGCGCCGTCATGGGATGCCAGCGACCGGGGTTCGGTCGCGATGTCGAGCCGGACCTCGTCGTCGGGGTCGTCAAGGTTGACGGTGGGTGGCGCGACCTGCTCGCGCAGGGCCAGGATCGTGGCGATGGACTCCAGCGCGCCCGCGCCGCCGAGCAGATGCCCCGTCGTCGACTTGGTCGCCGAGACCACCACGCCGTCGGCGGCCTCGCCCAAGGCGGCCCTGATGGCCTGGGCCTCCGCGAGATCGCCCGCCTCTGTCGAGGTGGCATGCGCGTTGATGTGCACCACCCGCCCGGCGGGCAGCCTGGCGTCGGCGAGCGCCCGGCTCATGGCCAGCGCCGCTCCCTTGCCACCGGGCAGCGGCTGGGCGATGTGGTGCGCGTCCGCCGAGTAACCGTATCCGGCTGCCACGGCGAGCACGTTCGCGCCCCGGCGGGCCGCGTGCGCGGCGGACTCCAGCACCAGCATGCCCGCGCCCTCGCCGAGCACGAAGCCGTCCCTGCCCTTGTCGAACGGCCGTGACGCCCGCAACGGCTCGTCGTTCCTGGTGGACAGCGCGCGCATGGCCGCGAAGGCCGCGATGTTCAGCGGGATGATGGCGGCCTCGGTGCCGCCTGCCAGCACGACGTCGGCCCGGCCCGACCTGATCATGTCGATGGCGTAGGCGATCGACTCCGCACCGGACGCGCACGCACTCACCGTGGTGTGCACGCCGGCCTGCGCGCCGATCTCGATGCTGATCCAGCCGGCCGATCCGTTGGGCATGAGCATCGGCACCGTGTAAGGCGACAGGCGCTGCCAGCCCTTGGTGTTCAGTGTCTCGTAGGCGCTGATCGTCGAGGACACGCCGCCGATGCCGCTGGAGACCGCGACGCCGATCCGGTCCGGGCCGGCCTGCGGGGCGCCCGCGCCGGCCCAGGCTTCCCTGGCGGCGACGAGCGCGAACTGCTCACAGCGGTCCATGCGGCGTGCCTGCACCCGGTCGAGAACGGTCGCCGGGTCCACGGCGGCGGGAGCGGCGATGCGCACCGGCAGTTCGCCCGCCCACTCGGCGGTGAGCGGGCGTACGCCGCTGTGGCCGGCCAGCAGGGCCTGCCAGGTACTGGCCACATCACCGCCGAGCGGTGTGGTCGCACCGAGCCCGGTGACCACGACGGCAGCCTGGCCCGTGCCAGTCTGAGCTGGGCCAGTCTGAGCTGGGTCACTCTGAGCTGGGCCCGGTGCGGCCGCACTCGCTGACGTTAGGTCCACTGAGATCAGCTCCTCTGGGTTGAACCTGACTGACCGCGGGCCGGCCAGGTGGGTCAGGCCGTGACGCCGGAACGCTGGACGAAATGCACGACGTCCTGGACGGTCTTGAGGTTCTT
>Ga0209167_10000820_pt1 | contig 20506 bp, 20 predicted proteins | sample Coa_R1_9_FD_187154 | JGI IMG/M metagenome (GOLD analysis project Ga0209167, IMG submission 187154) | Surface soil microbial communities from Centralia Pennsylvania, which are recovering from an underground coalmine fire - Coalmine... | ecosystem: Environmental > Terrestrial > Soil >... | reverse complement strand
GAAAAGAGCTCCCTAAACATCTCCACTCTCAATCAAAAATTATCCAAACAACTACATCAAAAGAAAAAAAATTAACAGAAAAAAATCAGCACATTGGACGTGGTCGAAGCATTTCAGACACTCCTTCCCTCTACAAAAAATCCTAAAGAAATTTTATGGCAAAAATAAAACAGTTATCATCACATGAAGCACAAAAAATTGCAGCCGGAGAAGTTGTAGAACGACCTGCAAATATTGTCAAAGAGTTAGTTGAAAATTCAATTGATGCTGGTGCAACACGTATCAGTATTTATATTGAAGATGGTGGCAAACAGTGCATAAGAGTTGTTGATAATGGCTGTGGCATGGATTTTACCGATGCACAAATCTGTTTTGATCGCCATGCAACAAGCAAAATAACTCACGTAGACCAACTTGAATCAATTGATACTTTTGGTTTTCGCGGAGAAGCTCTTGCAAGCATTGCTTCCGTGAGTCAGATAACATTGATAACTAAAGAAGAAAGTGCCATGGAAGGCACAAAAATTATCATACATGCAAATAACATACAAGAAATAATAACTGTCGCCTGCGCAACAGGAACAGACATAAGCGTGCATAACCTTTTTTCAACCGTACCAGCACGAAAAAAATTTTTAAAAGCAACACAAACCGAATGGCGTACAATCCAATTACTCTTTAACGCTTTTTGCTTTGATTATCCTCACATTCACTTTTTTTTGTTTTCTGATGGCAAACAGTTATTAAATTGTCCCATAACAACTACTCTCAAAAACCGTGCATTACAACTGTGGGAACCATCAATTCATAATCATCTTCTTGAACTGCACGTAGATGATTCTGCACTATCTCTTTCTGGTGTTATCTCCGACCACCAACAATATCGGTACGATAGAACTGGTATTTATTTTTTTGTTAATAAACGTTGGATAAAAAATCAACACCTCAGTAGTGCATTTATCAAAGGATACGCAAACGTAATTCCTGCTGGTCGATATCCGGTTGCAGCAATCCACATTACCGTACCAAATAATGAAGTTGATATTAATATTCATCCACGCAAAGAAGAAGTAAAATTTCTCCATCCACGACGCGTGGAACAGGCGCTGCAACAAGCTGTTAAGATTACGCTTGAAAAAAATTTATCCCAACATCTAAAAAAAGATATTACATTCCAGCCAGCAGCATTCCCTTACTCTCCACCTTTTAACCCATCTTCAGTTCCTTTCGATAGATACCCTCTACCATCCGCATCTTTCAATACATTGTTGCACGCAAAAATAGTCAGAGCGAGCGAAGCAGACATACCAACACAATTAGAATCAACAGAATATGAACAAACTTCACTTATGGTGAATTCATCTCCGCTCACCCTGGATGCTCCTCCCGTAGAGAATATATCGAAGAGCACTGACATCTATCGTCTCATTGGTCAATACAACACAACATACTTACTTGTTGAAAAAGAAGATGGGCTTTTTTTAGTAGATCAACACGCAGCACATGAACGAATTTTATACGAACTGTTTTCACAACGCTTTAATGAAGTTGCCACAATTCAACTGCTATTCCCACACATAATAACGTTATCACCAGATGATATTACTACCATAACACCACATCTTGATATCTTTTCCACCAACGGCATTATCATTGAACAGTGCGCAAGTGATCAACTCATTATTCAATCACTCCCTGTCCACTTAAAAGACCAATCAATTAATGACATTATAAAAGAAACAATTTCATGGATTACTAACCCTACATCACTTGATGAACAAGAACTCAAAAAAACACTCAATAATAAATTGCAAGCACAAATGGCATGTAAAGCGGCAGTAAAAGCAGGCGATATTCTTACACAAGAAAAAATGGAACAACTATTACGCGATTTAGAAAAAACAGCCAACCGATTCTCCTGTCCTCACGGCAGGCCAACCGGATGGCTGTTATCATTACATGAAATTGAAAAAAAATTCAAACGACGAACTTAGAAAATTTACATAGTGGAACTAAAGAAACCTTGTCCTTTAGTGCTATCCACAACCAATTTACGATAAAAGAATGCATAAGCAAGCGTTGATAATGGCCATGTAAGAATAATGCCAATCCAACTCAAAAAGCCCATGTACACAATAATTTTTATTACTACCCAAAACGCAAATAAATCCCACACGTGTTGTTTGGTAACATCATAACTCATTTTTAATGCAGCGATTGGCCCTACATTTTTATCGATAATAAAATAAGGGAAAAAAGCAAAACGTAACAATGCAATGAATCCTGGCAACACAAAAAGAAGCCATCCAACCCAAACCATCACAGAATACAGTACCCATGCGACAAGAGCTTTAGGTGCTAAACTAAAACAAGAAAACAATGTTTGCCATGAACTTTCACCACGATCATGCAATCCAAGTGCAACTTTTTTAAATCCTAAATCAAATCCAACAAAAAAAATTGCTAATATTACACCTGAAATAAGGAGTGTAATGATATTTGATGAGATCAAGCTCATCATAGACATACCGGATTGATATGCTACTGCCGCACAATTATAACCAACACATTCTTGATAATCTTGTAATGCTTGTGACGACATCACTGCCTGAATGAAACCTTTATTAAATAATCCAATAAGACCTACAACTAAAGCAATAACACCTGTGCCTGCCAATAAAACAATAACAAAAAGACGTACCTGCTCGACAAGGGTTCTAAAGCCGAAGCCAACAGCTTCTAATACAAAACTTTTTCTTCCATTCATCTTCCACTCTCCTTTTTTATACATAAAAATACTGACATGGATACCATCTAAGCACAGTTCCAAAAAAAATTGCAACAGCTCTCATATAAAATTTGATACCCTATTCATTCTGAGTTTACAGGCCTCTACCGGAACCAACGCTTTCTGCTTGCAATCAATGGCAATAATAACTGTAATGGTGGCAACCCACGTAAATTTAAACCATAGTTAATTAAAGATAACGCAGCTAATCCGATAATAACGCGCAGCAACAGATCACCCAAAGCAATCAGTATCACTCCAATGCCAATCACAATACAAAACAGACCAAAAATATGATTATAATTAATAGCCATAACATTCCTTGCAATAAAAAATTTATTGCACCAGTGTAACAGAACAAAAGATATTTTTTTACTTTATTCTGGTAAATTATCTACAATCATTAAGGGCTATGCAATAATCTGCAATAGCCCTTAATGATTTAATCACTATTATTTTTCGGTATTACTCAATATTTTTTTTATTTTTTAATTTTGTAGAGGTATTGCTTTTTATTGCTGCTAGGTGATCTTTGTATATTTTTAGATAATTCGAAACTATTTCAGTCTTTTGTCCCAAATCATTATTCATAACGACAGCAAAAAAAGGTAAGGTCAACATACTTAAAAACATACTCCATGGAGTCAGGGAACTTAAAGCTATAACGCTGTACATAGGACCAATAAATCCCGCAGCAAAGAGTAAACTTATTTTGAATGCCGCAGTCCTATCTAATCTATTTTTATATGTTAAACATTCTTCGATATCTACATTTTTATATTTATTCAAAATAGGTAGAATTGGTTCAAGAATTGCATTATTTGTTATGTCTTTCGCTTCCTCTAATACAACAAGTTCTGCATTATAGCCATTCAATACAGTTTCTAAACCAAGTGATGAAAATGTTTGCGTATTAATTAGTTTATGATCTTTTATTTTATTTTCTATACAATGTTGTCGACTCAAAAGATTCTCAACAGACTGCAAACCTTTCTCATTAAGCGCTCTTAAATAAGATATCAAATCTCTTGCTAATGTAGGTTGTTTTACTGAATTAATAAGATCTGTATCCAATTTAATAAGCTTTGTCACCGCAACATTCGTAATAATGGGAATCAAAAAAGCAGGATGAGCTTATGCTAGAAAACAACCAACATGCCCCATACCAAGCACAATATTTGCAGCTAAAAGACCATTAGTTTGACTATCTTCAACAAAAAAATTTGAGCCGTATTTGGAGTTGTATGTAGAAAAACGTGATTGCAATGTATTGGAAGTCTGCACCATGAGATCTTTTATTTGCTCTTTCTTTTCAACAATACAACAATTATCACATTGATTACTTTTTCGTTTCTTTATCTTGGTAGATATTGTCTGCAATTCCCTTTGCAATGCAATTTGTTTTATCTGTTTAAGTTTGTAAGAATTTGCTTTGAGAGTAAGTTGCATTGAATGAGATATCGATGTGCTTATTGCGCATAGAGTGAAAATTATATGAGAACTTTTCATGAGACACCTTTTTTTGTTATGTATTTTGTAATGCACACAAAGAGTGCCATAATAATGTAATTAAGTAAATTTAATACATAATATCCACATTAAAAATACAGAGGAATATCCGCTGAAAGCTATCCTGATAGCTCGTGTCAGCACAGAGGAACAAAAAGAGGCTGGCAATTCACTCCCCGCCCAAATCAGCCAGCTTGAACAATATTGCCACAACAAAGGCCATAGCTACAACTTTTTTAATTGTTCAAACCTAGCTGGTACTTCTTCATTTTTAAAGCTTTCTAAACGTTTAAATTTCTTTGCAACATAAGGATCATTGCCATGCAATCTTTTATAATCGTCTAACAACCCTACATAATCTTGACGTAAACGTGTTTCCGCTTTAACTTCTTTTCCTCCTGTAGCTTCAAGAAGCCGTTGTAAAACATATGCCCCTCGATAACCAGCAAGAGTTGCACGGAATTCTTTTTGTTGATCTTTATTTAAAATATTTTGTTGTTCCATGCTATGTATTTGATTAGCTCCTAAGGCTAACAATCCCAAAATAATAGTAGATTTTTTCATAAAATCCTCTTTTTTTTTAAATTAAACGATATTTTTTATTTACAATTATAACAATATCAGACAATAAGGAGGCAAATCAATAGTTTTTTATATATTTTTATATGCAGACGCTATTTGAATAGTTTAAATATAACCGAGGAACTTACATTGATCTTTGAGAAATAATTTTTATGCGTTTTTTAACTCAAAAGATTTTAATATTGTTTTTTGTATTGATGGTATTGGTTTGAGCGGATATTTTTTAATATGTTCCAAATAAGCAATCATTTTATGAGTTTCATCAATATGGCTTAATTGCAAATAATGTTTACCATACAACCTATTTGGATAATAACTTGTACATCTATCTTCTCTCATTAATGAAGCTACTTCTGGATCTTTCAGTGACGGTAATACTTCGGCTTGCCTCTCATGAATTTGTACAAGCTTTTGAAAACCTTTGCTTTTTTCTACATCACTAGAATTTTTCTGTGTAACGCGACCAATGAGATCAGGAACCACTCCTTCAGTTATATTATGTCCTTCTATTATATGAGTAGCCTCATGAATACAAGTAGTTTGTTGCGAACACTTATTAAGCAAATGAAACTTAGGATAAAAAGTAATATGTATGGGTTTATTATTAGAATAAGAAACAGAAGATATGCTACCACCTTGTGCTATTGTATAGGTACAAACATAAAAATGCCCATTGTCAGCAACAGATTCATGTGGCGATGAAATATCACTATTTGTTATACTTACATTATTGATATCAATGTTTCCTTCTGCTAATTTCTTTCGAATAATATTAAAAAGTTCAGGTGAAATATTCTTATCATGTACAACATTAGGACTAGGCTTGCTATGACTTTCTCGATAAGACAAATTTATTTTATTGATTATTTCTAACCCTATTTTAATATCCGTATCTCTTAAATCATGTTCTTTTGCTATTTCATAAAATTGATTTTGTTCATCTGCACGTATATTTTTTTCTATTTGCGCAAGCCTATTCTTATGTATTTTAATAAATTTATCAGGATTGGTAGCCATTATGAGCTTATTAATTGTTCTTATTCCCATAACAAAATTAGTTACTGCAACAGACATACCATATAAATTTTTTTCAATAATAGAACTATACCATGGCTGTTCAGAACAATAAGATGGCATAATAAAAGTAAAAAGAGCAATTGAAGCTATCTGAAAACATTTTTTTGACAATTTCTTCATGTTTATCCTTGTTCCAAATAAGCAATCATTTTATAAGCTTCATCAATCTCGCTTAATTGTAAATAATGTTTACCATACAGCATATTTGGATAATAATCTGTAAATCTATGTTCTCTCATTAATGAAGCTATTTTTCGATCTTTCAGTGATGGTAATACTTCGGCTTGTCTCTCATGAATTTGTACAAGTTTTTGAAAATTTTTGCTTTTTTCTACATCACTAGGATTTTTTTGTGTAACGTCACCAATGAAAGCAGAAACCATCACTTGAGTTATACCATGTCCTTCGATTATATGAGTAGCCTCATGAATACAAATACCTTGCTGCATACATTTATTAAATAAATGAAACTTAGGATAAAAAGTAATATTTATGGGTTTATTATTAGAATAAGAAGCAAAAGGTAGGCCATCATCTTGTATTGTATAATTACACTTATAATCATGCTTACATTGAGCATCAACTCCATCTGGCGATGCAACATCACTATTTGTTATACTTACACTATTGATATCAATGTTTTCTTCTGCTAATTTTTTTTGAAGAATACTAAAAAGTTCAGCTGAAATATTCTTATCATGTACAACATCAAGATTAAGCTTGCTATGACTTTCTCGATAAGACAAATTCATTTTATCGATTATTTCTAACCCTATTTTAATATCCGTATCTCCTAAATCATGTTCTTTTGCTATTTCATAAAATTGATTTTGTTCATCTGCACGTATATTTTTTTCTATTTGCGCGAGCCTATTGTTAAGTATTTTAATAAATTTATCAGGATTAATAGCCATTATGGGCTTATAAATCATTGCTCTTATCCCCATAGCAAAATTAATTACTACAGCAAACATATTATATAAACTCTTTTCAATAATAGAATTATACCATGGCTGTTCAGAACAGTAAGATGGTATAATAAAAGCAAAAAGAGCAATTGAAGTTATCTGAAAACATTTTACTGCAACAGACTTATTATATAAACTCTCTTCACTTATAGAATTATACCATGGCTGCTCAGAACAATAAGATGGCATAATAAAAGTAAAAAGAGCAATTGAAGCTATCTGAAAACATCTTTTTGACAATTTCTTCATGTTTATTCTTTGATAAATAATTAAAATTAACCGTATTAAAAAACACTACCATTACTATCAAATATAACATACATTTACAAATTGCCAATGCCTACTAAGCACGTTACTAAAACCATAAAAATAGCTACCTTTTATGAGACCTTTAAACTGCGGTCAGAAGCCCCCTTAAAAAAGGGCTAAGGTAAATATAAAAAAGCTCCAGAAAATCCAGAGCTTTTTTGGGCACTAACCCGTTATGTTATTCGTATTTTTATTGCGCCTTTTTTAGCACTACAAGCATGTTGTTAATTTTTTTAAGTTTTGCAGTTAATTCAGCTTTTTTAGCTTGCATTGCTTGAATATCTTTGTAAAGGGCAAATCCAGAAATTGCAGCTCCGACTGCTCCGGCCGCTAATCCCTGTGCACCTAACTGATATTTTTGTAACTGTGTTTGTAACTGTTCAAAGCGACCAAAAGGAGAATTTTCAATTATCTGATAATTTCTCTCATTTTCTGGTATCTTAGCAACAGCTTCACGCCAAACATCAATGGACATCTTATCAATACCCTGTCTCTCGTGTCCCTGCGCTTCAACTATATCATATACCTCATATTCTACACTAGGATGAAGCCTTGGTCTGCCTCCGCCTGTAAAAAAGCTCCCACCACCAAAAGCAAAATCTCTAAATATAGTGTTAGCAAAATCATTAGCTACTCCAGATGCTAATAAGTTTATATTTGGCATATTTAGCATATTGCCAACAGCCCACATACCAACAAGACTTGCCATAAACATACCTGTTTTTAAAAGGCCATATTTAGAAACAAAGACATTTTTATAAGAAAAAGAATCTATTAACGTCTGCACGGAACGTTGTTCCGCTATTAATCCTTGCCGACATTGTTCAACGGAAGTCGGCAAATAATTGATAAAACCATCTCCATATTTGTCATAAGCTTGGTACAGCACTGCAATTTGCATTGGTGTTAACACTGCAGTTGATGCTTCTGATGCTTGAATAAAGTTTACTAACAAAGCACTTAATCCAAAAAAAATACTATATAATTTTTTCATAAAACTCCTCATTATAAAATTTTGTTATTTTCAGTATACACTAAAAATATCTCAATTTACAATAACTCAAATAGAAATTTTGTTAAAAATAGAAAAAATATACCAAATTTCAACAAACTTACCAAAATCGTTTCTTGGCAAAAGCGCTTCCTGAGCCAGATTTTAAATATTTTTCAAATTCTAAGGTATCAGCGAAATACGTTTTGACATTGGAGCTGGATACCGAATTTATTATGGCAAACAAGAAAATACAATTATTGTATTATTGGTTGGTAGTAGCAAAAGAACGCAATCACGAGACATCGAAAAGGCCAAGCGATATTGGCAAGATTACAATGGAGTTGAATCATGAAAAGAACAAAAGATTACAAAGAAAGTTTATTAAAAGCACTTCAAGATCCTGAAGAAGCGCTTGCATATCTTAATGCTGCACTCATGGATAAAGATCAAGAAGTTTTTCTTCTTGCCTTAAAACATGTGCTTAAAGCACAAGGCGTTGATATATCAGCTTTTGCTGAAGAAACTGAAATAACTCGTCAAAATATATACCATATGCTTTCTAAAAAAGGTAATCCCCGTTGGCATAATTTTCGTTCAATTATTGATGCTATGGGATTACAATTTAGACTTGAAGCAAAACATAAATAATTTTTTTACGTGTAAGCTTCTTACGTTATTCGCAATATATGCTATTATCGCAGCAATCGTTGTAATGATAGCATTATTTTTTTTAAAAAATAACAAGAAATTACATTTGCAAATCTGTATTCAGAACGTTAATTTTTTTTTAAACTAGTTCTAGTTTTTTTACAAAAACAAGAGAACAAAAAATGAACATCTTATTCTATTCCTCTGTATTCTTTTTTTCTACGCTACTATCTACGGCTACATATGCAGAACATCATTTCATAGAAACAAAAATATATTGGGAAATTCAAAAAGATAGCAAAAACTTCAAAGAGCCCACATCTCATCATCAGCATAATTATTCTCATGATACATGGAATAATCCTCCAATTGGCTCATCATATAATCACCAATCTCATTTTGATCGATATAATGCACAAGATTTTCGTAATTATTTTACCAATCATGGATACTCAGAAAAAGAGATATTAAACCAACGTTGTTTATACATGTTTGATGAATTTGTAAAATTTGCTCAAACATATTCAAATTATACGTGTACTATTCAACAATTACATAATGAATTAAAACATTTAAATATCGCCCAAAAAGCTTACTACATAATCAAAGGCACTTATTGCCCTAAACTACAAAAACGTATCCGCTTTTTATACAATCAATTAAGCACTCTTAAAACAGAAACTCCTACTTTATCAGATGCTTTTGAAAAACGAATGGATGTACATGCTACTGCACACGAAACATATGAAGCTCAATCAGATCATAAAGAGCTTGTTGAATCTTTCATAGCTATTGATGTAAATCAAGCCACCGCAACAATACTTGAGAACAATAATACTTACGAATCAGTAGCTAATGGAATGAATGATCTCGCAAAGAATGTATTTGTCAATGCACATCGTTGCAACATGAGCTTCTTACCAAAAATAAAATCGCACGTCTATGGTTCAATAGATGCTATGAGAATAGCGCAAGATCACCCTACATTTATCTTTAATTTCTCGATGGTTCATCACATACTGGGTGACATTCAACAGCTAGCACACGCTATTCTTAGCGGAAGCCATCCAATATTAAAAAGATCGTCGGAATTATTGATAAGAGGTTTCGGCAAATTTTTCAATGGGCTTAATCCATTAACACAAGCTTCCAACATGGGCCATCTTGCTTGCGACCTCGGATCACTTCTAAAAAAAAGTGGTATTGCTCTATGGAACGATCCTATTGCTGTAATACACAATGGAATCACTTCAATATTTACCTTAACTGAACTCATAAGAAATACCGCTACTTTTACATCAGACCTTATTGTTGGAAAATTATATTTATCTTCAGAGGAATACAAACAACGCACTGATGCGTTCTGCGCAATGATGGAACCGCTAAAAGGTATCACAGCTGAACAATATGTTGACTTTGTAGCTCAAGTAGCAGCTGATGTTGTATTCTTTAAAGGCCTCGGCAATACCTATACCTTCCTCAAAGAGATAGATGTATTAAGCAAATTTGGCGAATCAGCTGCTGCTGTATCACGCACATTCAAAAAAGGGTTTGATACGCATCTTGCTAACAACCCTATTATGATTACGGCTGAAGGAATTCCTATACGTAATTTCGCACCAAAAATTGTGAATTGTATGGAAATTGCTGGACAAGAAGCTAATAATAAAAAAATAATTGAACTTGCGATAAAGCAACTTCCCAAAAATCAAGATAGACTTTTAAATGTTATTACTGAATTTAAATCAATAAAATTGCAATATGGAGATGCAGTATTTTCATTGGATAAAAAGGGATTAAAACATATTCTTTCAAGACATCATCCAAAATATTGGGATGGATCTCTAAAAGCTGGACAATCTTTTTTTAGTAAACACACGAAAATTAATAATATCATTGAGGTTATAACTAAAGTTATTGAACAAAATAGGGAATTAATTATTACTCTTAAAAATAATAAACAATTTCAAATAACAGGAACGGTTGATGGTATTCAATATGTATTGGGTACAAAAAACGGAAGAATTGCACAATTGTATCCACTATTAAAATAGAAATTAGAGAATAAAAAATGTTTACTATCAAATCTTATATCCAAATTCCACATAAAATTATTGATGATTTAAAAAAAGTACAACAAAACCCCTCAGCCTATTTTATTGATATTAATAATGAAAAAAAAATCATAAAAATAAAAAACCAATTTGATTTGGATTATTTAGAAGGGACTATTTATATAGCTTTTAATGATCAGATTATTATGGATTATGAAATGTGGGATTTGGTTGATACATTATGGGCTTATTTTTTGATTCTCATTAAGGATGTTATTGAAAAAGATAAAGCTGAAATATATTTTCCAGATCAAGCAATACAAATAAAGATGCAAGCAAATAAAGACTTTATTATGTTTTCACTCATAATGCCAAATAATGAAACAAGGCAATGGAACTTGCCAAGAGATTTATTTTTGAAGGCATTGCTTGATGGAGCACAATATTTTTTTGAAAAAATGGTTTTGATTTTTGAAGAGAATCAAGAAGACTATGTTAATGAGTTAAAAAAAATACAAAAATTAAAGAAAAAACTTTGGAACTGATAACATTCTCTGACGATCAGAATAGTAACAACTTATCCTATCGCAGAAACAATGAATTTGTCTGTAGCAACTTAGGTTATAGAAAAGAGTGGAATAATTAAATTCACCAGGAAAATTATAGATGAACATGAATGTTATTCTACAATTTTGCAAATGGAAGGCGTTCGTCCCGCTCCAAAAACATTTTTTCCGGCAGATTGGTCTCGTAGTCAAGTGATTGATAAGATCTTAGAAGCCTATGAAAGTTTTAAAGCAAGTGGAATCAATGCTCACTTAGCGCGTGATGGTAAATATGAAATTATAGGACTGACCCAAGAAGGGATTCAAATAAAAATGCATATAACTCAAGATGGAATAATAAAAAGCGCTTACCCTATAATTAATGGATTTGGAGTTTAAATGGAGTTTGTTAAGTATATTCGAGTTTCTTATCTTAATCATAAGTATTATAACTATGAAGATGCTTCTTCAATTATTATGTGTATTCTTGGGCGATTTTTATTTAGTGATGTTGGTAGTGACATTTCATTTTATAAAGAATGGTTGTTAGATAATAAGTATAATAGCGCTGGTGGCAATATAACTGAATTAGATAGGGTTGGTAACTATATACTATTGACTGATGCATGTTCAGAAGAAGATGTTCCAACAAGAGCAAAAATGACTAACGCTCAATTTTTGAAATTACTTGTTGACTGGGAAGAAAAGGTCTGTAAATTAAAACCAAAAGAAGTCACTATCATATATGATAATGACGAATTTGTTTTCGAAACAAAAAATTAAGGTCTATATATAATGAATAAAAAAAAGCATCTCGCTTTTGATGCAATTAGTTTCAGTTTTAAAATGTTACGCAAACATTTTAATTTTTTTTTCAAGTTATTTTCTGCCGCTAGTCTGTTACTTTGTGTAATTACATTACTTGTGTGTTATATCAAGCGTGGACATATAACACACAATGATTTTAAAGCAATCACTACTACTCTGAATTATTTTACAACGAAAAGAGCTCCCGGAATAACAGAACAACTAAAAGAACTAGGACTAACTCGTTTTATTGTTTTATTTATATCTTTATTTGCTTCTATCTATCTGGTTATTTGTGACATGATAGGATCAGTTTTATCTATTAGATTGTATGATGATAAGTATATATCTTTTAAAGAAACCATTTCTCATTTTAGAAAAATTCCAAGTTATTTTGGCATTACTGTTTTGTATTTTCTTGTGACTAATGTAGGATATTATCTTTTCATTATTCCTGGATTATTGATGGAAATACGATTGAGATTATGTAAATATTTTATAGTAGATAAGAATATCGGCATCATACAGTCATTAAAAGGTTCTTGGCATATATCAAAAGGACACATGTTTGATATCTTTATGGTATTTATAATGGCACAGTCTATTCTAATACTAAGTACCATGATGAGCAATGCATTATGTGAATTGATTGCAATTGATATAATTTCGGTTGCAATTATATGTTATACTTCCTTAACATGTCTATTTATCAATGTATGTGCGCATGCATTTTTTTATCGCAAGTTACTTGAAGAAAAACAAAAGCAATTAGAATTTGTAAGCACTATAGATGAAAATCACAATCGAATATCAACTCCAGTTCAAGAAAAAACCTAAGGATCACTTTTAAAAAATACTTCATTATTACTTTTAAAATATAAAAAGAGCAGTTACTTAAAACTACTCTTTTTTACCAAAATCGTTTCTTGGCAAAGGCTCTACCAGCCCCAGATTTTAAATATTTTTCAAATTCTATGGCTGTTTTTTCTTGCTGAAAAGCTACATATGTTACAACAATCCATGGTCTGTATGGTTTGGTATAAATCGAACCACCAGAGTTATGTGTATCTAATCGTTCTTTTAGATTATCGGTATGTCCAATATATTTTTGATCAGGGTAATTAATAGACTTGAGTAAGTAAACATAAAACATATGCTTGGATGATTTCTTTTAAAAAAATAGACCAAAAAAAAACATGTATTTTTACTTTTTAGCCCGCCGCCGCCAAGGCTATGGCGCGCAGCCTTCGCTTTTAGTTATCAAAAATTTTTTAATTTTTTATGTCCAACCTTTAAAAAAGCTGGCCTGCCAGCCGTAGCTTTACGCGAAGGCTGGCATCCCCAAGGGGATTTGAACCCCTGTTTTCGCCGTGAAAGGGCGATGTCCTAGACCAGGCTAGACGATAGGGACGTATATTTCAATTAATAATCTTTTTAAAGATACCCGACTGTAGCGGAAGCAAAAGTTGGGTAAAAAGTTTGGTGAGGCGCGTTGGACTCGAACCAACGACCCACAGCTTAAAAGGCTGTTGCTCTACCGACTGAGCTAGCGCCCCACTAATTTTTCAATCAAATTTCAATTAATTCACTATTAGAAGGTATAATTATAAAGCTATTTTGTCAAGCAAATTAACCGTTTTTCATTAAAATAGATATTTAGAAAAGCAACATCTTAATGCTCGTGCAATAAATTAATATTCCAACAATATCCATGATTGTTGCCAAGAAAGGTCCTGCTGAAAATGCTGGATCAATATTGAAACGTTTAAGAATGAATGGCATTGCGCTGCCAAGCATCACCGACACCAATACAATAATGGCCAATGTAAAACTCACCACAAGACTTTCCCATACCACACCAGTCGTTAAATAAACGCGCGTAAATGACGTTACGCCAAGAATGACCGATAAACACGAAGCCATCATCAATTCTCGACGCAAAAATTGTTTCATCGTACTCTGATCAAATTCGCCTGAAGCCATTCCACAGATTGCAACCGCAGATGTCTGATTACTCGTGTTTCCACCAACACTGGTGAGCATAGGAACAAAAAACAGTAACATTTCTGTAAGCGTTGCTTCATACATACGCATAATAGTGGTTGAAACTGAACCAGCCAATAACAATATCACCAAAATATAGCTGCGTTCATATAAAGATTGGAAAAATGATGTCTCAAAATAAGGGCGCGTAAGCGGTGTCATCGCTGCCATTTTCTGAACATCTTCTACCGCCTCCTCAACTAAAACATCCACCAACGTATCACCTGAAATAACACCAAGAAAAATATCATCTGTTCCTATAACTGGCACCGTAGTAAGACCATAATGCACCATCTCTTTAGCAATTTTTTCACGATCTTCATTAGCATTTGCAACAAGTTCATTATCATGCATAAAAGAAGAAATACGCACATCAGGTTTATTAAAAACCAAATCTTCTAAATAAACAAAACCGATAAGACGATGATCTTTATTAACTACAAATATCTGCTGATGCACATCTCTACTTGGTCGTAACCGCTGCATAAGAGAAACACTTTTTTCAACAGTAAAATCTTCCATTAATGTAATGACATCAGTATGCATCACACCCGCAGCTGATTCTGGCTCAAACTTCAGCATTTTCTTAACTTTTTCATGAACACGTTTATTTAATGAGCTCAAATATCGCTTGAGTTCCTCATCAGAAAATACATCAAAAAGATCCGTAAGTTCGTCAGTGGAAAGAGTCTGAAAAGCCTCAACCTGTTCCTGATCATCCAAAAAGGAAAGAACGTAGACTTTTAATTTATCTTGTAAATTATGAAACAGATCAAGCTGAACTGGATTTGGCAACGCCTTGTATAACGCCTTAACATTCTCATGGCTCAAATTTTTAAATATGTAAGCAATATCGACTGGATGGGTATTGATCAGCTCATGCCACAACCGCCCTCCCATTAAACCTTTTTGAGCAATAACATCATCAATATTTTCCTGAATCCCGTAGAGCAAATCTCTTACATCCATGGATTTTCTCCTAACTTTTGCAATGAGCTATCGAACCAGACAATCACCAAACTTTCTCAGTCTAGACACTGTTTTAAACAGATGCAACCACAATTGCCATTTGACTTTAAGACTATTATATATGAAACTTAAAATAAAGATTTAATTTACTATTTTTTATCAATAGCAACAAAAAATGAGATTTTCAATGATTAAGCATGGCCACATCCCACCTGAAAGCACATTTTCCTTTACTGTACCAGAAAATAGCATCCCTTGTCGCATAGATCGTTACATAACAGAGTTATTTCCTGACTATTCACGGAGCTATTTCCAACGAATAATCGATGCGGGTGGCATAATCATTAATGGCATCCAGGCAAAAAAACCAAGCACTCTTGTCTATTCAACCAATACCGTAACGATACATTTTCCGCCAGAACGCGTCGTAAAAACTGAAAATCTTATCGATAAAACGCTCAAAGTATCAATTTTAGCCACCACTAACCATTTTATGATTATCCACAAACCAGCACATTTGTTAGTGCACGCTCCTTCAACAACAAGCACCGCCATCACTTTAGCTGACTGGATACGGCATTACCATGGCGATATCAGATCAGTGGGGCTCAGCGCACGTCCTGGAATTATTCACCGCCTTGATAAAGAAACCTCTGGTATCATGATTATCACGCGAACCGATTATGCGCATAATATTATTGGATGCTTATTTAGAAATAGAAAAATTAACAAAACATACAAAGCTATTGTAGCAGGACATCCAGAAAAAGAAGGTACTATCACCCTTGCAATAGGCCGTGACCCAATCAATCGCATTAAAATGGCTGCATTTCATGAAGAAAACATTAGTGCCGACGGCACAATAGGTACCACTCGAGTACGCCATGCAAAAACAGACTATAAAGTTTTGGAATATTTTGATAATGCGTCACTGATTGAAGTGAAACCAACAACCGGCCGTACCCATCAGATTCGCGTTCACATGGCAGCACTTGGGCATCCTATCATTGGCGACCAACTGTATGGAAAAAAATCATCCTTAATTGACCGACAAGCACTTCACGCAGAAAGCTTATCCTTTACATTTGAAGAAACAACCTATTCATTCAGCAATGAAATTCCAGATGATTTTCAACAATTGCTCAATAGTTTACGCGGTTGTCCAACTCAAACAAAATAAAAACAAAAAACATCTTTTTTTACTCTTGCATTTTTTTTTAATCCACAGTAGCATTGAGACGAGCTAAGAAGGAATTGTAGTAATGAAGCCCCTTCTTATATCATTATAATTAAAATTTTTAATAGACTTTGTATAAAAAACAAAGTTTATTTTTTTATGCCGTCAATTGCGGCATACACTTAACTGAATATTTTGTAACACCGGCAAATTCTTTACAATAACCACCAATAGATTTTTCACATCTAATAACATTGATATTTTCCGCATTAGTATTTAATCCCGCTTTTGTCCAATTTGCAGAACCGGTAATGACAAGCTTATCATCTACAATACAATATTTATGATGCATGAGTGGTACATATTTTTGTTCTCTATAGTTGGGTACTAATGTTGGATCATAACGCCGCACATCAATCCCATTTTTAATGAGTTTTTGTGCCTTGCTAGAAAAATGCTTCATATTACTCCCATCCATAACAACAGATACAATCACACCTCTTTGATGAGCATCTATTAACTGTTTACTAATATCAATATCAGTTAATGCAAAAGCGGCAATACGTATACTTTTTTGTGCTTGTGAAAGAATTTTTAAAATAACAGACGAAAGATTATGCATTGATCCAAAAAAAGATTGTATCAGAGATTTGTCATCAATAAGATACGCGCTGTCGACTTCTTTTTTTAATGGTATTACATCAACCACAACTTTTTTATGATTCTCAGGTATTATCCTATTTTTTGTTTGATACCCTCTAATAAAATGAGTCGTACCAAACGTGCGTGGCGCATCAAAACAGAGCTGCATATTTTTTTGTAAAGGATGAACCATATGCACCATACCGGATATATTCAAACATACAGACATCACTATCAATAATGAACGCTTCATACTATCCTTCCATAGTAAAAACTTCTACCGCTGATAAGCACCAAGCACAATATGCTTACGTAGCTGACGCATTTTTTCTTTTTTTTCCTGTTTTCTTTCTACTTCTCTCATTTTTTTAGTTGCTTTTTCGGTAATTTCTAATGTCTTTAAAAAAATACGATTTTCCTTTTTCAGAGCATGCATCATATCATAACACATGACATCAGATCCTTGTGTCAATCCACACACTATATCTGATAAATGAAAAAAATCTTCTACTGCTTCAACAGTAACATCACTAATATCACAAACTTTACCAACCTCATCTTGCATTGTGCTGCGCAAACATTCTTGTAACTGTTGGTAAATAACATTTGTTGCTTTCTGATCAAAATTCATCGCAATGTTAATATCACTTATAATATTACGTATATCCCCAAATTCCGCTTTAATTTTAAGTTTCAACCATTCAACATCGGTTATATCCTCTCCTATTTTTATTTTATTGCGCGCTTGGGTAAATATACTATCAATCACGGTGCGATATTCTGACTGCACTGTATGCATCCCCTCTCCATCTCCTGATAATGTCTCATCTGCACACACAATTCCTGATACACAAACACACAAAAAATATACTATTTTCAAGCTCTTCATGTATTCTCCTTTTTTTTATTTCTGAGATCGCACGATAATAATGCATCAGTAAAGAGATTTTTTGCAAGCATGCATCAAAAAGAAAACAGGCCTAAAATTTCCAGCGCATTTCAACTTCACCACCCACATCACGCCGCTCATCACGAATTGCGCGTAAAGTAATATCATCAGATACCAAAAATTCTAATTCAAACTTGGTATCTTCCGTTAAACTAAAGTTTTTTTGAATGACCGCGCGCCAACGATCATCAAGACTAATTTCCAACGCACCACGTAATCCACCTCTGCCCGTCTGATCAATAAAACTTGGCACCAAATTAATGTTAAACGATCCGAGTAACGGCTTAAAATATTTATCAAAAAACGATGACTGATTATTACTAAAAATAAGACTCTTTAAATTTTGTACAATCAACGCTGGCATCATGCTATTTAAAGAATTTTCTTCCGCACCAACAAGCAAAAGACCTACTATTTGCTCTTCAGAAAGTGGCGGCGTTGCATCAAGAATAATCTGATGGGCTGACAAAGATCCCTCCACTTGTAATGAAATATCATATTTTTTAATTTTATTACGCGCAACAAGTTCAATGATGGGATCAAATAACTGCTCAGGAGAAAATGTAATCACTCCTTTAGAAATATAAAGTGGTTTATACGGAAAATTAAGCGTCCCTGCCTGCAACACAAGCGATCCTGTAACTGTTGGTTCATGACCATCTTTTTGAACTCGTACATTCACGTGCGCATTGGTTTGTAAAAATCCCGTATCAACAATAATTGGTGCTTTAGTTTCAATAACCAGATCGCATTGCAAAGGAACATCAGGTAAAGAAAAAACTGAATGAGTGTATGACAAAAGCTGTTTTTGAATAATGCCGGAAAAAAGATTTTCTTTTAATTGTGCTTTATCAATAATAATATGACCATCAACACGCATAGCGCGTGATAGTGGTTTTGAAAAAAGAAGATTACCTGAAACAATCGCGAAAAGATCTTTTTTTACATTGAGCAAACAGCGGTCTAAAATTAACGGTGCATGTGCAAAAACAAGGGAACCATTTTGATCAAAATAAGCAGTTGCGCGTAGACAATTCATTCTTCCTGTATGCAAAGAAAGATTAACATTTTCCAGCACCACTGAACCATTATTCACGTCATAAACGCAATGCGCATGTAATCCATCAATAAAATTATACGTCTGTGGCAAACGGATCGTAGCATCACTCAGCATAAAATCTGCAACAACTTGTGGCAGAACAATCTCTGCAACAACATCCAAACTCCCTTCCCCTTGTACATCATATTTCATCGTGCTGTTGATCAATGAACGAATAAAAGGAAATGATACTGATCCAGAAATTTGCTTATCATCAGTTGCCTCCAACGTGATCAATTGCTTATTTTCTTTATCTTTATACACACAGTGATGCAAAGCAAAATGCGGATAGAGAACTGCTGAAATATCATATTTATTTTCATCAATTAAACCCTGCGCAACAAACAGTCCTTGCTCCTTTGCGGTAAAAGAAATTGTACCACTGCTACTATGCATTACATCACTCAACGTATGTGTAGCAACAGCATCATACGTGCCCGTCAAAATATTGTTATCAACTGCTACTTGTATAGACAAAAGGTTAGGTTTAAGACGCCAATATGGCAAAGCTTTTGCCGTAATATCAGTAACATTGTTAACACTCAAATCTCCTTTTTTTGTAGATTCATGCCAATGTCCTATCCCGGTACATTCCTGATTACAACGATATATCGCAAGTCGCGTCTTCCAATCATCACCCTGACGGGTAAAAATAATTTTTCCTACATCACACAAATGATGGTTATCAATCATAACATCTTCAACAACCAACTGCCCCTCAATTTTGCGTGATTCATCACGACTTATTTTTATTGAAAAATTGCCTGTGCCATTAATCGTCTGCTTGACAACAGAATTGGTAATGCACTGAGCAACGTATGATAAAGGAAAACGAGCATTAACACGTAACTCACGCTCAGTAATAATAATAGGATCTATAATCAAAGAATTATGAGCACTGCGCACTGCAAATCTGCCTCTTCCACTTTTCCATCCACCAGTTACATAGCATCCACCTTGACTGCCCATATGTGACAACACATACGTTCCTGCTACCTGCGCTCCCATATCAAGTTGATCACCAACATACTCCGTGGTAATAAAAAGATCTGCCGCAATATTTTCAACATACTTACTTTTTTCATACGTAACTTCACCATCTCCAATAGACATAGTCGTTTTGATTTGCCTTCCTATTCTTAATGATGAACTATTAAATAATAGTGAAACGTTACTCTGAAGTTGTTCATCAGTACCATAAAACCGAGCATTTTTAAAAACAATCGATTTTAATTCTGTAGAAAAAGGCAAAAATGATTTTTGCATCATAGCCATAAGATGTGATTCAATAACAAGGTGGGATTGTTCAATGCGTGAGCTACACTCAAATCCATCCATCTCAATAT
>Ga0209167_10000817_pt1 | contig 20525 bp, 21 predicted proteins | sample Coa_R1_9_FD_187154 | JGI IMG/M metagenome (GOLD analysis project Ga0209167, IMG submission 187154) | Surface soil microbial communities from Centralia Pennsylvania, which are recovering from an underground coalmine fire - Coalmine... | ecosystem: Environmental > Terrestrial > Soil >... | reverse complement strand
AGTCAAACTACAAAGCCAGACCTTCGACGAACAACTCCAGGTTGCCACTATGCAGGGCGATCTCAAGCAGGCGCAGATCACCAAGGAAATCGAAGAAAAACTGCTGGCCGAACATCTCGACTCCGAGCTCAACGCGAGGATGGCGATCGCGAAATGGGAACAAGCCGTCAGCCGGGCTCAGATGGAGAAGCAGAAGCTCGACATCCTGAAACAATCCGTCGACGCCCAGCTTGAATCGCAGCACGTCCTGATCGAAAAGCTGCGCGCCACCTGGATGCTCAAAAAGAAGCAGGTGGATGAGCTCACCATCCGCGCCGGCATCAAAGGCCGCATGCAGGAGATGACTCTGCAGGTCGGTCAGCGCGTCAAGCCCGGCGACGTTCTCGCCAAAGTCGCCCAACCCTGGAAGCTGATGGCGCGCCTGCAAATCACCGAGACGCAGGCGAAGGATATTCTGCTCGGCCAGAAAGCGTCCATCGATACCCGCAATGGTATCGTTGCCGGCCACGTGACCCGCATCGACGCATCCATCGTCAACGGCACCCGCACTATCGACTGCAAACTGGATGGCCCTCTGCCTACCGGCGCCGTACCGGATCTGAGCGTGGATGGCACGGTCGAGATCATGCGTCTCGCCGATGTCGTCTATATGCAGCGCCCCGTCATGGGGCAGGCCAACAGTTCGGTGAGTCTGTTCAGAGTGGATACGGACGGCAAAGAAGCCACGCGCACCGTCGTGCGCCTGGGCCATGCATCCGTCAACAACACGGAAATTCTGGAAGGGTTGAAACCAGGCGATCAGGTGATCCTTTCCGAAATGTCCGGCCAGGATCAGAATTCGCGCATTCGATTGAATTGAGGAATTGATTAGGAGAATCTCCGATGCCAGAACCCCTTATTCACATGCAGGCAGTCAAGAAGGTATTCGTCACCGACGAAGTCGAAACCCACGCCCTCGAAGGCATCGACCTCGACGTCCAGCGCGGCGAATACATCTCCATCTCCGGCCCGTCCGGCTGCGGCAAATCGACCCTTCTCGCCATTCTGGGGCTGCTCGATTCGCCCACCGCGGGCGCTTACGTTCTGAACGGGCGCCCGGTGCAGGATCTCAAGCTCAGCGAGCGCGCCCGCATCCGCAATCGCGAAATCGGCTTCGTTTTTCAGGCCTTCAATCTCATCGGCGATCTCACGGTTTATGAGAACGTCGAGCTGCCCTTGACCTACCGTGGGATGGGAAGCGCCGAACGCAAGCGCCGCACCCAGGAAGCGCTCGATCGCGTCGGCATGGCCCACCGGATGAAGCACTACCCCGCCCAGCTCTCCGGCGGCCAGCAGCAGCGCGTGGCCGTCGCCCGCGCCCTCGCCGGCGACCCGTCCATCCTCCTCGCCGACGAACCCACCGGCAATCTCGACTCCGCCAACGGCGAAGCCGTGATGGACCTCCTGACCGAACTGCACAAAGGCGGCGCGACCATCTGCATGGTCACCCACGATCCCCGCTACGCCCGTTACGCCGACCGTTCCATCGACCTCTTCGACGGCCGCATAACGCACTAGCAACGTGTCGGGCAGGACGGCATCCTGCGCGGGGTTGCCAGCCCCGCCGAGCCGCTTCCAAATGAACACCGCCGAAACCCTCAAACGCTGGCTGGCCGCAATCAACGCCCAAGACGTTACGGCTCTTGCGCAACTCATGGCGCCGCATTTCCTCTTCGTGGACTCCCTGGGAAATCAGGTGCAGGGCGCAACACCCATGCAATCCGGCTGGCGAGGCTACTTCGCCATGTGTCCGGACTACTGGATTCGCGTCGACCACCTGATGACTGAAGGCGACACAACGCTCGCCGCGGGTGAGGCCGGCGGGACCATCGACGGCGAATCCTGGCGGACACCGGCGGCATGGAAGGCAGTGATCCGCGACGGCACTGTCGTGGAATGGCGTGTGTTCTCGGACGGCAAATCGGTCTACGAGATTCTGAACCGTCGCAAATCCGCGTTATCCTGAAAGCAGGGAGACCTGCGTTTTGGGTGATTTCGCAACGATGCGGGCCTCGATGTTTGCGAAGCTTTATACGGAGCCGACGTCCGCGCAACGGTCGCGCCAGCTTTGAGAAAGGCGGGTGACTGACCCCCCTTGCGCTAAGCCGGCATGCCTGCCATCTGTCCCAGCAGCTTATACAAAATCGCGAAATCCTTCTCTCCCCAGCCCCGTCCGCACGCCGAAGACAACATCTCGTTCACGATGGCTGCGGTAGGCAGCGGCACGTGCAGCTCCCGGCCCAATTCCAGCGCGAGCGTCACATCCTTCTGCATCATTGTGGTATTGAACTGCGCCTGTTCGGCCATCTTCAGGATCAGCGGCCCTTTATATTGAACCAGCGGCGACGCTATCGCGCTGTTGGTCAGGATCTCGACGACCGTTTCCCTCGGCACTCCGGCTTTTTCCGCGAGCACCGAACTTTCCGAGAGGGCAAGCATCTGAACCGCTATACTGATGTTCGTGGCGATTTTCATCGCCAGGCCCAAACCGTTTTCACCGACGTAGGTCACCTTCTGCCCAATGTCTTCAAGCAGGGGCTTTGCGCGTTCAAACGCGGCGCGAGTTCCGCCGACCATCACGGAGAGCTTTCCCTGCTCCACCAGGCTGACGCTTCCTGAAACCGGGGCGTCCACCATCTCCGCGCCTTTCTCGCGCACCCGGGCGGCAAGTGCGCGGCTGGCACGGGGGCTGACGGTACTCATATCGATCAGGAGCTTGCCCGAACTCAAGCCGGCCAGCACGCCGCTCGGACCGTCCGACGCGCTCTGAAGCGCTGCTGTGTTCGTTACCATCACGAAGGTAACATCAGCCGCTTCACACACCTCGCGGCCCGAAGCCGCCCACCACATGCCCTGCTCGATCAGATCTTTCGCTTGCGCCGGAGGATAAATGTCGTATCCGGCTACTTCATGCCCTTTGCTCAGGAGCCGCTTCGTAATCCGGCCGCCCATCGCCCCAAGGCCAACAAATCCCAGCTTACTCATGAGGTAGATCCTACCATTACCCTGCGGCCGGAAACTTTGCGCCAAATCCGGCGCCGATTAAGCGTACTGAAAGGCCGGCGTTGCGATCGCAAATCCTTTGTCGTCGGCGGCTGCAAAATGACTCGCGCCGTATTCCGTCGCCTTTTCGATGATGTGGTGGACATCTTCGAGGCTCGTGATCGCCGTAGCTTTGGATCATGCCTCGCTGGCTCAGACCGGCGCTGAGGAGGCCATCGGGAGCTGCCGATGGCTGGCGGTGCGCTCGGCGTCTCCGAGATCAAATCCGGCCTGCTCCGTTGCTCGGCCGTCAGCCGCTGGCACCCTTGCATCTCGCCGGGCAGAAAAAACAGCCCGTCCCGGAGCGGACTCCGAAACGGGCTGCGGGTTTGGTAACTAAAGAACGGTTAAACGGTTAGTGGCGAAACTGAGTAGTGATGTCCTTGGTCTCGTAGACCTCGCAATTCGCGCGCTCATGCTGTATGGCCGGCGCGCCCTGCCGCGCCCGCAGAATTCTTTCCGGCATCACCCAGGGCTCAATGAACGAATCCGGATCTTCGATTGTCATGTCGTAGTGAATTTCATCGCCAACACGCGTGAGTTTCTCAATCATATGCATGTCGGCGGAATGGAAGAGGCCTCCCCGTCCCAACCACGTCGTATCGGTGAAGTTGGTGGAATCGATCACCAGCGTGTCGCCCTCCCATTTACCGATCGAAAGTCCGTAGTAATAGGATTCGACCGTGTCGGGACGCTTACGGCCGTCGGTCGGGATGTCGCGGTATTCGTAGTTTCCGCCGCCGTAATCGGAATACTCGTTGTAGAAAAAGATGATGTCGGTCGCGCTCTGGATAATCCGCGTTGGCGTGCCCTGCCGCGGGATTCCCAGGGGTTGACAGGTCATGACCGGATCATACTTGTTCGTCCACTGATCGAGTTCCTGAATTTTGTCCCAATACTCGGGTTTGTAATTGGGACGGCTCGGACCAAACCGCGATGGCGAGATCCACTCATAATCCACCCAGAAGTTGTCTTGCGCGGTTGTGCAGCCGACGTCGACGTTGATTCCCCCTCCCGGCACCTGCGTTGGGCCACATCGCCGGGTCCCGCTACCGGTAACCGGAAGTGGGGGGGGACTCCAGTTCCCTGTCATATCCGGATGCCCATCGGCCAGCCGCGGGGTTACGGTTGCAGTTTGTGCCGGCGGTGCCTTTGCGTCGGCATTCAGGGTCCAGTTGGCAGGCTGATTCGTTGGCTTGATCGCCGCCCTGATGCTTGCCGGTACCGGCATAACGACATACATCTGTCCCGTTTCCGTCAAGGTAGTCGTAATGTCGCGAACCACCGTTCCGTTCTGCTTCTCGGTCATCCTGCCCGCGTAGAACGCCTCCGCCGGGTTCAGCGGATTGTTCCAGTCCTTATAGTTGCTGTAGGTGAACTCGTAAGTCTTCGCACCCTGCTTCACGACCACGCGCTCGGGCATGAACTTCGCGTCGAGTGTGGCGGTTGCGATTGCGTTGGGGACGCCCGGAATCGGGAACGTCACAACGGGCTTGCCGTTCTCCCACGAGACGGACGTTTTCCCCGCCATCGAGACGTCGGCAGGTACCCGTTGCGGCCTGGGCGCCATTTCCGGTGGATCGCTTGTCCCCGCCATCGCGGCCTTGAACGCACCCTGCGGACTTGCCCACAGGCGAATCATCCGCTCCTCTACAGTAGCGGGCTCCGGCGTCGCCTTGCCTTTACCGGGGTCGAGTTCGGCGCCTGGAATGTCTTCGTTCCAGGCATACGCTCCACTGAGGACTTCGACATTCGAGCACGGCTGGCCATTGGGCCGGGTGCCCGTGTACTGAACCCGCTCGCCTGACGTCTGGTAGCTGATGCTGGTTCGATATTTCGTTACATTGCAGGGCTGCCCGTTCACTTGAATGGTGCCCTTGCCCTGATACTCGAGCGACATGAGCAGGTCTCGCTCCTCGCTGCTTCGGAGCATGCCCATATACCAGGCCCAGTTGAAAAGGACTGCTTTCAGGTCCTTCACACCGGAAGCAGGGGTGTAGAGCGGCGCGCCGCCTCGGCCTCCGCGGCCACCGGCTCGTCCAGCACCTCCGGCGCCCGCACCCGGGCCAACCTCAGCCTGCGCTCCAGCGCCCCCTGCTTGTGCAAAGGCGGAGGACGGCTCGCCGACCGTCAGGGCGACTGCGATCGCGATACTTGTCCAAAAAATCTTTCGTAGAACAGCCATGATGATTCCCCTTCTGTGTCTAGTCATTCGGGTTACCGGCGGAGATTTGGATCACGCGCCCGTCGGGCATGATCACGGTCTTGAGGAAGCCCGGCGGACTGCCGTCCCGCGCCGGCAGAAACTTCGTTTTGATCCCGCCCCCCGGTATGGAGCGCATGCGGTCCGGTCTTGCCGATCCCGCGCTGAGTGAGCACCCGTGGCGGATCTGAGGTCGTCATCACCCACTCGGTCGACGACCCGTCCTGATTCCTGGGCACGAGGGCCGGCGAACCGGCCACAAATCCCAAAGTTCGTTTGATCACTTCGATATAATCTCCGCGGTTGACCGGTCGGCTAAGGATTTTATCACGATTTGTTGATGCCTCGCTTTGAGCCTTTCCCTCTGTCGGCTGCGGGGTAGTTCCCCCAGCCGGATTCCGTTTCAAACTGAAGCTATCCATCCGCCGGCTTTGTCCTGGCGGTGGCAAGTACCGTCGCGCCCGCGGTTTGGCCTCCGGACGAGGCTTTTCGGCTTCCCGGCAAGCCGACTTTCGTTCAATTAGCAGTCGGTTTATCCAGCCGATCGATCGCGAAGACTTCGATCGGGTCTTTGGTCGATCTGAGCTTCAAACCGAGTTGCCGTTCGATCGCAGTATAGAGGTCCGGCAGCTCGTCGTTGGCGGGGTCGACCGGAAGCGCCCGCGCTATGGGCGCGAATTGAAATTCGTCCGCTTTCCAGGTCAGATTGAAAGTATAGCGGCCGGCGACACCGGTGTGGTCGACAACGGGCCGATCCACTACATACCGCTGCATCCAGCCGGCGAAATCGGCCATTGTGGCGTCGTGCACCTCCATGGACCCGAGAGCGTGGAAGCCGAAAGTGCCTTTGCCGCTCGGATCGCCGGGATACTCCGCGAGTTTCGGGCCAACCTTGGCGGGCACGATTTCGAAAACTGAGAGTTCCTTTTGCGCCCGATGGAACGCGAGGTGAAAGCGATCGGTAAGCAGACCCTGGGCGAGTAACTTCATCGAGCTGCCCTCACCCTCGGCTGCTTCGGCAACTATGTCGAATCTCTCGCTTTCAATCCAGCCCGGAGCATCGACGATCTGACGCGGATGCAACGTATACGCAAATGCCATCAGCGCACTCACCGACACGTTGACCCCGGTGAAGCGTCGCCCCGTGATAGCGATGCCGAACCCGGGGAGACTGGGGTTGTGCGGCTTGATCGTGGCCACCTCAAAGTGCGCCCGCCCGTCGACTCGCCCCGTTTGTGCCCGCACAGCCGGATTCAGGGCGCTGACAAATGTCATTGCCAGGACGAGGCGCCAATTCCGAAAGGTCGACATTTGACTCAGCGGCTGTCTCTTATTATTCTGCACGGCAGCGGGTTTTGCGACGTGGCGCGGGTTGGGTGTAAGGTTGAGAGTGCAGTGCTGCTCGCGGTCCGATTTGTCGCGCTGGGCGTTTTCGCGATTCCGATTGTGACGGCGCAGAAGCCTGTATCTCACAGCCCACCGTCCGGCAATGGGTCGAGCGCTGCGTCGATTGTGCCGTCGCAGGCAGGTGCCAATCCGGTGGATCCATGGCCCGGCTCGCAGCTCCCGGTAGTGCTGTCCGGCATTGTCGTGATTGAAGGCGGCGGAGGCCCGGCCGCGAACGTCGCCGTACAGCGGTTCTGCGGTAACATCGCGCGCACCGTGGCATGGACAAACGGCAAAGGCCAGTTCAGTTTTCAGTGGAACGATTTTTCCGGCGTCGTGACCGAGGCATCCGATCCCGAGCCCCGAAACGCCGCGCCGCGGAGCAGTCGTTCGAACTCGGGACTGAACAGCGCCGCGTCGATGCCGAACGGCCCTTCGAGCTTTCCCGGCACAACAACCACCCCATATACAGAGGGGCTGCCGGGCATGGACATGAGAGATTGTCAGCTGGAAGCGGACGCAGGTGGGTTCCGCTCGGATCGCGTGGACCTGATTGATCATCGGGCGTTGGACAATCCGGATGTCGGTGTCATTGTGCTGCACCGCATCGGTAACGCGCCGGGAATTTCTGTTGGCGCGAGCGCACTCGGCGCCCCCAGAGATGCGCGAAAAGCGTTGGAGAAAGGCGTGCAACTGCTTCGTCCGGAACAATGGGACCCGGCAGGGGCGGAGAGAGAATTCGAAAAAGCCGTCAGAATCGATCCCAAATTCGCCGAGGCGTGGCTGTATCTGGGACGCGCCCTGGTGCGGGAGCGGGCGGAAGATCGGGCGCGCGAAGCCTTTTTGAAAGCCATCGACGCGGACGACAAGCGGCCGGACCCATTCATAGAGTTGGGGATGATGGCTTCGCGCCATCGGCAGTGGCCGGAAGCGGCGCAATATCTGGATCGGGCGCTGCAGCTGGATCCGGTGGATTATCCGCATCTGTGGTACGACGACGCGGAGGCGGATTATCACAGCGGGAATCTGGACCGCGCAGAGAAGAACGTGCGGGAAGCGGTTAAGATGGCCGGGCCGAACCGCGAGCCGGGCGCAACGCGGCTGCTCGGCCTGGTGCTGATGAGCAAACACGACTATGCCGGAGCGGAAGCCGCGCTGGGGACCTATCTTCGGGAGGTTCCGGATATCGAGGATTGGCTGGAAATGAAAGCTAAGCTGGCGGAGATTCGCGGCCATCTTGGCGGCGAGAGATGACGCTTTGGAGTTGTCGGCTCCGATTTCGGTGAGCGTTCCGGCGGAACGCTCCTTGCTGCGTTGATCGCGGGTCGCGAATGTAAGGGAACACCCGACCACCGCACACGTGACGTTTTTGGAGTAAAAATCGGTCAAGTGGAGTTCGTTTAGGATGCCAAAATGCGTCTTGCTGCTGTTCTCGCGCTCGTTCTGCTGTCATGCCTGCCGCACTTTGGCGTCAGGAGCATGGTAGTCAATTCAAGGATTGATCTCCTGGGGCTCGAATAAGGAAACATTCAAGGTCACTTTGACCATTCGCCGTGCCGAAGGAGTTTTCATCGTATCGGAATTCCGGCGGATTCTGATCGCAGTTGGTCCTGCGGGTGCCCGATTGGCCTGACGATTACGACGCAGCACGGCTTCGCCGAGATGGGCCTCAATCGCGAGGACCTTCTGAAGGTCGTGGATCAATACCTCAGGAACTACGCACCCGCGGCGCTTGACGCAGCCAGGGGCTGTTCTCCGGAACAGTTCTAAGGCCAGCCCGGCATGTCAATTTCGGTGCGCCAAGTCCCAAGTCTACGGTGCCATAGCTCCCCTGCGACGGGCATTGTGGAAACAATCCATCCAACGCCGAATCCCAAGGCTGAATGTGAACGAACGTCGATGATTGTCTGTCGTTAACCACGATAGCCGGTGTTGGGAAGGCGTTTCTCAAACTCTGGGCAAAGGTATGTTTCCTGGACGACCTCCGCCATATCCGGAATTGAGAATAGATCGAACTTGTCTTTCACCTGCGAATACTCCTTTCTCGGTTTTCGAAAACAGGCCATTGCTCCGAACAGGCCGTTACCGGCTGGGCTGTAATCGGAATGAGCACAACTGACGCAGGCTTGAGGCAGGCCCTGGCGGCAATGATGACTGCAAACTGAGCAACGTCATCTCGGGATTCCGGAGCGTTTCCCCGCGCCGGACATTGGCTTCCGCTGCGCCAGGAACCCTGAACCGTCGAGATGCTATTCCACCCGCTTTGCCGGCAGGTTCGATCCGCCCTGGTGCAGCACCAGCGATATCGCCTTCCCCTGACTGTCGGTCTCGAAGGTAATCTGCGCGTCGATGACCTTCAGGAAAAAATCCTTGTCGCTTTCAGGAAACACCTGGAATTTTGGCTGGCCGGTGGCCTGCGCGAAGAGCTCATCGCCCTCCCTCGTGATCGTCAGGATGAAGTTCGGAGCCAGTTGGTAGCGTCCCAGGTAACCGTCGAGCAGTTTCGGATCGATGGCAGCCTCCTTGTGCTCCTTCGGTGGCTGGAACGCGCTCTCAGGAAGGAGCGGAGCCTTCGGATTCAACAAATGCAGACCGATATCATCTACTCCTGCGGTCGTCTCGGCATTTGACAGCACCACTACCCCGATGCGGCTTTTCGGATCGTAGCCGATGAAGGACCGGTATCCGCCGGTGCCGCCGTTATGCCAGATCAAATCCTCACCGCCTCCCGTAAAGATGTGCCAGGCAAGGGCGACCTCCAATCCTGGCGAGCCGGTAGGGCGCCGTACCGTGAGCATCGCCGCCATCGCCGGGGCCAGTGCCGTCTTCATATAACCGAGATTCGCCCCCAGGAACGTCAGCATTTCGTTCGCGGTGGACCTGATTGCGCCCGCGCCGGCCAGTGTCGGTAAATCCCAATTGCCAACCGTTTTCAGTTTGTCGTCATGCCCCATCGCCAGCCGGGCTTTCAGTTCGGGTGACAAAGTGATGGCCGTATCCTTCATGCCGAGCGGTCCCGTAATCCGCGTTCGCACCAGTTCGCCATAATCCATTCGGGCTCGTAACGCCAACACGCGCCCCAACAGTCCGCCGCTCAGGTTCGAATATTCATACTGAGAGCCGATGTCGCGCGTCAATTGGTACGAAGACAGGAATTCGTACAACTGCGCGACCGTGTAGTCCGCGTAAGGATTGGCGGCATCCTTCGGTTTCATATTGGAGGGTAGGCGCGGCAGGCCCGAGGTGTGCGTTGCCAGGTCCTCAAGCGTGATCTTCCGGCCGTTGCGCTCCGGCATTTTCACTCCCGCCGGGAGGTATTTGGCGACCGGGTCCGTGAGCGCGACCTCACCCCGCTGCACCATGTCCGCCAGCAGGAGCGAGGTGAAGACTTTCGTCACCGATCCGATTTCAAAGATCGTGTCGCCGTTCAGAGCGCGCGGGTCGCCGGTTTCGAGAGCGCCGTAGCTTACGAGCTTGCGTCCATCGGGACCAATCATCCCGACTACGATTCCGACGCTTTGCTTGTACTTGTCGATTCGATCCCGCAGGATGCCGCGGATTTCGGAGTCGGATGGCACCAGAGAGTCTGCAGGGGTTTGGCCGAACACGCCCGGCGCTAAGAAAAGGAATCCAATTCCAGTCACAACCTGTCTTCTCGTCATACGAAATTCCTTTCTACTCACGGTCGGTCTCCATTGCTCTCAGCTCCTGGATTTGGCGGTCGAGCTTGCGGGCAGCCGATTCGTTCAATCTCCACACCCCGACGAAGACCACCAGGAAGATGCCGGCAAACTCGATCAGTCCCGCATTGATCCCCCGAGCAATCGCCAAAGTCAGGACTTGGGCCACAAATCCAGGTAAGAACGGAACCAAATACCACATCCATACGGTTTGCAGGGCGTTGCGCTGACGTTCGAGTTCCCGTATATGGAAATCGAGCGAAGCTCTCAAGCCCGCGTCAACGGGAAGCGATCCGGCGGCGCCGCGCCGGTGCAGCTGAAACACCACATATATCGCGCCCGCGATATACAGCAGTGGAGGCGCCAGCTGCCAACCGCGGAAACGCCAAAGGCTCGCTCCAAAAAACGCGATGACGATCGCTCCGGCCACGTATTCCCGCAGATTCCGCCGGCGAATCCGCCGCTCGAAGCGGGCAGCTCTGCTCCGGACATCGTCGAGTGTGATGATCATTCTCCCCTCTTCCTGGTTTTGCCAGAGATTCCTTGGATCGTTCAGATCGGGATCATTCGGCATGGCGTTCTCCCTCATTGAAATTGCGCGCCAGAAGTGTCTTGATCCGATGAACCTTGGTGGCGACATTTCGCCCCGACAGTCCGGTCAGTTCGCCAATGGCAACGGCGTCCATCCCTTCGAGCCACAGAAGAATCACCTGCCGATCCATGGGCCTCAGGCGCTGTATCAACTGCGTGAGCCGTTCGAGAGCCATATGCCGATCGGCGTCGTGCGGCACAGGCATGGCATCAATCTCTTCCAGGCTCACCATGTGCGGCCCTGCCCGCTTTTCCCGGATCACCCAGGAACCCGCCACGTTGTGCGCTACACGGTACACCCAGGTACGAAGGGAGCACCGGCCGTCGAATCCTTCGAAGCTGCGCCACAAGGCGAGGTGGACCTCCTGGAGCAGGTCGCGCCGTTTCTCGCCGTCAGCCTCGTAGCCGCGCGCGAGCCGGCCCAGCGCCGTGCCGTATTCCGCGACGGCACGTTCATACAGGTCGTCCTGCTCGCTCACACAAGAGGTAGTCGACACAGAGGCATATTTCTTACACTCCGATTTGGATGCCGGAGATCACTTTCGATAGCGCAATGTTGTGGCAAAGGACGCTACGCCTTTCCCATGCCCTCTGCGGCGATGGGCCCAAGCATCCAGCAAGGACCAGGGCGAGTTCCTGCCGCAGGAGCCATTGAGGTCTTGACAGTCAAAATGCAATCCGTTGAAGTCAGGCCCAAAGGAACGCGAAGCCGTTCGACGATCCCCATTTCCGTTCACAACTCGCCAGTGCCGCACCACCGATTTCATCCGCTACAAACCGAAGAAAATTCCAAACCCAGGCAGCCTGACGTTAATCTATCCGTGTCCATCCGTTTCATCCGAGCAAATTTGCTTTTCTCAGACTGAACCAGTCCGAATTTAACCTGTTGACTCTAATAGAATCACGGCTGTACTATAGATACAGGACTGGATAGGTCCTCATTCCTTGCTCAAGCTGACCAAAAAAGCGGATTACGGATTGATCGCCCTTCGGCACCTCGCCTCTATCCCCGGTGCCACAGCTAGCGCAAAGGACATCGCCGGGACATATCACCTGCCAGTGCCGCTGCTCGCCAAGGTCCTGCAGCAGTTGACACGCGCCGAAATTCTCCGCTCGGTGGCGGGCACAAATGGCGGTTACAAACTGGCGAGGGACGCCAACCGAATCAGCGCGCTCGAAGTCGTCCGCGCCATAGACGGTCCGGTGATTTTGACGCACTGCTTTACCGAGCATGGGACCTGCGAGCAATCGGAAACCTGCACCGTTCGCGAACCCCTGCGTCGCGTGCACGAAGCGATTCTCGAGCTGTTGAACAAATTCACGATCACGGATCTGGCGGAATCGCCGGCAGCCAGACTGACGCAGCTGCCCATGCCGGCGTTGAATCAAAAGCTCGATGCCGGCATCAGGAACTAAGAAGAAATGAAGACGCCCATTTATCTCGACAATCACGCGACAACGCAGATGGACCCGCGAGTCCTCGACGCGATGCTGCCCTATTTCACGAAGTACTTCGGCAATGCCGCCAGCCGCAATCACGAGTTCGGCTGGGTCGCGGAGCAGGCGGTGGACAAAGCGCGCAAACAGATTGCCGATCTGATCGGCGCCTCCGCGCGCGAGATCATCTTCACCAGCGGCGCCACCGAATCGGACAACCTCGCCATCAAGGGCGTGGCCGAGATGTATGCCGAAAAAGGCAATCACATCATCACCGCGGCCACGGAACATAAAGCGGTTCTTGACACCTGCAAGAAGCTCGAAAAGAACGGCTATCGGGTGACCTACCTCCCCGTGAAGGGCGACGGGCTGATCGATCTCGACATGCTCCGCGAAGCCATCACGGACAAAACGATTCTGGTGACCATCATGTACGCCAACAACGAAATTGGCGTCCTGCAGCCCGTCGCTGAAATTGGGAAAATCTGCCGTGAGAAGGGCGTTCTGTTCCATACTGATGGCGTCCAAGCCATCGGCAAGGTCCCGGTCGACGTCAACCGCGACAACATCGACCTGATGTCGATCACCGGCCACAAATTGTATGGACCGAAAGGCGCTGGCGCTCTTTACGTCCGCCGCAAAAGTCCGCGCGTGCAGTTGACCGCGCAAATGGATGGCGGCGGCCACGAGCGCGGCATGCGTTCCGGAACCCTGAATGTACCGGGAATTGTCGGGCTCGGCGAAGCCTGCGCCATCTGCCAGCGCGAAATGCCGGAGGAGACGAAGCGCCTCCAATATCTGCGCGACAAGCTGCGCAACAAACTGGAATCCGAGCTGGATGAGGTTTATCTCAACGGCTCCTGGGAGCACCGCCTGCCGCACAGCCTGAACCTGAGCTTTGCGTATGTGGAAGGCGAATCGCTGCTGATGGGCATCAACGATGTCGCGGTTTCGAGTGGATCTGCCTGCACCTCGGCGACGCTCGAACCCAGCTACGTATTAAAGGCCCTGGGCCTTGGCGACGACATCGCGCATTCGTCGATCCGCTTCGGCATCGGCCGTTTCAACACGGAAGAAGAGATCGATTACGTGGCGGAAAAACTGATCAACGTAGTAAAGAAGTTACGCGAACTTTCGCCGCTCTACGAAATGGCGAAAGAAGGCATCGACCTGAGCAAGGTCTCATGGGTAACAGATTAGGTAGCGCCGGCGATCTTGTCGCCGGTGATCTTGGTTAAAGGAGATTTCAATGGCATATTCCGATAAGGTTCTCGATCACTACAACAATCCGCGCAACGTCGGCTCCCTCGACAAGAGCGCCGAAAACGTCGGCACCGGCATGGTCGGCGCGCCGGAATGCGGCGACGTGATGAAGCTCCAGATCAAGGTCAACGACTCGAGCGGCATCATCGAAGACGCCAAATTCAAGACCTTCGGCTGCGGCAGCGCGATCGCCAGTTCTTCGCTCGCCACCGAATGGCTCAAGGGCAAGACGGTCGACGAAGCGCTGTCCATCAAAAACACGGACATCGTGAATGAGCTGAGCCTGCCGCCAGTAAAGATTCACTGCTCCGTGCTCGCCGAGGACGCCATCAAAGCCGCCATCAGCGACTACCGCACGAAACAGGCGAAGCGAGTTCCGGCCGAACAAACGGTGGCATAATGTCCGCTGTCGCCGAATCCGAAGTCAACGTCACGCCCAAGGCGGTCCAAAAAATCCGCCGGACTTTCGAAAAGATGGGCGTACAAGGTGGGTTGCGTCTGGGCGTGCTCGGCGGCGGCTGCACGGGCCTGAGCTACCAGTTCAAGTTCGACACCAAGCCTCGTCCCACCGACAAGGTTTACGACTTCGATGGAGTCCGGATTTTCGTCGACCCAAAGAGCATCCGTTATTTGAATGGCTTGACGCTCGATTACAAAGAAGCGCTCCTGCAGTCGGGTTTCGTGTTCGAGAATCCGAACGCAAAGAAGAACTGCGGCTGCGGAACGTCATTCTCGACGTAATGAACTACTTCGAGTTTCTGGATCTGCCCAGGAACCTGGACCTCGACGCGAAGGATCTTGAAAAGCGGTTCTACGCTCTCAGCCGCCAATTGCATCCGGATCTGCATTCGCGCAAAAGCCCGGCCGAACGCGAACAGGCCGAGGAATCGACGGCGGTACTGAACGACGCGTACCGAACCCTGCGCGATCCCATAGCGCGAGCGGAGTATCTGCTCAAACTCGAAGGCTTTGACATCGGCGAGCAGACCACAAAAGACGTTCCTCCCGAGCTCCTCGAAGAAGTTTTCGAGCTGAACATGGCTATTGAAGAAGCCGACGAGGATCAGTTGGAGTCGGCACGCGCCCGGTTCGAAGGTATGCGCATGGAGCTCGACGGCGAGCTGCAGCAGGCGTTCGGCAAGTGGGATGCAACTCACAACCGCGAAGCGCTCACCGCCGTGCGCGGCCTGCTGAACCGCCGGAAATACATAACGAATCTCATAACCAAGGCTCATGTTCCAGATAGAATTTGATAACGACAAGATAGTCGGAATAGACCTCGGCACCACCAACAGCCTGGTCGCATGGATGAACCTGACCAGGCCGGAAGTCCTCCCAATTGTCCCGAGCATTGTCTCCCTGACCCCAACCGCCGAGATCGTGGTCGGAGAAAAAGCCCGCCAGGAACTGATCGACCATCCCGACCGCACGATCTACTCCGTCAAGCGCCTGATGGGCCGGGGCATCGCCGATGTCCAGGAAGAACTCAAACTATTTCCGTTCCAGATAGCAAACGACAGCGAATCCATCATCCGCGTGCTCCTTGGCGAGAAGACCTTCACGCCCCCGGAAATCTCCGCATTCATCCTGCGCCAACTGAAGCAGGACGCTGAAGCCGCGCTCGGCCAACCGGTCAAGAAAGCCGTGATCACCGTCCCCGCCTACTTCAACGACGCGCAAAGACAAGCCACGCGCGATGCCGGTCGAATCGCCGGACTCGAAGTTCTTCGCCTGGTCAATGAGCCGACCGCCGCCGCTCTCGCCTACGGTCTCGACAAACGACAGGAAGGCATCATCGCCGTCTACGACATGGGCGGCGGTACTTTCGACATCTCGATCCTCAAACTGCACGACGGCATCTTCGAAGTCCTCGCGACTAACGGCGACACGCACCTGGGCGGCGACGACATCGACAACCGCCTTCTCCGGATCGCACTCGAAGACCTGCAATCGGAATGGGGCGAAGACGTGGCCCTTATCGGCGAAGCTGTCCAGACGCTGCGCCAGGAAGTCATCCGCGCCAAGGAGTCTCTCTCCTTCCTGCCCGTCGCGCACATCGACTTCGCCTGGCACCGCAAGCGCTACCATCGTGAGATCACTCGCGAGCTCTTCGAAAACCTGATCAAAGACATCGTCGACCGCACCCTCGGCCCCTGCCGCAACTGCATGAAGGACGCGAACGTCACGCCCGAGCAGATCGACGAAGTGGTTCTCGTCGGCGGTTCCACCCGCATTCCGCTGGTGCGAAGCGCGGTGGAGGTTCTCTTCCGCGCCAAACCGCACACAGAATTGAACCCCGACGAGGTCGTTGCCCTCGGCGCGGCCGTTCAGGCCGGTATTCTCGCCGGCACGGTCGAGAACCAACTGCTCCTCGACGTGACTCCGCTCTCGCTCGGCATCGAGATCTCCGGCGGCGTCGTGTCGAGGATCATCCACCGGAATTCGACCATCCCCGCCAGCGCCAGCGAAACCTTCACCACCGGCGTTGACGGCCAGACCAATGTGCTGATCCACGTCGTACAGGGTGAACGCGAATTGGCAAAGGATTGCCGCAGCCTCCTGCGTTTCGATCTCAAAGACATCGCGCCCATGCCCGCCGGAATGCCCCGCATCGAAGTGCGCTTCCTGATCGACGCCAACGGCATCCTCAACGTGACCGCGAGCGACGCGCGCACGGGCAAAGAGCAGTCGATCGACGTGCAGCCCTCATACGGGCTCACACTTGAGCAGACGGAAGCGATGATCGATGCCGCCATCGAGCATGGCGAGGAGGACCTCCAGGCCGCCCAGGTCGCTCTGGCGCGGGTGGACGCCGATGCGATTCTGTTGGCCATCGACAAAGCCAAGCGTAACGATGCCTGGGTCGAACTCACGGATGCTGACAGAGAGCAAATCGACAACGCGATACGGCAACTGCAAACCGTCTATCACGCCGACGATCACCACGCCATTCGCGATGCGATCGATGTCCTGAACGACGCCACGCACAAACTGGCCGAGAATATGATGAACACAGCCGTCAGCGGAGCCCTGAAAGGCACGAAGCTTTGAATCTCACCGGACTGGCGCTCACTGAACAGTGACAGCAACGCTCTGCGTCACGGAATGCCCGGCGTCATCTTCGGCAACAAGCTTATACTCAGTGTCTCTCTTCGGTGAGACCGGCACGCAACGAGTCAGAGAAGGCCATACCGGGTCAGCCGCCGGAGGCTCCATTCGGACCGTCTTCGCGCCGGTAACGCCATAGCAGAGGTCGGTGTGGCCTCCGCGCCGGATCGCCCCCGGCGCGGCATAGAAGCTGACGATTTTGAGATCTCCACCGCCGTAATCATCGATCGTCTTCCGCTCCTGGCTCAACTTTTTTTGAGCCTGCGCCTGCGCGACCTGGCGGTTTCCACTCCAGCGCGAATAGAAAATCCAGCCATCGTAAATGATCCCCGCGGCAACAAGAAGGCCAAGCACCAGCCAAAAAGGGGACAAACGCATTTTCCTTGTGTTACTCCTGTTGTAAGTGCGCTACTTCTTAAGCAGGCGCGATCCGCCCCTGACGAGGTTACTGCTGATCGAGAGCGGCTCCCGTTCGCTGATCGAAGGTATCCTTCCCCACCTTCGCACAGTGTGGGGCGCCGAAGCGGCAGTCGACCTGGTCACTTGTTACGCCGGAACCCCGAAGGGTTTCGGGCCGGAGGCCATTGTCTATCGCGTCACCGATTACGGTTCACCGCGGCGCAGACGGGAACTCATCCGCCTTCTGCGCAGCCGCCGGTACTCCATCGCCGGTATGATCTGCTCCGGTGAGCCAATTATGACGAAGTGGAAATGGCTGATTGCCCTGCGCGTCCCCGCCAGGATTTTCATCCTGAACGAAAATGGCGATTATTTCTGGCTGCATCGCACCAGCATCGCGGCGATCCGCCGATTCTCCCTGGTCCGGCTCGGACTATCCGGCGCGGGTGCCATCCGCACCGTCGGCCGCCTGATACTCTTTCCTTTCAGCCTGCTGTTTCTGCTACTGTATGCTTTCGCCGCTCACTCCGGCAGATTCATGCGGCGCGCTCTACATACAACAAAATTATGAAAACGATTCAGGTATCGAAAGTCGGTGGTCCCGAAGAACTGAAACTCGTGGACGCACCCAAGCCCACGCCCGGCGCAGGCCAGGCTCTCATCAGGATTGCGGCCTCCGGCGTAAATTTCATCGACGTCTACTTCCGGACGGGCGTAAATAAGGCCGACCTCCCTTTAACCCCCGGCAATGAAGCTGCGGGAGTCGTCGATTCCGTCGGCACCGGCGTTACCGTCGTCAAGCCCGGCGATCGCGTGGCTTATTCGATGACGCGCGGAGCCTATTCGGAATACGCGCTGGTTCCGGCCGAGCAACTGGTGCCCCTCCCGGACGCAGTCGATATGAACACGGCGGCCGCCGCCATGCTGCAGGGCATGACCGCGCACTACCTCACGCACACGACCTGGGCGCTGAAGCCCGGCGACAAATGCCTGATCCATGCGGCCGCGGGCGGCGTAGGCGCGCTCATCGTTCAGATGGCCAATATGCTCGGCGCGACCGTGTACGGCACGGTGGGAACGGATGCCAAAGCCGTTATCGCGAAGGAAGCGGGCGCGGATGAAACGATCGTCTACACCCGCGACGATTTCGCCGTTGAGGTCAAGCGGCTCACCGGCGGTAAAGGCGTCGACGTCATCTACGACTCCGTCGGCCTCACCACGTTTCTGAAAGGTCTCGACCTGCTTCGGCCCCGCGGCATGATGGCGCTTTTCGGAAATTCCAGCGGACGCGTGGAGCCGATCGATCCAGGCATTCTGAATCCGAAGGGCTCGCTGTTTCTGACGAGGCCGAGCCTCGCGCACTACATCCTCACGCGGGATGAATTGCTGTGGCGCGCGGGCGATGTCCTCAAATGGATCGGCGCCGGAAAACTGAAACTCCGCATCGAGAAGACATATCCGCTGGCCGACGCTGCCCAGGCCCATCGCGATCTGGAAGGCCGCAAGACAGCCGGAAAGCTCTTACTCATCCCATAATGACCGCTGAGGAAAACCGCCGCGAACGAGCCATATCGCTGCTCGAAGAACCGAAACTGGAAGCACTTCTCGTCACCAATCTCCACAACGTCCGCTATCTAACGGGCTTCACGGGCAGCAATGGAGCCGTGTTGCTTTTCAAGAGCAGGCCCGCCATCCTGTTCACCGACCCGCGTTACACCGTGCAGTCGCGCCAGCAGGTAACCTGCCGCGTCCGTATCGCCAAAGGACCGCTTACCAAATCAATTACGCAGCAGCTCGATCGCAGTCGCGTTCGGCGTGTCGGATTCGAGCAGGACAACCTGACCGTGGCGCAGTTCGAATCGTTCAAAAGGAAGATGGAGGGTGTAACGGGCTTGATCGAGCGCCTGCGCGCAGTGAAGGACGCAGCCGAAATCGAGAAAATCCGGGCGTCGGTCGTCTCTAATTCGATAGCCCTCGAAGCCGCCCTGAAACGTTTCAGGATCGGGATGAAGGAATCGGAACTCGCCGTCGAGATCGATTATCAGAACCGGAAGCTGGGCGCCGAAGCACCGTCATTCGACACCATCGTTGCGGCCGGTGAGCGCGCCGCACTGCCTCACGCGCAGCCCGGTCCGGCCAAAATCGGCGCTGGCATTCTCCTGATCGATATGGGCGCATTCCGCGACGGGTACGCGAGCGATATGACCCGCATGATGCATGTAGGTCCGGCCACGCCGAAATACAAACGGGCTTATCGCGCGGTGCTCGAAGCGCAGCTTGCCGCGATCGACGCCGTGAAACCCGGCGCCACCACAAACGCCGTGGATCGCGCGGCGCGCGGCACCCTCAAGCAGCATGGCCTGGAGCGCGAGTTTGTCCATTCCACCGGACACGGCCTGGGGCTCGAAATTCACGAACTGCCGCGCATCGGCCGCAAGGACAAGACAAAACTCGAAGCGGGCATGGCCATCACGATCGAACCGGGCGTTTATCTCGAAGGCTGGGGCGGCATTCGCATCGAAGATACCGTGCTGGTGACGCCGAACGGCTGCGAGATTTTAACGCCGACGACGAAAGAACTGCGCGAAATCTAACGGGGGTGAAGGCGGCTTTTGGGCCGAGGTTCCCGCTCTTCCGGGCTGCTGTTCGCAGGGTGAGACCATGGATGAACTCATAGCGAACACTCGCGAAGCAATCGCTGGCGTCCGGGAGGTAATGAACGCGCGCAATACAAAGCCCGAATCGAATATTCAGATTCTGGACCTTTTGTTTTCAAGCCGATCACCGGCCCAGAGATAGGCCAGTTGCTGGAAGCGGGCGGCTGGCGGCTGGAACGCGTCAACACTACGCCGTTTTCGAACGCCTGCCGGGAACTTCGAAGATCATGCGGTGTCTAACCAAATTGGTGCCGACGGCTATCCAGAATCTCGCCTGACAGCCTTGGCGCTGGAGGAGGAAAAGTGCCCGACGAATCCACGCATGTCGACTCCCGGCGGATGCTGTGGTTGGCCCCTTTGACGATCGCGGCCTCTGTCGTCGCGGTGCTTGCGGTACGCGAGATTGCGCTTCGGATAGTTCATCCCTCCCCTGGATTTGCGCCGCTCACGCTTGGGCCTCCTGTAATTGACACGATCCTCGGCTGCCTGGGCGCAGTCCTGGTCTTCGCGATGGTCGTTTTTTCCCCGGAATCGGTGCGTACCTACCGGCGGGTTGCGGTCGCGGTTCTTCTCTTGTCGTTTATTCCCGACGTTCTGTTAAACATAGCGACATAAGTAATTGCGCATAGAATGCGGGATGTGGTTAGCTGGGAGCATGAAGCCTCTAACCATAGCCAACGCTGCGTCGATGGTAATTGGACTACAACAGGAAATTCAGCG
>Ga0209167_10000816_pt1 | contig 20555 bp, 19 predicted proteins | sample Coa_R1_9_FD_187154 | JGI IMG/M metagenome (GOLD analysis project Ga0209167, IMG submission 187154) | Surface soil microbial communities from Centralia Pennsylvania, which are recovering from an underground coalmine fire - Coalmine... | ecosystem: Environmental > Terrestrial > Soil >... | reverse complement strand
TTCGATTGTCACCGGGCGCTCGCGCTGCTCACCGAATCGGTGGCGGAATACCAGGGCGATCCGGAAATCCGCGACTACGTTTGGGCGCGCAAGGCGCTGCTGCCGCACGCTCCGGCGGTAAAGGTCGCGGATTTCGCGGCCAAACGGCGCCTGTCGGAAGCCGCCAAGCCCACGCAGGGTCAAAACCCGGTCGCTTGAGCCGGTCTGCACCCTTTGCAGGGAGTCTGCGTTTACGCGTCGGCGCTTGAGCCGCACCGGGGCTTCCGTTACCCTTCAGCCAGTTTTCCTCCTTTGTACTCAAGAACTTAAGACATGCGCGTCACCATTTTTGGTTCCGGCTACGTGGGGCTCGTGACCGGGGCCTGTCTTGCGGATGCGGGCAACCACGTGATGTGCGTTGACGTGGATGCCGCCAAGATCGAGCGGCTGAAGCGTGGCGATGTTCCCATTCACGAGCCCGGTCTTGATGCGCTCATCAGGCGCAATGCCCAGGCCGGGCGCATCGAGTTCACCACCGACGCGGTGAAGGGGGTCGGCCACGGGCTGTTCCAGCTGATCGCCGTCGGCACGCCTCCCGGGGAGGACGGCGCGGCGGACCTGCGCTACGTGCTCGCCGTCGCGCGCACTATCGCCACGCACCTGAGCCGCTACAGCATCGTCATCACGAAGTCGACGGTGCCGGTCGGCACGGCCGACAAGGTGCGCGCGCAGATCGAGAAAACACTCGCTGAGCGCAGCGCGCGGATCGAGTACGACGTCGTTTCCAACCCCGAGTTCCTGAAGGAGGGCGCGGCGATCAGTGACTTCATGAAACCGGATCGCGTCGTCATCGGCTCGGACAGCCCGCACGCGACCGAGCTCATGCGCGCCTTGTACGAGCCGTTCATCCGCAACCACGATCGGCTGATCGTCATGGACATCCGCTCCTCCGAGCTCACCAAGTACGCGGCCAACGCCATGCTCGCCACCAAGATCAGCTTCATGAACGAGCTGGCCAGCATCGCCGAACGGGTCGGGGCCGACATCGAGAAGGTGCGCATCGGCATCGGCTCGGATCCGCGCATCGGCTACAGCTTCATTTATCCGGGCACCGGCTACGGCGGCTCATGCTTCCCCAAGGATGTCCAGGCCCTCATCCGTTCCGCGCACGAAGCGGGGCACGAGCCGCGCATCCTCAACGCCGTGGAGTCGGTCAACGGCCGGCAAAAGGAAGTGCTGTTCCGCAAGATGCGGCGGCATTTTTCCGACGGACTGAAGGAGCGCATCATTGCACTGTGGGGGCTGGCCTTCAAACCACACACCGATGACATGCGCGAAGCTCCGTCGCGCACCCTCATCGACCTGCTGCTGAAAGCCGGCGCCCGGGTCCAGGCCTACGATCCGATCGCCGCCGACGAGGCGCAGCGGATCTATGGCGGACAGGGCGGGGTAACGCTCTGTACCAATGCCTATGACGCAGCCCAGGGGGCCGATGCCCTGGCCATCGTCACCGAGTGGCAGGAGTTCCGCAGTCCCGACTTCGAGCGACTGAAGGAAATCCTGAAGACGCCGGTGATCTTTGACGGCCGCAACCTCTACGATCCGCTCATGGTCGGGCGCTTTGGCCTGACGTACTACGCGATCGGCCGCGGCAAGGCTCTGCCGACTGACGAGTTGTCCTGACGGAAGATTTGTCACGATGATCATCCCGGTCATCCTTTCCGGCGGCGCCGGTACGCGCTTGTGGCCGCTGTCGCGCGAGTTGTATCCGAAGCAGCTGTTGGCCCTCACCGGGACGCACACCATGCTGCAGCAGACGGTGCAGCGCCTCGCCGGGCTGCAGGCCTGCGCGCCGCTCATCGTGTGCAACGAGGCCCACCGTTTCCTGGTGGCGGAGCAGTTGCGCCAGCTCGGGGTAGCACCCCTCGCGACGATTCTTGAACCGGTGGGGCGCAACACCGCGCCGGCGATCGCGCTCGCCGCCCACGCTGCCCTGCAGGGGGCGGTCGTCTCCGCTACCGCCGACCCGGTCCTGCTGGTACTGCCGGCGGATCACGTGATCCGCAACGTGCCCGTGTTTCAGCAGGCGGTGCAGGCCGCGCTGAGCGCGGCGCAGTCAGGCCAGCTCGCCACCTTCGGCGTCGTGGCCACCAGCCCCGAGACCGGCTACGGCTACGTGCAGCGCGGAGCGGCCAGCGGCGCGGCGTACCGCATTGCGCGCTTCGTGGAAAAGCCCAACGCCGAGCGGGCGCGCGAGTTCGTCGCTTCCAGGGAGTACTACTGGAACAGCGGCATGTTCATGTTTCGCGCGCGGCGCTATCTTGAGGAACTCACGCGCTTCGCGCCGGACATCGCGCGCGCGTGCGAGGCGGCGTTTGGCGCGGCACGCGCCGACCTGGATTTCACACGCATTGATGCGAGGAGCTTTGAGGCCTGTCCCGCTGATTCGATCGATTACGCGGTCATGGAGAAGACGGCGGACGCGGTGGTCGTGCCCCTCGATGCCGGCTGGAGCGATGTCGGTTCGTGGTCGGCGTTGTACGAGGCGAGCGAGGCGGACGCGCACGGCAACGTCACGCACGGCGATGTGATCAGCGAGGATACGCACGGCTCGTACCTGCAGGCGCAGAGCCGGCTCCTGGCGACGGTCGGGTTGCAGGACCACGTGGTGGTCGAGACCAAGGATGCCGTGCTGGTCGCCCCGCGCGCCCGTGTGCAGGACGTGAAGAAGCTGGTGCAGAAGCTCAAAGCGCAGGGGCGCTACGAACATTCCCTGCATCGGGAAGTGTTCAGGCCCTGGGGCAGCTACGATAGCCTCGGGAGCGGGCAGCGTTTCCAGGTGAAGCTGCTGCGCGTCAAGCCCGGCGGTGTGTTGTCGCTGCAGCTTCATCACCAGCGCGCCGAGCACTGGGTGGTGGTCGCCGGGAGCGCGCGCATCACCCGCGGCGATGAGGTGTTCATGCTGGCGGAAAACCAGTCGACCTACATCCCGGTCGGCGTCAAGCATCGCATCGAGAATCCCGGCACGGTCCCGGTGGAGATCATCGAGGTGCAGTCCGGTTCGTACCTCGGCGAGGACGACATCGTGCGCTTCGAGGACCGCTACGGTCGCCAGGGCACCAACACTTAAAAAAAGCCAGGCATGCCCAATCTCAACTCCTTCAAGGCCTACGACATCCGCGGCCGGATTCCGGATGAGATCAACGATTCGCTCGCCTACGACATCGGGCGGGCGTACGCGGCCTTCGTAAGACCGAAGAACGTCGCCGTCGGGCGCGATATCCGCCTCTCGAGCACCGAGCTCGCCACCGCGCTCAAGCGCGGACTCATGGACTCAGGTGTCGACGTACTCGACATTGGGCTGTGGGGTACGGAAGGGTCGTATTTTGCCACCTTCGCCGAGAAGCTCGGCGGCGGCATCATGGTGACCGCGAGCCACAACCCGCCGGACTACAACGGCATGAAGTTCGTGCGCGAGGAGGCGCGGCCCATCAGCGGCGACACGGGCCTCATGGACATGCGGCGCTTGATCGAGACGCGAGATCTGCCAGCCAGAGCCGCCAGGCAAGGCACGGAGCGACCGCTCGACATCCGCGCCAGATACCTCGAGCACGTGCTCAGCTACGTCGATCGCACCAGGCTCAAGAAGCTCAAGGTGGTGGTGAATGCGGGCAATGGCGGGGCGGGGCTGATCATCGATCAGCTCGAGCCGCTCTTGCCGTTTGAGTTCATCAAGATCAACCACGAGCCCGACGGCAGCTTTCCGAATGGCGTGCCGAACCCGATGCTGGAAGAGAATCGCGCCGTGACTGCGGATGCCGTGAGGAGCCACGGCGCTGACGTCGGTCTGGCGTGGGACGGCGACTACGATCGCTGCTTCTTCTTCGATGAGAGTGGGCAGTTCATCGAGGGGTACTACCTGGTGGGCCTTCTGGCCGAGACGTTCCTGCGGCGCGAGCCTGGGGCGCGCATCGTGCACGACCCGCGCCTGACCTGGAACACCCTCGACATCGTGCGTCAATACGGCGGCACGGCCGTGCAGTGCAAGTCGGGGCACGCGTTCATCAAGGCAAAAATGCGTGAGGTTGACGCGGCCTACGGCGGCGAGATGAGCGCGCACCACTACTTCCGCAAGTTCTCGTACTGCGACAGCGGCATGATCCCCTGGCTGCTGGTGCTGGCCGTGATCAGTGAGCGCGGCGAAGCCCTCTCGGCCCTCGTCGGGGCGCGCATGCGGCTGTACCCGGCGAGCGGGGAGATCAACCGCCACCTCGCCACGGACTCCGGGGCGATCCTTGCGCGCGTACGGGCACGCTATGAGGACGAGGCACAGTCCATTGATCTCACCGACGGGTTGTCGGTGGAGTTCCCGCAATGGCGCTTCAACCTGCGTGGCTCGAACACCGAGCCCCTGGTGCGCCTGAATGTCGAGTCGCGCGGCAGCGAGGCGCTCATGCGCGAGAAGACCGCCGAGGTGCTCAGGCTCGTCGACGCGTGAAGTGAGATTCCGGACATACTCATGACCCCCGCGCCGGACTACACTCGGACCCGGTGTCGGTCCATCGGGTCGGAAGCGCTACCTTGGCAGCGGCATGTCTGCGCAGGGAGACACTGGCCCGGCGACTCACCGACAGGTAACTTTGACCGTTCACTCACCACAGGGACCAGCCATGGCGCTTTGGAAAGACTCGAACACCGGAACAGTGCCCGCCTCGACTACCCCGGGGGTCGTCCCCGCACCGATCCACACACGGGAGCCTGACAAGACCAACGTGGCGCCCCTGAGCCCCGACGCCGGCCGCCGTCCGGCGCCGCGCGTGGACGTGAAGGAATCACACATATCCGCCGACCTCACCATCGAGGGCAAGATCGTGGGCACGGGACACGTGCGCATTGCTGGCCGCTTCAAGGGTGACGTCGCCGTGGAAGGCAACGTCAGCCTCGACGCTGGCGCGCGACTCGAAGGTCACGTCAAGGCGAGCGTCGTCAGCGTGGGCGGGGAGCTCATCGGCAACATCGAGAACGCCAAGCGAGTCGAGCTGCTCGAGACCGGCGTCATCAACGGCGACGTCAAGGCAGGCTCGCTCACCGTGGCGGCAGGATCGCGCATGCGCGGCCAGGTGGAGTTCGGCTACGACGGAGAAACCCGCGCCACCAAGCCTGAGACCAAGAGCTTCGGCAACGCATGAACGCCGCCTCTCGCCCGGTGACGCCGGGCAAGACGCGCGCGTGTCCGCACTGCAAGGCGACGATCCTCGAGAGCCTGAGCATCTGCCCGGGCTGCCTGCACCACCTGCGCTTCGACCAGGAGGCGGCGAAGCGCCAGGTGGCGGCCACTTCGGCGCTGCGCGTGGAAGGGGTCATTCAGCACCCCACCCGGGAAGAGCCCTGGGAGTATTTTGTCGTGATCGCGGTACGCAACGACCGCGGTGAGGAAGTGACGCGCCAGGTCGTCGGCGTCGGCGCGCTGCAGGGCATTGAGAAACGCACCTTTTCGTTCTCCGTCGAAGTCCTGCCGCCGCAGGCGGCCGTGACGCCGGCTGCGCCGCCCCCCAAACCGGGTATGGCGCCGCCGCCTGCGCCAGGTCTTAAGCGCTAGGAGACGCCGGGCCTTTGGGGGCCTGCGGCACCTGGCCGATCAGAAGCTCTTTTCCGTCTGCACGAGGAACTGCACCTTGCTGATGCTGGCGTCGCCATTGAAGGGGAACGCCACATCCACGTGCACCACGTTACCCAAGCCTGAGCGGGAGTTACCGAAGCGCAGGCCGAAACCTGCGTCCTTCAGGAGGCCCAGGCTCGGCGCGGCCAGCGGTGCGCTGCCCCAGGTGCGTCCCGCATCGAAGAAGATGGCCGCACCGACACGGAAGAGGCGAAACGGATACCAGTCGGTGAAATAGCGCTGCTCGACGGTGAACAGCGCGCGGCTCGTACCATCCTGGTAGCGCAGCGGATAGCCACGCAAGCCGTTGTCGCCGCCGAGCAGGATCTGGTCATCCAGATCCAGCCGCCAGCCCTTGCTGCCCGTGGCCGTCGCAAAGAACAGCCAGTTCTTGCTCTGCTCGACGTAGTAGCGCACCGATGCGTCCATGAGCCCGTTGTAAAGAATGCCGTTGTTGAGCCGGCCCGAGAAATCCCCGGCGAGGAGCAGGGTCGAAATCCCGCCGTCGCGAAAGCCCCGCGACGCGGTGCTCTGGAAGATGAGGGCGCTCTGGCTCGAACCCACTGCCGAATCCGCCCAGCCCGCGCGCGCGGTAACCGATGTGCCAATGTAGAAATCCTCGGTGCGCGCAATCTCGTCGTGATTCCACAGCTTCATATAATCGTCCTGCACCAGGTCGAACTCGACCCATGGGTACAGGAAGCGCCGGTCCGCGGGGATCGCCGTCACGCCGGTCCAGGTGCTCACCGGGTCAAAGTGATGCTCGTCGTAGGTCACGCCGGTGCTCCAGCGGCGCACCCAGCCGTTCTGCAGACCTGCCGACCAGCCCCCGGAGATCTGGGCGCCCTGGTGCAGGTCCTGGAACTGATCGATGATCACACCGCGGTCGTAGAGCGAATCGGTCTGCAGATCCTTGAGCCCGGACACCCCGGCCGCCCAGCGCGTGTCGAGCGCGTAAAACGGGTGCTGGAGCGTGAGTTCGCGCAGCCGCCCATCGCTCAGATCGGCGTAGTTGACGTTGTACGACGTCCATCCGCCAAAGGCGTGTTGGTCCGTCACCTGCACCTGGGACTCGGTGCGATCGACGTTGCTCGTGTGAGCCAGCTTCAGGGTCGCCCCCCTGCCCAGAAAGTTGGTGTCTTCGAGTTGCACGCCTGTGGAATTGGTGCCACCGCTGCGCCCGTAGTTGAAGCCGGGATTCAGCGTCCACACATCGCGCGTTGTGACCTCCACGTCCACCGTGCCATCGTGATACCTGACCGGCCGGATCCAGGCGTCGTAGAAGTAGCCATCGGCACGCAGAATGCGTTCGGACTCGTCCAGTACCCGTCGCGAGTAGCGCTCACCGGACTTGAACAACAGCTGACGGCGGATCACCTTTTCGCGTGTCCTGGCATGCAACCGGTCTGCAAGCCGGAACAACCAGGTGTCGTCCTGCACATCCTCAAGGTTGAAGATGTTCTGGTTATCGACGACGATTTCACCGATTACAGCACCCGCGACCTCAAGCTCTTCATCCGTGGGAACGCCCGGCACCGGCGGCGGCGCGTAGGAACGGGCCCGACCCGGCTCGAGAGCGGCGCCGTCTTCGGCGGCATCGCCAGCGCGGTCGACCGCGCCATACGCGGTGCTGTTTGCGTCCGCCGCCGATGCGGCGACCACGGCTACGGGCACCGGAGCCGCGGTGGCCACGCGCGCGAGGCACAGGCAACCGATCGCGCCAATGAGGGGCGCGAGAGTCGCGGGCCGCCAATGCCGGTTTGCGTCGCTAGCGCAGGGCAGGTAGCCGGTCATGGCCTCGTACGCAGCTTTGGCGCCGCTGGTGCGCGAGGTGAGTCATCCGGACATTTTGCCGGGCTGAGCCGGCCGCCGCCGTAGGCCCAGGTAGCACTTCCGTGTCAGCGGCACGGTCTACGATAAGTGCTGCAGTTGTGATGGCCGTCCTTGACAATGTGTTTGCACCGCGGTCCCAAGGAGACGTGATGCTGAAGACAGGTATCCGGGACGCACTCGCCCGCTGGGTACTTGGTGCGATCGGGGCTTTGTACGTCGCGGGGGTTGCCTCGACAGCGATCGGGACGCCAAGCCCTGCAGCAACCCGTTCAGCAGCTCCAGCCCAGTCTGCCGCTGGTGACGCAGCTGCGGCTGGCACTGCGGTGCCGCTGCTGGTGTTTGCCGCCGCCTCGCTGACGGATGTGCTCGACGAGGTGGATCGCGCCTTCACGGCCCGCACCCACATCGAGGTGCGCGCCTCCTACGCCGCCAGTTCCGTACTGGCGAAGCAGATCGAGGCGGGCGCGCCGGCGGATGTGTTTTTTTCGGCTGACCTCGCCTGGGTGGACTACGTTGAGAAACGCGGCCTGGTCAAAACCGGATCACGGCGCGACCTGCTCAGTAACTCCCTGGTGCTCATCGCGCCTGCGGACAGCCCGGTGCGGGTGAGGATCGCGCCGCGGTTCGACCTCGTCGGGGCGTTGGGTGGCGGGCGGCTTGCGACCGGCGACCCGGATTCAGTTCCGGTGGGGAAGTACGCTCGCGCTGCGCTTACGCAGCTGGGTGTGTGGGACAGCGTGGCGGCCCGCCTGGTTCGCGCCGAAAATGTACGCGCGGCTCTGGAGTACGTGGCGCGGGCCGAGGCCACGCTCGGCATCGTCTACCGCACCGACGCGCAGGCCGAGAAGCGTGTGCGCGTAGTGGATACGTTTCCCGCCGACACGCACCCGCGCATTACGTATCCGGCGGTAGTGACCGCCGGCGCGCGCGCACAGGCGCCCCAGTTCGTGGAGTTCCTTGCCAGCGCCGAGGCGCGCGAGATTTTCACGCGCTACGGGTTTACACCGCTGCGGTAGGAGATGCGGGAGCCGCGCTGAACAGCGAGCGCCATCAGGACTCGCGGGCGCTGGCCATCGCCCGCGAGTCCTGCCTGATCAGAACTTCCCGTTCTGAAAATCGCGGAACGCCTGCTGCAGCTCTTCGCGCGTGTTCATCACGAACGGCCCGTACTTGGCGACCGGCTCGCGCAGCGGCCGGCCCGCAACCAGGATGGCGCGCGCGCTCTTGCCATCGGCGCCCGCGGTGAGACCCTTGAGCCGGATGTCCGCGCCTTCGCTTAAGACCGCGAGCTCGTGCGTGCGCACCGGGTTCGCACCCGGATCGGTGCCCACCTGCAGCGTCCCTTCAAAAACGTAGAGAAACGCCGCGTAGTCCGGCGGCAGCGACTGCACAAACTGGGCGCCTGGCTCCAGGGCCAAATCCAGGTACGTAGGATCGGTCGCCGGCTGCAGGATGGGACCTGCGATGCCCGCCACGTGACCGGCGATGACCTTGGCGGTGACGCCCTTTGCCGGCGTCGCGGTCGGAATGCGCTCCGGGCCAAATTCCTGGTATTTCGGCGCCGTCATCTTGTCGCGCGCCGGCAGGTTCAGCCACAGCTGGAAGCCGCGCATGCGGCCCTCCTGCTGCTCGGGCATTTCCGAGTGCACGAGGCCCCGGCCCGCGGTCATCCACTGCACGCTCCCCGGTACCAGCACGCCCTCGTTGCCATGGTTGTCGCGGTGACGCATGCGCCCGTCGAGCATGTAGGTCACCGTCTCGAAGCCGCGATGCGGATGATCAGGAAAGCCTGCGATGTAATCCTCGGCCTTGTCGGTGCCGAACTCATCGAGCATGAGAAACGGATCAAGGTCCGGAAGCTGCGGCTGCCCGATGACGCGCGTGAGCTTGACGCCTGCGCCATCCGAGGTCGGCATGCCCTTGACGACACGCCTTACGGAGCGGGTTGCGATGTTGGTGTCTGGCATGGAAGTCATAGCCTTCGAAAATGGTGAATGAATGTACCGAAAATGGGGGCGCCTGCGGCCGCTATCAACTGCGGCGCCTTCACGCCGCAAGCGCCGCCGGGGCTGTGATCGTGGCCAGCGCTGCGTTGATGCCCGCCTCGCGGTGTTGCGGTGAAAGCCCCAGGCCCTCGGCGCGCACGAACGTCACGTTCCTGATGCCAAGGAAGCCGAACAGGAACTTCAGGTACGACTCGCCGAATTCCCCGGGTGCGTTCGGTCCGTACACCCCGCCGCGCGAGACGGCGACGATCACCTCCTTACCGCCTGCCAGTCCTTCGGGTCCCTTCTCGGTGTAGCGGAAGCTCCGGCCCTTGACACTGATCCGGTCGATCCACGCTTTCAGTTGCGAGGGGATACTGAAGTTATACATAGGGGCGCCGAGGACGACGACGTCCGCGGCCAGGAATTCTTCCAGGATCGCTGTGTTGCGCGCGGCTTGCAGTTCATCCCGCTGGCTGAATGCCTCCTGCGACAGGTGGGGCAGTTCCTGTGCCGCGAGATCCCGGTAGGTCACCTGCAGATCGGGGCGCGCGGCTTTCCAGCGCGCGACGATCTCGCGCGTGAGCCGACGGCTAGCGGACAGGTCGCCCTGAATACTCGAATCAATGTGCAGCAGCTTCATGACCTTCTCCTGACCCGCCTGGTGGGCATGGAGAGAAGACTAATCATCAGGACGATAAGTGGGTATCCGGGTAAACTGGGACATATTGTCCTGTATTTGGAGCTAATGGGAGCAAGGGATGCAGCCGCTCGAGGGCTTCTACTACTTCACCCAAGTGGTTGATCACGGGGGTTTTGCACGCGCCGCCCGCGTACTGGGCATCCCCAGGTCGCGCGTGTCGCGTCACGTGGTCGCATTGGAGGCAACGCTCAACGTGCGCCTGGTGAATCGCTCGACGCGGCGCTTTGTCGTCACTGATGTGGGTCACGAGGTCTACCGCCACGCGACCGCGATGCTCGCCGAGGCCGACGCCGCGCTCGAGGCGGTCGAGTTCGCGCGCGCCGCGCCGCGCGGCATCATCAAGGTGAGCTGCCCGGTGGCCCTCGCACAAACCCCGCTCGCGTCCCTGCTGCCCGATTTTCTCGTGAAGCATCCGGCGGTGCGGCTGCAGCTGCATGTGAGCAACCGGCGCGTCGACGTCCTCAGCGAGGGCTTCGATGTCGCCTTGCGCGTGCGTTCGCAGCCCACGGGCGAGGACGGTCTCGTGATGCGCAGCTTCGGCACGTTCGCGGAAGTTCTGGTCGCGAGTCCCGCGTACCTCGCGCGCGCGGGTGCTCTCACCGAGCCTTCGCAACTCGCGCAGCACGAGACGCTCGACTACGCGGGGGAGTTCGACCGGCGCCCGTGGGAGCTGGTGGGACCCAACGGGCAGGTTGTGCAGGTCGAACCCAGGCCGCGTGTCTGCTGCCATGACTTCGTGGTGCTGCGCGCCGCGGTGCTGGCAGGCTTGGGGCTTGCGCGCTTGCCCGAAACGGTGGTGCGCCAGGATCTGGAGCGCGCCACGCTGGTGCGCGTGCTGGCGGCGTGGAGCAGCCCGCAGGGCGTGTTGCACGTGGTGTTTCCCAGCCGGCGCGGACTCCTGCCCGCGGTGCGGGCATTCATTGATTTTCTGGCTGAGAGATTGCCGGGGACGATGTGATCCCGGGAATTCGGGTCGGGGCTCACTCGAACAGTTTGTATCAGTTCGAAGGACTAGACTGATCCGGTGCTTGTCTCTCTATTGGGCGCTACAGAGTTCCAAGGACCTGCCTGATGAGCGAACCGCGCAGACTCGCGCTTGCGACGCTGATGGCCGGGTCAGTGATCGTGGCCGTGCGCGCAGGCGCGGCGGACCCAACCGGAGGCGTCGTACCACAGAACGACGTCATCGCGCCCACTTCAGCGCAGCCGGTCGGGGCGCCTTCCGCGCCCTCGGTACGTCCCAACACGAACTCGCCCCCAAAGTCCGATCTGCGCCGGGGCACCGACCAGCCGGTGTCGGCAGTGCATAGTCCGACTGCAAACGCGCAGGGTGCCACCGCGCCTGATGCATCGAAACGCAACCAACCCAGCGCGGCGTCCGTGCCGGTCCATCCAACGCACCCAACCGCCGTGCCAGCTCAGCCTGCAAGCCAGGTGCCGACTCCTACGGCAACGCCTCCTCCGGATACTCCTCCGCCGGAGCGCGTTCCAAATCAACCGCAGGCGAAAGACCCGGATCCACGCGATTCCGGACCGCACGCGGACAGAACTTCGCGGGATCGGGCTGAGCGGTAACGAAGTCTCAAAGGCGATGCGTGGAATAGCGGTCTTGGCTCCAGCTGTTCCAGCCTTACACGCGCGTACCTTAGGACGGTCGCCGGCCGTTCAAACGCCCCGCTAGGCCTCGTTTCACAATCTTACGCAACGCGTCATTAATGCCCGTTTGGTAGCCTCGACCCTTGGCACGAAAGTATTCGAGCACGTCTGCATCCAGACGAATCGTGGTCGAGATTTTGGTCGGACTGCGTTGAGGGCCGCGTCCGCGCTTGACGACGGCCGGACCCAGCATCTCTTCCGACCAGGGAGGATTGTCTGAGTCCTTAGTCCTCGTTCCAGAACGCTTTGGCTTCTGCAATGTAATAGCGCGCTTCATACTTTTCAGCCTTACGCAGAGAGATGACGTGAGATTTGCTGCGACGTTCGGTATAAACCACAACAACGACTTGTCCGTTGAGTCGCCCAAAGGTAACCAGCCGCTGTTCGTTGTAACGCTGCCGTATATCCTCGCGCGTGACCGTAAAATCGTCCCAGATGGCCTCGCAGCCGACGAAGTCCAAGCCGTGACGCTTGATATTGGCACGACGCTTCTCGGCGTCCCAGGTTACGTTGCTCATATTGTAGTAACAATATAAAAAACGCAAGTCAGCGGTCCGCGGCGACTCAGCGCTCAGACCGGCGGCAGCCTTCGACGCTTCAGGACCCACCCGCGCGTGCTTGGTTCCTGCCTGATGACTGCAAAGCGCTGCATGTGCGCTCTCCCGTATGTGGATCAGACCTGGTCGTACTGCAACGCATCGCGTTCCAGCTCCTTGACGAAGTCGCGAACTTCTTCGCGCGTGCACACCTCGCCCTCCAACAGCGCTTGCAGCAGCGATTCCAGGTGAACGCGCAGTGCAACCGCGAGAGTAGTCGGCGTGTAGTGTTGTAACCCCGCCAGCAGGTCGTTGAGTTCGTCGAGACATTCCTCGACTGTCCCGTCGCTTCGCGTCGTGTCTGCAAGAGGCATGGGGCGCTCCTCCGGTGTTACACGGTCCAAAACATACACGAGCCAATTGCCTTCGCGGCGCCTACAAAAGCCTTGCGGCGCTTTTCTGCATGAACAGGCAGGCAATCGCGATTCCAATCGCGCGTGGCCTGCATAGACTTTCGCACCTGCCTCGCGAACCAACGCACTTCCAAGGAGACATGCCATGAACAGTTTCACGCTGACCGCGGTCGGTAACCTGGCTCGCAACCCCGAGTTGGTAGCGAAGAACGGCACGAGCTACACACGCTTCTGCCTGGTGGGCAACGACTACGCCGGCAAGGACGAAGAGGGTGCTGCGCGTGAGGTCACAACGAGCTTGTGGTTTGTGGCGTTCGGCCCTCTGGGGGAGGCGTTGGCGCGAAACGCGCGCACCGGCGATCAGCTCATCGTCGAGGCGCGTGTGCGTGCCAGCAACTGGACCGACAAGCAGGGGGAGAAGCAATACGACCACTCATTTATCGCCGAAGGGTTCCGCTTTGGTGCGCCGGGGAAGGCCAAGCGCGAAGAGCGCGAGTCACATCGCGATGCAGAAATTCCGCGCGGTGCCGGCGGGGCGCATGCCGTGACTGAGCCGTAAGCAATCACTACCACGGTAGGAGGAGGAGCACGATGGAAACGAAGCGTAAGGGCAGGGCGGCCTTACTGCTCCTGTGTGTGCCAGTGATCGCATTCGGGCAGGCCGCGTCGCCGTTCATGACCGGAGCGACTGCGCTCCAGACAAACATATTGGCCTGGCTTACACCGATCGCGATCATTCTGGTGATGCTGCTGGGCGCCATGGCAATGGCGAATCGCGTTGCTCAGGTCTCAAGTACCTACGGTAGCGGCGAAGCACAGACCATTGTGGAAAACTGTGGGAACACGCTGATCCTGCGCTGCGCAGGGAGCGAACACGGCGGTACCTCGCAGTTTGCGTCGCGACTCATCGGTGAGCGGGAAGTGGTCCGTAGGCAAACCTCCCGCGGCCGGGATCGGGAGAATTTCTTCGCCGCGCGCGGTGCTCGCCGTTCCACGAGCGTCAGCGAGCAGCATGTTACCGAGGTCGCCGTGCTGGCGTCGCAGATTGAACAGCTTCCAGATCTGACCGGATACCTAAAGACTGCATCTTCGAGCGCTTGGCTGCGGGTCAGTTTCAGCGGCGGGAGCTAGTCCTGTGGCCATGTTCCATCTGCAAATCAGCACCATTGGCCGCGGGACGGGGCGGCGTGCGACGGCGGCTGCGGCCTACCGGGCCGGTGAACGCATTCGTGACGAGCGCAGCGGAGAGTTGCACAACTACAGCCGCCGCCGCGATGTGCTGCATACTGAGATTTTTCTGCCGAGGCAATTTGATGCCAGCGAAGTCGCTTGGGCGCGCAATCGCGAGCGGTTGTGGAATGCAGTGGAACACGTGGAGAAACGCCACAACGCCAAGGTGGCACGCGAATATCAGGTAACTCTCCCATCCGAGCTGAGTGCAGCCCAACGGGTGGCGCTGGCGCGAGCCTTCTCCCGGGAGATCGCCGAGCGTTACAAGGTGGCCGTAGATCTTGCCGTACACGAGCCCCGGCCGGAGGGTGATGCACGCAATTTTCACGCGCATTTGCTTACCACAACCCGCGAAGTGACTCCGGCTGGCCTGGGCGCAAAAGCCGGGCTCGAGATCTCAGCGCGGGAGCGCCGCAGGCGCGAACTACCAGACCACCGCCAGGAATACGTGAGCGTACGGGAGCGCTGGGCCACGCTCACCAATGAGGCTCTGCGGCAGGCAAACGTCGCCGCCCGCATCGATCATCGCAGCCTGGCGGCGCAGGGCATAGATCGAGAACCGCGTCCCAGCATCCCGCTGATGCATCTGAAAATGGAACAGCGTGGTTTACGCAGCGAAGTTGCCGAGCGGCTGCGGGCCGACTACGCCGAGCGCGTTCAGCAGCGTTTGCAGCATTCCGCCGAGACTGCGCGGGAACAAGGTGTGTCGACGGTGACCGCAACCGGCAAGGCGAGCGCAGAGCGCATCCAACCCGAAGCGACGCCCGCCGCGCAGAGCGATGACCTTGAGGAAATCCGACGACAGGCGCGGGAGGCATGGTTGCGCCTCCGGCCGAAGGAGGCGGAAAGGTCCGCTGAACAGAACCCGGACAACGTACTACACGCCGAAGACGACCGGGCGTTGTGAACCTCGTGACCTTTCGTGTCCAAGTCTGGCGTTCAACTCGTACTACGTCTATTCGCCACATGGGGAGGGCGCTGTTGCGCAAGCCTCACGCCGACTGTGTGAGAGAGTCAAAGAGAGTAATCCGATGTGGCTGGCACGGTATGCGGGTGTTGTGTATCGCGCAGCCATTGGCGATCCGCGCCTTCTGGCGCTGTTTAGCGGTGGTGCTGTTCTCGTGCCGGTGCCCGGAAGTGCGCCCAGCGACGACGCACCCTGGGCGGCGTCGACACTGGCGGTCGCACTGCGTGATGTCGGTCTCGCGCACACAGTGTGGATGGGGTTGCGGCGTCGCGCTGCGGTCCGCAAATCAGCAACAGCGCCAAGCCGCGCGCGCCCGACCGTGTCCGAGCACTTCGAGTCCTTCCTGGTAGTGCCGCCGCCGGGGATGGTTTGCAGGATCGTCCTGGTTGACGACGTGATTACTAAGGGACGCACACTGTTGGCCGCCGCCGCTCGGATGCAGACGGTCTTTCCGCACGCTGATATCCGCGCGTTCGCGCTCATCAGGACCTTGGGATTCCGGCGGCGCATAGATTCCCAAGTCCAGCCGTGTGACGGCGTCGTACGTTGGGCGGGTGGAGATGCGCGTCGTGAGCCCTAGAGCAAAGCTACCCCAGGACCATCGCCACACTTAACACTTCAAGACTTTGGCTTGCCACGAACGTCGGCGTAAAGTTGTGTCCTGGAGGCGCTATGACCAATCAATTTGACGTTGTCGTTGAAAAGGACTCAGACGGTTACTTCGTTGCCTCGGTGCCGACGCTGCCCGGCTGCCACACCCAGGCAAAGTCTCTTGATGAACTCATGGAGCGGATTCGAGAGGCGATTGCCTTGTGGCTGGAAGTTCAGGGCAACGCCCCGGATAGCCTTGATTTCGTCGGAGTGCAGCGAGTCACTGTTAACTCGTGACCTCATTTCCGGCCGTGAGCGGAAAGGACCTGATCGCAGCGCTGCGACGGGGCGGTTTTCAGGTCGTAAGGGTGCGGGGCAGTCATCACTTTGTTCGTCATGCCGACGGGCGCTCGACGGTAGTGCCGGTGCACGCCGCTGAGACCATCGGCACCGGACTCCTCGGTAGAATCCTTCGCGACTGTGAGCTCAGCCGCGAAGATCTGCGCAACCTTCTATGAGTTTGAGCCTGGCGCGGACTGCATTCGAGTGGCACCCCGACCGCAGTTTCCGACACCCGCGTCCGGCACGACGTCCTCAGCGCAGACTGACCCTGTAGGTCAGCATCGCGCCACCCTCAACCGGTGTGAGGGACAGGCCGGAGGCAGAGCCGCTCCCGTAGGTGCGGTTCATGGTGAAACGCGCGCTCGCGGTTCCGAGCGCCGCGCCTGCCATGGTGTCCGACAGCCAGTGCGCGTTGTGCTTGAGACGCTCGTAGCTGGTCGCGACGCCCAGTCCGTAACCCAGCAGGCGCCGCAGCCATCGGTAGTCGTCGCCGCCCGATTCCGCCAGTACCGTGCCGACGGCGAATGCAGCCGTGGAGTGGAACGACGGAAAACTTGCGCCGTTGCTCTTGAACCATTGGTTCGGGTTGCTGGTGTCGTCGGGCCCCTCGCGCCTGAGCGTGTATTTCAGGGCGTAGGCGCTCACGCCGCCTAGGCCTGCGGCCTCGAGCATGGCCCACGCCTCGCTGCGGCCATCGTTACTGTCAACCAGGCTGGCGTAACCCCAGGTCGCAAGAAACACCGCCGCGGTCGGAATCGCATCCTTCGCGTCCTCGGAATTGACCTTCTGTCCGGGCGCGAGGTTCATGGTGAAGTGCTTGCGCACGTCGGTGTCGTAGTGGTGCGCTAGCGCGGTCGCAGCGATTGCGCCGCCGAACCAGGTCCAATCGCTCTGGTCCCAACGCAGCGGCGCGGTGAAGTAGGCCTTGATGTCGGAACCGAGCCCCGTGCTGGCGGTGTCCGGTGCGGCGGTGGGCGTGGCAGTTGGCAGGTCGGGAGCTTCCAGCGCGTAAGGCGCGTCGCTCAGCTGGGCCGGACTTGCGAGCGTCGAGGTGCCGGAGGTCTGGCACCACGCAGGCCCACTCGCGGTGAAAAGTCCCGCCGTCACCGATAGGGTGAGTAGTTTTCGCAGACGCAAGATTGACCTCACCTAAACCGCGGGACGCGGCGCCACCAATAACTCATCCGTGCGCAGGACCGGGTAGAGATTGTAGTGCGAGTCCCACGAGCTGTGGCGGCGCAAGAAGAAATCCAGACGCGCCGCAGGACTTGCCGCGAACGCCCGGTCTTCCTTCAATTTGCGCGCGAACTGCGCGGCGAGCTCCGGCTGCTCGGCGAGCATGGCGCGCGCGATCTGCTCGGCGACGTAGCGCTCCATGTATTCCTTCTGTTCGAAGCAGGCATTGAAGAACCCCCAGGACGCGAAGGAGTCCGGAGCCTCTGGCTCCAGGAGGTGCATCACGAGGCGCGCGAGCGGCTGCGCGATGGGCACGAACAACGCTCCGGCGCCGACGTCCTGGGTCTCGCGCTGCCAGCTGCCGGTGAGGGTCGCGCGCATGCGGCCTTCGAAGGGCGCGGCGGCGCAGTGCACCGCCGAGGCACGGTACGCCTCAATGCGCACCCCGATACGACTGGCCTGCATCGGTTCGCACTGTATCCCGTGGAATTCGAGGCGGGCGCCGATGTCTGACGCCCACGCCGGCGGCAACACGTAACCGCCGAGCGGGGCTTTCACCACGAGGGATGGCGAGACCTGGTCGCGATACGGCACGTGCCAGATCTGAGGCGTCTTCGGGTCGTACACGGTCACCGGTTCGCCGGAGATGGGGGACAGGTCGCGCGTGTAGGCATAGCCCGGGAAGTCAAGCATGTGCGCGCCGCTCGCACCCACGGCGTCCGTGCGCGCACCGCTCGCACCCTCGCGCCACCCGGAGCTGTAGTCGAGCACGACATCGGCGCCGCCTAAGCGCGCGGCCGTGGCATCGGCCTGACGGGTCTCCTCGCGCCATTGCGCGCCGTGGGCGGCGACAAGTTCGGCAAGTCCGACGATGGTGTTGCGCGTGACGCGCACGCGCGTGGCGTAGTCCTTCCAGGAGTGCGTCTCGACCAGCACGGTGAAGCGGTTGCGCTGCGGGAAGTAGCCCGTCGAGAAGCGCGGCGAATACACGGTGAGAAGGAAGCCCGAGGCCGGATCGTCAGGTTCCGCGAAGTCAGGGTAGAAGGGCAGGGGCACGGAGCCTGAGCGCGCGACTTTTGCGATCAGGGCATCGCGCAGTTCGCGGCCGGTTGCGTACAGGTGTGCATCCCCCTGGTTGATCGGCTCCGCCTGCAGCGAGATGTCGGGCTGAAAATCCGCCCCGTCGGTGACGTGCAGGTCCGCGCACACCAGCGGATCCCACTCGCGGATGAGCTTAAGCAGGGCGCGCATCTCCGGCGCGTCCGCCTTGGCGTAGTCGCGGTTGAGATTGAGGTTCTGCGCGGTGGTGCGCCAGCCCATCTCCTCGGGGCCGTTCTGGTTGGGCCGGTTCCAGCGGCCGAAGCGCTCATGGCCGTCCACGTTGAAGGCCGGCACGAAGAGGATCGCCATGCGCTCGAGCACCCCGGGGGCCGCCGTTTCGCCGAGGATTTCGCGCAGCGCGATGAAGCCCGCGTCCTTGCCGTCGCTCTCGCCCGGATGAATGCCGGCCTGGAGCAGCAGCACCGGCACGCGGCGCGGATCCGTGCGGCAGGCGAGGAGCGCGCGCATCGGCCGTCCTTCGGCCGAACGGCCGAACTCCAGACTCCGCACTGCCCGCGGCCAGGCGGCGGCGAATGCCGCGCACAGGCGCGTGACTTCGTCCGTGCGGCCGGTGCGGCGGAAACCTGATTCTTCGGCGACGGTCGTGAGCGTGTGGTCCCGCATCAGGAAGTCTTTCTGGCGGCGTGCGATGAAGTTGTCGACCGATACCAGCCGATGCCGGCAGCGTCGGCCTCGCGCACCACAAGGCCGCGGGTAGTGAGGCAGTTCAAGTGTGCCAGCGCCTCGCCGGTCGCCATGCTGAGCACCTCCGCGCCGATCCGGCGGCGGAACAACAGGCTGAACATGTCAATCGCGCGCTTCGGTGTCGTGAGTTCCTGCTGCAGGATCGCGAGCCGCTCTTCGTGCCCGCGAATGAGTCCTTTCAGACGCGTATGCAGGCCGCGGAAGGGTTCGTTGTGGGATGGCAGCACCAGTACCTCATCGCTGACGCGTTCGCCGATGGCGGCGAGCGATGTGAGCCATTCGGTGAGCGGGTCTGCGTCCGGCTCGGTGGGGAACACCGAGACGTTGGAGGTGATTCTCGGCAGCACCTGGTCGCCCGAGATCAGCACCTTGAGCTCCGGGCAGTACAGGCACAGGTGTTCGGGGGAATGTCCGCGGCCCACCACCGCCCGCCAGGATCGCCCGCCGATGTCGAGTTCCTCGCGGTCCACGATGCGACGGTAGCTGTCGGGCAGCCTGTACACCGCCTTGCCGAATCCGCCGAAGCGCGCCTTGTAATGCTCGAGCGCATCAGCGTCCCAACCCGCCTCGCGATAGAAGGTCAGCGCATCCGCCGGCGCTTCGCGGCCCGTGTCGGCGACCAGCATGCGACAGGTGATGTACTCCAGGCGCGTCATCCACAAGCGGCAGCTGTGCTGCCGCGTGAGCCAGCCGGCCATGCCAATGTGATCCGGGTGCATGTGCGTGCAGATCACGCGCCGCACGGGCAGGCCGCCAAGGGCCGTCGTGCAGGCGCTTTGCCAGCTCGCCGCCGTGTCTGAGGTGTTCATGCCGGTGTCCACCAGCGTCCAGCCGTCACCGTCCCGCAAGGCCCAGACGTTGATGTGATTGAGTGCGGTCATGGGCAAGGGCATGCGCAGCCAATACACGCCCGCGGCGACTTCGAGCGCTTCCCCCGGCGCCGGGGTTGATTGGCACGGGTAGGTCAGGGCGTCAGGACGCGCTCTGGCTGCGGATGAAAGTTCGTGCATGTGGCGTGCCGGGCTGGCTAAAAATGGTCCGGCGCCAGTCTAGCAAGGCGCGAGCGGCGCCGCGGGGGGCGCTTGCCGTCGAGCTGTATCGCGCACAGCCCGCGCTCCATCGATCCGTTCAGGGGCCGTTTCGGATGGCTGCCGGATGATCAGCTGCGTCCGCGTTGGACTGGCGGTATCGATAAGATAATGTGCCGCCCCAGGCGAATGGAGAAAACGTCAATGGTCGCGAAGCATGCAGCATCGTTTGCGGGTCTCCTGGGCTTCACCCTGGTGTTGAACCTGTGTGCGCCATCGCGCGCGGCAGCGGACACCGATGATCCCCCCACCCGGGTAGCCCGCCTTGCGGATGCGGAAGGCTCGGTTTCCTTCCAGCCCGGCGGCACGGAGGATTGGATCGCCGCGCCGCTCAACCGTCCGCTCACCACCGGCGACAAGCTCTGGTCCGATCAGGACGGCCGCGTTGAATTGCAGCTCGATGGCTCGTTCCTGCGGCTCTCGAGCAACACCGCCGTGTCATTTTTGAATCTCAGCGATGAGGTCACCCAGGTGCAGCTGAGCGCCGGCACACTGCTCGTGCGGGTACGCGAGCTCGCCGACAATGAGACTTATGAGATTGACACGCCGAATCTCGCGTTTTCAATTCTGCGACCCGGCCTGTACCGGCTG
>Ga0209167_10000815_pt1 | contig 20556 bp, 18 predicted proteins | sample Coa_R1_9_FD_187154 | JGI IMG/M metagenome (GOLD analysis project Ga0209167, IMG submission 187154) | Surface soil microbial communities from Centralia Pennsylvania, which are recovering from an underground coalmine fire - Coalmine... | ecosystem: Environmental > Terrestrial > Soil >... | reverse complement strand
CTTCTTGCACTATAATTTCGCAAGGATTCATAAGACGCTGAGAGTTACGCCCGCGATGGAAGCTGGCCTAACGGATCACGTCTGGAGTTTGGAAGAAATCGTTCTTTTGGCAAACTGAGACACTACCCAACCATGCGGACTCTTGCGGTGTTGATGCTTGTGATGCTTGTGATGTTTGGATACGGTACCGCAGCAGGCCAAGATTCCGATCTTCTCGCAAAGGCGAAACAGGAAGCAGGTCACTTAGCGCTGATCCAGAAAAATTGGGGACAAAAGATGGGCAGTGTCGGTGCGACGATGACTTTGAAAGAGGTTTCACGCGAAAGCGTGAATGGTGCGACGGGTATCAAGTATCATATTTTCGTCACAGGCATGCCGAAAGACAAGTTGTACTCGTTGGTGGCAGTATCCTTCGACTTGCGCCCCGTTACTTATCTTCAAGGGATAACTCTGGACGATTCCGGAATGGCGATTTGTGCAGGTAGACCTGAAACGTGCGGCGATTCGAGTAAACCAAACGACCCGGTTGAACCGATCCTCCTCGCGGCGAAGGGGGAGCCGAAACGATTTGGCCTCATCTCTTCGGATGGTCAAAACAAGGCATTCGTGTCCGTGACTCCATTTCCGATTGAGGGCAAGGATCGGGGCTGTTCTGTGGATGTCACGTTGCTCCTTGCTCACGGGGAGGCGGTGCTGATCCACGGTGCTGGTTTCCAGTCGAATGCGACTGTCAATGTTGTCACTCAGTCCGAAAACGAAAAGGCCAGCGGTGATTTGAAATCAGACTCAAACGGCGAAGTCTATTACATCGAATTACCTTATGTGAAGGGCAAGACCGACGGACAGGCTCAAGTCACGCTCACATCGCAGGCGTGCGCTCCATCCGTTTCATACAAGTGGGGAAAAAACACCTATCGGATGCAGTAAAAATGCAGGTCCCAGCGGCACTTGTTTGCGGAAGCGCCCTTTACTATGCCACTTGGACGCGCTGAATCGAAAGCACTGACGGGTCGGCCTCGTAGCCTTCTTCTGCGACTGTTTTCTGAGCCGCAGCGCGCAGAGTTTGCTCATCGGCGTTGCTGGGCAGTTTCAAATGGCGCCGAAGCACCTCTTCGCCGCTCGCGATACGAATCAACCATTGCGATTTTTGAGAGTCCCAGGAAACTTCCACGCGATCTGCGCGCATCGGGCACCTTCCCACAGAAGTGTTGACTCTCTAATACGGCAAAACGTATGAAGAATCAAGCGCTTTGGCGCGCAGTGCCCAGACGCCGCCAAGGTATGGCCACGGCATATTCCACGGGCCCTTAAGGAGGCCGCCGCAGTTGACGCCAGGGTACCGACCGCATTAGGATAACCTATCGCATTTTGGTGCTCCGCATTTTGGCGTTGCAGGCTGCCCAGCCTGGGACATTTGTTCAGGTGATTACACCGAGGATTTATTCCAAGGGGGAGTTCAATGATGGGCGCGCTGAAAATTCTAATTGCTGACGATCACGATCTCATGCGGCGAGGTTTGCGTGACATTCTCAAAGTGCACGCGGACTGGAACGTCTGCGCTGAGGCGCATACCGGCAAAGAAGCGGTCGCTAAGGCCAAATCGCTGAAGCCGGACATCGCCATTCTCGATATCAGCATGCCGGAGCTGAATGGCGTCGACGCGGCGAAGCAAATTCGCGCCGTATCGCCGAAAACGGAAATGCTGGTGCTTTCCATGCATTATTCCGACCAGCTTGTGCGTGATGTGGTGGATGCGGGCATTCGCGGCTACATGGTCAAGTCGGACGCCGACAAAGATCTCCTGACGGCCGTGGAAACGCTCGCGAATCATCAGCCGTATTTTACCGCCGGCGCCATTGACGTGATTGGCCATGGCCTGTTCAATCGTGGAAATGGCGATTCGAGCGAGTTGAAGCACCGGCTAACCTCGCGCGAACGCGAAGTGGTGCGCCTGATCGCGGAAGGGAAGAGCAGCAAAGACGTGGGCGAAGCGCTGGACATGAGCGTCAAAACGGTGGAAACGCATCGCGCTAACGTCATGAGGAAGCTGCAAGTTCATTCCGTGAGCGAGCTGGTAAGATACGCCATCCGCAACGACATTGTGCAGGCTTGATTCTTTGTCCTTCAGGGCAATTTTCTGTCGAGAAGTCGTCGTGCTGCGAGCACCGTGGGCGTGATGTGCTGCCAAAGCCTGTGTGTTTCCCCGGCATTGTGTCCAGGAAAACGGAAATCCGTTCGACCCAAAACTTTGAATGAACCCCTGCGGATGAACGCTTGACTTTCTTCCTTCGCGCGGCCATCTTTATTGGCTTTACTCTGCGGTAGATTTCGTGCTGTCCGGAGGAATCGTTCCAAGGTGAAAGTCCGGGTTTGCTTCCACGATAAATGCTTCGATGGCGCAGCTTCGGCTGCCGTGTTTTCGCGTTTCTATCGCGAACGCATCCACGCGGACGCGGAGTTTTGCTATCGCGGAATGATTCATCGGGCCGCGCAGCTTTTTGAATCCGGAATTTTCGATGGCGACGAAAATGCTATCGTTGATTTCAAGTATTCGAGCTCGCCGCAGCTCACCTGGTGGTTCGATCATCACCAGAGCGCGTTCCTCTCTCCCGCAGATGCCGAGCATTTTCGCGAAGACCATTCCGGCAAAAAATTCTACGACCCCACTTTTAAGTCATGCACGAAATTCATCGCCACCGTGGCGGGAGAAACATTCGGATTTGACGCGCGTCCGCTGGCGGAACTGATTCACTGGGGAGACATCATTGACGGCGCGCAATTCACTTCTGCGGAAGTCGCCGTTGGCCTGAAAGAACCAGCCATGCAGCTTGCCCTGGTCATCGAAGCGGCGCCGGAGCCGGTCTTGGTCCCGAAATTGATTCCAGAAATGGCCCGGCGCTCGCTCGCGGAGATGATAAAGCTGCCAATTGTCGAGAAGCACCTCGGTCCCCTGCTCGAGCGGCATCGCAAATCCATCGGCATACTGAAAGAGCGCGCGGACGCGCGTGAAGGCGTGATTTATTTCGATGTCAGCGATTTGGATCTCGAGGGTTACAACAAATTCATTCCCTATTATTTGTACCCGGATTTTCTTTATACCGTCGGGCTCAGTGCTTCGGCGGCGCGCGCGAAAGTCTCCGTCGGAACAAATCCGTGGAAAGAAGCGCCCGCCGATGTAAATTTGGCCTCGCTCTGCGAAAAATATGGCGGCGGAGGCCATGCTCGCGTCGCGGCAATTTCGTTTGCGCCGGGCGATTTGGCTCGCGCGCGCCAGGCGGCCGAAGAAATCGCTGAAACTCTTCGCAAACACCGTCAATGAACGCTGCTGGCGTTCTGTCACTTTGTAGTGTCGCGCAGGCCACAGCAAGTAAGGAGGCCGTCGTGGAACGTATCATCAATCGTGCTAAGCCGCGGCTTGCAGCCGCGCACCGCAGGTTGTCGCTGCTGCTCGCCTCAGCGTTGTTTGGCGTTTGCACCATGAATGCCGCCGCGCAATCGCCGGCGCAGTCGCAATACCCGGCGCTGCCCACCGAGTTTCCGGCACACTTCACGCCGCCGACGCCCAAACGGAGTTACACCGTCCGCACCGTGGAGATTCCCATGCGCGACGGCACCAAGCTCAACACCGTCATCATGATTCCCAAAGGCGCCACGCACGCCGGCATCGTCCTCGACCGGACTCCCTACAATGCCGACGGCCGCATCGCGTTCGCGGCGCGTAGTCCGCTTCTCCAGGCGGGTTTCATCCTCGTCGACCAGGACGTGCGCGGCAAATACGGCTCCGAGGGCGATTACATCATGAACCGATACGTGCGTGGTCCGCTGAACCCGACGCCGGTATCGGACGCGACCGACGCCTACGACACTATCGGCTGGCTATCTAAAAACATTCCCGAGTCCAACGGCCGTGTCGGCGTGATTGGAATCTCCTACGACGGTTATGAAGCGCTGATGGATTTGGTGCACCCCAACTCGGCCCTAAAAGCGGCAGTGCCCGAAAATCCAATGGTGGATGGATGGCGCGGTGATGACTGGTTCCACTATGGCGCCTTCCGCGAACAGATGATGCCGTACATCTACCAGCAGGATTCTTCGCGCGCCAGCATCTACCGGTGGTCGCAGGACTATACCGACGACTACACGATGTGGCTGGAGGCGGGCAATCCCAGCGTGATTGCCCGGGAATACAACATGGGGCAGCTCGGATTTTGGAGAAAGATCGTCGAACATCCCTCCTATGACGAGTTCTGGCAGGATCAGGCCGTAGACAAGATCCTGGCTAAGGAGCCGCTGACGGTTCCGACCATGTTGGTCGCCGGGCAGTGGGATCAGGAGGATATCTACGGCGCGCTGGCTGTCTATCGCGCCCTCTATGCCGAGCCCGGCAATCGTGCCAACCTGTACCTGACCGTCGGTCCGTGGTACCACGGGCAGGAAGCCCGCAGCGGCACGAATTTGGGCGCGATCCAGTTCGGCTCGGATACTTCGGCCTATTTCACCAAGCACATCCTGCTGCCGTTTTTCAAACAACATCTGGAGAACGGCCCGGACGCGCACCTGGCGCACGTCTACGCCTTCGTCACCGGCACCAACAACTGGGAAGAGCTCGCGAGCTGGCCGGGCTGCGCGGGTGATTGCAGCGTCCACAGCCGAGCCCTCTATTTGCAGGCCGATCATGGGCTGGGATTTGATCCGCCCGAAGCATCCAACGGCCGTGGCTATGACCAGTACATTTCCGATCCAGCCAATCCGGTACCGTATCGCCCCCGGCCTACGCCGCGCGCTGAGACGGCCACCTGGCCCGAGTGGCTGGTTGGGGATCAGCGGGAAGTTTCCGGTCGCCCGGACGTTGAGGTCTATGAGACGCCCGTGCTCACCGACGCGGTCCGCATCAGCGGCCGCCCGCTGGTTCATCTCGAAGCTTCGACCAGCGGCACCGATTCCGACTGGGTGGTAAAACTGATTGATGTGTATCCCAACCAGGATGTCAACGAACCTGACATGAGCGGTTATGAGCTGTCGGTGGCGATGGATATTTTCCGTGGCCGCTACCGCACGAGCTGGTCGCATCCCGAGGCGCTCACGCCGGATGTCCCGCTGCTCTATACGTTCCACCTGCCGGCGGCCGATCACGTGTTTCTGCCGGGACATCGCATCATGGTGCAGATTCAGTCGAGCTGGTTCCCGCTGTACGACCGGAATCCGCAGACCTTCGTGCCCAATATTTTTGACGCGAAACCTTCGGATTACATCGAGGCGACACAACGCATCTATCACAGTTCGGCGCATGCCACCTACCTGGAATTGCCCATCGCGCAAGGCCGGTAGAATGAACCGCTGTGTCAATTCGCAGAGCAACATGACGTGGAGTGTTCATGAGGCATGAGCGTGCCTGATAGCGTGGAAGCAATTCTTCGAAAGGTTCAGCTTTTTGCGGCTCTCACGGCCGACGAAATGCATTCCTTGGCTGCTCGAACCGGTAGGAAACACTTAGGGCGTGGCGAATTGCTGTTCAGCGAAGGCGATCCCTGCGCGGGACTTTTCCTCGTGGCGTCCGGGAGAATCCGAATCTTCAAACTATCGCCCACGGGGCGCGAGCAGGCGCTAGCGATGGAGGGGCCTGGCGGCTCCTTTGCGGAACTTCCGGTGTTCGATGGAGGGACCTATCCAGCCTCCGCGTCGGCCGCCGAAGACACGGATGTGCTGTTCATCTCGCGCAAGGATTTTCAGAACTTTTGCCGCCAGCATCCGGACGTGGCGCTCAAAGTGATCGCTGTGGTGGGGTCGCGTCTGAGGAGGCTGATCGGAATCATCGAAGAGTTGTCGTTCAGTACCGTTCGACACCGGCTCGCTTCGCTGCTGTTGCGTCTTGCGCGCGAAGGGGAGCGCACGCCGAGCGGGGTCATGGTCACGCTGCCGGCGAGCCAACAGGAAGTGGCCGCAGAAATCGGGACCGTGCGCGAACTGGTATCGCGCAACCTCGGCCGTTTGCAGGCCGAGGAGATCATCCAGGTCGATGGCCGCAAAATCCTGATTCTGAACATGAAAGCGCTCGAGGCGGAACTGGAAGAAGCTCTGTAGGCCTCCGTTACTTACGCGAGTCGCCGCAGAGTTTCGCCACCAAGGCCGAATTTTTCGCACCATCTCCCTATGCCCTATTCCGTCCCCCGAAACTACCCGCGCGCCGTTTGTGCCCATTGTGACTTAAGTCATCGCGAAATCTGGCCGGGCGTTCCATTCTTTGCTTGTTAGCAATAAACGATCGTTTCTGATCGCAAGGAGCAAGAGACCATGAATACGGACGCGACAAAGAGCGTGAAAGAACTTGCCGTACAGATACCGGGCGCGGCGCCCATATTTGAGAAACTCGGAATTGATTACTGCTGTGGCGGAAATCTCTCCTTAACAGAGGCATGCGCCAAAGCCAATGTTTCTGTGGAGAACGTGCTGGCGTCGCTGAAGTCCGCCACCAGCGAACCCAGATCAAATAAGGACTGGTCAAGAGCGCCGCTTGCGGCTCTTGCGCGTCACATCGTGGACACTCATCACACGTACACGCTGACCGAAACGGAGAGGCTTGAGAAACTTTTTGTCAAAGTGTGCGAGGTCCACGGCAAGAGGCGCCCAGAACTGCTTCGCATGCGGACGATCTTCCGCGACATGTCCAACGATTTGCGAATGCACTTGATGAAGGAAGAACACATTCTGTTTCCCTACATCGCTGAGATGGAACAGGCCATTCTCCAGAAAACACCCGTGATGCCGCCAGCATTCGGCACACTGAAAAATCCTGTGCGGAACATGATGAAGGAGCACGACTCAGCTGGCGAGGCGCTGCGCGAGCTCCGCGAAGAGAGCTCCAACTATGCGCCTCCCCAGGATGCTTGCGTTACCTACCGTGAGCTTTATCGCTCGCTCGAAGCATTCGAGGCGGACCTTCATCAGCATGTGCATCTGGAAAACAACATCCTCTTTCCACGCGCCATCGAGCTAGAGTCCGCTCCGCCTGCGTCGCCACAAGCGGCGAGCTGAAAGGAGGAGGCAATGGATATCCTGGAAGCGGTTGCGGTGGCGATTCGCTGCAGTGCGTGTTCCGGCGAGTACGAGGTCCCGCTGAAACAAGTCCTGCTTTCGCACCAGATGTTGCACGACGGCTGTCCTGTTTCTGATGAAAGAGAGTGTCCTCCTCTCCCTTGGTCGCATTTGGCGGATGAGCAACTCGTGCGCGACTTTCAGAATATTTGGAGCCGTCTGGAAGAAAGGGTGAGCAAAGCGGGTGGGGAACTAACGCTTCGCAACAAAGGAGAGCGCGCAGTTGGAGTTGGCTCAATGGCGCATTCAAGGTAATCGCAAATTACCAGCTCCTAAAAGATTAAGAAGAATGGAACTCGAACAAACGGCCCGGCCCCGCTGAACCACAGCTTTCCGTAAGAAGTCAGCGAGGCGAAGCGCCGCCCAAGAGGCTCGGTTTACTTCCTATTGCCGCCTTTTGCCGTCTCGCGAAATAGTTAAGTCGTGCGTAGTAAATGGGATGGTTGGTAGGGGCGGTGGGGATCGAAAGTATCGTTTTACTGGAAACAAAGGAGTTTTGCGGCGCGCCTCGGCCTTCTAAGTCATAGAAAGGAAAGGAACGGAATCTCTATTGCCCCCTTATTGCCCCCAAATTTTTCCGTAAGAATCCGTTCGCGTTCGGCCAGTTCCTGCCCACCGCCGCAGAAAGCTCACGCGCCCCAGAAGGGGTGCGTCTACTGCGACAGGTCTGAAGGAGTATTTCGAGTTTGTTCTGGCTCGCGAGACTACAAAGAATCGAAGCCGAATCCAGAACCTTACCTGCTTGCATTAGACCGACTGGGGTTGAGGGCCGAAACGTGCGTTGCGGTTGAGGACTCGGAGCGCGGATTAGCTGCGGCCCGCGCTGCTGGCATACCTTGCCTGCTGGCCCCAAACGACATAACCTGCAATTGCAGCTTTCAGCGTGCCACTGCAATATTGCCCGGCGTAGCAGACGTTCTCGATGCACTGAAGTGAATTTTTTCTCGCTACCGGCCCCGGAGCCGACGCTCGCCGCGCGCGAGCCATGCCGCTAATCGGGGAGACTCAACCCACCAGCTCCACTTATTTTATTCTCCGGCCCGGGGATGCCGGTTGTATGCCTTCCACGGGCTACCGACCTCCTGGTCCCGAACCACAGCAGTAAAAAATCTAAGCTGTTCCCCTGTGCTCACCTCTCGCTAATTGCGTTACGATTTGCGATACAGATTGCTGCCCTCCTGTGGCATGTTCAGAGCATGTTTGTTTGGAGGATTCGTGTTTTCACGATCCGCTTCCTGTACGACTTCCGTCGCCTCGGCACCGGTTTGCCGTTCTGGAAGCATCGTGCCAACTGGCGCAGACGTGAGTGCATACGACAAAAGTCCGCTGCCGTTGTACTCAGCAACTCAGCGGCAGCGCCGGAGGTCGCGGTTGAGGCAATGGCTTCCATTGCTGGCAACACCGTTGAATCTTCACGTCTCACGAAGTCCGAGAACTCGGCGAGCGCTTGCCTTGCGTCTCGCTGTCTTTCTTGCCGTTGACATCTTTTCCTCAGATGCTCCGAGTGCCAATGGCAGAACTCATCGTCCACCTGAACGCGATCCGTGTCCTTCCAATCAGCCGCGAACGACAGCTTGCCGGGGCAGCACAGCGGGTTTTTCATCCGTCTTGAGTGCATCGACCTAAACTTGTTCGCTAGGCACAGGTTGATGTAGTTGAAGAACCGGGCTTCGCTCCGTAGTGTTTGTTCGGATCGAACGTCTGCACGACGTCCTCCTTGCCAGACTCCCTGCTTGGAGATTGTGGGCAGGCATCGCAGGTGGATCAGAAGGTCTTGCGTCCAGTCTTCGACATCCTCTTTCGGCGTTGACCTGTCCGCATGCCTTTTGAGCCAGTCATGGACGTATTCGGGAAACCGTTCGTGAAACTCGTCAAAGTTCTTTGGCACCACGAACCCGTCGTGCCCGATGTAATGCCCGTCAACGATGGTGAACTGGTCGGACTTTCGGTTTTCAGCAGAAAAACTGGCAATATTTATATCCTCATTCTCGGCTACCGCAGTATTGCTCTGCATAGGGACATCTCCTTTTCGAAAGGAATTTGGACAACATGCGAGCAAGCATAGGAGGTCGAGACGAATTGGCGGTGACAGTTCAGCGTGCTCTATCATTGGCAACTAAGAAGGAAGCTGCACACGTCATCGATGCAGTGATCGGGAGCTTGGAGATCACCCTGCTCAATCATTTGGGCACTGACGGATTCACCCTGAAGCTCAACGGATTCGGCAAGTTCTACGTGCGCCACAAGCCGGGGATTCTTCGGAAGATCGGGTACACGGGAGAGATGATTCAAACGAAGCCGCTGCGGAAGCTGAAGTTCGTCAGTCTGGGGAATCTTCGCCCACAGGAGCGGGTTGACTGAAAGAAAGAAGGAAGGAAAGACTCGGGTTCCGCAGACCCTGTGCTATAAATTCCTCATGCCCAAAATCGTCGAGCGGTGGCTGCTCTTCAAGTACATAGGCGGGGAGTTTATGCCGTTATCGAAGCCCCTCAGGACGAAAGAACGTGCAGAGCAAGCGCGGCTGAAGTACCCGGAACGTGAGCGCAAGGCGATTGGATCGGCGTGATCCGAAGCAGAGGTTAATTCACCGTCGCCCCGCCGCAGCACTTCTTGTATTTCTTTCCCGAACCGCACGGACATGGATCGTTCCGCCCGATCTTAGCAGTCGAGCGCCGAGACTCGCGCTCGGCGGCAGTGCCCTTGCGGGATTTGTGCCCTTCCCGGAAATAGCGATACGCCCCGACCAGCCCGGCCGCCATGCGCACGATGATGTCCTCGCGCTTCTCCGAAGTGATCGGCTTGGGGCGCATCTTCGGGTCTTCGTCATGCTCGTGGCAGAGCATCATCACGGGGATTAGGCATCCGCCGTGCTCCTCGTCATTGATCAATTCAGCCCAGCCATCGTGGCGCATCCGCATGCCGCGCACGAAGCCGCGGGCCCAGTCGTTGCCGTGCCTCACGCCGCCCTCGCTCTGGAGCAAGAGCGGAACGTAAACTTCGCCCTTGAACAGCGTTCCGGCGATGGTGTTCCAGTGCCGCATCATTAGCCCGAAGATTTCGTTCGCCTCTTCGAGGCTGTCGAACTCGGAGGCGTCCGACACCTCGCCGCCGAACACCTCCCGGTAGTATTCGCTGGGCATCACGTTCTCGGGTCCCGCAATGAGGGCGGCGAAGAACCCATCGAGCGCCTCGACGTTCATTGCCTTGCCGCCCTTACAACCTTTGAGGAACTCCCCGAGGCGGTCAAGTTCGGCGTCGGTTAGTGGCTCGTTTTGGGAGAAGGCTCTCACCGGGAGTCTCTGAGCATTATCAATGACCGTCTACGATAGCACCATCGATTAGCTCGATTCGAGGGCACTTCCCTCTGTGCCCTTCTTGCTCTTCAGACTAGCCGCAACCTGAGTATAGTCGCTTCGGACTCACACCCAACAATTCCGCCAGGGGGTAACGATGTCCCTTTCCTATTCCACGCACGCGGTAGCGTAAATTCTTTTGTGTAAATTTGGGTTTTGGGCAGAAAAAGAGGGTGTACTTTCCCTGGGAACGCGAATTCACAGAGGAGGCACACCCTATGCGAGAACTGCAAGTCCTCGGCGATGGCCATCTTAAGCTGGACTTTGCCGAATGGAAAGATTTCTTTGAGCAGGAACTGGCGGAGCAGGTGCGTGCGCAACGGAAAGCGCTGGTCGAAAAGGCCTTGGAAGCCGAGCGCGACCGCTATCTGCAGTTTGGATTTTATGAACACGCTCCGCATTTCCGATTCGATTACCGCAATGGCTGCTACTTTCGCGATTTCGCCACGCGTTTGGGCTTGCTGCGAGGGCTGCGCATCCCGCGCACGCGCAAAGGTTTTTCTTCACAAATCCTGCCTCGTTATCAGCGCCGCCAGCAAGCCGTCAACGAACTGGTGCGCCAGGCCTTTCTGCGCGGCATTTCCACGCGTCAGGTGGGCGAAGTGCTGGAACCGGTGCTGGGAGAAGCCTATTCGGCGCAAACCGTTTCGAACATCACGCGCCAGTTGGATCATGCCGTGCGACAGTTTCATCACCGCCCGCTCGGGGATGATTATCTCTATCTGTTTCTGGATGGCGTGGTATTGAAGGTGCGCGACACCACCGGAAGCGTGCGCCGGCGGGTGATTTTAGTGGCTTACGGCATCCGTGCCCAGGGTCGGCGCAATGCCCAAGAATTCGCCTGATACTGCTGGAGTCGTTCCTCTGCGCCGGCGAACAAGTCGATGCGAAGATTCTGTTCCGTAGGCCCTGGAGCTCATCAGCGGGCGGGACCAATCGCATTTGGCCGCCGCGCTTCGTAGCATCGCCATCACACTAAACGTTTGCACAGGATTGCCCAACGCTCGCTTGACATGCCTGCAGGGGAGAAGTAAGTTTGCGCCACCGTTTCCGGGGAGTTGGGGTGCGGTGGCGGCGTTCGTTCCTGTGGGACTGTCTGGGGAAGGGCTCAAGCGGCCAGCTGAATGCTTAGATTCCAGACCAGCATTCTTCCTAGCGCTCGGAGCGGAGCGATGTTCGTTACCTAGCTATGAGGCCGGAAAGCATACTTGCCGGATACTGAGAGGGGTGCGAAGAATGAGAAAACTATTTGCTCTTGCGATCATGTCGTGGGTTGCGGTGCTTTGTTGTGGCCAGCGGGCATATGGCCAGGTAACCGGCAGCTTCCTGGGAACAGTCACGGATAAATCCGGCGCCGCGATCGCGGGCGCGACAGTCACAGTGACCTCGCAGGAAACCGGTGTGTCCCGCCAAGGAGTGACGGACAACGCGGGTCACTACGTCATAGATTTGCTGCCCGTCTCGGTCTACACGGTTCATGTCGAGTACAAGGGATTCCAGCCGGTAGAAAGCAAGAATGTAAGCCTGCAGGTCAATGAGCAGCGCGAACTGGATTTCACCCTGTCCCCTGCCACGGTCGTTTCATCGGTGGAAGTTGTGGCCTCGCAAGTGGCCGTGAACACGACGAACGCGTCGCTGGGGCAGGTCATCACTTCACAACAAGTCTCGCAGCTTCCCTTAAATGGGCGTGATTTCGTCCAGCTTGCCACCCTGATACCGGGTACCACGCAGGAGACAAACCCCAACAGCTTCTTTACCAGCGGCGCCGACAGCGAAGTGGCTGCCCGAGGAACCTTTTCGCTTTCCGTCGGAGGTTCGCGTCCCAATAGCACGGACTGGCTCCTCGACGGAGTGGATAATAATGAATTGACCGCTGGGGGCATAGCCATTTTGTCCTCGATCGATTCGATTCGGGAGTTTAAGGTCCTCACCTACAACTATTCCGCGGAGTACGGCACCCGCGCCGGACCGACGGTGCTGCTGACGACGAAGTCAGGAACCAACAATTATCACGGCTCTCTCTACGAGTTCCTGCGTAACACCTCTCTGGATGCGAAGAGCTTCTTTGCCTCTTCGGCGGAGAAATTCAACCTGAATCAGTTCGGCGGCTCGGTGGGCGGACCCATCCGAAAGAACAAAACATTCTTTTTCATTGATGGCGAGCAAAAGTATCAGCGCCACGGCATTGCGTTCACGGGTTTGGTCCCCTCGGATGCCATGCGCACCGGCGACTTCTCGGCGGATCCTTTCGGGAACCCGGTTTCCGGTCTAGTGATCGTCAATCCAAATATGGTCGGGGCGTCAACTAACCCAGCCGTGTATCCCAATATCTATTTTCAGTGCGACTCAGCCGACAATCCGATTCCTGCCAACTCGGACGGAAGCCAGCCGCAGGGCACTCCCTGCAACAAAATTCCGGGAAATCTCATTAATCCCATCGGCCAGGCGATGGAGAACTTGTACCCGCACCCGAACGCGAATAACGCCGCAGCCGGTTATAACTTCACAAGTGCGCCGGTGCGCAGGCTGGACGAAACAAAGTTTGACATCCGGTTGGACCAAAATTTCTCGCAAGCGGACACAGCCTTCGCGCGTTTCAGTTACGATCAGGCGACTTCCTTCGTCCCCGGAGGCTCGCCGGGGTTTGCCGAAGCCAACGCCTTCGGCAGCAACCAAGGCATCATCAACCATGCCCGCAATATCGGCATCGGGGAAACGCACGTCTTTTCGCCGTCCACCGTCAACCAGTTTACCGTGGGCTACAACCGCATCTTCGACTACATCACTTCGCAGGGCACGGGGACTTGCGCCTCCGCAAAGCTGGGCATCGTCGGCGCCAACCTCGGCTGTACCAGTGGCAATACTTGCATTCCTGGTGCCTATAGCTGCGGGCTGGTCTCGACGCTCATGACGGCCGGCTTCTGGTCGCTCGGGGACCGCGGCTACTCCCCGTTCCAGGGCGGGACCAATGTTTACACCGCCGATGACTCTCTCGACCTCACTCGTGGTCCGCACGACATCCATGTGGGCATCGACCTTCGGGCCAACCAGATGAATGTCGGTACCGAAGCATTTCAGGATGGGTTCTGGATCCCCGGCGCCATCGGCAATTTCACTGGCTATGCCAGTAGCTCGGTGAATGTTCCCGGCAATCCGGAAGCGGATTACCTGCTCGGCTTGGTGGGCGTGTCTCTGCACGACCAAACGTTCAACGGTCCGGTCACAGGCCGCCGTTGGAAAATCTTCCGTCCTTTTGTCCAGGACGATTGGCTTGTCACCAAAGACTTGACCCTAAACCTCGGTTTGGGCTGGGACTTGACCAGTCCCATTACGGAAGCCGCTGGCCGCATGGCAAACTACGACCTGACTACTGAGAAGCTTCTGGTTGCCGGTCAGAATGGTGTCAATCAGTCTGCCGGAGTGCAGAGAAACTGGACAGCATTTGAGCCCAGACTCGGCCTGGCCTGGAAGGTCTTGGGCAGCGACAAAACGGCGCTCCGCGCCGGCTATGGCATTTTCCACGATTCAGCATGGAGCATGGGAGCACAAGGATTGTGGCAGAATCCGCCTTTCTTTGCCGAGAGCGATGCCTTTGGCCTTGCTGAACAGTCCGGAATCCCCGGAGCGGGTTGCCCCTCCGCCACCTCTTACTGCGCTACAGTCCTCGGCAATGCGTTCATCTCCGGCGCAAGCATCAACGGCTTCCAAATAATCAGCACGCCGCCAAGCCTTGCCACATTTACAGGCACCTTATTCACCCAGCCCACTGATTTCAAGCTCGGCAAGGTGCAGCAGTACAACGTGAACGTGGAAAGGCAACTGCCCGGCAACGTTGTGCTCACGGTTGGCTATGCGGGTTCACGCGGCGACCACATCCTGGTGGCTGGCAATGACGTCAACACAGCCGGGCCCACGAATTGCAGCGTGGGCACTATTGGTTGCAACCCGAACGGCACTCCCTATGTGCCTTCTTACGGCGTTTCCAATGCCATCCTCGCCTTCGGCGATTACGGCAAGACCACCTATAATTCCCTGCAAATAAAAGCCGAAACCAAGTCGCCAAAATACGGTCTCTACGCGCTGATTGGTTACACCTATTCGCATACTTACGACAACGGTCTAACCGACGGCCTGGGCTCTTTGCTGAGCGCGCCCTATTTCCCCCTGCCGAACTGGCCGAACTTGGACTGGGGATTGTCTCAGATCAATCTGGACAACAGCTTCACCGCCAGCGCAATTTACGATTTGCCTTTCGGCAAGGGCAAGCGCTTCGGAAGCAGCTGGAACGGTGCGATGAACTCGGTTCTCGGAGGCTGGCAGGTGACCTTGATCGAGAAAATCACCTCCGGATTCCCAGACCCCCTGATCGACAGCAGTAACCAGTCCGGCGTTACTTTCAATAACGGCGGCAACTCGAACAACTTCAATCGGCCCGACCAGATTAGCGATCCCTATAAAGCCGGGATCGTGCCGGCAAATCCCAATCCGGGGTGCCAGAAATTGGTATCGCAAGGAGGCCTGGCTCCAGCCGGCTTGAGCGACTCAGGCTACCCGTTCAATCCTTGCGCCTTCGCACCACCTGCCGCAGGGAAACTCGGAAATGCATCCCGCGTGCCGGTTTTCGGTCCGGGCTTCGTGAACACAGATTTTTCGGCCATCAAGCAAATCAATCTGCCATGGGAAGGCACTGGATTGAGCTTCCGCGCGGAGTTCTTCAATCTGTTCAATCACCCGCAGTTCGGTTTGCCGATAAATGACATCGCCGCTCCGGGTTTTGGCTCGGTGAACTCGACAGTGAATAATCCCCGATTGATTCAGTTCGGGCTGAAGCTGACGTTCTAGCGGCGGCCAGCGCAGCTCAAAATCTGATTTCATGCACTGACGCGCCGCGGGTCACCGGCTCTTATAGAAAGTACTCCTTCAGCTGGCATCTGTTTAGCGATTTTCAGCTTCCGCGTTATTTGGTACCACAAAAGTCTCCAGAGGAAAACAGTCTTCGAAGGGCGCAGCTTTGAGTCAGTTTCCGAGTAGCCGACCATTCGCTTAGAACATGGCATCGACTTAGGCCAAGAACTCAAAATCTTAGGTACGGTTTCCTCTGGATCGCCATTGTGTTCCATGTAGAGAGTAAACGAATAAGGGGACGGGAGAGCTATTCGCGGCGCAAGACAATAGCGGTGGCATCATCGCTGAGCGTGCCGCCACTCGCAAATTCTTGCACTTCGGTCAACACCGACTGGGCTGATACATCTGGTTTCTGAAAGGATTTGACAAGGCGCCAGGTTCCGTATTCCTGACCTTCACGGTTCGTCGCCTCTACCGCACCATCGGTATACATCAGCACGCGATCGCCAGCCCGTAGGGTCAACCCGATCTCAGAGTATTCCGAATTCATGAGCCCCAAAGGAAGGCCCTTTTCCGTTTTGAGCTCGGTAGTGTCGTCCTGCTCCCGGATGAATACGGGATAGGGATGGCCTCCGTTGGCGATTGTCACGGTGGCACGTTTAGTATCGAGGATCGCATAGACCAAGGTGACGAATCGGCCCTCAGGAAGGTCCTTCAGCAGTCCTTGGTTCAAGCGCATAAGGACCTCCGAGGGCGACTGCAATCCCTCCGCCGCCGTACGAAACAGACTGCGCGTCGCCGACATAAGCAATGCCGCCGCCATCCCTTTGCCGCAAACATCGCCTAGCGCAATTCCCCAGAAGCCGCCCCCGAGATCCAAGTAGTCATACCAATCGCCTCCGACGGCGTTCAATTGCAGACAGAAACCATCAACCGCATAGCCGGAAATTACCGGTTCCTGTGCCGGCAAGAGCGCTCGTTGGATCTGTCTAGCCTCCGCCTGCTCGCGAAGAGCCTTTTCTTTCTCCAATCGCTCTTGCCGGAAGAGGCGCGCATTTTCAATGGCGATAGCGATGTTATCCGCTAATGCGCACAACAGCTCGATTTGCTCAGCAGAAAATGCGTCAACGATGGGGCTCTGTGCATTAAATATGCCGATCAGTTTTCCATGGCTGATGAGCGGAATGTCCACTTCGGAAAGTGTCGTGGACTCACTGACCATGTAATAGGGATCCTTCCTTACGTCAGGAGCATAGCGCATCTTTGCAGTCGCCGACACGTGGCCCACCATGCCCTCACCGCCGACCTTAAATCGATAACCTTTGAGATGAACGTTGCTGAAACCGCGAAGAGCAATCATCTCCAAATCGTTTCTAACGTCATCCTTCAGCAGCACTGCCGTCCGGTTACACCCAAAAGCCTCAGCCACGCGGCCTACGATCTCGTCCAGCAATTTCTCCAAATCGAGTATGGAGTTCACCTTCTTCGCTGTCTCCTGCAACAGCAGAAGCTGACGCACTCGGCGTTCCAGAACCTGATTTGTCGTCCCGGTGCTCATGACGTAGGATGTTAACGCAATTCCCCGATATCAGTGCGTGAGAGACTCCCGTTTTCTTCTCTCACCCGATTCAACGTATTGGATTACGCTCAGATACTTATCCCGTCCTTTCGCTTTGGGAGCCATGAGCGGATGACGGGCGATTCGGAAGTAACTCTCAGTTTCTTGTTTGCCGACGACTCGCCCCGAGCCGATTCTTCGCTTGCCTACTTGCCTGTATGTCGACCGATCAGCTTAAATTCATGCGGCGAAGAAGAGACTTGAAACGGGGATGGTTGCGCAGATTGCGAAAGAGGAACGAACCCTTGATACCGTGAATTGCACCTGAGCGTCGCTCGAAAGCCTCTTCCAGGCAGTCGATCGCGGTATCGGCCTCGGCGAGGCCAGCGTACACATAAGCGAAGTGGTACGGCGAGACAAACTCACGCGTCGACCGGTCGCGCAGTTGCTGGAGTATCTCCCTTGCCCGCTTAATGTCGCCCGACAATGCGCAGGCCTGACCGAGCTGGGAGAGGAACATAGTGGCGCCGGGTGAAAGCGCTACCGCTCGTTCGAGCGATGCAATGCCCACAGCCTCCTGGCCGGAGAAAATCAGCGCCCACCCAAGTACCGCGTGGCAACGCGGTGTCCCAGGCTGCTCGCGGGCTGACCTTTGCGCCTCTTCCAACGCATCTTCGATGCGTCCAGCCCGCAGCAGAGTAGTCACGACGTCCGTTTGGACCAGAAGCGGGTCGAGCTCACGCGCGTGCCGCAGTTCGCGCAGCGCATCATCGTATCTTTCGAGCGCAGAGCAGAGCCAGCCATAATGCTCATGCGCCTCTGCGCTGCCAGGACTAAGTTCGAAAGCTCGCAGGAAGGAACGTTCGGCGCCTGCCCAATCAAACTCGAAGGCGAATTGGATCAGTGCCGATATACTATGTGCCTCGCCAAGCTGCTCATCGATCTCCAGTGCTCGCTTAGCCGCTTTTTTGGCGAGAAGGATAGTCTCCTCGGGCGATTCCAGGACGCCGCCTGCAGTACAAAGTTCTGAATAAGCTTCCGCGATGCTCGCCCAGGCCAGTGCAAAACACGGATCGCGGGCAATGGCTGCTCGACAGTCGAGCACACTACGGCGAAAACCTTCATCTGTGAATTGATTGAACCAGTTGCGGCCATGCAGGTACAGCTCGTAAGCCCCCAAGTCGTGAGTTGGAGGCCGGCCGACACGCGCTCGCTCGTCGTGCGACAGCTGCGCGCGTAGTGCGCTGGCGATGTTCAGCGCGACATCGGTCTGTATGGCAAAGATGTCCGTGAGGTCACGGTCGTACGTCTCTGCCCAAATGTGCTCATCGGTTGCAGCGTCAACAAGCTGAGCGACGATGCGCACTCGGCTGCCGGCATGCCGGACGCTGCCTTCGAGCAAGGCCGAAGCGCCTAGCCTTTCGCTGATTTCGCGGAGTCCGCAGTCGCGCGTCTTGAACGCCATGACCGAGGCGCGAGAGATTACCTTTAGCGATTTTATCTTCGCCAGATGCGTGATGATGTCTTCGGTGATTCCATCCGCGAAGAACCCGTTTTCCGGGTCAGCACTAAGGTTAGTGAAAGGCAGTACTGCAACTGAAGCGACCGGGCTGGTGGCGTTTTTTTCTTTTGCTTTTGCAGCATGATCCAGCGCGACCCGCGTTACCGGCACGATGACGCGGTAGCCCAGTTTCGGCAGGGTCTCAATATAGCGCGCCTCGCTCGCAGAGTCGTTGAGCAGACCGCGCAACTCCTTGATGGCTGTGTTCAGGCCGTGCTCGAAGTCCACGAACGTTTCCGCTGGCCAGAGGAGCCGTTGCAGCTCGTCCCGGGTCACAATATCCCCTGAGCGCGCCACCAGAGCCAGCAGGACCTGGAAGGGCTGCGGACGCACCTTCAGCCGGATGCCGTTCTTGTAGACTTCGCGCGTTCGTGTTCGCAGCTCGAATGAGCCAAAGCGATAAATGGCGTCTTGCAAGAGCATGGGGCAGACTTGCCAGATTCTGCCGCAGTGCTTCGCGTCTAGCAAGACAAAACTATTCCGAATCAGCTATTTGGACCTTCACCGTAATTTCACCTTTTCCTTACCGTGCCTGCATTGACCAGGCGCCTCCCTTGGAGTTACAAAGGCTGCGACGCAACGGCGCCTGCCCGTCAGGGAGCAGCTCTTTTCGGGGTAAGGCCATCGGTCAGCGGCTTATACAGGCGCGCCGGATTTGGCTGGCCAGCAACACCCACAAGGAGGAGAACATGACGAATATACTGATGAAGCTAACTTTAATCGGTTGTTGTCTTCTATTCGCCGGGATAATCGAAGACGGTGGTCGCCGCGCAACAACCCCCGCACAGGTCGTGACGTTGGACGAATGCGATCCTGCGACCTTCAATCTCCCAGGCAACGCCGGGCCGGGTTTCTGCAAGAACGTCGCGCTAGGCTACACCACGACGTTTTCCCAATTGTTCGCTGAAGCTGCCGCTGGGACCCCGGACCCGAAGTGGGACTTCGAACCCGACACGCTAACGGTGGACGAAGGAACCCCTATCATCGCGGTAAACGAGGGCGGCGAACCCCACACTTTCACGGAAGTTGCGCATTTTGGAGGCGGGTTCATACCGCCGCTCAATGGGGGAGAAGATGTGGCTCCCGAGTGTTCTGCGGGTTTTTCGAGTGTTGCCGTAGGCAGAACGCGCATCCTGCAGGGCAGCCAGCTCCAGGTCACCGGTCTTTCGAAGGGCGTCCATCACTTTCAGTGCTGCATCCACCCTTGGATGCGCATGACAGTTGTAGTGAAATAAACCTTTCAGCGCACGAAAGCAAGAGAGTCCGAGCAGTGCGCCGGAGCCAAACATCGGGATGCGCCAGGGTTGTTAAGAGATGCAAGTCTACTGCTCGTTTGCCTGCGAGTTAAGCGGAGGTTATAATATGCTGAAGTACGTAATCGAGAGGGAAATACTAGGAGCCGGCAATCTATCCGATGCCGAACTAAAGGAAATTTCTCAAAAGTCATTGACCGTTCTTAAAGGGATGGGTCCTGAGATTCAATGGCTGCAAAGCTACGTTAGGGCGACAGGATCTACTGCGTGTATCTCGCACCCGATGAAGCGATGATCCGAGCACACGCAAAGCAAGGGGGTTTCCCCGCAAATCGAGTCTCTGCAGTTCGCCGAGTCATCGACCCAACGACTGCAGACAAAACGGACTTGTCGACACTCGATTAACGAGCAGGCCGGAACCCGAGTGTTCGCTGCTAACAAGAGCTAACCTCAACGACCAAAACAAATACAGTTTTGACACAGTTCTGTCACAGCCAGGAAACTTATGCTTTGCGCACCTTTGCCGATTCTGTCGAGAGGATAGCTCAGGCGAGCCTGACCGCCCTTGCGATCAGAAGCGCACCAGCGACAACGGCAACCGCTCCAATCATCATTGCCACCATCATCACAACCCACATGCCAAGAAACGACGCTGCAGCCACGGGCCACGACTTGTCCCGGCATCCTTACCCGAGCCATCGACATCGTCCAGCCGCCTGGCATTTGCATGTCGCCCATTGCGGACATGGAGGTGCCCCAAACAATCGTTACCGTTGCGCTTGCGGCGAAGAGCAGCGCTGACATGCCGAAAAAGGCTTGCTGTGAAGCTGGCTCAGAAACCATATGTCGTGATCAGTCTTTTAGCAGTTGCGCCATGTCAACCGCAAATTGACT
>Ga0209167_10000814_pt1 | contig 20571 bp, 17 predicted proteins | sample Coa_R1_9_FD_187154 | JGI IMG/M metagenome (GOLD analysis project Ga0209167, IMG submission 187154) | Surface soil microbial communities from Centralia Pennsylvania, which are recovering from an underground coalmine fire - Coalmine... | ecosystem: Environmental > Terrestrial > Soil >... | reverse complement strand
TTGAGCGTCTTGCCGTCCAGGGCGAGAGGGTCGTTGGGGTCGGACTTAGTAGAGGAGCCGGTCGAGGGCCTCGGCGTCGCAGCTCTGCAGCACCCGCCTGAGGGTGGGCTCCGAGGGGGCCTCGTGGGGGCTGCTTTCCGATTAAAGCGCGCGTAGAGTCCTTTGAGCTGGGCCTGGGTGAGCGAAGCGGCAAACTCCCCCACGGCGGTAAAGCTTTTGGCCCCGCAGAGCGGCCAACGCGATCGTGAGCACCGTGCGATACGCATGGCGGATGCCCCTTTCGGCAATCGGGCAGTCGGCCGATCTGCTCCAGGAGCGCTTCGCTTGGTGCTGGCTTTGGAATTCATCTTGGGTGTACTCCCATCTTTAAGCTGTGGGTCGCACAGAAGCTCTTTGGCCTTGGGATGAAGCGGATAGATGAGCACCCACTTGGGTGGTGGGTCGTATAGCGCATTTGATGCTTGGCGTAGCCGCGGAACAGCTGCCAGTTGGCGGCGCGGTAGCAGGCCCCGCGAAAGCGCTGGGGGTCGACCAAGGTTTCTGCCGGTAAGAGCCGATGGCCGTGCACGGCCTGCCAATCGGCATCGAGGCGTCTGAGATTCAGGGATCAGACCCGCGAGGCGAGATTCTGAAGATGGGCGTGGGGCAGGATGAGAAAGCGGAAGTTGGCGATGAGCTGAAGGCGCTGATACTGCAGGAGCGGGGGCCAGCCGATAAAACGGTCTGGAGGCCGGCACTTGAGGGCCGCCGCAGGCCAGCCAAGCAGGGCAAACCACTCTCCGGCGCGGCTCGGCCACATCGCGCAGCGACTCCCCCACCCGGCGCGAGAAGCCCAGGTAGTGATGCCGGCGCATCAGCTCTTCCCAGCGCTCCCCCGGGAGAATCGGCCGAACGATGATTTCCTTCAGGAGGCCCTGATGGACCCTTTGAAATTCCACACCCGAAGGTTAACCCATTCGCAGGAACAAGGTCCAAAGAAAAATGAAAAGACTTCAATCACCACGACTTATCTAAAACATTGGCGTAGCCCTGCTTTGTCGCACTATTTGTTTGACAGGTCATTCCCTTTAAGGTAAAGATCAGGGTGGTTTAGCCGACGAACCGACCTGCTTGCACCTCGGGAGGAGCTTTCGGCCTGTTATGACAAAGGAGTTTTCATGACCAATCCAACCCAGCCGGTCCAAATTCAGATCGAAATCGATGAGGCGACCTCACAGGGAATTTACGTAAACCTTGCCTTGATTTCTCACAACGAAACCGAAGTGGTTTTCGATTTCATTTATATTCAGCCGCAGCAACCCCGAGCAAAGGTCCGAGCCCGAATTATTACCAGTCCAACCCATACCAAGCGATTCTTGACGGCTTTGCAGGAGAATATCCAGAGCTATGAGGAGAAGTTCGGAAAGATAAAGGGGCCGTCGGAACCCGAGTCAGAATCTCATCGCTACCAGGGCCCTTATCTCTAGTATTGCGACACATTAATTTTGCAATATTGTAATGCTGACGTTACCATTTATCGCGCGACTAACAAGAGCGATGACATGTTTCGTTATTTATGGTTTTCAATACTAGAGGCGGTTCTGGCGATCAGGACATCCTAATGGGCGGCCCTTTCAGGGACGACGGCCTTTTTTAGAGCCCGGGACTGATGGGGGCGCCTTGCAGCGCTGCTCAGGGTCGATCTGCAGGCATCAGTTTTGAGGAGTGCCACTTACCGGAGCGATAACGAAGGAGCACGAGAATCGTTCGAGTGGACCAATCCAGGATCATGACTCCCCAAAGAAAAGATATCCCCCACTGCTTGACATAGGCCACGAAATAGGCCGCAGGAGCACGCACCAGCCAGGAACCGACCAGGGTAACCCCAAGGAGGAAACGAATATCTCCGGCCCCTTTCAAGGACCCGGAGAGTACCATCGTGATGGCCAGTGGTATCTGAATGGCGGCCACTACCTTCAAAAACCGTACCCCCAGGGCGATGACGGCCTGATCCGGTGTAAAGGCGCGTAAGAACGGATAAGGCGAGAAAAAAAAGAGAAGCCCCATAATCGACATCACGCTCAGCGCCGCTTTATTGGCCTCCCAGTTTTCAAGGCGGGCGCGCTCGAGGTCGGCTGCCCCCACGCTCTGACCCACCGATGCAACTGCTGCGATTGCAAATCCGTTTCCGGACATGAACGACAGGGCCTCAATCGCCAAGCCGATCTGATGGGCCGCATAGGCGGCAGTTCCGTAGGCCAGCACCATCCTCGCATATACCACCTGTCCGCTCTGTTGTACCAGACGGTCCAGAGAGAGGGGCAACCCGAGCCGCAGCACGGGCAGGATCAGCCGGGGTTCAATCGCGGCGATCTGCGCGTAGCGTCGCCGGATCATTTCGCAGCAGAGATAGACTGCCCCGATTCCCTCTGCGATCCCGATGGCCACTGCGGCTCCGCTCACCCCCATCGGGGTCAAACCTCCCTTCCCATAGATCAACGGGTATGCCACAAGCAGGTGAAGCAGGTTGATGAGGATGAGGCCTTTCATGGGGACCCGGGTCTCCTTCTGGCCATGGAAGATGGCGGTCAAAAGGTCGACCAGAAGGGTAAAGGGGAAAAAGAGAAATACATAGAAGAGATAATCGGAGAGTAACCGAGCGACCTGTGTCTCGGCTCCCATCCAAACGCCCATCTCTTTGCGAAGCCAGAGGCCGAGGCCGCCGAGCGCGAGTCCTAAAACGAGGGCGCAAAGCAGAGAGAGAAAAGCGGTCTTCCTGGCTTGAGCCGTTCGCCCCGCTCCAATCAATTGGGCGATTACGACCGTTGAGCCCATGACGAGACCCGTCGTCAAGCTTAAGACGAGAAAAATGACAAGCTGTGAAAGCCCGACGGCCGAAATAGCAGGAGCGCCCAATGCCCCCACGAGAAAGACATCCGTAATGCTGACGGTCCTTTCCATCAAGCTGGAAGCGACGATGGGAAGCGCGAGACGAACCATGTCGCGTCGAATCGTGCGGGTCATTGGCATGGCGGCGCAAAGCTAAACGCACCCTCATTTAAAGCTCGGGAGGACGGGGCTTCCGCCCGGTGTGCCGGCCTCCCGAGGGCGGGGTTTCCGAAGGGCGCAGTTCCGGTCAGAGGATCGATGAACAGAGGGGTGTCAGGCTGAACATTCCTTCGGAATTGTAGGGATGACATCGGCTATGATTATAACGCTCCTCAATGCTTTGTTCAACTGCGAAGCTCAGGGAAAACCGAACGGGCACGATCTGCTCGGGTGTTCCCATTTCGAAGCGCCCTCCCGGAGTGCCCCCTGTGAGAGCGTCGTCTCTTTAGACCGTAATCCCCTGATCTAAGTTGTTCTCGTGCGCACCGGGCTCCTCTTTCCCTCCTCGCTTCTTCTGATTGCCAGGCGCCCGTCCGGGTCCCTTCGGTCTTTGTTCCCGGAGGCTAACCATGAATTCCGTTATTCGTCTGAGGACCGCGTGAAAATGCCCGTCAACCTTGGGCGTTTGACCCCCGCTGCGGCCGGGGCGCGCGATGGGGGCAGAACGGCCCAGCCCGGATCCGTGTTGGAAGACGGGCGAATTGTGCTATAGTTACTTTTTATGGCGAAGAAAAGGGCGTCCCAGATCATCAGGCGAAACACCCTCCGTGCGACCCTCCTCTCGGTGACGAAAGCCGCGGGCAAGGTGATCCGCGACGGCTTGAAGCGAGAAGTAAAAATACAGTACAAAGGCGAAATCAATCTGGTCACCGAAATCGATCGTCAATCGGAAGACCTGATCGTGAAAACCATCCGGAGTCGGTTCCCGGAACACGGGATCATTGCCGAAGAGGGATCTCTGCTCGAATCCCGTTCTCCTTATCGCTGGATCATCGATCCCCTCGATGGGACCACTAACTATGCCCATCGGTTTCCCTTTTTTTGCGTTTCAATCGGATTGGAGTTCGAGGGGGAGATGTGCCTGGGAGTCGTCTACAACCCGGTGCTGGCGGAGCTCTTCTTTGCAGAGCGCGGAAAAGGGGCAACTTTGAACGGAAAGCCGATTGGAGTTTCGCCAACGTCTTCTCTTTCTCAGGCGCTCTTGGTAACGGGGTTTGCCTACGATTGTCGCGTCACTAAAGAAAACAACATGAACCATTTTTCCGACTTCACTTTACAATCGCAAGGGGTAAGGCGTACGGGCTCCGCCGCTTTGGACCTCTCTTATGTGGCCTGTGGGCGATTCGACGGTTTCTGGGAGCGCCGCCTTAACCCTTGGGACGTAGCGGCCGGGAGCTTGCTGGTCCGTGAGGCCGGCGGCGAGGTAAGCAGTTTTTCGGGTGATCGGTTCAGGGTTGATTCGAAGGAAATCTTGGCCAGCAACGGGAAAATCCATCATGCTATGATTTCTGTCCTGCATCCCCGCGCTTGACCATCCGGCTTGCGTCCGGTTGGAGCGGTCCGATTTCCAGGACGGGCGAAGTTGATCGTCCGGATCATGGATCGGGAATGGAAGCGTTGTTCCATTCAGTCCGCGGCAAAGCGCGTCACGGTGATTTTGCGGGAAATCGCACGCATCCATAATCCTGGGTCGTTGAAAGTGGCGCGTCGTTGCGCAGGTGATCGTCGCGAACGTATTGGGTGGTATTTCTATGACTGGGCCAATTCCGCCTTTGCCACAACGGTCATCACGGTCTTCCTAGGGCCATACCTCACCACGATTGCAAAATCGGTAGCCGATTCAAACGGGATGGTTTACCCCCTGGGCATTCGGATCAAGGCGGGCTCGTTTTTCCCGTTTGCTATTTCTCTTTCCGTGCTTCTTCAGATCTTTTTTCTTCCGATTGTTGGCGCCGTTGCCGACTACTCCCATCGAAAAAAACAGCTGCTCGCGTTATTCGCCTACCTGGGTTCTTTATCGACGATGGCCATGTATTGGGTCAAGGGAGATCGCTTTCCTCTGGGCGCGCTGCTGCTCATCGTGTCGAATATCAGTTTTGGGGCATCCGTGATCGTCTACAATGCATTTTTATCCGAAATCTCCGCACCGGACGAGCGCGATTCTGTCTCCTCAAAGGGTTGGGCGATCGGATATCTGGGTGGCGGAATTCTATTGCTCTTGAACCTCGTTTTCTTGTCGCGGGCGCAGGCGTTCGGTCTCACGACCGGGATGGCGGTAAGGATCAGCCTGGCATCGGCAGGAGTCTGGTGGGCGATATTTACGCTCATCCCGGTGTCCACGCTCAGAAATCGGCGGCCGATTCGAAGACTCCCCGAAGGGGTGGGGTATTTGACAGCGGGCTTCAGGCAGTTACGCCATACGCTCGCCAGGGCCGGAAAATATCCCAAGACCCTCCTTTTTTTGTCGGCCTATTTGCTCTATAACGACGGGATACAGACCGTCATTTCTCTGTCCTCAGAGTTCGGGCAGGAAGAGCTCGCCATTCCGGTCTCCACCCTGACGAGTGTCATATTGATGGTGCAGTTCGTTGCTTTTTTCGGTTCCCTCCTGTTTGACGGTATCGCGCGGGCCGCCGGAACGAAACGCGCGCTCCTTCTCAGTTTGATCATATGGACCGGGACGCTGATCTATGCATATGCCTTCCTGCGGACCACCAGTCAATTTTTTGCGCTCGCCGCGGTGATCGCGCTGGTTTTGGGAGGCAGCCAGGCACTGAGTCGATCGGTCTACTCATTGATGATCCCGAAGGGTTCGGAGGCCGAGTACTTTAGTCTCTATGAAGTCAGCGAGCGGGGAACCAGCTGGCTGGGACCTCTTCTCTTCGGGGTAGCGCTTCAGATGACAGGCAGCTATCGGGTCGCAATTCTTTCTCTCGTCGTTTTTTTCATCTCGGGAACCGCTCTTCTCTTGAAGGTCGATATCAAACAAGCCGCACTGGAATCGGGCAATACCCCTCCCTCCTGAATCGGTCCTTCGCTATCGGTCGCTTCGGACCGAACAGGGTTCGCCTTTCGTCATCCTCCAGTTATCCACGTCGGAGCTTCTTTCTCGGACTTCCATTGACACGGAACGTCCAAAGGCCGAAACGACGGTCCCGACTCTTTTTTCCAGGTGACAAAATTTGTCCTCGGCACTGAAATGTAATCGCCAATCCTAATCGGGTTCATCGGGACGTTTGAGGCGACCGGTCGGCATCCACTTGATTACGTTTGTGATTTTTTACGACCGCCCGACGAACGCAAATGGTATAGCCTTTGCAGCCTTCGTAATACGATTGTCTTTAACAACCGTGTGAGCGAATATGTCTGAACAAAACGGCGAAAAAACCACGGCCGCCCCAGTAGCCTCGAATGGATTTCGAGCAGTCTGGTCTCTATTGATTTTTTTCTTCAGCGCGACCCGAGACCTTCTGATCCTCTGGTCTCCTCGATTCCTGATCCGGTTGTTGCTTCCGAAAGGCTCATATGCCTTTCTTATCCATCCCAGGGATCTATTCGATATTCGGCGCCGTTTCCCTATGGCGCGACATCTTCCTTCTAATTGGGTCGACTGGATCTCAGCTCACCTCTGGCCGGTCATGATCTCGAGGATCACGGGTTTGCGTTCCATTTCAACGGGACAGGAAAAGATAGGTTATGTGGTGGCGCATGCCCTTACTCCCAAACAAATGCATTTCGATAAACGATTGGCCAAACAGAGAATCTTTCAGACCGTTAAATTGGCCCAGAAACTTGGATGCAAAATTATCGGGCTGGGCGCTCTTTCGGCCTCGATGAGTAAGGGAGGAGAGTATCTGGTCGATAAAGTCGACATGGGGGTCACGACAGGATATGCGTACACCGCCGCGATTATCTTACAGATGCTTGAGGAGACAGCGGGAACATTGGACGTTTCACTCAATCAGCTGACCGTTGCTGTCGTCGGCGCCGCTGGCTACATGGGTTTTCCCTGTTCCAGAATCCTCGCGAGGGAGAAAATGGTCGGGAAACTCCTTCTGATCGACCGGCCGATGAAACAGCTCCTTCTGGAACAGCTCCAGCGCCAGTGCAGCAAACACGTCACGACGGAGATCTCCTCTCAACTTAAAAGTCTTCAGCAGGCCGATTTTGTTGTCGTCGTGACGAACTCGGTCGAGATCTTAATCCGTTCGGAGCATCTTAAACCGGGTGCGGTCATCTTCGACGATTCGCAACCCCGGAATACCTCGGAAGAGTTGGTTTGGCAGCGTCCCGATGTACTGATATTGGATGTGATGGCTGCGGCGCCGGGCATCAACGCCCATTTCTCGTTCGACTTTCCAAACACCGACGATGTCTTTACCTGTCTGGGGGAGACTTTAATCTTAGCGGCGCACGAATGGTCGGGACATTTCGCCATCGGACACTTTGATCAGAAACTTGTCCATCAGATCTCGGAATGGGGCAAGGAGATCGGCTTCAGGACGGCCGATCTGCGAAGCTTTAATAAGTTAGTCACAAAAGAAAAAATAGATCACATCAAATCATTCTATCGGCACAACCGGGGGGCAGGGGATTTACGGGAGCCGAAAACTGAATCATGGACATCCAGAATAGCTTAAGCGTCCTCGTCGGCTGTATCAATCTCGGCCTGGGACTGTTGGTCTACTATCGAGGGCGCAAGTCCCCGGTCAATCTGATATATTCGGCGGTGGCGTTCAGCATTGCGCTCTGGTGCTTTGCCATTGTTCCCTTCCGATTGACCAATGATCCTGACGACGCACTGTTCTGGTGCAGGTTTCTTTACTCGGCTCCCGTATTCATTGTCAGTTCATTTCTTCTTTTTAATTTCGTTTTTCCCGCTCAAAAGCTGGTGATCGACGGCGCCACGATCCTCTCCCTTGTACCGGGAATTGCGGTATTGGCCATGATCTACTGGCCGCACCTGATCATCGAAGAAGTCGTTCAGCCGCTGTCAGGAGAAAAACAGATTGTTTTCGGTCCCGCCTATCCGATCTATTTTATCTACATTCCAACTTACTTCTGCTGGTCGTTTCTCAAGCTCGCTCGACGGTACCTCAAGGCATCATCGGTTCATCGGATGCAGATTCGGTACGTCTTCTTCGGGACGTTCATTTCCGCCAGCTTAGGACTTGTCACAAATCTTTTGATGCCGACCTTAGGCAATTTCTCGGTCAACTGGCTCGGTCAGGTGCTGACCATCATTATGAGCGGTTTTATCGCCTACGCGATCGCGCGATACCGCCTGATGGATATTAAATTTATTATCAAACGAACGATCGTTTACTCGCTATTGTTGGTAATTACCTTTGCGGTTTACGTCTTCATGATTCTTTCCTCTCAACGACCGTTTGAAAACTCGTCCTCGTCGACGGTCCGGGCGGTGCTCACGGCCTTTCTAGTCGCCATCGGATTTGAACCGTTGAAGCGATTTTTCCAAAGGGCCACCGACCGCATATTTTTCAAAGGAGAGTACAACCCCAAACAGCTGCTGGCAAAGCTCTCCGAAACCATGAGCGCGACAATCGATTTAGAGAAACTCTGCAGCAGCGTGGTGCAGATTGTCGTCAACACGTTCAATGCGGAGAAAATGGCGATTTTCTTGGTCGAAGAAGATCCCGCTTCGGTGATTGTCGTCGCCGAAATCGGGTTTCGGGGGTTGCGCTCCCTAGAGCCGAACAATCCCCTGATCGAGCACTTCAACGTCCAAGGTGTGAAGCGCGCTTTTCTGGTATTTAACGAGCTGGAGCGCCAGTCGGAGGAGGATCCAACCGACCAGGATTTGGCCGTACTTGTCAGAGAGATGAGCGAGATCGAGGCAACCCTGATCGGGCCCGTTTTTTATAAAGAAAGACTGATCGGGCTATTTATTCTCGGAGAAAAAAAATCGGGCGATATGTACACGGAAGAGGAGCTCGATCTCTTCGAGATTGTCTTTCACCAGGCGGGGACCTCGATGGAGAATGCCAAGCTTTACAAGCGGGTGCAGGAGCAGATGGAAGAACTCAAACGAAACCAGGTCCAGCAGCTCATGCAGTCCGCGAAACTGGCTTCGGTGGGAGAGCTTGCGATGAGTGTGGCGCACGAGATTAACAATCCGCTCACCGGCATTCTGGGTTTCACCACCCTTTTGATCAAGGAGATGGGTCCGGATGATCCCCGTGCGCGGGACCTAAAGATTATTGAAAGTGAGGCGCTCCGCTCCAGAGACATCGTGCGAAACCTTCTGGATTTCTCCCGTTCAAGAGATCCGAAGAAAGAGGAGGTCGATATCAACGAGGTGGTCCGAACGACGCTGGTCCTGGTCCGATATCAGGCCGAAACCTCCAACTTTCGAATCATCGAATCATACGCGGATGACCTTCCCGACGTCCTGGCCGATGTCGATCAGCTCAAGCAGGTTTTTATCAATCTAATCAAGAATGCCTTCGATGCGATGCCGCAGGGGGGCACCCTAAGCATTGATACGCTCTGCGAAAGCGACTTGACTTCTAGCTCGGATCTCTCCAAGATAAAGTCCATCGCGATGCAACGGATGGTGATGGTTCGGTTCAAAGACACCGGCTGCGGCATCAAACCCGAGTTCATCAAGAAGATCTTTGATCCATTTTTTACGACGAAGTCGAGCCAAATGGGAACGGGTCTGGGTCTCGCGGTGAGCTATAATATTATCGAGAAACACGCAGGCCGTCTGGAGGTGGAGAGCCAAATCGGCCAGGGAACGACCTTTACGGTCAAACTCCCCGCCCTGATCCACGAGCGAGAGACCCATGTATAGCGAACAGATCCTCGTGGTCGATGACGAGAAAACCATCCTTGAGCTTGCACGCCGCTTTCTCACCGGAGAAGGATATTCGGTGGAAATGGCATCGAATGGGATGGATGCCCTGCGAGTTTTAGAGCAGAAGCCCATCACGGTCCTCTTGACGGATGTTCGGATGCCGGGTATGAGCGGCCTCGAGCTGATGAAGCTTGCCCGGGCCTCCTACCCGGACTTGGTTATCATGGTGATCACGGGCCACGGAACGGTGACAACGGCGATCGAAGCGCTCAAATTAGGTGCGATGGGTTTTACGCTCAAGCCGTTCACCCATCAGGAATTGATATCCATGGTTCAACATGCCACCCAAAAGAACCGTCTTGCCAAGGAAAACCTCCGCCTGCGGTCACTGATGCCGCTCTTCGAGGTCAACCGCAGGCTCCTTGGAGAAACGGATCCGGAATTGTTGCTGCACAAGGCAGTGGAGATTGTTCAGAGGGAGACGCGGGCGGATAAGGTCTCGCTGATGCTCTTGGATGCCAATGGCAATGAGGCGACTGTGCGAGTCTCAGCGGGATCTTTAGACCGCGTGGATGAGAAGAAAATCATTGAGGTGAGTCGCGAGATTTCAAGGCGGGCCCTGGCGGACGGAAAACCGATCCGGATGTCGAGCGGTTCGCGCGAGCATGAGGATTTAAGGAAGAATTTGGGAGAAGAACAGATCGGGTCGATCCTCTCCTTCCCGATGATGCACCGAAAGAAGGTGATTGGTGCTCTGACGCTCTTCAAGTCCGCCCATTCTCCAGGTTTTTCCGAAAGCGACATCGAGTTGACCTCGATTCTCTGCGGGCAAAGCGCAGTGGCGATTGAGAATGCGAGGCTTTATCAAGCGATCCAGAGCAGTCATCTGCGTACCCTCGAAGCGCTGGTCGCCGCCATCGAGATAAAGGACCTGGCGAGCCGGGGTCATTCGACGAAGGTCGCGCGGTACGCCACGGTTCTGGGAAGAAGACTGTGCTTAAGTAAGGAGGAGATTCAGGAGCTGAATCTCGCGAGTATCCTGCACGATATCGGGAAAATCGCCAGCAGCGACGAAATCCTTGAAAAACCCGGTCGGCTGACCGAAGGGGAGTTGGCCGAAATGAAAGGACATCCCGGCCAGGCGATCAAAATTCTTCAGTCGATTGGTCTTCCATCTCCGGTCATCCGCGCGATCCGCCATCACCATGAGCGCTGGGATGGATCGGGATACCCGGATGGCTTGGCTGAGGAGAAGATTCCCCTGTTTTCCCGTCTCATCGCGTTGGCAGACGCCATAGACACCCTGACGTCGGAGCGTCCTTATCACAAGGCAATCTCTTTTGAGGAGGCACGGCGGGTCCTCTGGGTGTCCCGGGGGACTCAATTTGATCCGAAGCTCGTAGATCTCCTGCAGGAGCTGGATGACAAGGCTTTGATCGGACCGGCGGCGCAGTGCTCCCGGTGAGGCTATCGAATATCGAAGGGAATGGGCATGAACGTCAAGATAAAGAGGACCAGCGATCCCCAGCCCATAATCTTGTAAGACAGATTGAGGGCGATATCCTCATCGATGGTCGGTGGATGCCGTACTCCGAGCATCGTCGTCAGGAATGCCCAAACGTACCAGCCCGGCCACCCGTAGAACCCTAAGACAACCAAGATCAGGACGATCCCGATTGAGATCTCGCGCTGCCGCTTTCCAAGAAGGGCATAAGCGATGTGTCCTCCATCCAGCTGTCCGATCGGAAGAAGGTTTAAGGAGGTGACAAAAAATCCGAACCAGCCTGCCAGGGCCACCGGGTGGAGAATAATGTCGTAACCGGCGGGTGGTTGAAGAAGCAGATGGGTGAGCGCGGAAAAAAGGAGGGCGTTACCCAGGACCCAGGTATTGTGCGGAATACTGTCGGATGCCGCCACGGTTGACATTAAGAGCCCGGCAACGGTCGCGCCAAGCGCCACAACAAAGCCGGCGATCGGCCCCGCCGCTCCAATCGCCAGAAGCGCGTGCTTCTGGAGGATAGGGGAGCGCATCCGAATGAATGCACCGAACGTGCCGATACCGGAAGGAAACCAGGGGCCTGGAATGAAAAAGGGGGGGGTGGTTTGAACACCATAATGTTTCGAGGTCAGATAGTGACCCATCTCGTGAACGAACAGAATCGTCATCAGGCTGAAGGCAAAAGGCGCTCCCCTGAACAGAAGAGCAGGATTTCGCAGAGGGTCCACCCCTTCCAGGCGGGCGCCCGATATCAGGGTGGTCAGCAAGGTTAATATAAAGAGAGAGGGCGAGATCCATCTACGAACCGATCTATTGGATCGGCTGGAATAGGGTGTTTCTTCCATCTGAGAAGGAAAAGATTGAGAGCCGTCCGCAACCGCGACAGGATAAGACTCGGCGAGTTTCTTCCCCTCTTCTTCCATGATCGCTCTGGTTTAGGCGGATTTAACGTCCGAGATACCCTCCATCGGCAAAGAGACCCACTCGGTGGAGGTCTTTAGATAAATTTCGGATTCGCTGGCTCCCACCAAGGTCCCTTGATAGACCAGACCTTCGTAAGTGACGCAAACCTGTTTCCCGCGAAGCTGCTCTAGATAGTCCATATCAACGTCTAAATTATACCTCTCACTGTTCAAAAAGAGCAAGGAGGGAAGTTAAAATATGCTTCAATGAAATCGCCGCTCGAATCGCGGTCAAATAATTCAATGTTCAAAATTCAACCTCCAACTCGATCGTGCCCCCCTAAAGGAACTCAGGGTGCCCTCTCCCAGCCCTCTCACTGATTTGACACGACTTCTTGACAAGGGGTCCCCGTTTTATTTACATTGGGCTTCGTTTCGATTCGGGCGGCGTAGCTCAGCGGTAGAGCAGGTGAATCATAATCACTCGGCCGGGGGTTCGATTCCCTCCGCCGCCACCAAATTCAAGGAGTTACATCAGGCCTGATCACGGGACCGCCCGGCCAAGTCACCAGGAAGTCACCAATAGGGCGAAATTTAGAGGTTCATTTTTTTTAATTTTTCTTCGGCCGTATGCTTTATTTCCAACAAAAGCCCGACCCAGTTTTCACCGCAATCCTGCACGAAGCCCTAGATCTGCTGCGAGAAGACCTCGGGCAAATGCTTGCCGACGGGGACCTCAGCCTCTGGGAGGCAAATTTCCCACTCAGCGCACGATGCTTCAAGCCGAAGAGTGCGATGCAGGTTGCCGAGCGCCTTCTCAAGGCCAGCCGGGATGCGGATGTGTATCGGGTGACCGATTATCACTGGCTGCTCTTGTATGAGTGTCTAGAGGAATATTGCTTCTGCCATAATGACCTGGCAGAGGGTGATCCGATTGGCCTGCTAACTATCGGCGATTACCGAGTGGGCCAAATTGATTTCGGTCTTATTGTCGACCTGTATTTTTGGGATACGGACTTCCTCATCCCGGCTGAGGTCGTTGTTGGAATGGGCGAGAGAGGTCGAAAGACAATGAGACTCAATGACGAGCTCTATGGGATTGCACAAGGATGGTTGCCCCATCCAGAGGAACTCAGGCTCGAGCACGTAAAAGACCCGAAGTGGGATTACCACGATGCCGCAGAGCCTCTTTCACGTGTTCTAACCACTTTTCCTCCCTCTTGAACGCCTCCAACTGGAGGACCCGTCTGGGGACCTTTTGGGCACCGCTTGCCTGGGGAGAACCCAGAGCCTGGGTCAAGGAACAGTACCGCCTCCAGTGCAATTAGACAGAAAAATTCATGAGCCCTGAAAACCAAATAAAGGAAGATCTTCCGCTGCTGTCCTCGGAACGTCCAACCCTTTGGTTCCCTTATGGGCATTCTCAACCCTTTTTTCGGAGCCGTTTCCGGGATAAAGAGGCCGGACTTTGGCCAGGGGAACACGGAGCTGACTAATGTCTCCGTCGATGTTCATTTCTGGGAAGGAACTCGCATCCGGGTCGGAATGGTCAAGCCGCCTCAGCATGTTTCTTTAATGCATCGGCGTGGCCGGTCTTGCCAGGTTCCACTGCCTCCTCTGCATGTTTTTCCATCTGGGTGCAAGGCCCCCCTGCATTTCCATCACCGCCATTGCAGCGAAGAGGGAGAGGATCTGTTACCAGAACGACCGTCAGACCGAGAAACAGCTTCTTCTTAATGATTCTGGGCTCCATTTGAGGGTGGCTCTTCGCAATAGCGGGCACATTTCAGCATACCGGGTCCGTTAAGTCTATCCCGATGGTAATACCACTACAGGATAACATTGGAGTCGCTCCGCTCACGTCTCCCAAAGAGGGGCTAGGGGGCCTTTTTCCCCGATGCGATCGGCACGGCGAATTCCTCCAGCCTTGCCCCCTCTAAAGTGGCCTTCCTTTCGTCCGACGGTCCGGCTAAAATGAATTAGCGAAGTTGTTTGTGTCAACAGTCCTCAGTACCCTCCCCGTTTTTATCAGCGGGACCGTTCTATCCAAAAAACCGAGGTCCAAAATGATGGAAACCACCATGTCGGCGGATCAGAGATTTATCGACGCCGTGGCTGTCATCATGCGGGAAGGATCAAAAATAGAATCTGTTCCCGTTGCCACTTATCGAATCCAGCTGAACCGGAGTTTTACGTTTAAACACGCGGAAAGCGTGACCGTATATCTGAGGAGATTGGGGATCAGCCACATTTATACCTCTCCCTATTTGATGGCGAAGTCGGAAAGCCTGCACGGTTATGATATTTCCGACCATAATGCGATAAACCCGGAGATCGGGACCGAGCAAGAGTTCAACTCCTTCGTAGAGCGACTTCGAGCAGGAGGGATGGGCCAGATCATCGACGTCGTACCCAATCACATGGGCATTGCGGAGAGCAGAAATATCTGGTGGATGGACGTATTGGAGAACGGCCAGGCATCGCCGTACGCGCGGTACTTTGATATCGATTGGAATCCTGTGAAGCGGGAACTCCGGGGGAAGGTTTTACTCCCCATCCTGGGTGACCAGTATGGCAGGGTCCTGGAGCGACAGGAGTTAACTTTGATCTTTGAAGGCGGAAGGTTTTTTGTGACTTATTATGACCGGAAGGTTCCTATCTGTCCCAAGACATACGCGCACGTCCTAAGCTATCGCGGAGTGGAACTTGAGGCTAAAATGGCAGAAGAGAACCAGGGGGCCCTGGAATTGGGGTTGCTGATCAGTGCCCTCAATCACCTCCCGCCTCCTGAGGATAGTGACCCCGAGGCAATCGCTCAGGGCCTGCAGGAGGCCGAGCTGATCAAGAAACGACTGGCCTACCTTTATTCCACAAATTCCTTCGCTCGAATCTTTATCGATGAGAATGTCCACATTTTCAACGGTCGGAAGGGAGATCCGCACAGTTTTGATTTGCTCGATCACCTCCTTAACAGTCAATATTACCGGCTGGCCAACTGGCGAGTTGCCGCGGATGAAATCAATTATCGGCGCTTTTTCGATATCAATGAACTTGCTTCCATCAATGTGGAACGCCCGGAGGTATTTGAATCTACCCATCGACTCATCTTACGTCTCGTGCAAGAAGGAAAGGTCCAGGGAATTCGTGTGGACCATCCGGACGGCCTGTATGACCCGTCCGAATACTTTCAGCGCCTGCAAGAACACTGCCTGATCGAGAAGGCGAAAGCATATCTCGTCTCCTCGGGCCTGGATGAAGAGTCTTTAACCCGGGTCCTTAAACAGACCGCGAAGATATCCCTAGGCGGACTCCCCCCTTCCTGCGCCCCCTGTCCCCTTCCGATCTATGTCGTGGCCGAAAAAATCCTAAGTCGCGGAGAGAAGCTATCCGATGCTTGGCCGATCCAGGGTACGGTAGGTTACGAGTTTATGTTTCTACTAAACAATCTCTTTGTCGATACGTCTCAGTCGAAAACGTTTGATCAGATCTATACCGATTTTATCGGGGAGAAGCTTCGTTTTCCGGATATCGTCTATGAACGCAAGAAGATGATCATGAACACGACAATGGCAAGCGAGATCAACGTTCTTGCCTACAAGCTCAATCGTTTGTCCGAGAAAGATCGGCTCTCCCGCGACTTCACGCTTTACAGTCTGCGGGATGCCATTCGGGAAATCATTGCCTGTTTTCCGGTGTACCGTACCTACATCGGGCCGGATGGCCGGGTCGGTGACGAGGATCGTCGTCACATTCTTTCAGCCATCACGAGGGCGAAGCAACGAAGCCCGGTTGTCGACATCTCGATTTTTGACTATCTCAGGAAAGTGTTACTGTTGCAATATCCCGACTATTTTTCCGAGGAAGACCGCCAGGATCTGCTGGCCTTTGTTCTAAAATTTCAGCAGTCTACCGGTCCGATCATGGCGAAGGGGATGGAAGATACGGCGTTCTATATCTATAACCGGTTGACCTCATTAAACGAGGTGGGGGGCGATCCACAACTGTTCGGTATTCTCCCGACAGCGTTTCATGAGAGAAACAAGGAAAGGCAAACTCATCGGCCCTTTTCGATGCTGGCGACAACGACCCACGATACGAAACGATCCGAAGATGTTCGGGCTCGCATCAACGTCCTTTCCGAACTCCCCACTGAATGGCAGGAACATTTGGTTCGATGGCGCGAGATGAATCGCGCAAAAAAAGCAGAATCCGAGGGGCGTACTGTCCCCGACCCGAATGAGGAGTATTTCTTTTATCAAACGTTGTTGGGGGTCTGGCCGTTTGCTGAAATCCAGGGGAACCAGCGCGAAGACTTTCTGCAGCGGATAGAGGCTTACATGATCAAGGCATCCAAGGAAGCCAAAGTCAACACGAGCTGGATCTCTCCAAACGAAGAATACGACGCCGCGATTCTTGCATTTGTTCGGAAGGTTCTGGATCCTTTTGATTCGAGTCTTTTCCTCAGCGATTTTCTTTCCTTTCAGCAGAGGGTGGCTCATTTCGGTATTTTCAACAGTCTATCGCAGGTCCTTCTGAAGATGTTTTCTCCAGGCGTCCCGGACGTCTATCAGGGGTCCGAGATTTGGAACTTCTCCCTCGTTGATCCTGATAATCGGCGACCCGTCGACTATTCGGTTCGTGCCGCCCTGCTCGGATCTTTTCCCGAAAACCCGTCGGAGGCATTTATTCGGGATCTGTTGAGCCAAAAGCAGGACGGCCGGATCAAACTCTATTTGACAGAGCGCATTCTGAACTACCGCCAAGCTGAGAAAGAGCTGGTTCTCCTAGGGGAATACCTCCCTTTACAGGAAGAAGGGGAATTCCGGGGTCATCTCTGCGCCTTCGCGCGCAGGAGGGGCCAGAGGGTGGTGATCGCCGCCGCTCCGCGTCTCGTGGTCTCACTTGTGGGTGGGCGGGAGATTGATCCAATCGGTTCCGTGTGGGGGGAGACCTGGTTAAGCCTCCCCGAAGGGCTGCCCGGCGAGCAGTTCAGAAATGTGTTGACGGGAGAGCGGGTGGAGGCTTTCCGCCGGGAGGGAAGGAGGGGTCTCATGCTTGGCGACGTCTTTAAGCAGTTCCCGGTGGGTCTCCTTGAGGCCGAGTAGGTTGTTGACCCTGGCTGGACCTGTGCGGTAATAAAAATGGCTACGTCTCCCTGGAAGAAGGTGGGGACAATCGAGCGATTCAGCGCGACGGAGCGATGGATTCGATTCGCATTCGTGTTTCGATCCAACGAGCATGAGATCAAGTAGTGATAGGCGAACGGGCAACTCCGTACAGAGCCTGTCTCATGAGCGGGTTGCGAGATCCATGGCAACTTGTCGTCATTGAAGAGACGATCTATTGGAGCGCGGTATGAACGAAATTGTGCTTTGCTCTCCGGAGACGGGCCGCCCATCCGAGGGGCCGTGTAGCCCTAAACCTCGCTTCGAGTGAAGGCGTCGAGAGCAGGGGACTCAGAATATCCGATTTTTAATCGGGTGTAGGTCCATTCCCATCTGAATGGAACGCGGAGCAAGAAAGAACCAGGGCGCAACAGAACTGGTGCCGAAGGGGGGATTTGGAGGCCCGGATGGTGGGTTCGGGCTCGTTACCATAAGTGTCTGAAAGACAAGGCAACTCGTTGTTCTATCGGTAGAAGTTTGGGATCTGCCGGTCTCCGCTGGAATCCGTTCAGATGTGCCTGAATCCGCCTCTGATGGGCACAATTACGGGCACAGTAAACTGGGATTTCGCAGAATGACTTCGGTAAGCGCTTCACCTACCTACAAATACTCGAAAGTAATTTGCCTGAGAATTGGCGATTACCAAGACAAAGAACGCCAGAACTAACCCGCTGGCCGCCGAGCGAACGAGCGAAGCGAGTTGCCCCCTGGCAGCCGGTCGGGTTGAGTGACAGGTTAGGTGTTAACCGAAGAAGATTTAGCCTTCATTCTATCGCACCAGGAAAGAAAAAATCTGCCAAATTCATTGTTAAGCTGGCGCACCCATCCGACGCAGTTCTCCCCGTCTCGCATAAACTCTACAATTCGGTTATCGAAATAAATTCTTTGGAAATGAAAAACGCCATTCCTATAACGACGTAACAGGTCAACATTTTTCGAAAGTAGCAGAGGATCGACTTGGGGATCTTTCAGACGCAATTCTTGCCAACCTTCGATAACAACAAAGAGCCCGCCGTACCAGTATGACATATACAAGAAGGATTCAATGTCGAATGTGTTTTCAGGATCAGGGCGTTTTGTTCGCTCCGAAAGCAACGAGTCGAAATGAGTCCGCATCCGATTTGCCCCAATAAAGTATCGATGTAACGTAAATATTTCTGCATCAGTTGCCATTATGTAGTCTGCCAACACCTAACTATTAAATGAGCCGACCGGAATAATTCGCACAGAGGAGGGGCCATTTCTAGAAAATGGGTGTTTATAAAATTTGGTTTTCGGAAAATGGGAACCGTCCCTTTTTAGCCGTCGCCGATATTTTGAGATTCAATCTTTTCGAGTAAACACTCGTCTTCACTGCAAGGGATAGCCACATATTCGCTATCGGCGGGCAAAAATCCCTTAGGAATAGGGTTCAAAGCGTTTGGGTTGTGAATGACAGCCATAGGCTCTGAATTGCCAATCACAGATCCGCCGTTAAGGTCAACCGCCCAGATAGCACTAATTTGATTAAAACGCGGGTCGAGAAATGTATAAGCCGGAACTTGAGCATTATTTCTATTGATTATATAGGGGCGGTGCTGGTGACCTTGGTCAACAACATTACCGGTTTCTCTATCGATTCTAACTTGAATCGGGCCAACTGGAAAAACAGCTTCCGCAGCAAATGGAAACTGACTAATACCGTAAAGGGCCGAAAATGGGCCATTCCGAAGCTGACAACCATTCACCGCGATTACGTATGCCTCATTAGAGGCGACAACTCCTTTCTGAAGGTACCCGGTGATCGTACCGTCTGTGTTGCCAATAAGTTTCTCTCCTTTTTCTTTAATTGCGGCTGTCCATCGTAGAAGTATATCTACATGTGGGAAATCAGTGACGCCATCTTGAATAGATATCCAATCAGCAGGGATTCCAATGGGTTCTGGGCATATCACTTCTATCCATACCTTCAGATTTCCATCCCCAATTAAAAAATCAGGTCCCTCACCAATTGTAGAACGCTCTAGAAAAATTTTGTTTCGGAGGCGATCTGCGAGCAAGGCCTCCGACACACAAGCCCAGAATTTTGAGTCTTGCCCTGAGGTAAGTTCTCTGACGAATTTCTGGTCAGCCAACCTACGATCCACAAACTCATTGCATGCCCTGATAAGTTCATCGCGATAAGCTACACTACGTTCATCAATATGTGGGTATCTCTGGCGAATATGAGCTTCGATCATAACTGGCTAACAATTTCGTAAAAAAAGTTTTTTTGAAGTTTCCGTTTTCCTGTCGTTGTCCTTTCCATCGGTGGATTTGGACAGAAAAATGGCGACTATCTCTTATTTTACCTCAAAGGTTTTGAATGATTCACCGTTCTCCCTGAGCTTGTCGAGGAGTGAACGGAGGGTTTTTCAATAGTCTCACTGTCCCCATTTTATAATCTTCTCGGCACTCCCTATTCTCTATGTGGAGAGTGCTCCGAAAGTTCCGTCCTTCTCCTTAAGGAAGAAGGGCGTTGCGGAATGGCAGACTTACAATACCCAAAATAAAAAATGCTCGGAGGCGACGATTATTGAAGCGAAATAAATTCCCGCACAAATTCTGCCGCACCAGTTATCATTGGAACCGCCGCATGTTGGAACTTGGCTTCGTTTTCTTCTTCTGTGCCTTAAACGTTGACTCATCCCCAAGGTGAAAGCAGAACCATCCTTTCATATTGGCTCGCTTTATTGTACCCCACCCTCTTCCTTTCACCTCGTCACCTTCGTCCCATCCTGAGAATGAAAAGGCTAATCGGGCTTCTTCACCACTCCCCTCAATGCGGCAGTCGATTTCAGATTCGATTGCACCGAATGCAAACCGACCAGTACCGTCGGCCTTGATGGTAAGGTGACCGGGAGCCACCAGATCAATGAAGTCACGATCCCATTCCGACATCTCGGTAATGCGCCAACTACCAATATATTCCGGTCTGATTTTCATTTATATTCCTCGATTTTCGATTGTAATCTACACATTCCAAAATCATGCGTCAACTTGACGATTGCAGGAAGTACGACGCGCCCTATGAGGAGCCAAAACCCTTTCAGAAAGGAGCAGGAAAACCGCGCCAAATCAATAGCAGTATTCATGGCAGAGCATGGTTCACAAACAACTTCTTTGGATCTCGGCACAGATTACTAACGGTTGTGGCCAAACCCCAAAACACCGAAATCCAAAAGACGTGCGACGGCCATGGCCACAAACAGCCGGAATCGACATTCCTCGTCTCCTGTTTCAAAATCCCGCCTCCGTAGTCAAAGCTTCAGTGATTGATTTTCCAAGTATTCGGCATAT
>Ga0209167_10000813_pt1 | contig 20572 bp, 18 predicted proteins | sample Coa_R1_9_FD_187154 | JGI IMG/M metagenome (GOLD analysis project Ga0209167, IMG submission 187154) | Surface soil microbial communities from Centralia Pennsylvania, which are recovering from an underground coalmine fire - Coalmine... | ecosystem: Environmental > Terrestrial > Soil >... | reverse complement strand
CAGTTCGGTGAAGTGAAGGTCAGAAGAACGTATGGATGGCGTCGATCACCCGGTACCCGTCGTCGACCACGGGGATGACCCGCCACTTGTCGAAGGTCGTGCACGGGTGCGAGATGCCCATGCAGACCAGGTCGCCGGGGGCCAGTCCGGCCTCGGCGGGTACCTGCAGATAAGCGTGCTGGTCGTTCAGCTCGGTGACCGTCATGCCGGCCGCCGGGGTGAGCTGGCCATCGGCGCCGCGCGTCTGGAGCGGGATCGGGTAGCCAGAGTCGAACGCCACGTCCCGGCGCCCGGCGTTCAGCAGGGCCAGGCCGGGCTCCGGCCTGGACAGCACGCTGGCCCACAGCTCGAAGGCGGGCAGCAGTTGTGGCCCCCGGCGCGGCCCGCCGGCGCTCGGCACAAGGGTGCTGTACAGGCCGTGGTCGTGCGAGATGTAGGCGCCGCTGCGCAGCACCACCCTTGGCCGCGGGCCGCCGCCGGCCGCCGGCTTGGTCAGCTCGGCCGCGACGATGTCGAAGTAGGCACTGCCGCCGGCACTGACGATCAGCGGATCGGGGCCGGAGACGAGCCCGGTCAGCAGTTCGCCGAGCCTGCGCAGGTCCTGGCAGAACGTGGTGACCGCGCCGAGCGTGCCGGGGGCGCAGTCGTGGCCGATGGTGCCCTCGTAGCCCGCCGTACCCGCCAGCCGGAGCGAACCGGTCGCGGCGGCCGTCTTCGCCAGCGCGACCGCTTCCTCGGCGCTCCGGCAGCCGGTGCGCCCGCCCGGCTGGCCCAGCTCCACGAGCACCGGCAGCGGGCGGGTGGCGCCGCTGGCCTGAAGCGTCTCATCCAGCAGCCGGATCCCGGCGGCGCTGTCCACGTAGACGTAGCAGTCGAAGTCCGGATCGGCCGCCATCTCGCCGGCCAGCCAGGCGATGCCCGCCGGGTCGGTCAGCTCGTTGGCCAGCAGGATCCGGGGGACGCCGAACGAGCGGTAGATCTGCATGTGCCCGGTGGTCGCCGCCGTCATCGCCCAGGCCCCGGCGGCGAACTGGCGGGCGAACAACTGCGGGGCCATCGTCGTCTTGCCGTGTGGCGCCAGATCCACCCCGGCCGACGCGCAGAACGCGGCCAGGCCCTGGATGTTCTGGCTGAGCGCGGTCTCCCGCAGCACCATCACCGGCGTGATGAAGCCGCCGCCGAACAGGCTGGGGCGCCGCCCGGCCAGGTCCGCCGCGGTCACCGGCGTAACGGCGCCGAAGCCCTTCTCGCAGATGCTGACCGGGCGGGCTCGCAGCGCGGTGACGGCCGCCCGGAAGGTCCCACTTACGGTGCCTTCTTTGACGTTCGGGTTTTTCAAGGGATTCACCTCGGCTGCCGCAGTCACAACGTGCACCGCCGCTCGGGCAGGCCCGCTGGGCCTGCCCTCGCTGGTCGGTCTTGAACAACCCTCACAGGCTCGCGAACGCTTCTTCCAGGATGGTCAGGCCCTCGTCGAGCAGGTGCTCGGGGATGACCAGCGGCGGCAGGAAGCGCAGCACGTTGCCGAACGTGCCGCAGGTCAGCACGATCAGGCCGGCCGCGTGGCAGGCGGCGGCGACCCGGGCGGTGGCGGCCGGATCGGGCCGCAGCGTGCCCGGCTCGGTCAGCTCGACCGCGAGCATCGCGCCCCGGCCCCGCACGTCGGCGATGACCGGGTACTTCCCGGCCAGCGTGTGCAGCCTGGGCAGCATGATCTCGCCGATCCGGCGGGCACGGGCGGGCAGGTCTTCGGCCTCCATGGTGGCGATCGCCCCCAGCGCGGCGGCGCAGGCGACCGGGTTGCCGCCGTAGGTGCCGCCGAGCCCGCCGGCGTGCACCGCGTCCATCAGCTCGGCCCGGCCGGTGACGGCGGCCAGCGGCAGCCCGCCGGCGATGCCCTTGGCCGTGGTGATCAGGTCGGGCACCACGCCCTCGTGCTCGCAGGCGAACCAGTTCCCGGTCCGGCAGAACCCGCTCTGGATCTCATCGGCGATCAGCACGATGCCGTGCTCCCGGCAGAACTCGGCCAGCCCGGTCAGGAACCCGTCCGGCGGGACGATGAACCCGCCCTCACCCTGGATCGGCTCGATGATCACCGCCGCCGTGTTCTGCTCACCGACCTGGGCGTGGATCAGGCCGGTGACCACGTCGAGGGCCTCGTCGGCGCACTTGGCCGGGCCACCCGGCCAGCGCAGCGGGTAGGCCATCGGCACCCGGTAGATATCGCTGGCGAACGGGCCGAACCGGTGCTTGTAAGGCATGTTCTTGGCGGTCAGCGCCATGGTGAGGTTGGTCCGCCCGTGGTAGGCGTGATCGAAGGCCACCACGGCCGGGCGGCCGGTGGCATGCCGGGCGATCTTCACGGCGTTCTCGACGGCCTCGGCGCCGGAGTTCACCAGTGCGGACCGCTTCTCGTGGCCGCCGGGTGTGCGCCGGGCGAGTTCCTCGCAGACCGCCACGTAGCCCTCGTACGGGGTGACCATGAAACAGGTGTGCGTGAAGCTCATCACCTGCTCGGTGACACCCGCGGCGACCAGCGGAGCGCTGTTCCCGACGGAGGTGACGGCGATCCCGGAGCCGAAGTCGATCAGCGAGTTGCCGTCCACGTCCAGCAGCACGCCGCCCCCGGCGGCCTGCGCGAACACCGGCAGCACGCTGCTGACGCCGCGGGCGACGCTGGCCAGCCGCCGCTGCGCCAGCTCACGCGAGACGGGGCCGGGAATCCCGGTGACCAGGTGGCGCCGCTGCGGCAGGTCAGGACCGGAGGCAAGAGCGTTTTCCGTCATACCGACGACAATAGGGCACCCCAGCGGCGCAGGCCGAGGCCCAGTGGCGCGCGGCACTGGCGAACAATGGCTGGGTGGAGACAGCACGTTCCGTTGCCCTGTTCATCGCCGCCGGGCTGGCCGAGATCGGCGGCGGCTACCTGGTGTGGCGCTGGCTCCGGGAGGGCGCACCCTGGTGGGCCGGCCTCATCGGGGCGGCCGTCCTGATCGGCTATGGGGTCATACCGACGCTGCAGCACAGCAACTTCGGCCGGGTGTACGCCGCGTACGGTGGTGTGTTCGTCATCTTGAGCCTGTTGTGGGGCTGGGGCCTGGACGGGCACCGGCCCGACCGGTTCGACTGGATCGGCGCATGCATCGTCGCCATCGGGGTGGGTGTCATCTTCTTCGCGCCCCGGCACTGACCGGGCCGGCCGGGGCGCCCGGCGGGTTTGAACCCAGTGCGGCGGGGACGATGGGAGGATGACGCACTCCGGGCGGCTGTCAGGCTCATGCCCGTTCACCGTGGACCGGCCGGTGATGCGGCAATGCTGGGAGCGGGTGACCTTCGTGCACTGGCCGTTCGAGCCGCAAGCCGTTCAGCGGCTGCTGCCCGATGGGCTGGAGGTGGATCTCTTCGGCGGGGCGGCCTGGGTGGGGCTGGTGCCGTTCTTCATGCGGGTGGCCACGCCCGGAGGCAGCCGGCTGCCCTGGGTCTCGAACTTCTGCGAGACGAACGTGCGGACCTACGCCCGCGATCGCGACGGACGGGCCGGGATCTGGTTCCTCTCGCTCGACGCCGCCCGGCTCGGCGCGGTCTGCGTCGCCCGGGGGACTTACCGGCTGCCCTACTTCTGGTCGTCGATGCGGCTGGCCACACGCGGCAGCGAGATCTCCTACACGTGCCGCCGCCGGTGGCCTGGCCCGCGTGGCGCGGCCAGCCTCGCGCGGGTCACGATCGGGGACGCCTACGAGGCCGGCGAACTCGGCGACCGGGACCATTTCCTCACCGCGCGGTGGATCCTGTTCAGCGTCAGCGGCGCCAGGTACCGGTTCGCCCGGGCTCAGCACCGTCCCTGGCCGCTGCACCGGGCCGAGATCCAGGCCGTCGATGACGGGCTGCTGCCCGCGGCCGGGCTGCCGCTCCCGCCGGGACCGCCGCTGGTGCACTACTCGCCCGGCGTGGACGTCCGCATCGGGCGGCCGGAAGGCTACCCGTGATGACCGGCACGCTATGTTCGTGCTGAGAACTGTTGTGCGAGATGGGAACATGGTGTCGTGCGCACTCAGGTCGGGATCGTCGGGGCGGGGCCAGCCGGGCTGCTGCTGTCCCACCTGCTGCACCGCCATGGCATCGAGTCGGTCGTGGTGGAGGCGCGCAGCCGCGGCTACGTGGAGAAACGGGTCAGGGCCGGGGTGCTCGAACAGGGCACGGTGGACACCCTGGTCGCGACCGGGCTGGGTGAACGGCTGCTGAAGGAGGGGCTCGTCCACCACGGCATCGAGCTGAGGTTCTCCGGGAAGCCGCACCGCATCGCCTTCGAGCGGCTGGTCCCTGGCCGCGCGATCACCGTGTACGGCCAGCAGGAGGTGGTCAAGGATCTGATCGCGGCCAGGCTCGCGGCCGGCGGCCAGATCCTGTTCGAGGTCTCCGAGGTGGTGCTGGACGGCCTCACCAGCACCCGGCCGGAGATCTGCTTCACCCACCAGGGCGAGCGGCAGACGCTGAGCTGCGACTTCATCGCCGGGTGCGACGGGTTCCACGGGGTGTGCCGGCCGTCTATCCCGGCCGCGTACCTGACCGTGTTCGACCGGGAGTACCCGTTCGGCTGGCTGGGGGTGCTGGCCGAGGTGGCGCCGTCGTCTGACGAACTCATCTACGCGCACTCCGACCGCGGCTTCGCCCTGCACAGCATGCGCAGCCCGGCGCTCAGCCGGTTCTACCTGCAGGTGGCTCCGGACGAGGACGTGGCCAAATGGCCGGACGAACGGTACTGGGACGAGTTGCGGGCCCGGCTGGAGACCGTGCCCGGCTGGCACTTGCACACCGGCCCGGTGCTTGAGAAATCCGTCGCCCAGATGCGCAGCTTCGTCGCCGAGCCGATGCGTTACGGGCGGCTGTACCTGGCCGGGGACGCGGCCCACATCGTGCCGCCGACCGGGGCCAAGGGGCTCAACCTGGCCGCCTTCGACGTCGGCGTGCTGACCGAGGCGCTGGCCGCCTGGTATGCCGGCGGGAGCATGACCCTGCTCGAGGAGTACTCGCAGGTCTGCCTGCGCCGGGTCTGGCGGGTGCAGCACTTCTCCTGGTGGATGACCACCCTGCTGCACACCTTTGACGACTACGACGGCTACGACCGGCGGCTGCAGCTCTCCCACCTGGAGTACGTGTGCAGCTCGGACGCCGCGGCCACCTCGCTGGCCGAGAACTACGTCGGGCTGGCGCATGTCTGAGGGCGGCGAGTTGTTCGCGGCGGTCTTCGCCCACGGCGGCACGGAGATTTCCGCCACAGCGTGGCTGCAGGCGATCCTTGACGCCGAGGCCGCCCTGGCCCGGGCGCTGGAGCGGGCCGGGCTGGCCGCCGACGGTGCCGGAGCCGCCGTGACGGCGGCGGCGAAGGCATCGAACTTCGACCTGGCCGAGCTGGGGCGGCAGGCCGCGCGCACCGGGAACCCGGTGCCCGCCCTGGTCCGGGCGCTGCACGGGATGCTGCCCGGGCCCGCCGCCGCGGCGGTGCACCAGGGCGCGACCAGCCAGGACATCATCGACACGGCGATGATGCTGCTGGCGAAGACCGCGCTGGAGGTGGCCGGCCAAAGCCTGTCCGAGGCGGCTGCGGAGGCTGCCCGGCTGGCCGCCGAACACCGGGACACGGTGATGCCCGGCCGTACCCTGCTGCAGCAGGCCGTGCCGGTGACCTTCGGCCTGGTCGCCGCCGGCTGGCTGACCGGCCTGGACGAGTCCCGCCGCCGGCTGGCCGCGGTGCGCCGGGACCGGCTGGCCGTCCAGTTCGGCGGCGCGGCGGGCACGCTGGCCCCGCTCGGCCCGGCCGGCCCGCGCGTCGCGGCGCTGCTGGCCGGGGAGCTGGGGCTGGCCGAGCCGGTGCTGCCCTGGCACACCGACCGGTTGCGCATCACCGAACTGGCCGCCGCGCTGGCCGGCGTGTGCGCGGCGGCCGGCAAGATCGCCCGGGACGTGACACTGCTGGCGCAGCCCGAGGTGGGCGAGGTCCGTGAGGGAGGCTCCGGCGGCGGTTCGTCCACCATGCCGCACAAGCGCAACCCGGTCGCCGCGGTCGCGATTCTGGGATGTACCAAACAAGCGCCCGGTCTCCTTGCCACCCTGACGGCCGCCGCCGAGCAGGAGCATCAGCGGGCGGCGGGCGGCTGGCACGCCGAATGGCAGCCGCTGGCCGCGCTGCTGCGGCTGACCTGCTCGGCCGCGTCCTGGTGCGCCGAGCTGCTCGCCGGGCTGGTGGTGGACCGTGCCGCGATGCGGGCCAACCTGGACGCCGCCGGCGGCCTGCCGATGGCCGAGCGGGTGGCCGCGCTGCTCGCGCCGAAGCTGGGCAGGCCGGCCGCGCACGACCTGGTGGCCAAGGCGGCGGCCGATGGCCAGTCGCTAGCGGACGTGCTGCGCGGCGCCGGGCTTACCGCCGGTGAGATCGGCGCCGCTCTGGACCCGGCTGGGTACCTGGGCGCGGCAGGTGAGTTCGTGGACCGGGCCCTGGCCGCGCACGCATCGGCGGGGGAGCCGTGATGTCAGGCCGGACTGCGCTGCCCAGACCCGAGAACCCTCAGGCAGATCGTGTAGCAGAGCATCGCGACCAGGCCGGATACCGCCATTCCATTCGACGGCCCGTTCGCCCCGTTGTTCAGGAAGAAGGCGCCGTTGATGGCGGCGCCGAGCACGGCGCCCAGGCCGATGGCGGCGGCCGTGATCACGACCCGGTTCCTGGCCACAATGGACTGGACCAGCAGGCCGATCGCGGCGAGCAGGATCAGCAGCCCGAGGATCGCGTGCAGCGCGAGCAGCGGCCCGTTGCTGACCGCCTCGCCCAGGCCGCCCTTCTTGACCGTGATGAACAGGTTGACCCCGATCCCCAGCCCGAACTGGAGGATCAGCATGACCATGAGACCGAAGCTGGCCCCGCGCAGCCGCTCGGTCCGGTCCGTGCCAGCCTCCTGCTGCCGCGTGTTGGTCATGTACTTGGCTCGCCTTCGGTCGAATGGCTCATGCGCCACCGGTTCCGGCGATCAAGGGCGGCGCTAGCGCGAAAGCATGCCATACCCCGGCGGCGGTCCGCTCGGCGGCTCGCGAGCCGGTCACCGACGACGAAAGGCGGCAGTGCGTGACAGCCGATGAGGACACCACAGGCCGGGGCATGACGGTCCGCCGGGAGGTGCTCGGCGACGCCCACGTGGACCGCGCCGTCGCGGGCACCACGCCGTTCACGGCTCCGTTCCAGGATCTGATCACCCGCTATGCATGGGGGGAGATCTGGTCACGTCCCGGGCTGACCAGGGCCGAGCGCAGCATCGTCACGCTCACCGCGCTCGCCGTGCTCCGGCAGGACGAAGAGCTGGCCATGCACCTGCGGGCGGCGCTGCGCAACGGCCTCAGCCGCGAGCAGATCCGCGAGGTGCTGCTGCAGGTGGCGGTGTACGCCGGCGTCCCGGCGGGCAACCGCGCGTTCGCCATCGCCCAGCGGGTGCTTGACGAAGAAGGAGCGGCCCGATGACCGAGTTCACCGTGCGGCCCTACGAGCGGCCGCGCGGCGTCCACCCGCCCTACGACTTCGCCGGTTACCGGTCGTCGGCCCTGCGCGCACCCCGCCAGCCGCTGGTGCTGCTGCCGCACCGGCTGACCGAGGTCACCGGCCCATTGCTCGGCGCGCAGCGGGTCACGGCCGTGGACGCCGACCTGACCGCCGGTCATCCCGGCGAGCCGCAGGGCGAGCGGATCATCCTCACCGGCCGGGTGCTCGACAGTGGCGGCAGCCCGGTGCGGCGCGCCCTGGTCGAGATCTGGCAGACCAACGCGGCCGGCCGCTACCGGCACGTGAACGACCAGCACTCCGCGCCGCTCGACCCGAACTTCACCGGCCTCGGCCGCTGCGTCAGCGGCGACGACGGGCGGTACCGGTTCGTCACCATCAAGCCGGGCGCCTACCCCTGGCGCAACCACCCGAACGCCTGGCGGCCCGCGCACGTCCACTTCTCGCTGTTCGGCCATGCGTTCACCCAGCGCCTGGTCACCCAGATGTACTTCCCCGGCGATCCGCTGCTGCCGCTGGACCCGGTGTTCAACTCGGTGCCTGACCCGGCGGGGCGCCAGCGGCTGATCGCCAGTTTCGACCTCGCCACCACCGAGCCGGAATGGGCACTCGGCTACACCTGGGACATCGTGCTGCGCGGCCGGGAGGCGACGCCGTTCGAGGGGAGTGACGACGAGTGAGCAGGCTGCCGGTCACCCCGTCGCAGACCGTGGGACCGTTCTTCGCCATCGCACTGCCCTGGCCGGACGGGCCGTTCGTGGTGCCCGAGGGGACGCCGGGCGCGATCACGATCAGCGGCCGGGTCACCGATGGCGCGGGGGAGCCGGTCCCCGACGCGCTGGTTGAGGTCTGGCAGGCGGACCCGGACGGGGGCTTCAACGGCCATCCCGGCGACCCGCGCCGCACCGGGACATCGGGCTTTCGCGGCTTCGGCCGCTGCCCCACCGGCGCCGACGGCGGGTACCGGATCGTCACGCTGCGCCCGGGGGCGCTGCCCTGCGGCGACGGCCGCACCGAGGCGCCGCACCTGGACGTGTCCGTCTTCGCCCGTGGTCTGCTCGACCGGCTCGTGACCAGGATTTACTTCCCGGACGAGGAAGGTGCCAACGCCGCGGATCCGGTTCTCCAATCTCTGTCCCTACGAAGCAGGCGGGACACTCTCATAGCCACCGCCGCCGGCCCGGGGGAGTTCCGCTTCGACATCCGCCTGCAGGGTGACGGCGAGACGGTCTTCTTCGATGTCTGAAACCCGGCTCACCCTTACCGCCTCGCTGGAGGGCAGCGGCCCGGTGCTCGTGCTGGGCAACTCGCTCGGCACCTCGCGCTCGGTCTGGGATCCGCAGCTTCCGGCCCTGGCCGGGCGGTTCCGGCTGCTGCGGTATGAGCTGCCGGGCCATGGGACGGGTCCGCACCACCCCGAGCCCGGCCCGTACACCATCGCCGAGCTGGGCTCGGCGGTGCTCGCGCTGCTCGGCAGGCACGGCATCGACCGCGCCAGCTACGCCGGCATCTCGATCGGCGGCATGATCGGCCTGTGGCTCGCGGCGAACGCGCCGTCCCGGATCACGGCGCTCGCCGTCTGCTGCACGTCCGCCCACCTTCCGCCGGCCGGCGACTGGCTGGCCCGGGCCGGACTGGTGCGTTCGGAGGGCATGGCGCCGGTGATCGGGCCGGCCCTGGGCCGCTGGTTCACCCCGCCGTTCATCCGCAGCGCGCCACCGGCCGTGGCGGCGGTCAAGGCCATGCTGGAGGGCACCGGCCCCGAAGGTTACGCCGGCTGCTGTGAGGCGATCGCCGCCATGGACCTGCGCCCGGCGCTCGGCTCGATTACCGCGCCCACCCTGGTCGTCGCCGGCAGCGAGGATCCGTCCACGCCGCCCTGGCACGGCGCGCTGATCGCCCGCCGGGTCCCCGGTGCGAAACTGGTCGTGGTCCGCGGCGCCGCACACCTGGCGAACATTCAGGCACCGGGCCCGGTCACCGCCGCCCTGCTGGCCCACCTCACCACGTAGGGAGCCACGATGACACGCACATGGTGCGCTTGCCTGGCCGGACTTGTGCTGATCGCCGGCGCATTAGCCGTTCCCACATATGGCGTGGCAGCCGCGGTCACCGGCGTGCCGCCGGTCAGCCAGCTCAGCAGCGATCCGTTCACGAACGCCACCAGCCAGCACGCGACCGAGGTCGAGCCGGACAGCTTCGCCTGGGGCAGCACGATCGTGGACGCGGTGCAGGCCGGCCGGTTCGTCACCGGCGGCGCCTCGGACATCGGCTGGGCGGCCTCGGCCGACGGCGGGGTGACCTGGACGCACGGCTTCCTGTCCGGACTGACCACCCACCGGGGCGGCGGCAAGTACCCCAGGGCGACCGACCCTGTGGTCACCTACGACGCCAGGCACAAGACCTGGCTGATCGCCACGACCGCCCTGGTGTTCGTCGCGGGGCGCGAACCGCCCGGGATCGGCGTCGCCGTGCTGCGCTCGGCCAGCGGCACGGCCTGGACCAAGCCGGTCTTCGCCATCGGCGGCACGTCGGACACCCCCAACTATGACAAGGACTGGATCGTCTGCGACAACACGGCGTCGAGCCCGCATTACGGCACCTGCTACGCCGTGGTCGACATGCATGCCGACAGCAACCAGCTCGCCATCGCCACCTCCACCGACGGCGGGGCGGTCTGGAGCGCGCCGGTCGATCCGGCCGGTGCGGCCGGCGGGCTGCCCGGCGGCATGGCCGTGCAGCCTGACGGCACCGTGGTCGTCGTGTACTACACGGTCGAGGGCGCCAGTACCCAGGTCGCGCTGAGTTCCTCCGACGGCGGGAAGACCTGGTCGGCGCCGGTGACGATCGCGGCCGTGCAGCATCACGCGCCCGACGGGAACCTGCGCGGCGACCCGCTGCCCAGCGTCACCGTCGACCAGGCGGGCACGATCTACGTGGCCTGGGCGGACTGCCGGTTCCGCACCGGCTGCCCGGAGAACGACATCGTCTTTTCCGCGTCCGCCGGCGCGGCTACCTGGACCGCCCCGGCGCGGATTCCCATCGACCCGGTGACCAGCAGCATCGAGCACTACCTGCCGGTCATCGTGGCCAGCCCCGGCGGCGCCGGGCATCTGGCGCTCTACTACTACTTCTATCCGAAGGCGACCTGCACCCAGGCCACCTGCGCGATCGGCGCGGGCTTCAGCTCCTCGGTCAACGGCGGCGCGACCTGGAGCGCCGGCCAGCACCTGGTCACGCCGTTCGCCCTGAGCCTGCTGCCGGACACCAGCAAGGGCCTCATGGCCGGCGACTACATCGGCGCCGCGGTCACCGGCAGCGGCACCGCCTTCGGCACCTTGATCATCGCCAAGAAGGCCACCGGGGGAAAGGCCTTCAACGTGGCCCTCTACACCGACGGCGGCCAGGCCGTCACCGGCGGCACCAGCGCCGGATTGCCCCTCATCGCCGTCGGCGCCCGGCTGGCGGCCGGTCACCGGGCACCCGGCGGTTAGGCCGGGTCCATGTGCGTCTGCGGCGCGAGGGCCAGGTCGATGGCGGCGTGGCTGTCCGGGTGTTCGGTGTACCAGCGCCGCAGGTAGGGCGGGTTGCGGTCGAGGGTGGTCAGGTAGCCGACGGCGGCGGCACGGAACAGTTCGTCGACGACCTCGGCCGGCGGGTCGCCGGTCCTGGTGGCGAACAGGATCTCGGTGATCAGCGGCTCACCGGTGAGTGGCCGTACGACCAGGCCGTTGCCAGACTTGGCGGCTCCTGCGGCCACGGACACCGCGCCGTGGCTGACCAGCATGCTCGCGGTGGACGTGTCGTTGGTGAGGTGGCGGACCCTCGGGGTGAACCCGGCGGCCTGACAGGCGAGCTGCAGCTTGCGCCGGTACGGGTTATCGTGCGCCGGGGGGACCACCCAGTCACAGCCGGCCAGGCCGGCCAGGTCGATGGTGTCCCTGGCGGCCAGCGGATGGCCTTCGGAGATGGCCACCAGCATCGGCTCGAAGACCAGGGTGCGCAGCCGGATCCCGGCGACATCCTGCGCGCTCTCGTCGTCGAACCGCTCACAGATCGCAACGTCGATGAGCCCGGCCGCCAGCATCCCCAGCACGTCATGGGTGGCCGGCTCGACGTGCGTGGAAACCTCGTCGTACGCCCCCCTACGCTGCAGCTCGCTGACGAAGCCACCAAACATCAGCAGCGGTGTCGTCCCGACGCGCAGCGATGGCCGCTTGGGCACTTCGGCGAGATGCTGCCGGGCCGCGCCCACCAGGTCATCCATGTCCGCGACCAGGGTCCCGGCCCGGCCCACAATAAACTTGCCCAGCGGTGTCGGCTCGGCTCCATGCGGGCTGCGGATGAACAGCCGCCCGCCCAGCATCCGCTCGATCCTGGCAAGCTGCGCGGTGAGCGCAGGCTGGCTCACCCCCAGTTTCGCGGCCGCCTTGGTCTGACTGCCGGTCTCCGCGATGGCCAGGACGACGCGCAGATGCCGCAACTCCAGCTCGGCCATAACATCCGCAACCCCGGTTCGGCCATAACGTCAACTTATGCCCGGTTGAGAGGTGTTTGCCAGAGCCTGGCTGAGTAATCGTAATGACGACTTCCCGCCCGGCCGGCTGACTATGGCGGGAGTGGAGGCAGGCTGGGGAACCGCGCCATCTCCAGCCCGCCTCCAGCCAGTCCGGAGCTCGCGCAGCGGACCTGGCTGCGCGAGCTCCCAACGCCTATCTCCGCCTCAGCAATTCGTGGGCCGCGTACTCGATGGCCCGCTCGGACAGCAGCACGGCATCGGCCGCGCTGCCCAGCGGGATGAAGCTGTCTTCGCTGGTCACCCGGGCGACGCGGCCGGGGAACCCGGCGTCGGCCAGCGCGGTGATCACCGCCTCGGACACTCCGCCGGTGCGCCGGGTCTCGTCGGCGACCAGCACCCGGCCGGTCATCGCCGCCTCGCGCAGGATGTCGGTGACCGGCAGCGGGGCGATCCAGCGCAGGTCCACCACCCGGGATCCGATCCCGGTCTCACCCAGCCGGGCCGCCGCCCGCAGGCTGAGCCGCAGCCCGTTGCCGAACGTGATGATCGTCAGCAGCGGCGCGCAGTCCCCGGCCTCATACACTCTGGCCTGCCCGGCCGGCACGTGGGTGGCCGGCCAGTCCGGCGGCGCCGGGTAGGACTCCATCCAGCCGCCGTCGCCCGGCGAGCGGGCGTCGCGCGTGTGGTACAGGGCGATCGGTTCGAGGAACACGCAGACGCTGCCGTCGGTCTCGGCCGCCGCCAGGCAGGTCCGCAGCATCGCGGCGGCGTCGCCTGCCCGGGCCGGCACGGCGATGATCAGCCCGGGGATGTCCCGCAGCGCGGCGACCGCGTTGTCGTTGTGGAAGTGACCGCCGAAGCCCTCCTGATAGGCCAGGCCGGCGATCCGCAGCACCATCGGGTTGCGGAACTGCCCCTGCGAGAAGAACGGCAGTGTGGCCGCCTCGCCCCGGATCTGGTCGGCGGCGTTGTGCAGGTAGGCGAGGTACTGGATCTCCGGCACCGGCAGCAGCCCGGCCAGCCCGGCACCCAGGGCCAGGCCGAGCACTGACTGCTCGTCGAGCAGCGAGTCGAACACCCGTCCCGCGCCGAACTTGCGCAGCAGCCCCCTGGTCACTCCGTACACCCCGCCCTTGCGGGCCACGTCCTCGCCGAAGACCAGCATCTGCGGCCGGGCAGCCATGGCGTCGCACAGCGTGGCGTTGATCGCCTGTGCCAGGGTGAGCGGCCCCGCCTTCTCGGGCAGCTTGCCGCCGAACGCCGCCGTCCGCCCGGCCTCGTCCGCCGCGACCACGGCGCGGGCGGCCACCACGGCCGGGCGCCGTTGCGCCAGCGGCGCGATCACCCGGGCGGCGATCGCCAGCCTCGGCGCGCCGGCCACCTCGGCGGCCATCGTGAGCACCCGGTTCCTGGACCGTTCCCGCATCGCGAGCACCTCGCCGGCGCTGACCGCCCCGGCCTCGATGAGCAGTCTGGCCGTCCTGGTCAGCGGGTCCCGCGCGATCGCCTCGGCGATCTCCGTGGCGCTGCGGTAGGCGGCCTCGGCGTCCGAGCCCGCGTGCCCGCCGAGCCTGGTGACCGACAGGTGCAGGAACGCCGGGGCCCGGCGTTCCCGGACGAAGCTGGCCGCGGCGAGCGCGGTGTCGTATACCTCGGCCAGATCCGCGCCGTCGGCGTGGAAGTACTGGACACCAGGGCGGCCGGACTGTGCCGCCGCTACCCAGCCGGGCGGCGTGCGCACGCTGATGCCGAGCCCGTTGTCCTCGCAGACCAGCAGCAACGGCAGTGGCAGCCGCTGGTAGGCGCAGTAGGCGGCGGCGTTGAAGGCGCCCGCCGCCGTGGAGTGGTTCACCGACGCGTCGCCGAACGAGCACACCACGATCGCGTCATCCGGCCAGTCCGGCAGATCCCAGCCGCGCCAGCACTCATACCCGCCGCCGTAGGAGAAGCAGTGCGGGAGGCAGCGGTGCTGGCCGCAGCCGGGAGCGCGGCCCAGCTTCCCGGCCCGGTCCAGCGCGAACGCCAGGCCGACCGCGCGCGGCAGGTGCGAGGCGATGGTGGAGGTCTGCGGGATGATGGCCAGCTCGGCGCTGCCGAACACCTTGTGCCGCCCGCCGGAGATCGGCTCCGCCGCCGCGGCCACCAGGCCGAGCAGCACATCCCGCAGCCCGCGCCCGATCCGGTCGGCCAGGGTGCCGGTCCACGGGTCCGCCTGGCAGGCCCGGGTCAGGTAGAACGCCCCGGACCGGTAGTGCAGCAGCGCCGGATCGGTGACCCGCACCGCGGCCGCCACGGCGGCGTTGCCCTCATGCCCCGCCGACCCGATCGTGTAGAAGCCGTCCCCGCGCTCGCGCAGCCAGCGCGCCGCCAGGTCGAGGTGACGGCTGCCCAGTTGCGCCTCGAACAACTCCAGGCAGAGTGCCCGGCTCAGTGCGCTGCCGGGCCGCAGCGCGGTGCCGGTAAGAGAGCCGCCACCGGCTGCCGGCGTCTCGCTTGTGGGCCGCAGCCCACAGACCGCGTCGGTGAACGCACGCTCCCACTCGTCCTGCTCGGTCATCCGTGGTCCTCTCCAGGCCTGGCGCTATCTTGCCCGTGGATTGCCCCGGTTGTGCCGCATTGCAACCATCTGGCCGCCTCGCTACCTCTCATCCGGATGAGAAGGCCGGGCAGCCCGGTGCGGTCATCCGGTTCCTTTCTACCGGCACGGGCAAGGGCGGCGGTGGCCGTCCTCGCCGCCCTTGTGACAGCCGGATGCGCGGCCGCCAGCGCCGCCAGGGCGCCGGCCAGCCGGGGCACGGCCCAACCCCGAGGTGCGCTAACCACAGTCAGATATCGTTTACGACACGGAAAGTGGTGTCGTATTACTGCCGCAGTCACGAACTCGCCAGGCACGCCCGGCTGGTACTGGTGATTCCGTCTGCGACAGAAGTGGCAGGCGTTCGCGGTCGCCCCGGCGCCGGATCGCCCCGTCAAATATCATCTGAACTGCGGAAATGACGAAGGCGGACACTGCCGGGGCGGATAACTGTGACCGGGCACCATATGCCCCGCCCGGGGACCGGGCGGATGGGTGAGGAATGGAGCGCAGGCAGGTGATCCTGCCAGACTGTGCTTACCCAGAAGTTCGGGTTCTTCAAGAGACCCACCCCGGTTATCCCAGTGCCACGCGCACCGGCACCCGGGCAGGCAAAATTCGCCTGCCCTCGCTGGCCGGTCTTGAAGAACCCTCACGGGGCGACCGTTGAATTACCGATGGAGGCGTCATGCTGCCCTGGTCCGCCGAACTATCCGGACGGATGGACGAACACGTCATCACCAGCGAACTGCTCCGGGACAATCCACTGGGCGACCCGTACGAGCGGCCGCTGTGGGTCTACCTGCCGCCCGGGTATGACGACGAGCCGGACCGGCGCTACCCGTCCGTCTACGTGATCCAGGGTTACACCGGCCACCTCACCATGTGGGCGAACCGGAGCGCCTACCGGCGGCCGTTCCCCGAGACCGCGGACCAGGTGTTCGCCACCGGCGAGGCGCCACCGGCGATCGTGGTCTACGTGGACGCCTGGACCGCCTACGGCGGCAGCCAGTTCGTCGACTCGCCCGGCACCGGCCGCTACCACTCATACCTGTGTGAGGAGATCGTCCCCTGGGTGGATGCCAGGTACCGCACGCTGGCCGGCCCGGCGCACCGCGGCATCATGGGCAAGTCCAGCGGCGGGTTCGGTGCCATGATCACACCGATGCTGCGGCCCGGCCTGTTCGGCGTGCTGGCCACGCACGCCGGTGACTCGCTCTACGAGGCGTGCTACATCCCCGACTTCCTCAAGACCGTGCGGTACCTGCGCGATTACGACGGCGACATCTGGCGCTGGTGGTCGGACTTCAACTCCCGCGTTTCGTTCACCAAGGAGGGGGACGGGACGCTGCTGATGATGCTCGGCGTGGCCGCCTGCTTCTCCGCCCGCGAGGACGGCACGGTGGAACTGCCGTTCGACTGCGTCACCGGGGTGCTGCGGCCGGAGGTCTGGCAGCGCTGGCTCGACTGGGACCCGGTGCGGATGGTGCCCAAGTACGCCGAGGCGCTCAGGTCCGTCCGGGCGATCTGGATCGACGCCGGCACCAGGGACGACTGGTACCTGGACCTGGGCGCCACGGCCTTCCGCGACGCGCTGCTCGAAGCCGGCGTCAAGGAGGACGTGATCAAGTTCGAGCTGTTCGACGCCACGCACATGTCCATCGACTACCGGTACCCGCTGTCGCTGGCCTGGATGTGCCAGCAGATGGCGGGCTGACCGGCTCCCCGCCACCCTGGGCCGCAAGAAACGGCCCGGGGTGGCGTCATAATACGGCGCTATGGCTGTTTGAGATGTGTTTGCCGGGCCCGTTCGGGCCATCGTGGTGTCGCCACGTGCTTGACCCAGTCCCCAGGTATCTGGATAGGAGCAATCAGGCAAATGAGGAAACTCCCTTCCCTCCGGCTCCCTGCCGTGGGTGCGCTTCTCGCGTCGGCCACCCTTGTGGCGGCCTCGCTGATGGCGGCCGCCCCGGTCACCGCCGGGCAAGGATTCGGCTCGCACAGCACGTTCGGCGGGCCCCTCAGCAACAGCGGCAACTGGGCCGGCTACGCCGCCAGCGGACAGACGTTCACCAAGATCGTCGGCCACTGGGTCGAGCCCAAGGCGGTCTGCAACGGCAGTGCCCTCTACGCCCCGTGGATAGGCATCGACGGCTTCAACGACACGACAGTCGAGCAGACCGGCGTTCAGACGCAATGTTCTGGCGGCTCGCCGCGGGTGTCCGGCTGGTACGAGATGTACCCGGCCGCCCCCGTCTACTACAGCAACCCGGCCAGCATCGGTGACCACTTCACCGCCAAGGTCGTGTACATCGGCGGCGGCACCTACAGGCTGACCCTGACCGACAACACCAAGGGCTGGTCACACACCGTCCAGAAGAGCCTGAGGGCGAAGAACGCCAGCGCCGAGGCGATCATCGAGGCCCCTGGCGGCTTCCCCGGTCTCCCCAACGGCGTGACCTTCACCGGCGTCACGGTCAACGGCCAGAAGCTCGCCGCGTTCAACCCGACCAAGCTCATCGCCACCGGCGGGTGGACGCCCGGCCCGCTGAACGGCGGCACGTTCACCATCACGCACAAGTAAACCCGGCGTATACGGTGCAACCGGCCCGCCCGCCGCCATCCGTGGCGGCGGGCGGGCCTTCCACTGCCTGACCTGCGGCTCATGTCGTGCCAGGATGTCGGCATGACGACGACGGACACCCAGCCACCGGCGCAGGACCAGGCGCAGCACGGGCGCCACCTGATCGTCATCTATGCGGCGCTCATGCTGGCGATCCTGCTCGCCGCGCTGGACCAGACGATCGTGTCCACGGCGTTGCCCACCATCGTCGGCGACCTCGGCGGCCTGAACCGGCTGTCCTGGGTGGTCACCGCGTACCTGCTGGCCACCACGGTGTCCACACCGCTGTGGGGCAAGCTCGGTGACCAGTACGGCCGCAAGGGGCTGTTCCAGGCGGCAATCGTGATCTTCCTGGGCGGCTCCGCACTGTGCGGCCTGTCGCAGGACATGAACATGCTGATCGCCTTCCGTGCCCTGCAGGGGCTGGGCGGCGGCGGGCTCATGGTGCTGGCCCAGGCGATCGTCGGCGACGTGGTGCCGGCCAGGGAGAGGGGCCGGTACCAGGGCGCCTTCGGCGCGGTGTTCGGTGTGGCCAGCGTGGCCGGCCCGCTGCTCGGCGGCTTCTTCGTGGACAACCTGACCTGGCGCTGGGTGTTCTACATCAACCTGCCGGTCGGCGTCGTCGCGCTCGCCGTCATCGCCGCGGTGCTGCCGGCCCGGTCGGCCCGCCAGTCGCACCGCATCGACTACCTCGGCACGATCCTGCTCGGCGCCTCGGCGACCTGCATCGTCCTGCTCACCTCGTGGGGCGGCACCACCTACGGGTGGGGATCGGGGGTGATCATCGGCCTGGCCGCCGCCGCGGTCGTGCTGGCCGTCGCCTGGTGGCGGTCGGCGGGGCGCGCGGCCGAGCCGGTGCTGCCGCTGCGGCTGTTCCGCGACCCGGTGTTCTCGGCGGCCGGCGCCATCGGGTTCTGCGCCGGGTTCGCCATGTTCGGCGCCCTGGCCTTCCTGCCGCTGTACCTGCAGGTGGTGCGCGGCGTGTCGGCCACGCTGTCCGGCGTGTACCTGCTGCCCATGGTCGTCGGCATGTTGCTCACCTCGATCACCAGCGGGCAGCTCATCAGCAGGTGGGGCAGGTACAAGATCTTCCCGATCATCGGCACGGTGCTGCTCGCGCTGGCCCTGTTCCTGCTGTCCCGGCTGAGCCTGACCTCGCCCACCGCCGTGATGTGGCTGTACTTCCTGATTCTCGGCCTCGGCCTCGGGCTGATCCTGCAGGTGCTGGTCATCGCCGTGCAGAACTCGGCCGACTACGCCGACCTGGGCGCGGCCACCTCGGGCGCCACGTTCTTCCGGTCCATCGGCGCCTCGTTCGGCGTGGCCATCTTCGGCTCGATCTTCTCCAACCGGCTGGCCTCCGAGGTGGTCAGCCAGTTGCACGGCGTGCCGCTGCCGGCTGGCTTCAACCCGGCGCAGGTGCAGGCCAAGCCCGCGCTGATCCGCGCGCTGCCCGCCGTGCTTCGCGGCGACGTGCTGCACGCGTTCTCGCTGTCCATGCAGACCGTGTTCCTGGCCGCGGTGCCGGTGGCGCTGGCCGCCTTCGTCCTGTCCTGGTTCCTGCGGGAGGCGCCGCTGCGGGCCGCGGTCGGTGCCGCCGCCAACCCGCTCGACGTGGCCGACGGCCTCGGGGCCGCCTCGGCCCATCGTTCCTCGGCAGGCGAACTGGAGCGGGCACTCGTCCAGCTGTCCGGCACCGACCTGCGGCGGCGCGGCTACGAGCGGATGGCCGAAATGGCCGGGCTGGATCTGCCCGCGGGGAGCTGCTGGGTGCTCACGCACCTGGCCAAACGGCCACCGGTAGACCGCCAGGAGCTGGCCCGCGAGGCGGGAGTCACCGTCGAATACGGCAAACCGTTCGTGGACCGCCTGGTGGAGGCCGGGATGGTCCGCCGCGACGGCGACACGCTCACGCTCACCGAGCCGGGCGGCGCGGCCGCCGGCCGGCTGTTCGCCGCCAAGCGCGACCTGCTGCACCAGCTCACCGCCGGCTGGTCACCGGAGCAAAATCAGGAGGTCGCCGAGCTGCTCAGCAAGCTCGCCCGCGCCCTGCTGGGCGAGGCGGCCGACAGGCACCTGGCCACGGCCGAGCTGGCCAGCGCCGAAACAGCCAGCAGCTGATCAGTGGTGCCCCGGCCACCTGGCGCTGGCAGCCGGCGGCTTCCTGGCGCCTGACTTGCCGGGTGGTTCAGGTGATCATCCGCAGGACGCCGGGAAGGGCGCGGATGCGGAGGGGGGAGCCTGCGGCCAGGGGGCTGGCGCAGCGGAGGGGTTCGCCGTCGGCGCCGCCAGGCATGGCGCGGCCGACGGTGATCGTGACCTGCCGGGCGCGGGCCGTGCCGACCGGGCGCATCGACACGTGCGTGCCCTTCTTGATCTTGGTGAGGGCGTGGATCATGGCGAGCTTGGACGAGCCCTGGACGTAGACGACGTCGAGCAGGCCGTCGCTGGCGTCCGCCGATGGGGCGACCATCATGCCGGCGCCGAAATAACGGGAGTTGGCGACCACGACCGCGCCGCCGGCGAACTCCCGGGCCGGCGCCCCTGCGGGCTCTGCCATCGTCTGCTGAGCGGCGGGGCCGGCCGCCAGGTCCCCGGCCGGCCCGCCGTCCAGGTCCAGGTGGAAGGTCGCGGTGCGCCAGCCGGCCACGGCGCGCACCGCCGCCGCCGGGTAGGCCAGCTCGCCGGGGGGCACGCGGGAGTGGGCGGCTATCTCGGCCGCCACCGCGGGGATGCCCAGGTAGACGCTGCCCGCGACGACCACTTCACCGGTCGCCAGGGCCAGCGGGCCCGCGCCGGCCGGGGTGGCGAAGTCCGCGCGGCCCACCGCGATCAGGTCTACCGGGCGTTCCTGGCCGGCGGCGATCACCCGCGCCGCGGCGCCGGGGGTGAACGGTATGCCCAGTGTCCGGGCGAAGTCGTTGCCCCGGCCGGCCGGAATGATGCCAAACACGCCATCGGCCCCGGCCACGGTTGCGGCGAGGGCCCCGGCCAGGCCGTCGCCGCCGACCGCGACCGCCACCTGGCCGCGGCCTATGGCCGCCGCGGCGAGCTCTCTGGCGTGCTCCAGGCTGGTGCACCGGCACACCTCGTGCTGGATGCCGGCCACGTTGAGCATCCGGCTGACCACGGGCAGCAGCCGCTCGGCCCGGCCGCCGCCCGCAGCCGGGTTCACCACTAGACAGCAGGTGCGGGTCATGAACCTCTCCGCTCGTTCAGGCGGGGCGGGCTGGCGGGATCAGCTTGCCCGGGTTGAGTATGCCGGCCGGGTCGAGCGCTGCCTTTACCGCGCGCAGTACGTCCACGCCGAGG
>Ga0209167_10000812_pt1 | contig 20580 bp, 13 predicted proteins | sample Coa_R1_9_FD_187154 | JGI IMG/M metagenome (GOLD analysis project Ga0209167, IMG submission 187154) | Surface soil microbial communities from Centralia Pennsylvania, which are recovering from an underground coalmine fire - Coalmine... | ecosystem: Environmental > Terrestrial > Soil >... | reverse complement strand
GTGGATGCTGAGGCGTCGAACTTGGCCGCAAAGGCATAGCTGCAGGCAAAGCCGTAAGTCGCGGGGTCGCAAATGCCGGTGGAAGTGACGGGGAACGTACCATCGCTTTGTGCCGAACCGGTGAAATAGGCAGAGCCTGAAGCGTCCACGGCGATGGCGCTAATCTGAATCGGATCACCGCTTGAAGCGTAGAAATATGTGGAGTAAGCGAGCGTCCCGGTGCCGAAAAACTTGGTGACGAACCCGACATTGGCGTCTTGCGGAGCGTTATTGCTGGACTGATACGATCCGGCGGAAACCGGAAAGTTATATGTGTTGGTAGTTCCGACCAGGTAAGCGTTCCCGTTCGCATCTACGGTCAGGGAGTTAACTGCATTGTAGGGTAACGGGTAGCACGGCGTTGCGCAGCCCTGATTGACATTCAAATTGCCCGATACATAGGTGGAGTACACCAGCGACTGTCCATCGGAAGCAAACTTTGTGAGGAATCCGTAGTAGCCGTACTGTCCGCTTTGATTGGGCGAAACGGTTCCCTGATAAGCGTTGGCAACGGGAAAATCCTGCGACATCGTATAACCTGCTACGTGCACTTCGCCGGTGCTGTCGATGGCAATGCCTGTTGGCACATCGAAGGTATTTCCCCCGAGGTACGTGGAGTACAGCAGCGAAGCGCCGTCGGCCGACACCTTGGTAAGCAGGCCGGCGTATGGGCCGGGCTGCTGCGGCTGAAATGCCTTTACCGCCGGATAATTGCTTGAACTGGTGCTGCCTGTGAAGTAGACCTCATCCGCGCTATCCAACACGATTCCTGTGCCATAATCCTCGCCGTTGCCGCCGATATAGTCGGCATATATTAGATTCTCTCCGGCGGGATCGATTTTGGCGACGAACACGTGGTCGGTATTCTTGGAAAGCGACCCCAGGGTCGTGAGAGGAAAGTTCACCGAGTCTGTATATCCAACCACATAGGCGCTCCCCGTATTGTCAACAGCGATACCGGTGGCCTGAGTTATGCCACTTCCCCCCAGATAGGTTGAGTAAACGAGAACGGGATCGATGATCAATGGCTGGTTCGCATCAAAGCTGGCAACCTGGAATGCAAGATGCGTGGCGTCAGTCATTACGTAGCCACCGTTTATAGCCACACGCTGATGGTTAACTTCCTGATAGATCCGCGGGCACTGAAATTGCACCTGTTGGCTGCCTAACCGGAGGGTGAGGGTTCCGTTCGAACCCAATTCAATCTGGCTGGCTCCCTTGAGTTCCACTTGGATTGCACTCGGATCGGATCCGGGCTGGACTACAAAATCGAATTCGAGCTGGCGATGATTCCCGTAGTACCGTAGATCAATGCCCGGGTAGATGTTTTTATATCGGACGCTCCCGTAGGTAGGGATGTTGGTGTGCCACTTCGCCGGGTCGCTGCCGAGGAAGTAATTCACTCTCCCCGGCTGCTGATCTTCGCCGATTGCGGTGGGATTGTTGGCGGCTCCTAGCAGGTTGAATTCCAGTTCAGCGCCGGGCTGCTGAGTGCTCTTTAGGTAATCTGGATTGGCCGCCGGAGTGCGCAAGCCGAGAACCATGCCACTGCCCGTGAGGAATGCGGTATAGCCCTTGCCTCGGGAGAGGAATCTCACCTGAGGTCCGGACTGGCCCTGATTAGGTTCGAAAGTCAGTGGCAACCTCGCCAGAGTCATGCCGGCGGGGTTGTTCGGCGGCTCCTGCGTCTGACTTGCCGGAACTGCTGCAAGGCCGAGAGCCAAAATCCAAGCCAAAGTTCTCCAAGACATCGCGAACTCTCTCCGTCGAAGCTGTCTTCCTACACGAAGGTGTTCACCCAGTGCGGGGAAAAGCGCACTGCATCGCGTGGAAGCAATCGAAGTAAGCTATGCACGACCAGGGCCGTACCACTGCCGAAGTACCGGAGATGCTAGGGACAGGAATATCAGCGACTTATAGCTGCACCGTGGCTCGTAGATGTCTGCAGGATCGAAGAGTGTTTGTACTTGTTCTGGAAAGAGTCCGTGTCATAGACAGCGTACGAGCGTGCAAGCAGCAGGAGCGGACCGGAATACCCCGGTCACGGGCGGGGGAAATGCGTACTCCGGTCGGGCACTTAGTTGTGATCGTTGGGACCGGAAGGAATCTCTGCGTCCTCGAGCTTAGCCAGCTGTATTGTCAGCCAACTCTCAAGAAACTTGTGTTCTTGCTCTGGAATAAACGAGAAGCAGACCCCGGCGCGGCCATTTTGATCGGCGTTTACCACTTTTCCGGCGGCGTGAATCAGAATCTCACTCGCTGGAAGCATGAAGCTGAGCGTCACCTGCGAGTTGACCGATACCACCCGGCTGCACTGCAGAGCTAGGCCGCCGACACTGATATCACTGATTCGGGCTTCGACTTTGCCAACGTCTGAAAACTTGGGAGTTACAGGAATCGTAACCGGGTAACGGGCGGCGCGACGCCTCTGCAGCAGGATTGTGCCGTACGCCGCCCTCAGGCACCGGGTCACAGAGTCGAAGCCCGCAGACCGATGGATGAGAAAGTTAGCTCCGGCCCGCAGGGCAGACTGCATATCAGCATCGGAGTTCACGATCCCCATGATGGTTGTGTTGGCGTTCCAGGATGAGCTTCTGGTAGCTCGCAGGACGCGAATCGGGGTGCCGGTGCCATTCCAGTCTGCAATCACCAGGTCAAGACGACGATGGTTTACCACGTCCAGCAAGGTGTTAAGTGTGGCGGTAACCTGCGTCTCAATCGCAAAGCTCTCCAGTGCGGGCTTCACCACTCCGAGAACACGCGAATCGCTGCAACAGAGAAGGCCATCGAGACGGACGGACGGTTTCATGAAGAGGATCAGCGCACTCCTGTCGCCAAAGCCTTTTAACTTCTAACTCGCTGAGTCACCGGCGGTTGTCGTGGGCTGCGAGATGGGGATGCCGGCTGAATCAAGGACTGGTGTCTATATATCGGACAGACAGCCCCCAGGGTAGTTCGCCCGAATTGTTCAGGAGAGCACGCGGTGTCCCATTTTGCCTTGACTCCATCAAGCCAGCGTGCAATAAGGTGTTGTAACTCTTTCTCAGGTTCGCCGGCGGACTCCTTGCAGCGCGTGGGTGTTGAACGTGAGATGGGACGAACCCGAGTGGGATCACATCGGTGGGTCACAACAGGTCTGGTCCTCCACTACCCGTCGTCCCTGGGCTCAGAGACTCACGCCCGTGCCCCTCATGCCTGCATGGCTTCCCAGGAACTTAGTATCTGGAGATAACCTCACTCACCGGGGGAGAATCTAAGGCTACGCCATGGACAAACTGGACCGCGCCAAGCTGCTTGCGATTGATGACGATCCACAGACTCTAGAACTCATTTCCGATGCACTGGGAGGGGAGGGAGTCGAAATCCTGCTGGCACAGGACCCCGAAGAAGGTTTCAGGCTGTTTCTCGAAAACCGACCGCGGATAGTCCTGCTCGACTTTGTCATGCCGGGAACCAGCGGGCTGGAGGTGCTGGAGCGCCTGATTGCTGCCGATCCTGCAGCCAACGTCATCCTGATCACCGGGCATTACTCCACCGAGGGAGCGATTGAGGCGATTCAAAAGGGCGCGTGCGACTATCTGACGAAGCCGCTTGACATGCAGAGGCTCCGCGATCGTATCAACAGCGTTTTGATGGAGGCGGAGAGTCGCCACAGAACCTTGCTCCTGGATCAGGAACTGCTGAAAGCATGCCAGTTCGAGGGCATCGTCAGCCGGAGCCCTCTCATGCTCGAGGTATTTGCCAAGATTCGCCGCGTCGCTCCTCACTTCAGAACGATTCTTATCACCGGCTCAACTGGAACCGGGAAGGAACTCGTCGCGCGCGCGCTGCACCGGCTCAGCCCGGCTCAGAATGACCGGTTCATCGCGGTCAATTGTTCAGGCCTGGTGGAGAATCTGGCCGAAAGCGAATTGTTCGGCTACATTCGGGGAGCTTTCACGGGCGCGCTCCAGGACAGGCCGGGCCTTTTTGAAAGTGCCGATCGGGGGACTATTTTTCTTGATGAGGTAGGAGAACTCACACCTGCCGTCCAGGCAAAACTGCTTCGGGTGTTGCAGGATCGACAGGTGAGGAGAGTCGGCGCCTCGATGTCACGGCCGATCGATGTCCGCGTGATCGCGGCGACGAATCGCGATCTCAGGGCGATGGTACGCGAAGGCAAGTTTCGCGAAGATCTTTACTATCGCCTGGCGGTGGTGGAGATTGCGCTTCCCAGCCTTGCCAATCGGCGCGAGGATTTACCCCTCCTGGAGCGGCATTTCCTGCAGAAGTATGCGAGCGAATATAAGAAGCCGATTTCCGGCCTAACCAGACGGGCCCAAAGTCGAATGGCGACCTATGCCTGGCCCGGCAACATCAGGGAACTGGAAAATGTCATTGGCAATGCGTGCATGATGGCGGAGGGAAAGTTTCTGGACATAGAGGACTTACCCGAGTGGCTGCGCGTCGGATCCAACGATCAACTGGGCGCGGACGAGGCCTATCTCTCGCTCGAAGAAGTCCAAAGGCGCCATGTCCTGCGAGTTCTCGAGACGGTAGGCGGTAATAAAATGCGGGCGGCGGAGATCCTTGGAGTCGGGCGCGCGACGATTTATCAATTACTGGCCAGAATGAAGCTTGAGAACAAGGAAGAAAGTGCGTAAAGCACGCCCGGCCCCGGAGTTAGTTCTGGCTTTTCCGCCGTTTTCAATGTGCGCGTGGGCCTGATCAGTCGAAATCCCGTCCGGTTGCCCGACACATATCCAGATAATAGGCATAACCGCACCCGCTCCAACCGGGCAACTCCTCGAATAGTTTAGGCTTTGGTCCATGACAACTCTGGCCGTTAAGTTGCAACGCCAGATGGTATGACGCCGGATATGGCTTTTGAATGCTTGCTCGTCTCCCGAGATCCGCAGGTCATATGTTCTTTGAATTGGGTGCTCGACGATTTCTCCATTGCCACCAAGCTCTGCTTCACCAGTTCGAAAGTCATAAACGAACTAAAAGTAGGAAGCAGCGACCTGGTCGTAATCGACGACCAGGACCTCCTGGCTCCTGAACTTCTCGATCAACTCCAAAAATCCCATGCGGCGCGGAAACGGACGGTGGTGGCCGTCTCTGCCGCCGAACGGCGGATTCCCGGCGTGGATTTCGTAATGGAGAAACCAATCACGCGGGAATCCGGGAAAAAAATGTTCCGGCTGATCTATTCGCGGATGTTGCGGGATCATCGGCGCGTCTCAAGATATGCAGTGATGGCCCCGGTCACGGCCACGGACAGTCGGAAACGGGTGATTCCAATTACCGTTACCAACATAGGAGACGGCGGCATCGGGATCACAACTGCAGAGAAGATCGAGGTCGGAGAGACTCTTTCCTTTCGCGTATTCCTGCCCAATACAAAACGCGATATTCGCATCGAGGCGCGGGTAATCTGGACTCGCGAGTACGGTGCAGCGGGATGCGAATTCCTCCGCATTCCGCCGGTTGACCTCGATATCCTTCATGACTGGCTCAAAAGCAGATGCAAAGTTAAGAAGCCGCGCCTGGAACAATGATTGAAATAACAAGATCTCAATCTGGTTCAGCCGCGGCGTTCCTCAGCTACCTGCGTTAGAGCGACGGTCTCCCGTCCGCCATTTGCGGGCTCGGCTTGCAGGGCCATGCGAACCTTCCTGAGCAGCAAACTTCTGGTGAACGGCTTCTCCAGGAACCTAGCTTCCGGCACCAACTCGCCCGGTTGACCAATTAAATCGCGAGCGTAGCCCGACATGAACAACGACTGAAGATTGGGATGGACCGCCTTGGCCCGTTTCAGAAGCTCAACTCCATTCTTCCCGGGCATGACCACGTCCGTGACCAACATATCTATTCTTGGCTCGCCTGTCATCACGAGATCCAAAGCGGCCTCCGCGCTTTCTGCTTCCACGACCTGATAACCCGCATCCCGCAGCGTGTTGACCGTCAGATCGCGAAAGGACTCATCATCCTCCACCACTAAAATCGTTTCAGATCCATAGGGAACGTCGGCTTCTTCACGCTCCACCACGTGTTCGGCCTTCGCCTCCACCCTCGGGAAATAAATCTCGACTCTAGTGCCCTTGCCCTTCTCGCTATCAAGGAAGATGCACCCTCCGCTCTGCTTGACGATTCCATAGACGGTCGAGAGCCCCAGGCCGGTGCCCTGGCCAACGCCCTTCGTACTGAAGAAGGGTTCAAAAATTTGTGCCTTGGTGGTGTCGTCGATACCGCAACCGGTGTCGCTGACCGCCAGCACCACATGCTGCCCGGCATGCAAGCCCGGGTGCTGAGAAACGAAGCGTTCATCGAGTTCGGCGTGAGCGGTCCCGATGGTGATCCTGCCTCCATTCGGCATGGCATCACGCGCGTTTACCACCAGATTCATCAGGACTTGCTCGATCTGGCTGGGGTCGGCATGGATGCTTTCAAGCGGCGTTGTTGGCTGGAACGAAATGCTGATATCTTCTCGCATCACTCTTCGTAACATGCCGATGACACTGTGCACCACTTCGTTCAGATCCAGCGCCCTGGGGAAAACCACCTGCCTCCGGCTGAACGCCAAGAGTTGGCGGGTTAATGACACAGCCCGGTTCGAAGCCTTCTTGATTTGATGCAAGTGCCGGTTCAGCCGGTTTTCAGGCGTGATAAGCCTCAGCGAGAGGTCGCTATGGCCGATAATTACTCCCAGTAGATTGTTGAAGTCGTGCGCAATGCCGCCGGCCAAACGCCCGACCGCTTCCATCTTTTGCGCCTGTAGGAGCTGCTCCTGCAGTTGGCGCGTTTCGGTGATGTCCCGCGTGATGGCTAAAAGGCAGGATTGTCCATCCAGTTCCACCAGCTCGGCTGAGACTTCGGCCTCCCTCAGGTCTCCCTTGGCCGTTTTGAATTGCGTATGAAGCCCCTGCACCGGCCCAACTTCCTTTAGCTGTCGCAGTATCTCGGTGCGCTGCGCGGGCTGCGCCTCCCAGAAGCCCAACTCCAGGGAAGTGCGACCGATGACCTCACGGCGCTCGTACCCAAGCATCTGAAGAAAGACCCGGTTGACGTCGAGATAACGCCCTTCGGCTTCCGTCGAGATCGATACGGCGAGCGGGCTGCTGCGAAAGACTTTATTAAAACGCGCTTCCGAGTTGCGAAGGGCATCGTCGGCCCTTTTGCGTTCGGTTATGTCACAGCCGACCGCGACCATGCAGGTCTCACCGTTCAGTTCGATCGCTTCCGCTGTTATTAGAGCGCTGCGGAGACTGCCGTCCTTCCTGCGAAAAGCTGCCTCCACATTACGGACACTGCCATCGGCTACAACCTGCCGCGTGAGAGTCTCTCTTTCGGAAGGATCCGCCCAGAGCCCAATATCGAATGGGGTACGTCCGATTACCTCCTCACGGCACCAGCCGGTCATATTCTCAAAGGTCGTGTTGACCTCGATGTAGCGATGGTCCTTGACTGTGCTCAAAGTGAGCGCCATAGGGCTCTGCCGGAAAGCTTTGGAGAACTTCTCCTCGGACTTCCTCATTGCGGCTTCCGCCTCACGGCGCTCTCGTTCAGATTGTTTCTGTTCCTCCACAAGAACTGCTAGAACCATGAAAGTCGCCGCCGACACAAAAAGAAATAACTGTAGAGACATCACATTTCTGAGGGGCTGTTCCCCGGTGAAAGGACCGCGTCCGTGAATTGCACCCCAAATAGACAGAAAGGCCACGATTATCATCGACGTGCATGTTCCCAGCATCCCAAAACGTAGCGCCGACCACAGCAGAAATGGCACGAGGGAATACAGCAGGACCGGCAGGCTGCTGTGTACAGGAGCAATAAATGCAACATAACCCAAGAGAATGAGCCCGGCTACGAGCGTGGCCCCCTCCAGATAGAAGGCGAGTGACTTCCGAACCAATGCGTGCGCATTGCTGACCCACTTCAAAATGGCCGGCGTTAGAGTGAGAAGGGCTAACGCCTCGGTGAAGAAACTGATCCTCCAACGAACCCAGTAACCTCCGTGGAAAACCTGGGTAGCGCTAAATGCTCCAGCGATCGCAGCTGGGATAACGGCGAACGCTAAGTACTTGGCTAAAGACTTTATGCTGTCCAGGTGAAGACGGCCGCCGAAGGCATAGCTAATTCCACAAACGGCGACGATAACTTCAGCCGCATCGGCCAAATTAGCGACAACGGCAGAGTGGAGCGACAAGCCCGCCTGGATGTCGCACAGGAAAAACCCGGTCAATCCAGCAGCCATTAGTGTTGGCCAGGTTCTCCGCGGCGCCACTAGCAAGACTGCAACCAAAAAGGCGTTGCCTGGCCAAAGCGGCCAGAGCATTTGCGGGTGCAGCACTAACGCCCCTCCCAGTTTGGCGTTGAGGAAGGACAGCAACGCCACGACGCATGCCAGGATCGCTGTGCGGGACCAGGAATTCGGATTACCTATCTTTTCAGCCAGGCTACGGTTGATAAGACGCATACGAAACTTTCGGAGCACGCCCGGACCGTCATTTGGAAATATTCGCCCGTCTGGCATACCAGGCGCGTGCCGGACCATGGGGCGATGTCCATGAGGTGGGTGGTCAACTCGCCGTTAAAGCTGAATTTACGTCACTGATCAAGACGATACGTCAAGTTGCTCAGGATTTGCAGTGGCGGGGGTGGTACTAGGGTGTCCAACCTGGACGTCTGGCTCGAAGACACTTTTCCACGAGCTGGGCGGGCCTGGTCGCGCCCGAATTGCTAACAACTGTAAATCATCAAGAGCATCAATGGTTTACGAACGTCGGCGAGTTGGACATAGAACTGCTTATTGACCAAAGTGGACGGTCACGTGTGCTTGAGTCTCTTGGTTTAGGCCTGCATCCGGCCTCACACGACGCACTGCCCCGTAAGTCCAGCCAAGCCTCACCTGGACCTGCTAGCGGCTTTAGGAGATGACACAAATGAATGCAGTAAGGCAGCAAGATAGAGCGACTATCGAGCCAGAGAAGCACAAGGGTTTCTCACTGATTGAACTGCTCATCGTGGTGGCTATCATCCTGATCATCGCAGCTATCGCCATTCCGAACTTGCTGCGCGCCCGTATGGCCGCGAACGAGTCGTCTGCGGTCGCTTCCATCCGTACCATCAACACCGGTGAAGTGACTTACAACTCGACCTATCCGACGGTCGGCTTTGCGGCTGCCCTGACCAACCTGGGCCCCAGCGCTGCCAACCCGTGCGCCCCGACTTCTACCACTGGCTGCCTGATTGACAGCGTTTTGGCCAGTGGCACCAAGAGCGGTTACACGTTCGTTGCGACCGGTGCGGGTGGTCCTCCGGCCACCAAGTACTTCGCGACCGGCGTTCCGGTTACGGCTAACCAGACCGGTATCCGCAGCTTCTGCTCCTACGAAGATGCTGTGGTTCGAGTGCAGGCCGCGGGTGGCGCGATCGCCAGCGAGAACGCCTGCCAGGGCCTGGGCCCGCTGAACCAGTAGATGTTCACGAATCAGCCACGGGTGGACATGCTCGCATGCCGAAAGACAAAGGTTCAGAAGATACATTTTCAGCGGTAACGCAACAGTTGGCCGCTCTGGAGAAGCGCGACTGGGAACTGTGGATTCTCGTGTGCTTCGCTGGGATATTGGTTGCCGTCGGGCTTCTGGCCCTAATCGCGCCGGCCGCCTTCGTGAAACAAGACCAGGTTCAGTTCCAGGTCACGGTATCCCGTCAACTCGTAGTGGGCCTGGTGGTCCTGCTAACGCTGCTCAACAGTTATCTGGTGACCCGCCGTTTGGACCTTCGAAAGGCGAGGCAAAGGCTGATTTCCAGTACGATTCAAAATGAACTTGTTCGTCTGCAGTCCTTCACCGATCCGCTCACGGAAGTCTACAACCGTCGCTCTCTCGAAGAAATGGCGGGCCGATTTATCAGCCACGCGCGCCGCTTGCAAAGTTCGCTGACATTCATGCTGATCGACGTGGATCGCTTCAAAGAAGTCAACACCCGATTTGGACACCTTACCGGAGATTTTGTACTGGCAGAGGTCGCAACCCTTTTACGGAGTTCGGTAAGGGGCTCTGACGCCGTTGTCCGTTATGGCGGTGACGAGTTTCTTATAATCCTGGCTGACACCGGTGTCTCGGGCGCTGGGCGAGTGGTTCAACGAATCCTGAAGTATCTGGCGGATTGGAACAGCTCTGGGCGCCTCGAGGGTTTTAACCTTGGGCTTTCGATTGGCCTATCAGAATGGAGTGACGGAAGCACCCTTGACGAAATGCTTGATTCAGCGGATCGGGCAATGTACGTGGAAAAAGCATCCAGCAAGCAGGGGCTCGCAGTTCTGAATAGAGCCGAGTCGCAATGATCAGCGGCTCGCTGAGAACCTCGCCTCGGAACGTCGGCCTTCTCTCATAGTCCCACGGCATGCGCTCAACGCGGCCGCCAAGAACGACCACCCCTGAGCAACGTTCTTCACACTACAGAATCCGGCGGCCCGCGAAGACAAATCGGCGGGCTCGGGCTGGACTTCCGGATAGCAAACAAGAAGTGGGCCGAAAAATGGGGAACCGGCGGGACCGCGGAGTCTGAGACGCGGATGTCCCTCGGCTGAAGGTACACGTCCCGTTTGCAGGAACTATCTGGAACTTTGCCAGCCCGATGTGATACTCCCGAAGACGGAGTCACAGAATGCGTATTTGGCGAAGTTCGGTGGTCGTTGTCATGGTGGGGACGCTTTTCGGAGCCGCGGCGGCACAGATCGCGGCCGGCGGTGCGCATCACGAGACCGCAGTCGAAGAATTTGCGCGGCTGCGCGAGGAAGCGCTCGCGGCGCGAGTGGCCGGAGACAAGCAGGCGCGGCTTGAAGCGGTTCTGAAAATAAGAAAGCTCGTCAACGACGCGCCGGATGGCGTGGAGGCTTCGGCGGAGGCGTATCTGCAAGCGGGGGACACGCAGAAAGCGCTGGCGGCGCTGAACGAGTTCGCCGATCTGGGGCAGGCCGATGAAGCCATGGTCAGCGGGAGGAGCCAGCGCTTCGGCGCGCTCAAGAACTTGCCAGAGTATGCGGCGATCTTGAAGCGATTTGAAGAGAACCGGACGCCAGTTTCGCGGGCGGAGAAGGTGCTCGATCTGCCGGAGGCGGACCTGATTGCTGAGGACGTGGATTACGATCCGCAATCGGATGCGTTTCTGATCACGAGCGTGCGGGAGAAAAAGATTGTCCGGGTGGCGCGGGACGGCAAGGTGAAGGATTTTGCGGCGTCGCCGAGCCGCTGGCCGATGATGGCGATCAAGGTGGATGCGGCGCACAAACGCGTGTGGGCGACCGAAGTCGCGGTGGACGGATTTACTTCGGTGCCGAAATCGGAGTGGGGACGGTCGGCGGTGTTGTGCTTCGAGCTGGGCACGGGCGCGCTGCGGTTGCGCATTGAAGGTCCGGCGAAGTCGGCGCTCGGAGACATGGTGCTGACGCCCGAGGGCGATCCGCTGGTGAGCGACGGCCAGGGCGGAGGTGTGTATCGCGTGAAGGGGGATCAGCTATTGCGGATTGACGACGGCGATTTCATTTCACCGCAGACGCCGGCGATGCATCCGGATGGCAGGCATGTGTTCGTGCCCGATTATGTGCGGGGCATTGGCGTGCTCGATCTGGAGACCAAGCAAGTCGCGTGGCTGAAGCAGGGCAAACATGCCATGAACGGGATTGATGGCCTGTATTTCGATCATGGCTGGCTGCTCGCAACCCAGAATGGAGACGCACCGGAGCGCGTGATTCGATTCAAGCTTGACGAGAGTCTGAGCAGTATAGAGTCGGAGGAAATCATTGAGCGGGAGACGGCAACACTCGGGGATCCGACCCACGGCGTGATCCTGGGCGACTCTTTTTACTACGTTGCGAATTCCGGCTGGACAGAAGTGGACGACCAGGGTGAGGTAAAGGCGGGCGGGAAACTGACTCCGGCGAAGCTGATGCGGTTCCGGATGGCGGGGAGTCAGAAGTGATCGGCAGCTAAACAGTTTGTTGATACTTCCGACGACCTCAGGGGCTAAAGCCCTCACGTGAAAGGTAGACCTCATCGCAGCGCTGAAAGCGCTGCGCCACCCCAAAACGCGATGCTGGATGCTGCTGCCAAGAATCGCAGGCCTGAAAGCGCTGCACCACCCCAACGATCAGCGGCCGCAGTATTTTTCGTATTGTTCGAAGATGAAGTGGTCGGTCATGCCGGCGATGTAGTCGCAGACGATGCGCGGCAGTCCCTCTTCTTTCGCTTTTTCCTGGTAGTTGTGCGGCAGGGCGATGGGGTGGGACATCCAGAAGGCGAAGAGTTCTCCGACGATGCGTTCAGCGTCGTCTTTCTCCTCAGCCAGGGCCGGGCTGAAATAAAGATTCTCGTACAAAAACTGCTTGCTCTGTTTGCGCTCGGCGTCAATGGCGGGGCTGAAGGCGGCGAGGCGCTCAGGGTGATGGCGAACGTCGTCGAGGGTCTGGATGCGCGCGGCGGCGATGCGGGCGCCGCTGTGGATGATGAGATCGTCCACGAAGCGGTTCAGGATGCGCTTGAGAGTTTCATTGAACTGCAGCTTTTCGGCGACGTCGGGGTAAGCCTGCGCGACTTCGCGATAGAAGCGGTCGAATACGGGCACGCCTTCGCGGATCTGGTCGAGCGAAAGCAGATGGGCTTCGTAGCCGTCGTCGAGATCGGCGGTGTTGTAGGCGATTTCGTCGGTGAGATCGATGAGCTGGGCTTCGAGGGGCGGGCGCTGATCGAGAAGATATTCGGCGAGTTCGGGATGGGCGGCGGCGCTGTAATCGTGGGAGTGCTTGATGATGCCTTCGCGGACTTCGAAGGTGAGATTGAGCCCGCGGAAAGCGGCGTAGCGCTGCTCGAAATCCTCGACGATGCGCAGCGCGTGCAGATTGTGATCGAAGAAGAGACCGTGCTCGCGCATGGCGGCGTCGAGCGCTTTTTCGCCGGCGTGGCCGAACGGAGGATGGCCGATGTCGTGGACCAGGGCGAGGGCTTCGGCGAGATCCACGTTGAGGGCGAGGGCTCCGGCGATGGTGCGGGAAATCTGCGAGACCTCGAGCGTGTGAGTGAGGCGGTTGCGGAAATGATCGGAATAGCGGCGGGTAAAGACCTGGGTTTTGGCTTCGAGACGGCGAAAGGCGCGGGCATGAATGACGCGGTCGCGGTCGCGCTGAAAATCGTTGCGGTAAGGATGCTGCGGCTCGATGAAGCGGCGTCCGCGGGAACTTTCGACGTGCACCGCGTAGGCGGCGAGCATGGGGCAAGAATAGCAGAGTTGAATTCAGGGATCAGCGTTCAGAGGGCAGGGACTAGCGCAACTTCAAGAGCATTTCGTTGCCTGCTTCGAAGCCGAGCGACTCGTAGAGCGCGCGGCCGTCGTCGCTTGCGTGCAGGAAGATGCGGGCGAAGCCTTCCTGGCGGCACCAGTCGATCAGCGTGCGCATGAGCCGGCGGGCGATGCCGCGGCGGCGGAATTCGGGGTCAGTGTAGACATTGAGGACGGTGGCGCGGCGGCACTCGAGGTCGTAAGAATGAGCGGGCCACGGGACGATGACGACCGCGGCGCCGGCCACGATGCGCTCTCCCGAGCAAGCGAGCCAGCCACGAAATGAGCCGTCGGCCATGGCCGAGCGAAGGTAGGGTTCGGTGACTTGCTGCATGCGAGCGAGCGTGGCGTCGTCGGAGTAGCGCATGTCTTCGTACATCCGGCGGCGATGGTGGAGGATAGTGGGGATGTCGGGGAGTGAAGCTTCGCGAATGGAGATGTTGGAGAGGAATGCGGTAGAGGTTGTTTCTCCAGACATGGCGGGAGTGTAGCAGAGGGTGTAATGAGGGGCGGTCGGGTGGTTGGACTCGTGCGCTGGGAGGTCCCCATTCGACTCTCCCTCGCTGCGCTCGGGATCGCTCAGGGCAGGCTCTCGGCCCGCGAAGCAAAGCGCGGGCTTTCGGGATGACCTCCGGATTGGGGCGAGCGTTAATTCATGAAAATCCCCACTTCTCCCAAAACCGGGGAGAAGTGGGGCACCCTCGAATTTTGGCAGGGCTCCCGTTGAGGCCGGTGGTGAGTCATTCGTGAGAATCCCACTCAAGCCAAAAGCGGGCTTGAATGGGGCACCCTGCACGACGCGACATATCCCCCGCTACGGCAGCAAGCCGAATTCGGCGACGCCGGTGGGGGTTCCCACGAAGACTTTGCCGTTGACGATCATGGGAGTCATGTATTTGTTGCCGGCGCCGAACTGATCGCGGCCGCTCGCCGCCTGGTTGCTGTTGTAGATTTCGGCGAGCGTGGAGGCGTCATAGGCGTGCAGCACGGCCGGGCTCGAGTTCTCGACGGCCCAAACGATGCCGTTGTTTGTTCCGTTAGCCGAGATGCTCGGGGTCGCGCCGGGATAGCCGAAGCTGTTGGAAGTCTGCGCACTGGCCGAGGTCGAGAGCTTCGCGTTGGCGATGGAGAAGGCCTGAATCGAATTTCCGACCGAGCCGTAATAAACCGTGTTGTTGAAATACGCGGGCATGGCCCAGACGCCGCCGGGGAGACCGCCGTCGAGTTCCTGGTAGATGGCGTTGTTGTTGTTGGGGTTGAACTTGCCCATGGAATCGCGGTTGACGACGAAGAGATTGCCGTCTTTGCCGGCGCCGACGGCGAGGTGCACAGTCTGTCCGGAATTCGTTAGATCGGGCAGGACCATGGCGCCGCCGGAGCCAAGATCGGTGTCAGAAGGATTTTCGGAATCCTGGTTGTACATCTCGAAATAGTCGGCGACGGCGAGCTGATTGTTGGTGGTCGAGAGTTTCATGAAGGCGTTGCCGTAATCGCCGGAGACCGGGAATCCGCTGGCGTTGAGCGAAGTATCGAAGATGCCGTTGGCGTCGAGGAAGTAGATGTTACCGGATGAATCCGCGGCGAGTCCGGCGCCCGCCATCCAGATGGCGCCTTCGTTGCCGTTCGGAGTGACGTTCAGAACGCTGGTTTGCGCGAGCGTGGAAGCGCTGTAGCCGATGATCCAGCCGGTGTAGGGGCGGTAGTCGCAATGCGAAGCCCAGGCGGTGTAGATCACGCCGTTGAGTTCGAGAAGGGCGGCGCGTTCTTTATATTGCGCGGGATCGAAGACAACGTCAGTGCCGTTGCTGTTGTCGCCGGTTCCGGGATAGGAAGCCTGAACCGTGACCGGTCCGCCGGAAAGCTCGGTGCCGAGAGCGAGATCGAGCGCGTGCAGGCGCTGGAAATAAGTGCTGCCCTTCTTCGACATGGCCACGACATAGACGATGCCGTTGGGGCCGATGCTGCGATCAATGACTGGAGTCGAGGTGATGCCGATTTCCGGGCTGACCTGGCTACAGCCGCGCGGGTCGGAAGTGGTTTCTCCCGAGCCGAGCAGGGACTTGCTCCAGATGGTCGAGCCGGTGTCGGCGTCGAAGGCATAGACCGTGTCGTGCTCGGAGGCGACGAGAAGAATGTTGTGGGTTCCGTGGTCGGGACTGGAACTGGGGATGGTGACGGCGGAAGCGTAGAGCGGTTCGGCATCTACCAGACCGTCGGCCGGGAAAAAGCCGAGTTTGCCGAAGTTCGAAGGATTCACGTTGCTGGTGGTAAGCGTGGATTCGCTCAGGTTCTGGCCGGTGCGTCCAATATCGTTGTGATAAGTGAGCACGTCGGTGGAACCGGCGACGGCGGCGCTGACGGTGAGCGTGGCGGCGTTGCTGGTGGCGTGTCCGGCGGAGTTGGTGACGATCACGCTGTATTGCGATCCGCTCTCAGCCAGCGTGGTGGCCGGAGTGGTGTAGCTCGAAGAAGTCGCTCCGCTGATAGCGCTGGTTCCGAGCTGCCACTGATAGGTGAGCGGAGCGGCGCCCGTCGCGGAAACGCTGAAGGTAGCCGTTTGGCCGGCAGTGACGGATTGATTGGCCGGCTGAGTCTGAATTTGCGGAGCGTTCGGGCCGCCCGAGGAGGAAGAACTGACGCCGCAGCCCAGGTTCGCGATGAGAGCGCTCACGCTAAGTGCAAGAAAATAAAGGGCAGCGAGTGGGCGGTTCGGCAGCATAAGTTAGACCTCCCTAATGCGGCGTACCCGCTCATGATGACAGGGAAAGCCGTGTTTGGGGAGGGTTACGGCCATTACGAATGGGAGGGCTGCCGAAGGCGGACGGCCGCATGAGCGGGGCGAGTCCAGACAGAGGCTGGACGCGAAAACGCACGATGGAAAGGCGAGTGGGGCACGGTGGTTCAGGTGATACTCTCACGTCGCGACTCGTGGCGAAGACCTCGGAAAGCGGCATTTGGCAAACATGCGCGCGGCGGCGATTCTCGGGCTGGGATGTTCGGCGAAGGATCTGAAGCCCTTTCAGGCGGCGTCGGACGCGGCGAAGAAGGTTGAGTGGCGGCTGGGGCTGCCGGCGTCGAGCGCTGAAGCGGACGTGGTTCTGCTGTTCGGCGGCGACGGGACGATTCATCGGCACCTGGCTGCGCTGGTGCAGCTCGGTCTGCCGGTCCTGATCGTTCCGGCCGGAAGCGGCAACGATTTTGCGCGGGCGCTGGGGCTGCGCCGCGTAAAGGACTCGCTGGCTGCGTGGGAAAGATTTTCGCAGGGCACGGGCCAGGTGCGCAGGATTGATCTGGGAGTGATTCTGCCAGTCGAAACGAGGCGGAAGCATTATTTCAGCTGCGTGGCCGGGGTCGGGCTGGATGGCGAAGTCACGCGCCGCGCCAACCGCCTTCCGCGCTGGCTGCGCGGGCACGGCGGCTACGCGATCAGTCTGCTGCCGACCATCTTTTCGTTTGCGCCGGTGCGGGTGAAGATTTCATCGGCGAATCCAGACGATCCGGGATCGTGGACAGTGCGCAGCGATCAGCCGACACTGCTGGCGGCGTTTGCCAATGCTCCGGTCTACGGCGGCGGGATGAAGATCGCGCCGAAGGCGAAGATGGACGATGGACTGCTCGATGTGTGCGTGGTAGGAGGGGTCGGGCGGCTCAAATTGTTTTCCATGTTTCCCACGGTATATGCGGGACGGCACTTGCAGATCCGAGAAGTGAGTTACTTTCAAACGCCGCGGCTGCAGGTCGAGACCGAAAGCGGGCTGGGGATTTACGCCGACGGAGAGTATGTGTGCCCCTCCCCGGCCGTGATCGGCGTAGAGCCGGAAGCGCTGCGCGTGATTGTCCCATGAGACGCGGCCAGACGTAGAGTTTCCCCATGCTAGAGATCGGGAATTCCCTGAAAGGGAGCGGTCTGGGCAGCTGGTGGTGGCCAGAAAGCGGCTTCAGGAGGGGTTTTCGCGGCGAGATCGCAAAAAGGGGAAATGTGCAAATCTCAAATGGGGAACGGGTGCGGGCTACGTGCCAGGGGCTTGATGTTAATCCCCGGTGAATTGCATAACTGGTTACTACTCATTGATTTGAACGCTAAAAATGGGACTGCGGAGGGAGACCGATCGGTCGGAGGGGAGTTCCATTTCGGGATGGGTTTGCGGGTTCCACAAGCTTTTCCACAGGCGGGTGGGGTTCGAAAGTCCCCACTCCAGCCAAAAGCGGGATGGAATAGGGCACCCGAATGTTGTAGGGCTCCCGCGGAAGGCTGGTTTGCCGGGAGATCCCTCGGCCCGCGAAGCAAAGCGCGGGCTCTCGGGATGACCTCCCAGAGTTGGATGGGGCGGTCCGGTGAAAATCCTCACTTCTCCCAAAACCGGGGAGAAATGGGGCACCCACTCGGAACGAATCGAACCGATCAGTCGGAGTCAAGGTCGCTGCCGGAGGTTTCGCGCATGAAGCACATCCCGATCAGGAAGCTGAGACTGATCACCAGGACCGGGAATCTGAGCCCGTAATAGACGTTGCCTGTGGCGACGACCAGGCTGAACGCGACTGCGGGAAGCAGGCCGCCGAGCCAGCCTACGCCGGCGTGATAGGGCACGGACAAAGCGGTGTAGCGGATGCGGGTGGGAAACATTTCGACCAGAGCCGCGGCCAGCGGTCCATAGGCGGTGCTGGCGAGAGTCAGCAGCGCGGCCAGGCACAGCAGAAGCATCGGCAGGTTGATGCGCGAAGCGTCGGCGTGAGTGGGATAGCCGGCGGCGTTGAGCGCATTCTGGATCGCCGCGGGATCGAACCGGCTGACCACCGTGGCGCCGACTCGGATCTCGACCGGCGAGCCGGCCGGGAGCGCGGCGTTGCCGTAAGGCACGCCAATTTGCGAAAGCAGGGCCTTGGATTTGTCGCAGTCGGTGTGAATTTTATTCTGGCCGAGGGGATCGAACTGAAGTCCGCACGATGCAGGATCGGCGGCGACGATCACGGGACTGACGCGTGCCGCGTGCTCGAGCTGCGGGTTGGCGTAATGCGTGAGTCCTTTGAACAGCGGGATGATCAGCAGGGCCGCGGCGAACATCCCGGTCATCATCACGGGCTTGCGTCCGAAACGGTCGGAGAGGCGGCCGGAGATGACATAAAAAGGCGTGGCGATGCACAAGGCTGCGCCCATGATGAGGTTGGAGCTGAGGGCGTCCACGCGCAAGGACTGGGTGAGGAAGAAGAGAGTGTAGAAGTGCGCGGTATACCAGATCATGGTCATGCCGGTGGTCATACCGCCGAAAGCGATCATGAGCTTGCGCAGATTGTGTGCCTTGCCGAAGACTTCGCGGAGCGGAGCGCGCGAGAGCTTGCCATCTTTCTTAGCCTGGAGGAAGGCGCGGGATTCGGTCATAGAGAGACGAATCCAGAGCGAGACCGCGACCAGGACCGAGGAGAACCAGAAGGGAATGCGCCAGCCCCAGTCGTCGAATGCGGATTTGGTCGCGAAGCGACAGCAGAGAATCACGGAAAGCGAAAGCAGAAGGCCGAGTGATGCGGCGGCCTGAATCCAACTGGTGTGATAGCCGCGCTGATCCGGGGGCGCCTGCTCGGCGACATAGACGGCGGCGCCTCCGTATTCGCCACCGAGCGCGAGTCCCTGCAGCAGGCGCAGGCAGATCAGGAGCACGGGAGCGGTGAGGCCGAGACGGGCATAGCCGGGGAGCAGACCGACGCCAAGTGTGGAGCATCCCATCAGAAACATGGTGACGAGGAAGGTATATTTGCGGCCCACAAGATCGCCGAGGCGTCCGAAAAATGCAGCGCCGAAGGGGCGTACGAGGAATCCCGCGGCAAAGGCGAGCAGCGCGAACAGGAAGCCGGTGGTTTCATCCACCCCGGAGAAAAACTGGCGGGAGATGGTCGACGCCAGAGAGCCGTAGAGGAAGAATTCGTAGAACTCGAAGATGGTGCCAAGCGAAGCCGCGAGAATCATCTTGCGGTCCTGAGTGAGGATCGCGGGGCGCGCTCCCAGCGTGGCTAACGGAACCGAGCGGGTTTCCAACTCTCACTCCTTGCGAGGACGAGCGGTCACGATACTCTGCCGGGAAGGGCGGGGCAATAGTTTTGTGGGGAAATTCCCCGCTCTAAAATCGCAAACCGCGCGATTTTATAATGGGGCACGCCGGGAATTTTCGCAGGGCTTCCGCATCGGCTGGTGGTCTAGGAGATCCCTCTCTCCGCCTGAAAGGCGGCTTCGCTCGGGACGACCTCCGTAGTGATAAACGGGTTGAAGGTTCGGGTTATTCCTCGGGGTAGTCGCCGCCGTCTTCAAGCAGGGTTTCGAAGCGGGTGGACTGCTTGAGGAAGGCCATTCTGACCTTGCCGATAGGGCCGTTGCGCTGCTTGGCGATGATGATTTCGGCGCGGCCGTTCAAGGCCGGGTCGTCCTGCTTGTAGATTTCCTCGCGGAAAATGAACATGACGACGTCGGCGTCCTGCTCGATGGAGCCGGACTCGCGCAGATCGGCGAGCTGGGGGCGGTGATCGCCGCCACGGCTCTCCGGGGCGCGGCTCAACTGGGAAAGCGCGATGACCGGGACAGTGAGTTCTTTCGCCAGCGCCTTCAACCCGCGCGAGATGGCGGAAACTTCCTGAGTACGATTCTCGAAACGCTTGCCGCCGCCGGACATGAGCTGCAGATAGTCCACGATGATGAGATCAAGGCGGCCCTGCGCCTGCTTGAGGCGGCGGGCCTTGGCGCGCATCTCGCTGAGCGAGATGCCGGGCGTGTCGTCAATGAAGATGGGAGCGAGGGCAAGCTGCTCCATGGCGGCGATGACTTTTCGGGTGTCTTCCTGCCAGAGCGAGCCGGTGCGGAGTTTGTGGGCGTCCACGCGGGCCTGGGAGCAGAGCAGGCGCATGAGCAGGGCTTCGCGGGACATTTCGAGGGAGAAGACGCCGACTACGTTCTTGCCGTCAATGGCGGCATTTTCGGCGATGTTCATGGCGAACGCGGTTTTGCCCATGGACGGCCGGGCCGCGATGATGACCAGGTCGGAACGCTGCAGGCCGCTGGTCATTTCGTCGAGCGCGGAGTAGTGCGTTGCGAGTCCGGTGACACGTTGGCCGCGCTGGAGAAGAGCGTCCACGGAGCCGAAAGATTCGCGCACGATTTCGGGCACGCCCATGAAGCCGCGGCCGATGCGCTTTTCGGAAATCTGGAAGATGGCGGCTTCGGCGTCGCTGAGCACATCT
>Ga0209167_10000810_pt1 | contig 20592 bp, 35 predicted proteins | sample Coa_R1_9_FD_187154 | JGI IMG/M metagenome (GOLD analysis project Ga0209167, IMG submission 187154) | Surface soil microbial communities from Centralia Pennsylvania, which are recovering from an underground coalmine fire - Coalmine... | ecosystem: Environmental > Terrestrial > Soil >... | reverse complement strand
CGGAGGGATGTATGTCGAAGGTGAAGTTTGAGCGGACGAAGCCGCATGTGAACATCGGGACGATCGGGCATGTGGACCATGGGAAGACGACGTTGACGTCTGCGATCACGAAGGTGTTGTCGGAGCGCAAGATGGCGGAGTTTTTGGCGTACGACAAGATTGACAAGGCGCCTGAGGAGAAGGAGCGGGGGATCACGATTGCGATTGCGCATGTGGAGTATCAGACGGAGAAGAGGCACTATGCGCACGTGGATTGTCCTGGGCACGCGGACTATGTGAAGAACATGATCACGGGTGCGGCGCAGATGGACGGGGCGATTTTGGTGGTATCGGCGGCGGATGGGCCGATGCCGCAGACGCGGGAGCACATTTTGTTGGCGCGGCAGGTCGGGGTGCCGTACGTTGTGGTGTTTTTGAACAAAGCGGATATGGTGGACGACAAGGAGCTGCTGGATTTGGTGGAATTGGAGGTGCGGGAGCTTTTGTCGAAGTATGAGTTTCCTGGGGATGAGATTCCGGTGGTGGTGGGATCGGCGCTGAAGGCGTTGGAAGGGGACAAGGGGGATCTGGGAGAGAAGGCGATATTGAAGTTGATGGAAGCGGTGGACAGCTACATTCCGACGCCGACGCGGGAGATCGACAAGCCGTTTATCATGCCGATCGAGGATGTGTTTTCGATATCGGGACGGGGGACGGTGGTGACGGGGAGGGTGGAGAAGGGCGTGGTGAAGGTGGGGGACGAGATTGAGATTGTAGGGATACGGCCCACGCAGCGCACGGTGGTGACGGGTGTGGAGATGTTCCGCAAGATTTTGGACCAGGGCCAGGCTGGGGACAACATTGGGGTGTTGTTGCGTGGGACGAAGAAAGAGGATGTGGAGCGGGGGATGGTGCTGGCGAAGCCGGGGAGCATCACGCCGCACACGGTATTCAAGGCGGAGGCGTACATTTTGACGAAGGAAGAGGGCGGGCGCCACACGCCGTTTTTCAATGGATATCGGCCGCAGTTCTATTTGCGCACGACGGATGTGACGGGGGTGATGAAGCTGGAGCCCGGGGTGGAGATGGTGATGCCTGGGGACAATGTGACGATGGAGGTGGAGTTGATCACCCCGATCGCCATGACCGAGGGGCTTCGTTTTGCCATCCGGGAAGGCGGACGGACCGTCGGCGCCGGCGTCATCACGAAGATTATAAAATAAACGACAGGGACGGGTCGGGACGGAGAGCGGCGGTGGATGTAAATCAGAAGATACGGATACGACTGAAGGCTTATGATTATCGTGTGCTGGATCAGTCGGTCGGCGAGATTGTTGAGACCGTGCGGCGAACGGGAGCCAAGGTTTCGGGCCCGATCCCTTTGCCGACCCAGATCAGCAAATATACCGTCCTGCGGTCCCCTCATGTTGACAAAAAGTCCAGAGAGCAGTTTGAGATCCGGACCCATAAGCGTCTGATCGATATCTTGGAGCCTACCCCGGAGACGGTCGATGCGCTCATGAAGCTCAATCTTGCGGCGGGGGTCAACGTTGAGATCAAACTTTAGGGGAATTCGATGCTCAATGGATTGATGGGGAAAAAACTGGGGATGACCCAGATCTTCAACGACGAAGGAAAGTGGGTGCCGGTCACCGTGGTCGAAGCCGGACCCTGCAGGGTCGTCCAGATCAAGACCCTTGAAAATGACGGATACGCGGCCGCCCAGCTTTCTTTTGGAGAGATCAAGCTGAAGTCGGTCACTCGACCCCTGGCGGGCCATTTCAAGAAGAGCAACGTCGCCCCTTCCCGTTATGTGAGGGAGTTCCGCGGAGATCTGGGCGACGTCTCCGTGGGTCAGGTCATCAACGCGGGGATTTTCAAGAAGGGGGACGGAGTCGAGGTGACCGGTATCTCCAAGGGAAAGGGGTTTCAGGGGGTGATGAAGCGCCACCATTACTCCGGAGGTCCGGCGACGCACGGATCGATGTTTCATCGTGCCCCTGGATCGATCGGGGCGAGCTCCTTCCCTTCGAGGGTTTGGCCGGGAAAGGGGTTGCCGGGTCACATGGGAAGCGAACAGGTCACCGTTCAGGGCCTCCGGGTGGTGGAGGTCAGGCCTGAAGAGAACCTGGTCTTTATTCGCGGAGCGGTCCCAGGCTCAAAGGGGACTCTTCTGGTCATCCATCGATCGGTGCGGGGAAACGAGAATGGCTGAAGTAGACGTGCACAACCTCAATAACGAAAAGGTCGGATCGCTGAGTCTGGATGAGAAGGTTTTTGGATTGCCGTTCAATGAGGGGCTGATTCATGAGGCGGTGACCATGCAGCGCGCCTGCGAGCGCCAGGGGACGGCTTCGACCAAGACCCGGGGGTTCGTCAGCGGCGGCGGGAAGAAGCCCTGGAAGCAAAAAGGAACGGGCAGGGCCCGGGCAGGTTCTATCCGCTCCCCGATCTGGAAAGGGGGTGCGGTTGTTTTCGGTCCCTTACCCCGGTCCTATGCTTATGCGTTTCCGAAGAAAAAGGGGAAGAAGTCGATTTTGACCCTTCTGTCCGATAAGGTGCGTAACGGCAGGATGACCGTCGTGGAGGAGTTGGAGCTGAGCGAACCGAAGACTCAGATCCTGCTGAGGGTGCTGAAGAAGCTCGGCCTGGACGGAATGACGCTGATTCTGAGCGCGAACAAAAGCGAGGCTCTGGAGCGGGCCTCCCGCAATCTCCGGCGGGTGAAGCTTTTGGATATCCGATTCCTGAATTACTACGATCTGATCCGTTACGACTCGATCTTGATCGCCCGCCGGGATCTCGCACGTCTGGTCGAGACCTGGGGAGCCGTGGAGAGGGAAGCTGATGGAACTGCATGATCTGATTATCCGTCCCCTTCTCACCGAAAAGGCCACGCTCCTGCGCGAGCAGCAGAATAAGGTCTTTTTGAGGGTCCATCCGAGTGCAAATCGTAAGATGGTGAGGCGAGCGGTGGAGGAGACTCTCAAGGTCAAGGTGGAGAAGGTGAACATCCTCAACGTCTTGGGCAAGCGCAAGCAGTCGGGCCGGTATGCAGGGAAGCGTTCGGACTGGAAGAAAGCGATCGTGACCCTGAAGCCGGGAGAGAAATTGGAGCAGCTGGAGGGTTAGCCCTTGTCTCGCTTCGAGTCCACGAGTTTGGAAGCGTTCGAAAGGATTGGGCCATGGGAGTGAAGACGTTTCGACCCACTTCGCCGGGCCGTCGATCGATGACGGCCCTGACCTTCGATCAGATCACCCGGTCAAAACCGGAAAAGAAGCTCCTGCAGTCCCTTCCTCCCTCGGGCGGTAGAAATAACGTCGGGAAGATGACGGTCCGGCACCGGGGGAGCGGTCATAAGCGCATTTATCGGATCATCGACTTTAAGCGCAATAAGCACGAGGTTCCGGCAAAGGTCGCGTCGATTGAGTATGATCCGAACCGATCGGCCCTGATTGCTCTGCTTCATTATGCGGACGGGGAGAAGCGCTATATCCTGGCGCCCGAGGGTTTGAGTGTCGGTGAACAGGTGATGTCCGGGAAGGGAGCGGAGGCGCGTCTCGGGAATGCGCTTCCTCTGGCGAATATCCCGGTGGGAACGACGATTCACAACATCGAGCTCAAGATCGGGAAAGGGGGGCAGCTGGCCCGCAGTGCCGGGGCCGCGGCGCAGCTCATGGCGAAGGAAGGGGGATGGGCGCAGGTGCGCCTCGGTTCTGGAGAGGTGAGGCGGATCCACGACCGCTGTATGGCGACCATTGGCCAGGTCGGAAATATCGACCATGAGAATTATTCCCTTGGAAAGGCGGGGCGCTCCCGCTGGCTGGGGCGGCGTCCGCATGTCCGGGGGGTGGCCATGAACCCCGTCGACCATCCCCACGGCGGAGGAGAAGGAAAATCGGGACAGGGGAATCCCCATCCGGTATCTCCGTGGGGACAGTTGACAAAGGGCTACAAGACCCGCCGGCGCAAAGATACGGGGAAGTTCATCATTAAACGAAGGAAATAGGAGTCAGGTGGGGGATCCAGATGCCACGATCGGTTAAAAAAGGACCCTTCGTCGATGCCAGTCTGGCAAAGAAGATCGACGGAATGAACCAGGTGAATGAGAAGAAGATCTTCAAGACCTGGTCGCGCCGCTCGACGGTGATTCCGGAGATGATTGGCCATACGATGGCGGTCCACAACGGGAAAAAATTCATTCCGGTCTACATTACCGAGAACATGGTCGGCCACAAGCTCGGAGAGTTTTCGCCGACGCGCTTCTTCAAGGGACACGGAGCGGCGAAGACCGAAAAAGCGACGGGCTTGAAATGACGGGAGGATCGGCCTTGACGGAAGCGAGGGCGGTTTTAAGGTACGTGCGTGTCGGCCCGAGAAAGGTTCGTTTGGTGGTGAACATGATCCGCGGAAAGAATGCGGCGGAGGCCCTGAGCCTCCTGAAATTCAGCCCTCGGCATGCCGCCCGAATCGTGGAAAAGCTCCTGAAATCGGCCGTGGCGAATGCGGAGCAGAAAGAGATGGGCGACGTCGACAAGCTGGTGGTGTCGAGCGCGTTTGTAGACGGGGGGCCAACTTTGAAGCGGTTCCAGCCGCGTGCAATGGGCCGCGCGAGCGCTATTCACAAGAGGAGCAGCCACATTACGCTCGTCCTCTCTGGCGGTGACGAAAAAATCGGAAAGGAGAAGGCGTAAGATGGGGCAAAAGGTTCATCCTCTGGGTTTCAGGCTCGGGTACACCAAGACCTGGGACTCCAAATGGTACGCGGAAAAGGAATATGCCGCCCTCCTGCACGAAGATCTCAAGGTCAGACGAATTGTTAAGGAAAAACTCTACCACGCCGGCGTCTCGAGAATCGAGATCGACCGGTCGGGCACTCAGATTAAGATTACCATCCACACGGCCCGTCCCGGGATCATTATCGGAAGAAAAGGGGTGGAGGTCGACAAACTTAAGGTCGAACTGGAAGCCCTGACGAAGAAACAGGTCTATATCAATATTAAAGAGATTAAGAAACCCGAGCTCGATGCGCAATTGGTGGCCGAGAATATCGCCACTCAGCTTGAGAAACGGGTCGCCTATCGCCGCGCCATGAAAAAGGCGGTCGCCTCGACCCTTCGATTGGGAGGTCTGGGCATTAAGGTCGCCTGCGCGGGAAGGCTGGCCGGGGCGGAAATCGCGCGCACGGAATGGTATCGGGAAGGGAAGGTTCCCCTTCACACGCTGCGGGCCGACATCGATTTTGGATTGGCCGAAGCGAGTACCACGATGGGCCAGATCGGGGTCAAGGTTTGGCTTTATCGGGGCGAGATCCTCCCGGAGGTCAAGGCCGAGCCGGATCAGCTGCGCAAGTGATCCTGAACGGTCGGGAGGTCCGACGGGCGGCGGCCCTTCATTTTCTCGGTCCTGTTAAAGTGTGGGAGACCGGTGTTCGATGTTAAGCCCCAAGAAGGTCAAATACCGAAAGCGGATGAAGGGCAACATGAACGGCAAGGCCTATCGCGGCGCCGAGCTCAATTTCGGCGAGTTCGGCCTGAAGGCCTTAGAGCCCGGCTGGGTGACGGCCCGCCAGATCGAGGCGGCGCGTATTGCGATGACGCGCCACGTGAAGCGCGGAGGGAGGATCTGGATCCGGGTGTTTCCGGACAAGCCGATTACAAAGAAGCCGGCCGAAACCCGTATGGGAAAAGGAAAGGGGGCTCCGGAGCTCTGGGTTGCTGTGATCAAGCCGGGCCGGGTCCTCTATGAGATGGACGGGGTGACTCGCGAGATTGCCGAAGAGGCCTTCCGGCTGGCGTCGCACAAGCTCCCGATTTCCACGAAATTTATTGGGCGCGGGGAGAGCTAAATGGATGTGAAGGCGTTGAGGGACCTGACCCCCGAGGAGCTGTTGCAGAAGGAAGGGGATCTGAAAAAGGAGCTGTTTAACCTGCGGTTCCAGTCGGTCGCGGGGCGGATGGAAAGCCCGAGCCGCATGAGACAGGTCCGGCGGGAAATCGCCCGAGTGAAGACCATTTCCTGCGAAAAGCGATCGAGCGGGCCCACCACTGCGAACACGGCGCAGAAGGCAGGGGGCTAGAGGGGGATCGATGGAGAAGTTGCGAAAAGAGTACGTCGGTGAGGTCGTCAGCGACAAGATGGAGAAAACCGTCGTGGTGGCCGTGGACCGTCAATTCATTCATCGCGAGTATCAGAAGGTAATGCGTCGGCGCATGAAGTTCAAGGCGCACGATGAACGCAAAGAGTGCCATGTCGGGGATGTGGTTAAGGTGATCCAGACCCGCCCGCTCAGTAAAGACAAGCGCTGGGCGGTGCTCGAGGTGATCAAACGGGCTCACGCATAGCCGCTCTCAGGGGAGTCCTTCAGCGCGTCGATGATGCGCGGGGGCATGAGGTTCGTGGCGGCCATCGAGTGGGGGAGCGGACGAAATGGTTCAGATCTATACCATGCTGGATGTGGCGGATAACTCGGGCGCGAAAAAGGTGATGTGTTTCCATGTGATGGGAGGGTCCAAGAAGCGCTACGCCTCCTTGGGAGACGTCATTGTGGTCGCAGTCAAAGAGGCCATTCCTCAGGCGACGGTGAAGAAGGGGGACGTCATGAAGGCCGTGGTGGTCCGCACGACCAAGGAGGTCCGGCGCGATGACGGGTCCTATATCCGGTTCGACCGCAATGCGGCTGTTCTGATCAATGCCCAGGGGGAACCGGTCGGGACAAGAATCTTTGGCCCGGTGGCACGTGAGTTACGCTGGAAGAAATTCACGAAAATCATCTCATTAGCACCTGAGGTCCTTTGATGAGCGCAGGAAAGGTTCAACTTCGCAAGGGTGACCTGGTCGAGGTGATCGCGGGAAAAGAGCGGGGAAAACAGGGTAAAGTCTTGCGAATCAACCGAGAGGCCGAGCGCCTGTTTATCGAAAAGCTGAACATCGTTAAGAGGCACACCCGTCCGACGCAATCGAATCCCAAAGGGGGGATTGTGGAAAAGGAAGGGGGGATCCATCTGTCGAACGTGATGGTCGTCTGCTCCAACTGCGCCAAGGCGGCCCGTGTGGGGATCAAGATCCTTCCGGACGGTCGGAAATTGAGGTACTGCAAGAGATGTAAAGAGGTTTTGGATAAAGAGGCAAGGTAGATGGCGAAGGAAAAAAAAGTAGCGGCTGAAAATGTCCTGCCCCCTTTGAAGGAACGCTACCAGAAACAGGTCGTTCCGAACATGATGCAGGAGTTCGGCTACAAGAATCCGATGCAGGTGCCCCGGCTGGAAAAGATCGTGGTCAACGTGGGGATGGGAGAAGCGATTTCGAACGTGAAGCTCTTGGATGCCGCCGTCAAGGAGGTGTCGGAGATCACCGGCCAAAGACCCGTGGTGACGAAGGCCAAAAAATCGATCGCGGGTTTCAAGCTTCGAGAGGGGATGCCCATCGGCTGTAAGGTCACCCTCCGGAGAGACCGGATGTATGAATTCCTTCAGAAGTTATTTCACACCGCCCTACCGCGCATTCGGGATTTTCGAGGGGTTTCTCTTAAGGCGTTCGACGGCGGCGGTAACTACACCTTGGGTGTCCGGGAACAGCTGATCTTCCCTGAAATCAATTACGATGAAATCGCTGCGGTTCACGGGATGGATATTGTCATCGTGACGACCGCGAAAAACAATGAGGAAGGCAAGGCACTGCTCGCTCATCTTGGAATGCCTTTCCGTCATAGCGGCTCCTAAGGAGAGTCAATTTGGCCCGAAAAGCGCTTATCAACAAGACCAAGAGTACCCCGAAATTCAAGGTTCGCACCTACAACCGTTGCCCCCTCTGCGGCCGGGTGCGAGGCTTTCTGCGCAAATTCCGGATGTGCCGGATCTGTTTTCGCTCCCTGGCGCTGAAGGGAGAGATTCCCGGCGTGACCAAGTCGAGCTGGTAGCGGCCAGCCTTCCCGATGAACGAGGTGATGAGATGACCGACCCGATAGCCGATTTGTTGACGCGGATCCGAAACGCCCAGCGGCGCAAGCACGAAACGGTCGATGTGCCGATGTCCAAGATGAAGTTGAAGATCATCGAGATTTTGCGCCGGGAGGGGTTCATTCGCGCCTATAAAACGATCGAGCTGGATGAACATCCAGGAATCCGGATTTATCTGAAGTATATCGATGACGAACGCTCCGTCATCACCGATCTGAAGAAGATCAGCACGCCGGGCCGGAGGATTTATGTGGGGAAAGAAGAAATTCCCCCGGTTCGCGGAGGACTCGGAATCGCCATTCTCTCGACGTCCAAGGGGATCTTGACGGATCGGGAGTCTCGCAAGAGCCAGGTCGGGGGCGAGCTGCTCTGTTACGTTTGGTAAGGAAGGGTCAGGCGGGACATTATGTCTAGAATTGGAAGAAAACCGATCGCGATTCCGACCGGCGTGGAGGTTCATATCGTGGACCAGTCCATTTCGGTTAAAGGTCCTAAAGGCGAGCTGAAACTCCATGTTCATCCCAAGATGACCGTCGAGGTGGCGGGTAAAGAACTGACGGTGAAGCGACCGTCGGATCAGAATCCGTTCCGAGCCCTCCACGGTACCCTGCGCAGCCATCTGATGAATATGGTCGTCGGTGTGACGAAGGGTTATGAAAAAGTCCTGGAGATCAACGGCGTCGGTTTTCGGGCGGCCCTTCAGGGACGTGAGTTGGTCCTCAGCTTGGGCTTCTCCCATCCGATCAACGTACCGCTGCCCAAGGGGGTGGACGCGCAGGTGGACAAGCAGACGATTGTGACCCTTCGCGGGATTGACCGCCGGTTGGTCGGGCAGGTCGCGGCCGATATTCGGGGCTTGCGTCCCCCCGAGCCCTATAAGGGGAAAGGGATCAAGTATAAGGATGAACATATCCTTCGCAAAGAGGGTAAGACGGGTAAATAGCCGTCGGCCGATTTCGATGTCATTCGAGGATGGATGCTATGTTGGTTAGTGGTGCAGAAAAAAAGCTCGCCGGGCGACTCCGGCGTCACCGGCGCGTCCGCAAAAGGATTTCCGGGTCGACGGAGCGGCCTCGATTATCGGTTTTCCGGAGTCAAAAGCACATCTATGCTCAGATCGTTGATGACACCCAGGGCCGGACCCTGGTGGCCATTTCGAGCCTGAGTCCCGATCTGCGACAAAAACTCAAGACGGCGGGGAACCGGAGCGCCGCCGCCCAAGTTGGACGGCTGCTGGCCGAAAAGGCCAAGGCCGCCGGAATCACGGCGGTGGTCTTCGACCGGGGAGGCTACCTTTATCACGGCCGCATCCAATCGCTGGCGGACGCGGCGCGCGAGGGTGGGTTGGTTTTTTAATTGCCTTCCTACCGGGGCCTTTCCTCGAGGGGGAAGGCGCTCGGGTAAAGGGCAGGACGTGAAGGAGAGCTGCTTGCATCGCAAGATTAACGCTGACGAGCTCAGTTTAAAGGATAAGGTCGTTTACATCAACCGGGTCGCGAAGGTGGTGAAGGGCGGAAAACGGTTCTCCTTCTCGGCGGTGGTGGTGGTCGGGGACAGCCAAGGTCACGTCGGGGTCGGCAAAGGAAAGGCCGCGGAGGTACCGGAGGCGATTCGCAAGGCGGTCGAAAACGGGAAGAAAAACCTCCTCCAGGTGACCCTGAGGGATTCCACGGTTCCGTTCGAAGTGATGGGCCATTTTGGTGCGGCCGACGTGATGATTAAACCGGCTGCAGAGGGAACCGGGATCATCGCGGGTGGAGCGGTGAGAGCGGTGATGGAAATGACCGGGATTACCAATGTATTGAGTAAATCTCTTGGCAGCGGTAATCCTTACAACGTGGTCAGGGCGACCCTCGACGGACTCATGCGCCTGCAGGACCCCGAATCGGTGCAGAGGATGCGCCAATCGGTCGTCGGGGAGGAAGTTTAGCCATGGCCAAGCAGCTTGCCATCACGCTCAGAAGAAGCTGTATCGGGACCCCGGAGAAGCACCGCCGGGTCGCTGTCGGGCTTGGGTTGAGAAAACTCAACAGGACTGTTTTTCGACTCGATACGCCGGAAATTCGCGGCATGGTCCGTCGGATTCGCCACCTCCTTGAGGTGCGTGAAGTGGATGCGCCCGATGCGGCTGCGAAGAAGAAGGGGGAGAAGAGGCCATGAAACTCCATGAGTTGAAACCCAACCCGGGATCCCGAAAACGGGAAAAGCGCATCGGCCGTGGAATCGGGTCGGGGCACGGGAAGACCTCAACGAAGGGTCACAAGGGCCAGGCGGCCCGTTCAGGCGGAACGAAGCCTCCCGGATTCGAAGGGGGACAGCAGCCGATTTTGCGCCGCGTCCCGAAGCGGGGTTTCCGAAATCCCTTTACGAAGCACTACAACGTTTTGAACCTCTCGGCCTTAGAGAGGTTTTCTCCGGATGCGGTGGTCGATCCCCAGAAGATGCGCGACAGCGGCCTCGTTAAGGGCCGGTCTCGATTGATTAAGATTCTCGGCGAGGGAGAGATCGGAAAACCTCTGGTGGTCTCCGCCCACAAGTTCAGTGCAAGCGCGGTCCGCAAGATCGAGGCGGCCGGAGGAAAAGCGGAAATCGTTTCTCCGTAGACGGTTTCTCGATTCCTCGGTTGTTTTTTCGGTGGTCCGATGGGGTAGGGTGTGCTCGAGCGTTTTATCAGTAGTATCCAGAACATCTTTAAAATCCAGGAACTGAGGCTGAGAATCGCCTTTACCGCCTTCATGCTGGTGGTCTATCGGCTCGGCGCGCATATTCCTGTTCCCGGGATCAACAACGCCGAATTGGCGAAGTATCTCACGGAACGGGGGGGGGCCCTCATGGGCTTCCTGGATCTCTTTTCGGGAGGGGGGCTCTCCAGGCTCACCGTCTTCGCCCTCGGAATCATGCCCTATATCTCCGCGTCCATCATCCTTCAATTGCTCACCGTGGTCTTCTCGCCCCTGGCGAAACTCGCCAAGGAAGGGGAGCAGGGTCGAAAGAAGATCATCCAGTATACCCGATACGGGACCGTCGGGATCGGGTTGGTCCAGGCATTCGGAATTGCCGTCGGTCTTGAGGGGATGAACGGGGGCGTCTTCGTTCAATCTCCCGGCTGGGCGTTTCGGTTGATGACGATGGTGACGATCACCGCGGGGACCGTCTTTCTCATGTGGATCGGTGAACAGATCACGGAGCGGGGAATTGGAAACGGAATCTCTCTGATCATCTTCGCCGGAATCGTTGCCCGCATGCCCAGTGCCGCTTTGAACACGTTCCAGCTCTATCAGACGGGGGAGTTGGGCGCGCTGACCCTCGTTCTGCTCGCGGCCTTGATCGTCGCGGTGGTTCTCGCGATCGTCTTTTTAGAAAGCGGCCGCAGAAAGATCCCGGTCCAATACGCGAAACGGGTGGTCGGCCGAAAAGTCTATGGGGGACAGAGCACCCATATCCCATTGAAGATCAATACCGCGGGCGTGATCCCGCCGATCTTCGCCTCCTCGATTATCGCTCTTCCGGCGACGATCGCGAGTTTCGTTCCCGTTCCCTGGGTGCAGGCGATCGGGCGAAATCTGACCCCGGGAACCCTCGTCCATATGGCCTTCTATGCCACCCTGATCATCTTCTTTTCTTTTTTTTATACGGCGGTCGTCCTCAACCCGGTGGACATAGCGGATAACATGAAGAAGTATGGTGGCTTTATCCCGGGGATTCGCCCGGGCCAGAAGACCTCGGATTACATCTATCGGGTCCTCACGCGGATTACTTTTGCGGGATCGCTCTATCTCGCGGCGGTCTGCATCGTTCCCGAGTTTCTGATTTACCGGTTTAATGTTCCTTTTGCGTTTGGGGGGACCTCTCTTCTGATTGTCATCGGGGTCGGTCTGGATACCGCGCAGCAGATTGAGACCCACATGATCACCCGAAACTATGAGGGTTTCATGAAAAAGGGACGTCTGAAAGGGAGAGGCTTCTGATGCGATGCGTCTTCCTCGGCCCGCCGGGTGTTGGAAAGGGAACTCAAGCCGAGCTGATGGCGGGCCGCTATGGAATCACCAAGATCTCGACCGGCGACATGTTTCGAGATGCGATTACCACAAAGTCGGAGATTGGCCTTCGTGCGAAGGCCTTTATGGACGCGGGTCATCTGGTTCCTGATTCGGTGGTGATCGGTCTGGTGGAGGAACGGCTCTCCAGGGGGGATCTTGGCCAGGGTTTTGTCTTGGACGGTTTTCCCAGGACGGTTCCCCAGGCGGAGGCGCTGGAGGAGATCCTGGCCCGGAAAGGGCAATCTCTCGACGCGGTCGTTCTTTTTCAGGCTCCGGAGGAGGAGATTATCAGGAGGATTTCCGGTCGGCTGTACTGCCCGATCTGCCAAAAGCTCTACCATAAGACCTCAAGTCCCCCGCCGACGGGCCCCGATGGGGAGCCCCAATGCGCGTGCGGGGGCAAGCTCGTTCAGCGCAAGGATGACCGGCCGGAGACGGTCAGGGAACGGCTGAAGGTCTATTGGAAGGAGACGGCTCCTTTAGCGGACTACTATCGTGCAAAAGGCCTTCTCATCACGGTTGACGCGACCGGCTCCGTGGAGAAAGTGGCTCAGCAATTACGGGATCAGCTATTCCTCGGAAGGGCTCATGATCATTCTCAAGTCGAAAGAGGAGATCGATAAAATCGCCCGGGCCTCCCAGGTGGTCGCGGAGGTCCTACAGGAGCTGCGCAATTTGGCCAAGGCCGGGGTTACGACGGAGGAGCTGGACCAAGCGGCGGAGCGGATGATCCGGAATCGGAAGGCCATTCCCGCCTTCAAGGGTTATCGCAACTTTCCCGCGACCCTCTGTGTTTCTGTCAATGAGCAAGTCGTGCACGGCATACCCTCTCCGAAGCGCGTGTTGAAAAACGGGGACATCGTCGGTTTGGATTTGGGCGCGATCTGCGATGGATACTATGGGGATTCCGCCATCACCGTTTCAGTCGGCGAGGTCCCCGATCCGGTTCGCCGTCTCATCGAGGTGACCCGGGAGTCTCTCGAACGCGGAATCGCTCAAGTTCGGGAGGGCGGGCGCCTCTCCGACATCTCGCATGCGGTGCAGTCTCACGTGGAGGAGGCAGGTTTTTCCGTTGTGAGGGATTTTGTCGGTCACGGGATCGGCCGCTCCCTCCATGAAGAACCTCAGATCCCCAACTTCGGAGAACCCGGGCGGGGTCCCCGCCTCAAGACGGGGATGGTCTTGGCGATCGAGCCTATGGTGAATATGGGCGGACCGGAAGTTAAAGTGCTCAAAGACGGTTGGACCGCGGTGACCGAAGACGGGAGCTGGTCGGCCCACTTTGAGCATACCGTAGCGGTTTCGAAGGATGGACCTGTGGTTCTGAGCAGACAGGCAACGTAGGATTGGGAATGCCGAAGGAAGATGCCATCGAGGTCCAGGGAACCATTATGGAAACGCTTCCTAACGCCATGTTTCGGGTTGAGCTTGAGAATGGGCATAAGGTCCTCGCCCATATTTCGGGGAAGATGAGGATGCACTACATTAAGATCCTGCCGGGCGACCGGGTCACGGTGGAACTTTCCCCGTACGACTTGACGAGAGGCCGGATCACTTATCGATTCAGCGGCAAATGAGGTCTTTTTATGAAGGTACGTTCTTCAGTCAAGGGTATCTGCGCAAAATGCAAGATCATCAAGCGAAAAGGGGTCGTTCGGGTCATTTGCGAGAATCCCCGGCACAAGCAAAGGCAGGGGTGAGGACCGGAACAGCGTTTCGGCATCGATGAAATGGGTGAAGGGGTTTTCATGGAAACGGAGGAGACGTGGCTAGGATAGCCGGTGTGGATTTGCCCCGAGAAAAACGAGTCGAGATCGGCCTCACGTATATTTTCGGGATCGGACGGCCCTCCTCGAATAGGATCCTCAAGATGGCGCAGGTCGACCCGAATACCCGGGTCAAGAATCTTCGGGAGGAGGAGATCGTCCGGCTCCGGGAGATCATCGAACGGGACTTCCGGGTCGAAGGCGACCTTCGCCGAGAGGTCTCCATGAACATCAAGCGGTTGATGGACATCGGGTGTTACCGGGGCCTGCGGCATCGAAGAGGACTTCCGGTGAGAGGACAGAGAACCCGGACCAATGCCCGAACCCGCAAAGGGCGTAAGCGCCAAACGATCGGAGCCAAGAAGAAGGAGACGAAATAGGATGGGGGTTAAGAAGGGGGCGAAGAAGAAAGAAAAACGCAACGTCCAGACGGGGGTCGCCCACATTCAGGCTTCCTTTAACAACACGATCGTGACGGTGACCGATATGGGGGGCAACGTCATCGTCTGGGAGAGCGCCGGGAGCCAGGGTTTTAAGGGGTCGCGAAAGAGCACCCCTTTCGCCGCGCAGCGGGCGGCCGAATCAGCCGCCAAAAAGGCAATGGAAAATGGGATGAAACAGATCGACGTCTATGTCAAGGGACCTGGGTCGGGGCGGGAATCGGCGATTCGGGCGCTTCAGACGGCCGGATTGAAGATCAATCTGATCAAGGATGTGACCCCCATTCCTCACAACGGCTGCCGGCCGCCCAAGCGAAGAAGGGTCTAGTCGGGGAGGGGATTCGAATTTCAGGGGCCTGCGGTCCGACGCGCGGATCGGCTGGCTGGATGTTCCGAGTCTGTGGTCTGAATCGACTGAACGATTAAAGGAGGGATCTTTGGGTAGATATGTGGGTCCGGTCTGCCGGCTCTGCCGGCGAGAGGGGACGAAGCTTTTCCTCAAAGGCACGCGTTGTTCCTCGGAAAAGTGCGCTGTGGAGCGGCGGGCGTATCCTCCGGGGCAACACGGACAGGCGCGACCCCGGCTGTCGGAGTACAGCATGCAGCTGCGAGAAAAACAGAAATTGAAGCGGATTTATGGTATCTTGGAACGCCAATTCCGACAATATTTTTATCGGGCGGACAGGAAAAAAGGGGTAACCGGGGATAATCTTCTGCAGCTGCTGGAGCGCCGGCTGGACAACGTCGTTTACCGACTGGGCTTTGCATCGTCCAGGAAACAGGCGCGCATGTTGATCCGCCAGGACCATTTTCTCGTCAATCGGCGGAAGGTCAATATCGCCTCCTACCTCGTTGAGGAGGGGGACGTGGTCGAGGTGAAGGAGAAGAGCCGGCAGCTGGTTCCCGTTCAGACCGCACAAGCCTCCCTTGACACACGAGGGATGCCCTCATGGCTCGAACTTAACCGAGAACAGCTCAAAGGGACTGTCAAGGCCATCCCAACCAAGGCGGATATTACCCTGCCCGTGAACGAGCAGTTGGTCGTGGAACTCTACTCCAGGTAATGGGGGCTTCTCCGTTCAGGGCGCACCCTTCGAGTCGAGCGATTCTCGGGGTGAGCCACCTCGTTAAAACGAGGAACTCCGTTTCCTGCTCAGTTTAAGAGGGGGATGTATGATTATTAGAACGAAAGATTTTCAGATACCTAAAAAGCTCGAGATTGACAAAGAATCGCTGACGAAGATGTACGGGAAGTTTTACGCCGAGCCCTTCGAGCGCGGGTTTGGGACCACCATCGGGAACTCCCTGCGCAGAATCCTTCTCTCCTGCATTGCCGGGGCCGCGGTGACCTCGGTGAAAATCGAGGGAGTTCTGCACGAGTTTTCGACGATCCCGGGAGTCAAAGAGGATGTGACCGATCTGATCCTCAATATCAAGAATCTGCGGCTGAAGCTCCATGTGGACAAACCCAAGCTGATCCATGTCAAAAAAAAGGGCCAGGGTGAGGTCACGGGGAAAGATATTATTCACGACGCCGACGTCGAGGTCCTGACGCCCGATTTGCACATCGCGACCCTGGACAAGGATGCAAACCTCGACATGGAGATGTCGGTCAGGGTGGGGCGCGGCTATGTCCCCGCGGAACGAAATAAAGAAGAAGGCAGTCCGATCGGAGTGGTTCCCGTCGACGCGATTTTCTCACCGGTGCGTCGGGTCAATTTCAACGTGGAGAATGCACGGGTCGGAAGGGTGACCGACTACGACAAGCTCATCATGGAGATCTGGACAGACGGGAGCATTCGCCCGGAGGATGTGCTCGGTTTTTCGGCGAAGATCCTCAAGGATCACCTAAGTATTTTCATCAATTTCGAGGAAAAGGACGAGCCTGCCGAATCGAAGGTCGACAACCAGAAGGAAGCGAACAAGAATCTGATGCGCAGCGTTCACGAGCTCGAACTTTCGGTGCGTGCCGCGAACTGTTTAAAAAACGCGAATATCCGGACCATTGCCGATTTGGTCCAGCGGTCGGAGGCCGAAATGCTTAAAACCAAAAACTTCGGGAGGAAATCGCTCAACGAGATCAAGGAGATCCTCTCGGAGATGGGGCTGTCTCTTGGATTGAAGCTCGAAGGCCTCGAGCCGCGCCGGGAGGATCTCTAGATGCGACACCGAAAGGCCGGACGACCGCTGGGAAGGGATACACAGCACCGACGCGCCCTCTTCCGAAATCTGGTGACCTCTTTTCTAAAATATGAACGGATCGAGACGACGGTCGCGAAGGCAAAGGAGATCCGATCGATTGCGGATCAGATGATCACCCTCGGCAAGCGCGGAGACCTTCAGGCCCGTCGAATGGCCCTCTCGTATATCCAGACCCCTCAGGTGGTCTCGAGGCTTTTCTCCGACATCGCCCCCCGGTTCTCCAACCGGCAGGGGGGCTATACGCGGATGATCTTGACCCGCCGAAGGCACGGCGATGGCGCACCGATGGCGTTGGTCGAGCTGACCGAGACCGAGGCGATTGAAAAGAAGAAGAAGGCGGTCGGGGAGAAGGCTAAGAGAACGGCGCCTCCCAAGGACGAAGCCGCGCAGATCGACGCCTCTGCCTGAGGAGCGCGCGCACCTCTACCGATGAAGAGGCCCTCACCGGGGCCTCTTTTGTCGAGCGCGCCCGGCAGGGCGCACTCGACTGGGCACCTCTTCGGACCCTGATGACGGGAACCGTTCGCTGAACCGCGAGGGCTGCCGCCACCGACTCGATTGCCGACCGACCGCTTCGGGTCACTTCTCCGTCGGCTTGTCGTTCCCTTTGGGTTCCGGCGCGTGAGAGGCTGAGGCACTCAGCGCCGCCGAGAGCTTCGCCTCCAAGGCCCCCATCAGATCTTCGGGACTGAATCCAACCTCCTCCCTATCCGGATCCCCCTGTACCCAGGCCTTCTTCTCGGGGTCATAAATCTCAAACTTCCGATGGATGACGACCTTGATCGGCGGGGAGAGGGAAAGGGTCACCTCGTAGCTGTCTCGGTAATCCGATTCCGTGAGAGGAAGCCGCGCGGAGGTAATCCTGAAATAACGATAGGTGGGCGTGGTGATCTTTCCCTTCTCTTTGTCGATCATGGCCTTTCCGTGCGGATGGTCGATGAGGCCCTTCTCCTGAAGGGTGCCGACGACCTGTTCGAGGACGGCGGCATAGGGAAGCCCGGGAAAAACGCGCTCCGTCTGATTTGGGCCGGCCGGGACGGGGGCCGGAGCGCCTTGCGGAGCCTCGGCCTTTTGGATATCCCCGGTCCACCCCGGCCGGGCCGACCCGATGCAGCCAAGAAACAGAACCCCGGTGAAGATCACCGCCCGTTTGCTCCTTTTCATGGATTCCTCCTGAAAAAACGGTCGCTTCCATAATTATGTTTTTTGATTCTCCTGTCAAGCGAAAAACAAAAGAGGCGCGATTTCCCGCGGCCGGCGCGCATGCTTTCTTGTTGATCGTCGTTCGATCAACGTTTCCGGTCGGCGTACGGATCGGGTAGTAAGCCTGTGAGTCAGGCAGCCGTCCGCTCAAGACGGCTCGCTTCTGAAGCCGACCACCGCTCTGTTGCGCTCGCTCGGATCGAAGCGAAAGCTCAAAATACCCGCAGAGGAGCGATTGATGCTTCGAGGCTCGGGGACGGTTACGGCCCGCGCGATGGACCCCAAGGGAGGCCGTTGCCGGGGCCGATACGAGGTCTCTTGACTTGGCGGGACCATTCGATGATCATGATCCAAGGAGGAGAGGATGGCGCGCGAGCCGGAGACCGCGATACTGGTCGGAACCCGTTTTCCCGAGCAGCCCCCATGGTGGGTCGACGACGCCATGGAGGAGCTCGAAGAGCTGGCAAAGACGGCGGGTGCAAAGGTGCTCTACCCCGTGGTGCAGCAGCGGGTCAGGCCTCACCCGGCCTATTTTATCGGAAAGGGAAAGGCGGAGCAGATCGGGGAGCTCTGCGAGGTGGGCCGAGCAAACCTGGTGATCTTCAACGCCAATTTGAGCGCGGCACAAATCCGCAATCTCGAGGAGATCATCGAGGTCAAGGTGATCGACCGCACGGAGCTGATCCTCGACATTTTCGCCCAACGCGCCCACACTCGCGAAGGGAAGCTTCAGGTCGAATTGGCGCAGCTTCAATATCTCCTTCCCAGGCTCGTGGGAAAGGGTCTCTCGATGTCTCAGCTTGGGGGCGGGATCGGGACCCGGGGCCCGGGAGAGACCAAGCTCGAGGTCGACCGCCGGCGGATTCGGGGGAAAATCCAAAAAATTGACCAAGAGCTTGAAAAGGTCAGGTCGACCCGCGCCCTTCACCGCAAGGAACGGCAATCCGTTTCTCTCCCCGTCGTTGCTCTCGTCGGGTATACCAATTCGGGGAAATCGACATTGCTGAATCGCTTAACCGGAGCGGCTGTTCTCGCAGCGGATAAGCCTTTTGCCACCTTGGATCCGACGGTCCGTCGGTTCTCCCTTCCCCGCCGCAAGGAGGTTCTGCTGGTCGACACGGTCGGTTTTATCCGCGATCTCCCGCACACCCTGGTGGAGGCGTTCAAGGCGACGTTGGAGGAGACGGTCCATGCCGATCTTCTCCTTCACGTGATCGATCTAAGTCATCCGGCCGTCAGCACTCAAATACTGGCGGTCCATCGTGTGCTCGACGAGCTGGGTGTCCTTCACAAGGAACGCGTCGAGGTCTATAACAAGGCGGATCGCGTCGGCAATCCGGAGGCCGTAAATCGGCTCCTGCACAAAATCGAAGGATCGACCGGGACCTCGGGTGGAATCGCCCTTTCGGCCTTGACAGGAGACGGAATTCCCGAACTTCTCGATTCTGTCGAACTGCATCTACTTCCCGGCATCGAGAGGGTTTCCGTCCTGATCCCTTTTGAACGAGGCGATCTGCTGGCCCGGCTTCACGCGGCGGGAAGGGTCTTGCGCACCGAGGAGACCTCCCGCGGGATTCTCTGTCGGGCCGAACTTTCTCTAAGGGTCAAGGAGGAGTTCCGACCTTATTTGATCGACGAGCGATGCGCCGGCGGCGGCGATTTCTAGGAGGCCGTCGAGATCTGCAGGACTACGCCAATGTTTTAGATAAGTCGTGGTGATTGAAGTCTTTTCATTTTTCCTTGGACTTTGTTCCTGCGAATGGGTTAACCTTCGGGTGTGGAATTTCAAAGGGTCCATCAGGGTCTCCTGAAGGAAATCATCGTTCGGCCGATTCTCCCGGGGGAGCGGGAGCGCTGGGAAGAGCTGATGCGCCAGCATCACTACCTGGGCTTCTCGCGCCTGGTGGGGGAGTCGCTGCGCTATGTGGCCGAGCGCGCTGGAGAGTGGTTTGCCCTGCTTGGCTGGCATGCGGCGGCCCTCAAGTGCCGGCCTCGAGACCGTTTTATCGGTTGGCCCCCGCTCCTGCAGTATCAGCGCCTTCACCTCATCGCCAACAATTGCCGCTTTCTCATCCTGCCCCACGCCCATCTTCAGAATCTCGCCTCGCGGGTCTTATCCCTGAATCTCAGACGCCTCGGTGCCGATTGGCAGGCCGTGCACGGCCATCGGCTCTTGCTGGCAGAAACCTTTGTCGACCCCCAGCGCTTTCGCGGGGCCTGCTACCGCGCCGCCAACTGGCAGCTGTTGGGCTCAACCCGCGGCTACGCCAAGCATCAAATGCGCTATACGACCCACCACCGGCCCAAGTGGGTGCTCATCTATCCGCTTCATCCCAAGGCCAAAGAGCTTCTGTGCGACCCACAGCTTAAAGATGGGCGTACACCCAAGATGAATTCCAAAGTCCTCAGCACCAAGCAGATGGAAGCGCTCCTGGAGCAGATCGGCCGAGTGCCCGATTGCCGAAAGGAGCGGGGCATTCGCCATTCGTATCGCACGGTGCTCACGATCGCGTTGGCCGCCGTGCTCTGCGGGGCCAAAAGCTTTACCGCCGTGGGGGAGTTTGCCGCTTCGCTCACCCAGGCCCAGCTCAAACGGCTCTACGCGCGCTTTAATCGGAAAGCAGCCCGCCACGAGGCCCCCTCGGAGCCCACCCTCAGGCGGGTGCTGCAGAGCTGCGACGCCGAGGCCCTCGACCGGCTCCTCTACAACTGGCTACTGAGGAAGTCCGACCCCAACGACCCTCTCGCGCTGGACGGCAAGACGCTCAACGGGGCGCGGCGCAAAGATGGCACCCAGGTCCATCTGCTCTCCGCCTTCCTGCACCAGCAAGCGTCGCTCAGATCGAGGTGGGAAGAGAAAACCAACGAAATCCCCCAGCTCAAGCGCCTGCTGGAGCCCCTGGATATCCAGGAGTCGTGACCGCCGACGCGATGCACACCCAGCGGGAAACCGCCCGCTTCCGGGTCGAGGCCGACTCCCTCTTCATCGCCAAGAATCAAAGG